>OGFF01000752.1_pt1 | contig 41236 bp, 41 predicted proteins | sample 1570751 | NCBI WGS metagenome assembly OGFF01 (sample SAMEA2581951, study PRJEB24529) | metagenome | biome: Human gut stool | place: China | collected 2011 | reverse complement strand
GTCTATTGATAGTTCTTACAGTACAGCCAAGTCTAGTAGCTGCTCTCTTCTTATTTCCATTTGTTTCTACAAGCTTCTTGATTATTTCATACTTATTCTGCTCATTCATTCTCAATTCAACCTTTCTCATAATAACCTCCCATGGAGGTTATAGTTTAACACGGCAAGTTGATAATGTCCCAATTGGGACATTATCACATTGGAATCAGATCACAATTTTATTTTTTTCATCCACAATTGACTTTCTACGACATATGGGTTATATTGTATTTGCGATCAGATTGCAGATACTTGTGAAGCCTGCGATCGGGGGAGGGTGCCGAGGCCCCTTTCTTTTTTTTAGTTAAAAATAGTATATTTCACAAAAGAAATTCTCCAGTTAAATAGGTATATTTAGTATAGAAGCGTCATTTTAATTACTCCAGCTCCTAATGCAAAAAATTAAGTTAGAGCAGTTCTCATAATACATATTTTTACGAGGTGCATATGACAAAACCATTTATTACATATACCACTCAAATTGAGAAGTTAAAGAACGAGAAAAATTTAATAATTACAAACACCGATTTTGCATTAACATCCCTAAAAAATATCAGTTACTATGGATTAATCGATGGTTACAAGCATCCATTTATTGATATTCATACCCGAAAGTACGTTAATAATACTTGTTTTGAAAATATAGTTGCTCTTTACGAATTAGATGAAGATTTACGCGAATTATTCTTCAAGTATTTATGCCGTATAGAAAGAAAACTACGTTCATCTATTTCTTACCACTTCTGTCAAAAACATGGAGAACGTCAAGAAGAATACCTTAATCCCAACAACTACAACATGATTCCTAAAAATATGCGTGGAATTATAAAACTAATTCAAATGCTAGATAATATATCTAACAAAAACAAGAATCACAAATATCTTGTTTACCAGCGCAATAAATATCATAACATTCCACTGTGGGTGACTTGTAATGCCCTTACTTTCGGTCAGATATCCAAAATGTTTGAATTTCTACTTCAAAATATACAAGGACTCATCTGCCAGGATTTTGGAAATATCAAGAAAAACGAAATGATTAAATATCTAAAAGTGTTAACACTCTATAGAAACGTATGTGCTCATAATGAAAGACTTTTTTCTTATCACACGTACATTGATATTCCTGACACATTGATACACAAAAGATTAAACATACCAAAAAGTGGCTCAAAATATATATGTGGAAAAAATGATTTATTTTGTGTAGTTATCACCTTTCGTTATCTACTACCACAAGCTGATTTTTTAGTATTCAAAAAACAACTGGTACATATTTTCAATCAATACGAGAAGAAGATTTCAAATTTAAGACTAGACAAGCTATATGAATATATGGGATTTCCATCTAACTGGAAACATATCACAAAATTCCATAAAATATAATCATAGTCGTCTAAAAAAGCACATTTTAGATCATCCACAATTGACTTACTGTGCCATATAGGTTATATTACTTTTGTGATTACATTGCAGATACTCATGAAGCCTGCGATTGCGGGAGGTGCCGAGGCTCCTCTTTTTTTATGCATCAAAAAAGCCTGAGTTAATTCTCAGACTTGTGTGTAAATGTAATAATAAGACCTGCTACAATTGTACCAGCTAGAAGTGCTATGACATACTTAAATGGATTAGTCATGAGATAGATAACCCAGATACCACCATGAGGTACCTTTATACCACATTTATAGTATGCAGATAATGCGCCTGTAATGAATGAACCTAAGATACATGCAGGTAGGATGTGCTTTTGATCCTTCTTCATAAAAGGAATGGCCCCTTCTGATACAAATGATAAGCCCATAATAATATTCTTTAAAGTAGTACCTCTTTCTTCTTTAGTCCATCTTTCCTTAAATATAAGTGTAGAGAAACCAATTGCTAGAGGTGGAATCATACCAGCACCCATAACTGCTGCCATGATCACATCTGAATTAGAAGCTTCAGTAAAGACTAAAGCATTCGCAAATAGATAAGCAAACTTATTAATAGGTCCACCCATATCAATAGACATCATCGCACCAAGTGATGCACCAATAATAACGACTGAAATAAGTGGTAAATCATAGAGACGATTGATAATGAATGCGTGACCCTTAACTAAATATGTATTAAGTACTGTCATTGCTATACCAGATGCAAGTACTCCTAATACTGGATAAAGTAAAACTGGTTTAATACCATCAAACATATCAGGAACATTCTTAAACAATCTTTTTACTGCAAGTACTAAGTATCCAGCAAGAAAACCTCCTACTATAGCTCCTAAGAAGCCTGATGAGTTTGCTAGAGCGTCATATGGGTTATAGGTCCATTTCAGTGAATAGCCACTATAGGCAATATAACCACATACAAGTCCTGGTCCTAAGGCTGGACGATCCGCAATACTCATCGCAATATAGCCTGAAAATACAGGCAAGACAAATAAATGAAGGATATTTCCAAGTACATTCAATATATCAAAGTATTGTGTATTATTAAATGTAAAACTATATGTAAGTACACTAATAAATCCTGCTGCCACTAGAATAGGTAAAGCATGAGAGAAACCATTCATTAAATGCTTATAAGGAATATGCCATCCCTTTTCCTGGTTATTGTCTACCTTTATTTTCTCACCCTTATAAACAGGTGCTTTTCCATCTAGAATAATTCTAATTAATTGTTCTGGCTCATCAATCCCTCTTGCCACAGGACAGCTATAAAGTGGTAAACCATTAAAACGGTTTAAAGAAATGTTCTTATCAGCCGCAATAATAACACCCTTAGCGTTTTCTATATCTTCTTGAGTGAGTTCATTCTTAACCCCTATTGAACCCTGTGTTTCTACTTTAATAGATACACCCATTTCTTTAGCTTTCTTTTCTAATGCTTCTGCAGCCATATAAGTATGGGCTATTCCTGTAGGACAGGCAGTGACTGCTAAGACTTCTGGATGTTCTACTGTATCTGCTTCATGTTTAGCACTTTGTGCTAAATCAATAATAGATAAGAATTCTTCAGGTGTTCCTGCATTCTTTAAATCTTCACAGAAATCATGATCCATAAGTAATGTAGATAACTCACTTAATACCTGTAAATGTACATTATCTCCATTATCCGGTGCAGCTATTAAGAAAATAAGAGTAGTAGGTTGCCCATCCATAGACTCATAATCTACACCCTCAGGTAGTGTCATTGCCGCAATACCTGCTTGAGTAATCGCATTTGTTCTTGCATGAGGAATCGCAACACCATCTACCATCCCTGTAGTAGAAAGATTTTCTCTTTTTATAACTGCTTCTTTATATACTTCTTTATATACTTCTTTATCAGAAACATTACCCTGTCTATACATTAAAGATACCATTTGTTCAATTGCATCCATCTTGCTAGAGGCATGTCCATGAATCTTGATGGCTTCTTTACTCATCAAATCTGTTATTTTCATATTATTCTCCTAGTTATGATATACATGCATTCTAGCATAATTTTGTGTATATAAGTACAGTAATATTATGTTTAGAAGAAATTATTTTTCTTATTATTTAACAGTTACAAGTAAAAGAACTATAATGAAAGAAGAAAGAAGGTGTTACTATGTATGCAGTCATTTATGGTGATATGGAAAACGGAGAAAATATTGAAGTAGAAGGATTATTTCAAACGCGCGTTGAAGCAGTGAAGGCATTGTATGAGAGTGCATCTAAGACATTTGATTCATTGAATATTGACATTGAATCATGTGAGGAAGATAAGTATGACTGGAGTCCTCGTGGCGAGATACACAAGGAAAGTGCCTGGGCTAATAGTGGCGGTAAAGATGGATATGCTTTGTTTTGGAATGTGATAGAGATAGATAACAGAGCTTTTCAAAACAAATAAATGTAAAATATGACATATAAAGCGAAAAGTTTCAACTTCAAAAAAGTTGATGCTTTTTTATTGCCTTGAAATAAGGTAAAATTGAATTAAAGGCGGATCACACTATGAAAAAAGAAGCGAAGAAAAGACTTTATGAAAGTACTTTGGAGTTACTAAAGGAGAGTGATTATGAAAATCTGACAATAGGAAAGATATGTCATAATGCTGATTTATCAAGACAGTCCTTTTATCTCCATTATCGTTCTAAGGATGATGTTTTAAAGGAAATCTATTTCAATCTATTTAAGTATACTTATCTAGATAGAATAGACGACAAAGACTATATAGAGTCTGATGATTTTATTATGAAAGTAATTGATGTCTATGAAGCGCATGCAACCATATTCATTACATTAGAGAAGTGGTATTACCAGGATTTTTTATCACAGGAGAAGCAGCGTTTTCTAGATGAAGTCTCTCTTCGTGAATTTGATAATCCTTTTACTAAGAAGTACTTCAAGTATTTTATGATTTCTTTCTTAACACCCCTCCACTATATTATGATGGGATGGCTCAATAGTAATAAGAAGGAATCAAAACAGGAACTACAGACAATTATTAAGACATTTGTATATCACAAATAATAAGACCCTCTCATTTTTGAGAGGGTCGATTATTTTATAAGTCTTTTGCGATGTTATATCCTTCTGTAATAGCTGTCTTGATATTACCGATTTCATGGGCATCCCCAATCATATGATAGTTTAGACCACTTGCTTGAAGCATTTCTTCTACAGCTGGGTTCTTCTTATAACCAGCCGCAAAGATAAGTGTATCTGCATCCTTAATAGTATGAGTCATATCATCTTGTGTATAGTTGATTTCAGTTTCAGTCACTGATTCTACCTTAGCACTTGTAATGATCTTGATACCCTTCTGCATCATTCTTCTTACAAGTAAGCTTCTGCCTGGTCCAGATTCATTCATCATAACACCATTGGCCATTTCAAGTACTGTGACATCTCTATTTCTAGGGAATAAGTCATTAATTAATGGTGCTAAGTAATCAGCTGTTTCACATCCTACTGATCCACCACCAATAATAACGATCTTACGACCTGGGAACGCTCTACCAGCAAGTACATCATCAGCTGTCATCCATGATTTAAACTGTGTAAATGGATTAATAACGATTGGAGATGCACCTGTACCTGCAATGACTTCATAATCCTTAAACTCATTCTTTAACATCTCTAATGTCACTTCTGTATTTAATCTTACATCCACACCTTCAAGTTTATGAGCCATATACTTGATAACGAGTGTTAGATCCTGTTTTGCGATAGGAACTGCAGCTAAGTTCATTTCCCCACCTAACTTATCATCCTTTTCACATAATACAACATGATGACCTCTCTTATGAGCTACAAATGCAGCTTCCATACCAGCTGGCCCACTACCAATGACAAGAATATTCTTCTTTTCTTCTGCTTCTTTAATTGTATCTTCATTTTCAATTTCTAATGATGGATTGATTGTACAAGACACACGTTTACCAAACATGATGCCTGTTAAACAGCGTAAGCATCCAATACATGGTCTAATATCTTCTACATGACCATTCATTGCTTTATTAACGAACTGGGCATCACATAAGTTAGCACGACCCATCATACAGATATCTGCTTTATCATTCGCAATAAGTTCATCCGCAATCCAAGGTTCAGTAATACGTCCTACTGTTGCCACTGGAATAGATACATGCTTTTTGATTTCTTCACTTAATAATGCATGTGAACCCATCTTAGTACCTGGTGCTGGAATAGAACTTCCTCTCGCAATAGTTGTACCACCAGAGACATGAAGCATATCAACACCTGCTTTTTCTAATGTCTTAGAAACATAGATCATATCATTGATGTTTAAACCACCATCAGTATATTCATCACCAGAAATACGTACATCAATAATAAAGTCCTTACCACACATTTTACGTACTTCTTCAATAACTTCTAAAGTAAGTCTTAATCTACAAGAAATATCTCCTCCGTATTCATCTGTTCTCTTATTATATAAAGGAGATAAGAAACCACCTAATAAACCATGCGCATGAGCTGCATGGATTTCAACACCATCAGCTCCTGCAGTCTTTACTCTTAAAGCCGCTTCACCAAACTGTTTAATAATAACTTTTAATTCTTCTTTAGTGACTGAACGTGGTGCTTCTTTTGCATAATATGGTCCTACATTACTTGGTGCGATTAAACGTGGTGTACCAGGAATTGGGAAAGCCATATAAGCTGGGTGGAATAACTGTGGTAAGATCTTACAATCATACTGATGAACAGCTTCAGTTAATTTTTTCCATCCAGGAATAAAGCTATCATCATGAATAGACATATCTCCTGGTAAATAGATATATGTTGGTTCTACTGTAGTGACTTCAGTAACAATTAAACCAACACCACCTTTTGCACGTGCTGCATAATGTGCAACAAGTGCATCAGTTACATAACCCTTATCAGCTAAATTTGTACTGATAGGAGGCATAAAAACTCTGTTTTTTACGACTGTTTCACCAACTTTAATAGGTGAAAATAAATGTGAAAATTCCTTCATTTGTATTTTCCTCTCTTTCGTCCACATTATATCACTCCTCTTGTGAATAAAAAATCATGCTTATATATAAAAACAGTCATATTTTGCCTTCTTAGTGTTAAGAGAAGACAATATATGACTGTTATAAAACAATTTGTATACGCTTACCTTTATTTGATATTTTAATATCTTCTTCTGTTTCTAGTTTAATATGTTCTGTATTTAAAGTAATCTTACACTTTTCATCTTCATAGACTGTTTCTTCTTCATTAATAAAGTCTTCTAGTATACTATCAAAGTCATGAAGTTTCATTTCTTTTTCTACAGTAGGCGCAAAATTCTTCTTAAAACGTTTTCTATAATTGCTAGGTGATATACCATAGATTTCTTTAAATGCTTCTGTATAAGCCTTAGAATTAGGCATACCACATTCATCTGATATCTCTGATATATTCTTGATGCCTTCTAATAGATCTTCTAGAGAAGCACGAATACGTACACTGTTTAAATATTTAATGAAAGTAATACCAGTAAACTTCTTAAAGAGTTTAGACGTATAACTTAAACTAAATGATAGTGTATCTGCCACATCACCTAAAGTAAGATTTTCATTATAATGTGAGTCTATATATAAAATAGCCTGCATATAGTTCTTATGGGCTTCATCCTGTAAAGGTAAAGAAGACATAGAGAATGAGACCTGAGAAGCAATAGAGAGGATATCCATCATATAGGCATTCAAAGTATAGAGGTTATAGTTTTCCTGTCTAATAAGTTTGAGGATTCCTGATATCTTATTTTTTAATTGATCATAGGCCTGATTTGTGACAATCATTGTAGAAAAAGCCTCATTACTATTCCCACTCAAAGCGGAAGTCATACGATCAAAATCTATATGTATTGTAAGAATCACTCCATCTTTCTTATGAGAGATTAAATGTATATCTCCAGGGGCAATCATCACAAGTTCACCTTTAGATAATTTAGAAGTAAGCTTCTCTGTCACTATCTGATATTCTCCCTGCAAGACATAAGAGAGTTCTAAACTATTTTGTCTAGAGAAGATATGACGATCAAAACTGTTGATACTTAAAGAGAGAGGATATCCAAACTTCTGTCCTGAAAAATCATAATAACTTGTCATATTCATCATAATAGTAAGTCCTCCAGATATTTACCTATTCCATCATGATCACAATCATCACATACTGCATCGGATAGTTCTTTCACATGTTCAAGTGCATTCCCCATTGCGACACCTGTTCCTGCCTTAATAAGCATAGGAAGATCATTTTCACCATTTCCAAAAGCGATTGTATCCTTTAAATCTATATGGCGATACTCTGCAATTCTTTCTAACATCGTTCCTTTATCTACACCTTTTGGTCCTATTTCAAGCCAATAAGGATCAACTAAAGAACATGAATAATCCAGTCCCTGCGTGTCAAAAGAAGGACGTCCATAAAAGACAAACTTATCAAATATTGCATCAACGTGTATTGGAATATGCAAATGTAGTAATCGAACAAGTAATGATTCGTTATAGTGAAACATGATTCTTTTATTGTTTATATATACGATAAAGCCATAGTGATGATCTTTCGCATATTTTCTTACTTTTAGATAATCGTCATAGTTTAAACGTTCATGTTCAAATATCTTATTACCTAAATGATCATGATAAGCTTGGCCATTGTTGCACGAATAGCCACTCATTGGATATTTTTCAAAATGAAGCATATTACCATACTTCTTTAGACTATTAATATGTCTACCACTAGAGAGAATAACACCTATTCCCTTCTCTTGTAGTTTAATGAGTGTTTCTAATGTGCGTGGTGAGATTTTAGAACGATGATTTTGTAATGAACCATCCATATCACAGAATATGAGTTTCATAGAACACCTCCTAGAAACTATCATAACACAAAAGGCTTCAAGACATAATTCCTGAAGCCAAAGTAATGAGATATTTAATAAAAATGATAAGTATTAATGTAATCATGAACGTATGCGAACCTAATCTTTTATAGAATAAAGACATACATAGTCCTACAACTATTTCAATGAAGACTGTTCCTATAAGTCCTAAGATACAAATATCATAGAAGAAGAAATCAGTGAGAATAGAAAAGAAAACAAATACAACAAGTGTATTTACTATTCTTTCAAGCATCAATGTGTGATACTTCTTTCTTCCCATTCTGATAATTGAAAATATATCTATTTCAATATACTGGAAGATACAATCAAACACTATTTTTAAATAAAAATAGTTAACTAGAAGTGAAAAAACAATATAAATAGGTCTTTGAGGAAAGAAGTATTTGATATCTGCATAATCAATAAAGATGATATGAAATACTTCTTTACAAATAAGAAATAGAATAAAGAGAGAAACATAGTTCTTAATAGTCTTCACTTTGAAGCTTCCCCTCTTCTAGTAAATAGGTATGAGTATAGTTTACACGTGCTAAGCGGTCATGTGATGCAATCACTATACTTTTACCACCTTCTACTAGTGTATTGACCATATTCTCAAATACGATAATGCTCTCTTCATCCAACCCTCTAGTTGGTTCATCAAAGAAAATAAGATTCTGATTTTCCATAACTGCTTGGATAATACCTGCTTTTTGTCTCATACCTACAGAATAATTCTTAAGTGTGGAAGAACTATCATAATCTAATGAGTACATATGACATAGTTCTCTTATTCTTTCTTCATTATAGTGATGATTGATAGAAGCAAGAAACTCAAGATTGAATCTTAAAGATTCATTTTCAATAAATCCTGGATTTTCTATAAGTGCACCAATATATGTATCAGGCATCTTTTCAATAGTACCTGAATCAGTTTGAATAATATCGCAGATGATCTTAAAGAGTGTAGATTTACCACATCCATTCTTTCCATGTATATAGAGACATTCTTCTTTATTTATTTCCAGATTGATATCTTCTAATACAGTGTTTTGTTTAAAGCTCTTTTTAATATGATTGACTTTCAACATCTTTATTTCCTCCTAGAAGAACATGTAATGATACGCAAGATTGATAATGATAGGTAAAGCGATATAAAGAATATTTGATTTTCTATTGAACTGTAAGTAAATAATAGATATCTCAAACAGATAAAGAAATGTGCAAATAACTAACATCAATAGAAGGTTGATACTCATTTGAGAGATACCATATACAAGAAATAAGAAGCCATAGAGAATAATCAAGAAAGATAGTGTAATAATAATCATAAAAGAATAAGTGGTTTGTTGTGTATTCTTATATCCCATACGTGTAATCAAAGTATGATTAATCCCATTGATGATCATCACCTTCTTATACATAATCACTAGATAAGTAATATTCAAAATCAAGGTGATATAGTTACTTGTAAGAAGAATATAGATGAAGTTTACTCTTTTACTTAATCTTGTGACTACAGGAATAAGAAGAATCAAAATAATAAGTGAAATAGTGTCCTGTTTCTTAATAAGTTTAAGTAGTGGAGTCATGATAATCCCTCATTCCAAAAAGAATAGATGACAAAAGATAATAGAGTAATGCCGTACCAATATAGAAAAGATGAGGATCGTTATTTAAAACAGGACTTTTAATAATGCTTGGAGTAAGAATATTTATGATATTAAGGAAATAAGCCAATGTAGCAAGCAAACTTCCTGATGTATTATAGAATGTATGAGATAAAACTGATGCACCAATATAAAGAATAAGAGATACAAGTAATCCAAGTGTTCGATAGAGGTAAACATTCTTTATAAAGTACTGTAATGAGAACAAGAAATGAGAAAAGATTGCATAACCAATTGATGAAAGAACCATATAGATAATAAGATTAAGAAATAATGAACTAGATAATAGATTAGTCTGTCTTGTCGCATTCATATAGATTGGATTAATAGAAAAAGATATCTTAAAGAAGAAAAGATGAATGATTAGTATTGTAAGTAGATGAGTTATAAGAATAAGAATGAATGTCACAAGAAAATTGAATTGTCTTTCTTTTTTATGATAAAGAGAAGAAGATATACGTGTTATCATAAAATGATTGAATTTATTATGATTATATAATAAGAAATCAGCACTTATGATATTAGGTACAATGAGAGTAGTAAGGACATATAATATAAGTGTCAGCCCTGAATCCTGTAAGTAGTAGAAAAAGTCTAAACCCATTTCAGGATCCTTTGATTTCATGAGTACCATTTCATTTTTAGGAATAGATCCATAAGCTCCTTTATAGCTGATGATTATTCCTACAATAATTACAATGAAATAAATAGAAAATAAGAGAAGTTTCTTTTTGGATTTAAATAAGCAGAAGAATTGTTTCATAAATTATCTCCTTAATATGTTAGAATATATTTAATAGTTCTTTTGTTTATTTCATTTTAGATAATACGTAATATGTATTCAATTGTGTGATCGTTAATGGTCTATTTAAAAGCGTCAATGATAAGGGGATGATAGCTATGGTATACAAAATTGCGATTGTAGATGATGAAGAAAATGACTTAAAACATGTTTGTCATCATATAAGTGATTTCTTCTCATCTACAGATATAAAGCTTAATACATATATGAATGCTTTACAGTTTCCTATAGATAGAGATTTTAATGTCTTATTTCTTGATATCGATATGACTCATGTTTCTGGATTAGAACTTGCGAAAGAGTATAAAAAAAGACATCAAAATGCCTTAATTATCTTTATTACCAGTCATAATGAACTGGTTTATAAAGCATGTAATATACATCCTTTCGACTTTATTAGAAAAGAGAATCTAGATATAGAAATGCCTGATGTATTAGAAGAAATCAACTATCAATTGTCTCATCTACATCCTAGTGTGACATTTTATATTAACGGAAATGCCTATATATTAAGAAAAGAGTCTATTCTTTATTGTGAAAGTTTCAATCATCAAACAGAGATACATTTTGATACATCTTCTATTACTGTCAATATGCAGCTAGGTGATGTAGAAAAGACGATTGATTCTAATCATTTTAAAAGAGTTGGACGTTCTTATCTCGCAAATATGAAAAAAGTGACTAAGCTAGAAGGTACAACATTATATATAAGTGAGCATTACCAGATACCAATAAGTAGAAGAAAGAAAAAGCTTGTATTAGAGTATATGAAGGAGGTGCATCAATGATGTTAGAAACAAATAATATAAGTTTCATCGCATTATCCTTGATGTTGTTGTCATTTTTCTATTATGTCTATTCTATCAGCATTAAAGAGAATCTAATCAAGTTTACTGGTTCAGTTATATTGTTATCATCTGTTTCTATTATTTCTTCTATGTTTATACATAATGGACTTCTTAGTATATGTATATTAGGTTTATGCCTCATTCTGTTTAAGCATGACAGACTTCTAGAATGTCTATTTATATCAATTTACTTTATCTTTCTTAAGGTTCTTACCTATGTGATTATGACATGGGGTATCAATATTTTCATATATGATCTGGTTTTACCTATTCATGATATAGTCTATGGTTCAGATCTTCTTTTATGTATATTCTTGCTTCTTACAAGGCATTTGTTTAAGGGTTATTTAATGCGTATTAAAGAATATACCGCCTTCTATCTTGGTATCCATTCTGTATTAACACTTATCTATCTGTCCTATCTTATTACTATTTTCAAAAAAGGTTCTCTTCCCCTTGAAAGTTCTATAGAAATTGTATTGATTACTATTCTTGTAATGTTGATCTACCAGATGGTTAATAGAATACTAAGTATAGAAAAAGAGAATTATCTAGTAAAATTAAACAATGAAGAACTGAAATTCAATAAGAAGAATTATGAAAATATTATTTCTCACATAAATGAAATCAGAAAGATCAAGCATGATATGAATCATATGTTGTTGTCATTACTGGATGATTGTGAAAAAAAAGATTATGAATCACTTCATAATCATATTAATAACCAATTACATAGAATCAACGAAACACAAACAGTGAATACGGGTAATGCATCTTTAAATCTTATATTAGCTTCTCAATTATCTAAGATTAAAGATAATAATATTGAATTTATTGCCAGTCAATTTAATGATGATATCCCTATGGATAAAGTAGATTTCTATGTATTAATAGGTAATCTATTAGATAATGCGATTGAGAATTGTACATCAAAGTCTATTAAGAAGATTATTCTTGATATTTATAAAAAGAGTAATGATTTCGTTATTGATATTAAGAATACCAGTATCAATAATCCACTTGTAGATAACCCAAACTTCAATACAACTAAAGAAGATTGTGGTCATGGGTTTGGAATGCGTTCTATTATGAATATAGTCAATAAGTATTATGGAGAGATCACTTATGATTACTCATATCATTATTTTAGTGTTCAAATTAGAATAAAAAGCTAGAAATTCTAGCTCATCTTTTAAATAATGTCTCTTCTATGGCACAGATTTTATCTGCAATACATACTATCCATGCTTCAGTGCATGTAGGAGGAACAGGAGTTAAAGGAAACATGTGTCTGGCTATAATATTTTTAACTCGTGGTGAGAGTGTGTAATCCATTTCTGCATTTCTTTTAGCACACCCTGGATGAGTAAAGCCATGGAAATGTCTTCCTTTTCCATCATGCCAATCATATAAGAAATAGTCATGAAGTAATGCACCAATGATTAAAGCATCCATATTAACCTGTATTGGAAGCCATTTGGCTATCTTTACACTCATACGAGCAACATTGACACAATGTGTATAGACAGAAATAGAACCATGTTGAATATAGTTCTTAGTTTCATTTAAGCGACCTGCAGTTTCTAAATAGCGTAACTTCTTCTGAATAATATATGACATTTATATATCTCCTCTTGTTGAAACCTACAATCTGCCTGTATTATAATATAAATAAATGAAACAATATATGGTCAGAACACAATAGAAATGTTGCTAAAGATACATATTGTTTAGAAAGTGGGTAATAAAAATGGACCAAAAGACAGATAAACGTGTTATCAAAACAAAACATGCTATATATAAAGCTTTTGTAGAGCTGTTAAATGAAAAAGATATCAATCAAATCACAATTACAGATGTTGCAAAAAAAGCCAATATTAACCGTAAAACATTTTATAATTACTATTCAGATATCAATGATGTCATGGAAGAAATAGAAAATCTAGTAGTCGCAGCTTTTATCAAAAACATTGGTACAGTCGAATTTACTAATATGGCTGATTTCTTAACTGAAATCTTCATAAAGTTTACTGAAACAGTAAATCATGATCTAGAATTCTATGGTTTACTTTTTAAGACAAATAACCGTTCTTTTCTTATTGTAAAGATTGTAGATATTCTTAGAAGATATGTACAACAGCGTATTGAAGAAACAGAAACACTAGATCAAAAAAGATTTAAAGTAGCAGTTGATTTGTGTATTCCTGGTATTATATCTGTATGTATGAATTGGTTTACAAATAGTTATGATTATTCTATAGAAGAATTATCTAGTCTTCTAACAGACTTTATTCTTAATGGAATACAAAAAAATTGGCCAGGCAATTAAGCCTGACCATTTACTTTATGTCGATAATTGGAGTCAAAAATGTATCTTAATCCTCGTTTAATAACGGTAAAGAACGTAGGGGAACGATACATTTTTTCTTTTGGAAAATGATTTCCAACCACCTGTAATGTTTTCACATTATCACGTGTAGAGAAAGTAAAATGTCCATTGTTTTTAGTGAATATTGCGAAACGTGCAATTTTCTTACTAAAATATACAGAAGCACTGATATAATCAATTTCTTCCCATGGAATCTGAATAAAGTCTTCTTTGTTCTTTTCGTTATAGAACTCAAAGGCCTTGTCCCCTACCATGACATCCCCATAGTTAGTTAAACCATTAAGTGAAGTTGCTTTAATTGAATAATCAACTTTTGTATTTTGTGATTGTGCCATTTTATTTCCTCCTTAAAGATAAGAGGCAGTCAAACTGCCTCTATTGATTACATAATACCGATAACTCTTGCAACGATACCAACAACGAATAATGCGATGATGATAACGATTGGAGATACCTTTTTCTTTAATAAGTAACAGCATAATAATGTAAGTAATAATGCTGCTAAACCAGGTACTAACTGGTCTAAGTTCTGCTGTAAAGTAGTAACCTTAACCTGATTTAATCCATTAGCACCAAGTGAGTTATACTGAGTTAATGCTTCTTTGATACCTGCAGCACCCTTTGGTAACTTATCCCATTCGATATAAGCACCTTTAGACTGAGTAACCTGAGATACTACTGGAGTAAAGCTAATAGATACCCATCTCTGTACTAATGCACCGATGATGAACATACCAAGGATAGAAGCACCTTCAGTAACTTTACCAAGAAGTCCTCCTGACATATCCTTAGCAATAGAAGTACCTACTTTGTAACCGAATTCCTGTGTATACCATAAGAATGCGATACGTACTAAGTTCCATACTACGAAGAATAATAATGGTCCAACAATGCTTCCTGATAATGCAAGTGAAGCACCTAATGCACCTAAGATTGGTCTTACTGTAAACCAGAATACTGGGTCACCAACACCAGCAAGAGGTCCCATCATACCAACTTTAACACCCTGTACAGTCTGGTCATCTACAGGCATACCATTTGCACGTTCTTCTTCAAGTGCTAATGTAACACCCATAACTGGAGCTGATACATAAGGATGTGTATTATAGAATTCTAGATGACGCTTTAATGCAGCGGCTCTATCTTCTTCTTTTGAATATAATTTCTTGATAGCTGGGATAATTGAATAACACCAACCACCATTCTGCATACGTTCATAGTTCCAAGAACCCTGAAGGAACTGATGACGCCAGCATACGTCCATTCTATCTTTTTTAGATAGTGTAATCTTATCTGCCATAATGTTCGTCCTCCTTCAGATTAATAGTCGTTTAAGATGTCACCAAGTGGATCTCCAGATCCTCCAGCGCCACCATTACCTTTACCAGCATTGTCTTTTAATCCAAGATAGATTAAAGCAAGAACAACACCAATAACACCTAATGCGATTAATGTAAGTTCTGAGATAGCTGCTAAAACGAAACCAAGAGCGAAGAATGGCCAAGTTTCTTTTGTAGCCATCATGTTGATAACCATTGCATAACCTACAGCGGCAACCATACCACCGCCAACAGCCATACCACCAGATAACCAAGCTGGCATAGAATTTAATGCACCTGTTACAACCTTAGCTGGAACGAAGCAAAGGATAACTGCTGGGATCATAATACGAAGACCCTGCATTAAGATTGCAGCAACCTGCCATCTTTCAATAGCCTTATAGTCACCTTTTTCTGCAGCTGCATCCATGAAGTGAACCATAGGGATTGCAAGAGTACGACAGATCATTGTTAAGAATAAACCTGCAACTGATAATGGTACTGCAACAGCGATAGAAGTATTGATAGCGTTAGTAACGTTTGTACTACCACCCTGTAAACCTAATACCATGATGATTGCTGAAGCAACTGATGCAAGAGCAGCATCTGGTGCAACAGCAGCACCAACGTTTGCCCAACCAAGGGCAATCATCTGTAATGAACCACCAAGGATGATACCTTCCTTTAAGTGTCCAGTAACTAAGCCGATTAACGTACATGCTACTAGAGGCTGATGGAACTGGAATTCATCAAGAATACCTTCCATACCTGCAAGTAAAGCAACAATCGCAATCAGCACAATTGAAATTGCTGACATAAATTATTTCCTCCCTTATTTAGACAATCCTTCTTTAGCTTTGTTAAGGATTGCATTGATGTTATCAGGTGAATCATTTGGTACTTTACGTACATCAAACTTAACACCCTTAGCCATAATTTTTTCAATAGTATCTACATCATCCTGACCCATTGATACAGCTTTAGTACAAACGACTTTACCCTGTGAATGAGCCATAGAACCTAAGTTCAATGTCTTGATGTCAACGCCACCTTCGATTGCACGAAGTGCATCCTGTGGGTTTTCAAATAATACTAATGCTTTTGTGTTACCAAAACGTGGATCCTTAGCAACCTGGATCATCTTTTCGATTGGTACTACGTGAGCTTTAACACCTGGAGGTGCTGCCTGAATAATCATTTCTTTTCTAAGATCATCATGAGCCACACCATCAGATACAACGATGATACGGTTTGGCTGAGTTGTCTTAGTCCATGCAGTCGCAACCTGACCATGTAATAAACGTGAGTCAATTCTTGCTAATACATACTTGATGTGACCATCACCAATAACTGTTCCTTCAGGAATAGCGCCCTGAGGTGCTGGTGCAACAGTAGCTACCTTTTCTTCCTTCTTAGGTTCTAGTGTTTCAGGTTTTGGTTTAACACCATCTCTTGCCACTTCAGTGACATGTGTAGCGATTTCATGAGCTGTTTCCATAGACATACGAGATGCATAAGTTTCAATCAACATTGGTAAATTTAAACCAGTGACAATTGCCCACTTATCTTCATGTCCATTAAGTAAAGCACTTGCCTGATTGAATGGTGTTCCACCCCAAAGGTCTACAAGGAATAATACTTCATCCTGATTTTCAAAACCAGCAATCGCTTCTTCCATTTTTCTGCGAATATCATCTGGTCCTTCGCTAGGCATTAATGTGCAGGCTTTAACGTTAGCCTGATCACCAAAGATCATAGATCCTGACTGGAAAATGCCTTCTGCGAATTTACCATGACTCGCAAGGATAATTCCTACCATTTTATCTCCTACCTTTCATAATTGTAAGTAAGTAGTGAAGATATACTCCATATGTATATGGACATTCATACATATAACTTATATATTCATCTAATCCCTATCAACTTATATTTCTAGATAAATACAGGTTCTCCTCGAAATATATCTCCTATTTACTATGCTTACATTATATCACTATCATTTTTCTATGCAATAATCCCGTTTTAGGAATTATAAATACCATACTTTTGTATTATATATACCGTATACATAAAAAAGTTGACATCATATCCCATATATGATAGTGTCTATATACAAAACCTTTTGGTTGTGGATTTTTGTCAGAGAAATCTTATTTTCGCCACACAGCGTTTTTTTTACGTTGTGTGGCTTTTTGTATATTTAGGAGGAAAATTATGAATCAAGATTATATGAAAACAAAACCTATACTCCCTTTAGTATTATCGATGAGCTTACCAATGGTGTTGTCCATGCTTGTTAATTCTCTCTACAATATCGTAGATAGTTTCTTCGTAGCGCGTATTAGTGAGAATGCGATGAATGCTTTATCTCTAGTATTCCCTATTCAGAACCTTATTACTGCGATTGCCGTAGGGTTTGGTGTGGGCATGAATGCTGTGATTGCGTTCTATCTAGGTACAGAGGATCATAAGAAAGCTGAAGATTCTATGGCACAGGGATTATTACTTTCAGCAATCCATGGTCTAATTTTAATGGTTGTCTGTGTTGTGTTTATTCCTAACTTCTTAAAGTTCTTTACAAATGATCCTGTTGTATTAAAGGATGGGATATTATATGGACGTATTGCCTTCTCATTCTCTTTTGTGATTCAGGTAGGTATTGCCTTTGAAAAGATCTATCAGTCTTTAGGACGTATGGCTCTCACTATGAAGATTATGATTATAGGATGTGTCACAAATATTATTCTTGATCCTATTTTAATATTTGGTTTAGGTCCTATTCCTGCAATGGGTATTGCGGGAGCTGCAATTGCGACTGGTATTGGTCAGACAGTTCCTTTTATTCTATATCTATATTATTATAAGGTAGATTTACCACTACGTATTCATAAGGAAGCTTTAGAAAGTACTCAATATTATAAAAAGTTATATGGCATTGGTATTCCTGCCACTCTTAATATTGCCTTACCTTCTGTTCTTATTTCTGTATTAAATGCGATTCTTATTTCTTATTCAGCTATCTATGTCGTAGTACTAGGTATCTATTATAAGCTTCAGACATTTGTCTTTATGCCATCTAATGGAATCATCCAAGGTATTAGACCACTTGTTGGATATAACTATGGGGCTAAAGAATATGATCGTATTAATAAGATCTATAAGCTCACTCTTGGTTTAAGTTTAATTATTATGATTGCTGGAACACTTCTTTGTTTTGTATTCCCTAAAGAAATTATGGGACTTTTTACCAAGAATAAAGAAACACTTGATGCAGGTGTGACTGCCCTACGTATTATTAGTGTTTCTTTTGTCTTCTCTTCACTCTCACTTACTTCAGGAGGTGTACTCGAAGGATTAGGTATGGGTATTCCATCACTCATTATCTCTTTATGTCGTTATGTAGTCATTATTCTTCCATGCGCTTATATCCTTTCTTCACTACTTGGACCAACTGGTGTATGGCATGCTTTCTGGATTACAGAAGTATTTACTGCAGTTATTTCTCTACTTATATATAAGAAGAAAAAGAAAGATTCATTTAACTTATGAGTGAAATCACAAAACATGCATTAGAAGATTCTTTAAAGGTATTACTCTTAAGAAAACCTTTCAATAAGATTACGATTGGTGATCTCACAAAAGAATGTGGTATTAACCGTATGACATTCTATTATCACTTTATTGATATGCATCATCTTCTTTCATGGATCATCTTGGATGAAATACATTAATTACTATTAGATACAAATATCTACCCTGAAGGATTTATCCGCCTTATCTTAAGATGAAAGAAAGTCCTGAGTTATTATCTGATAAAATGAATGAAATTATGGATGGACGTATTCATAGAGCACTTAAAAGATTTGAAATACATCAAAACTAATAGTTTGATTAAAATTTTTACACTTGATTGGTCATGATAAGATATTTATCATGACTTTTTGTTTGTTTAAATAAAAGTGATAAAATATGATTTATACTAGAGTCATACAAGGAGGAATAAATTATGTATTATTCATCAGGAACTTATGAAGCATTTGCACACCCAGAAAAACCAGAGGGTGTTGAAAAGAAATCAGCTTATATTATTGGTACAGGTTTAGCAGGTTTAACTGCTGCCTTCTATCTCGTAAGAGATGGACAGATGCCTGGCAATCATATTCATTTATTAGAAAAGCTAGAGCTTGCAGGAGGAAGCTGTGATGGTTATAAAGATGTTCATAAAGGCTTCTATATGCGTGGAGGACGTGAAATGGATAACCACTTTGAAATCATGTGGGATGTATTCCGTGATGTACCTTCTATTGAAACACCTAACGTATCTGTATTAGATGAATACTATTGGCTTAATAAGCATGACCCTAACTACTCTTTATGTCGTGCAACAGTCAATAAGGGTGAAGATGCGCATACTGATAAACTATTTAAATTAGATAAAGATAGTGCAATGGCATTGTCTCAGCTCTTTATTACACCTGAAGCAGATCTTGAAGAAAAGAAGATTTCAGATGTATTACCAAAATCATTCTGGGAAACTAATTTCTGGTTATATTGGCAGACTATGTTTGCATTCCAGAAATGGTCTAGCGCATTAGAAATGAAGCGTTATTTATGCCGTTATGTACATCATATTGATGGTTTACCAGACTTTAGTGCTTTAAGATTTACTAAGTATAATCAGTATGAAAGTATGATTTTACCTTTAATTGAATATTTAAAGAAACATGATGTAGATGTTCAGTTTGGTATGGATGTCAAGAATGTCATTATTGAGGATGTAGATGGTAAGAAAACAGCTAAAGAACTCATTTATGTAAAAGATAATAAAGAACAGTCTATTCCTTTAACTGCAGATGATTTAGTCTTTATTACTAATGGATGTTGTACTGATACATCATGTTATGGTGATCAGACACATGCACCTGATTTATCTCATATTGTGAATGGTCAAGGTGAATCATGGGATTTGTGGAAAAATATTGCGAAACAAGCAAAACATGACGAATATGGACATCCTGATGTATTCTGCAGTGATACAGAAGCGACTAACTGGATGAGTGCCACTGTAGAAACATCTAATGAAGATATCATTCAGCATATTATGAATATTTGTAAACGTGATCCGCGTGCTGGTAAAGTCACTACTGGTGGTATTGTGACTGTTAAGGATAGTGTAAATAATTGGTTCTTATCATGGACTATTAACCGTCAGCCACAGTTTAGATCTCAGAATAAAGATACAGTACTTGTATGGCTCTATGCTCTTCATACTGATACAGAAGGTAACTATATCAAGAAAGCTATGAGAGATTGTACAGGTGAAGAAATCTGTCAGGAATGGCTTTACCATATTGGGATGGATGAAAGCAAGATCAAAGACTATTCAGAAAATGCATGTAATACAACAACATGCTTTATGCCTTATATCAATGCCTTCTTCCAGCCTAGAAAGAATGTAGACCGTCCTAAAGTTGTACCAGAAGGTGCAGTGAACTTCGCATTTATTGGACAGTTCGCAGAAACACCAAGAGATACTATCTTTACAACTGAATATTCTATGCGTACAGGTATGGAAAGTGTCTATACATTACTGAATGTAGATCGTGGTGTACCTGAAGTATGGGGTTCTCAATATGATATCAGAGAATTGTTAAGAGCAGCTTATTATGCAGTAGATAAAAAGAAGATTAATGAGTTACCATTAAACTTCAAGGAAAAGATGCTTTTAAAGACTGTATTAAAGAATGTAAAAGGTACAGATCTAGAACTCTTATTAAGAGATACAGGATTAATAGAATAACGAGCAAGCTGGTTATCCAGCTTGTTTTTTTCCACAAAAAAACAGTCAATCAGAAAATGAAAGACTGTTTACTGTTTTTTATGTGTTCAACTGATAATCCTTACGAATATTGTCGAAAGCTGTTTTTGCGTTTTTTGTACGTCCAGCCTGTACATCAGCATATCCTTTTTCTAATTCTTCATTCAACTCTTCTTCTGATAATACACTCATATCAACTATTCTCTTAGAAGACTTTACTTTAGATTCAATTCTTGCATATAGATGAGTGGACATTGCAGTCATGTAGAACAACCCCCCTTTTTATATTATCATCACTTATATTATATACATTCAATCGCAAATATATACAAAAAAGACGTTTCGCATTGAAACGTCCTTCTTGTATACAATTATGTTTTAAGGGGAGAGTTAAAAACAATTTTCTTTTGCTCTTGTGTATTAAGATATTTTTTAAGGGAGTTTCTTAATACATTTATAATATAGCCCCTCTTTATGAATCCAATGTGAACATACAATCTTTTTCTTGTATAAGTGATTGTTTTCCTTTTTCTATTTTATAAGATAACCCATAAATGACTTCTTTTCCTTCATGAATATGTATAAAGCTACCATCCACTAATACTATAAATATTCTTTTGGCACTATCAGGATAAGCTATATCTTTGAATATATGAACACCATCCAAACAATCATCATGTATTTCATTATAGTGAGGAATGATCATTGTTTGGGTGAGTTCTAACCCCGGAAGATATCTTTGATACTTCTTATCAAGATATTCTCCCGGAAGTTCAGGCATGGCGTATACAGTCTTTGCACAGTTCATAGAACCGGCACTGACACCTACTATCACACCTTCATACTCCTTTAAATACTTCTTTAAGTGGATTTCTCTAAAGAACTTGTTTTGAGTAGGCACATGCCCTCCTCCAAGTATGATAAAATCTGATTCTTTCACTAGTTCTTCTGTCTTCTCTTTGTTTCGATCATCCAGGATAGTAAATTTATCTACTAAGAAATGACTATTCATCAAGGCTTTCTTTTGGTAATTTCCCCATTCATCATTATGAGTCGTATCAATTGGATCAGATGCTATATAAAGACAACGAATATGATGTGGAAGAACATCAAAAAGAAGAGAACGGAAACCATTCTCTTCATTAATATGTTGACCATTTAATGTTAAGTTTGAGCTTGTCAGAAATAAATGCATAATGATACCTCTCTTTATTAGTATACATACAAGTAAGTAATTAATCAATATATGTACGTACAGGTAAAAAGACTTCCAGGGAAGTCTTAGTCTGGATATACTAAATGTTCTTCTGTAATATTCTTAAGAGTATTATCTAAGAATCTTTTCGCAACAATCTTAGTAAGAGGTAAGTTCATATCAAGATAGTTACCACAATCTCTTGCTGCAGCACCTGGAACATCACCTTCAAATTCAGCCATGAAAGTAAACATTTCAGTCACTAAGTCTACAACATCCTTAGATTCTAGATCTCCTGCAAGAATCATATAGAATCCTGTACGACATCCCATAGGACCAAAGTAAATAACTTTTTCAGCCCATTCCTTATGATTTCTTAAGAAAGTAGCACCCAAATGTTCCATTGTATGGATTTCAGCTGTATTAATAACAGGTTCTCTGTTAGGTGCTGTCATACGAATATCAAAAGTAGTGATAACTTCTTCCCCTACCTTATCTTTTCTAGATACATAAATACCTGGTAATAAAGTTAAATGATTCACTGTAAAGCTTGCGATTTTGTTCATGTTAGTTCTTTTCCTTTCTATCTCCAATTAGTATAAATACCAATCCTGATACTATCATCAGCATTGAATACCAATTATATACCATAATATCAGTTGGTGTAACTTTTCTGATACTCCAACGGCTAAAGCACGTTGAGTTCTTATATACATTCACTTCCAAATATACTCGAAAGCATATGAGACTAATGAGTTTCTATAAGACTTTCACTATCAATCATTCTATTGAATGAATTAACGATGGCATTAGGCTCGTCTCAAAACCTTTTGTATATTTCTCTTTTAAATTGATATACTACTTAAATTCTTTTTACCTATTAATCTTTCAACTTCCAAATTATGAAGTCGATAAAAGTTTTCAAATCTGTCATTACATTTATCAATATCAAAACTCTTTAAATCATCTGCAATATTCATTATTAAGAAAGCTGAATAAAGGTCTCTCTGTATCTTTACTCCATCAAAATTATTCCATCTTTGTGATAAGGATTTCTTGGTATATGTTCCATCGAAATGATTAAACTGACTTGCTTTTGCTTCAGAAGTATCTATTTTTATTAGCTGCTCACCATAATAACCTAGTTTTCTATTTATTATTGTCAACAGCATTGATGGTGCTTTATTAGCTAAAGATTTACCAAATCGTTTCTTTCGCTTAAACTTGCCTTTATCATTCTTTTCAGTCTTTTTAGCACGTTTTTGAAGTCCCGCAAAATTCATCTTTTCAACATACACCTTGTTACCAAGAGATAAAATATAATTAGCTAGACATTCGTGCTGATACCTACGTATAGCTGCTAGTTTTCTGTATAATTCTTTTAATTCATTCTGGTATTTAATGTAATGATTTGATTTATTCCATATAACTCTTTTATTGCCTTGTTTCTTAATAGTTCCATCTTCATTATAATTATCAGGATTTGTAAAACGTTTTGACCTGTCCATTTTTCTAAGAATCCTTCGTTTCTGATTTTCAATATTCTGAATTCTGTTTGCAAGTTCTAATATCTTCACATCGGATTGACTTGCAATCGCGATAGTTCTAGTACCGATGTCTAAACCAACGTCACCTTCACCAATATTACGCTTTATTTCACCTGTATCAGCATCTACCTTTACCGGTGGATTTCCTTTGAAAATAATCTGAACATAATATTTATACTTGTTTCTTATAAATTTTCTAACGATTCTGTTATAACAGATTTTGCATTGCATAGCTTGATATTCATAATAATTACTGTAATCAATAACAACTGGAATTTCTAGACCATTCCATAATATCATATCATCTTTGAAACGGATACCAGAACCATTCGATTTTCCTTCAAGACTATCTAATGTGCCATATTTCTTATAATAGACTTTCTTACCATTGCCATAGAGGAATTTTTCATAAGATTTCCATAATGCAGCCGCAATCTTTCGAGCAGTAAGTGAATCAATATTATCTTTAAAATGCTTCTGCATCTTCTTAACATCCTTATGAAATGAATACTCTGACATACCATACTGCTTGCGAATATCATTTATCTGTTTCCAAATTTCTTTGTCTGTCTTCTTATTGCCAGTCAAAGAAGACATAAGGTCTCTATATTTCTTTGTCTTGATCATTTCTTTATAACGCTTCTGAGTCACGTTGACTAATGAATTATAAATCTGTCTGCCAATTTCGAAACGCTTATTTAAAATATCCTCTTGATATTTTTCTATCTTTAATGGAAATTCAACAACAAAGTTCGACATAATATTCACTTCACTTTCAAAATGTATATTATTCTATTAATATTGTTTTCTGTGATCTGCTAGACTTAATTTCAACAAACAATTCAACAATATATGAGAGTGGTCTTATCTACACGTTTGATCTGGTAATAATAGTAACAATCGCAAAAATCACACAAAATATCATAAAGCTATTTCATGTGTTTGAAGGATTTAATAAAGTCATTAATGTTATTAGAATACCTATAAGTGAACTGCTAAAGAGAAGATTTCTAAAGCATTAGCACTTTGTTTAGCATCTGTTTATAACCTCTATCAGCTTTCTAATAAGATTATACAACAGCTAGAAACTCCATGCGTTAGATTCATCTTCTAGAATACCTATTAATAGGCGTTTAAAAAAATTATTTTTTGATTATTTTGTTATTTATATTGTATGTTATTCATCCAAACCTAAAGGAGCGGGCTTTCGCGTAGTTTTTGGAATATTTATTCAAAAGAAGAGTCATATATATTACCATGACTCTTTGATACTTCATCAAATATATATATCGATAGTACGTTACAAAAATAACTTATCGTAATCCCTTTTTGTGTTAATAATTCGATAAATATATATTTTTTTATCCACATGTTTAATAATCGCAACATATTTCTGATTAATGACAAACATTCTATAACCCAATTGATTTAATCGTTCATCTGGTGTAAATACATCTATATTGGGAAATTCTTCTAGAGTTTCAATAGACTCTAAAATTGAGTCTGACACTTTTTGAGCACTTTCAATACCATATTCTAAATAATAGAAATCTTCTATTGAAGTCAGATCCTCCCAGGCACGAGGAAGAATCTCAATTTTACAATTTTCCATATCTTCTTCTAGCAAGAGCCTCCCTTGCTTCTGAAATGCTCATTGTAGGCTTTCCGCTTAATCTTTCTTCTTCAGCTTCTAACACACTGAAGCGCAAATCTAACAATTGTTCTCTTCTTTCAAATGCCTCTAAACTCATAAATACTCCGTCACCTTCACCGTTTTTTGTAATATAAATAGGTTCTTTTGACGTTTTAGCCAACTTAGAAATAGAAGAATAATCATTTCTTAACATAGCTGATGGTTTAATAATCATATTCATCACCTCTTTCATATCAATATTATATCATAATTATACACGTAATCAATCTATTTGAATAATCTACTAATTATTTTTTATTCTTTCTCTTCTTACGATAATTCTCTATTGTCCCAAAGTTATTAAAGATATCTTCCATCATCATTTCATATACATCATGCGTGATTTCACAATCATTCACTGCACGATGTGCATGAGAATAATCAATATGATAATGATCTGCAAGATCCTTGAGTCTATAGCGTTTCAAATCTTTATGTAATAGTTTTCTTGCAATCTTCAATGTATCGATATAATCATTTTGAAAGAGGACTCCATAATCTCTTAGAAGTGCATCATAGATGAAACGAATATCAAAACGGACATTATGACCTATGATCATATCATCCCCTATGAACTTAATATACTCTTTAAGGACATCTTTTTCCCCTCTTGCATCATGTAACATATGATTAGAAATGCCAGTGAGATTCTCAATAAAATCACTTATATAGATAGTCTTATCCTTATCTAGTAAGTCTACAGGTAATTGATCTCTTAAAGGGTTAATGAGTTCACTAAAGCGTGCCACTTCTTTATGGTTGACATACTTAATAGCTGCAACTTCTATAAGTCTTTCTGTTTCAGGATTTAATCCTGTTGCTTCTATATCTACCACGATATAAGTATCTGGATATTCTATTCTACTCTTACCTATTTCTCTCATAAAACCTCCAAAAAAGCCACATAAAGTGGCTTTTATTTCTTAGGATGTGGTCCTGCTTTTCTAATATTTTCTGGCATATGTGGATACTTAGTATTAAAGTTTGCTTCAAACATCATAGCAAGTTCATTAGCCATATCTTCATATGCTTCCTTATTAGCCCATGTATCCTTAGGGTTTAATACATATTCTGGGACTCCAGGACATGATTGTGGGACATGAAGATTAAAGCGTGAATCATAATAATAGATGACATTATCTAATGATCCATTGACTGCTGCAGTGACCATAGCACGTGTATATGATAATTTCATACGTGATCCAATACCATAAGGTCCACCATTCCATCCAGTGTTCACTAAATAAACCTTAGTACCATAAGCTTCTAGACGTGACCCAAGTAGCTGTGCATAGATACCTGGATCTAGAGGCATGAATGGTTCTCCAAATAATGTAGAGAATGTAGGCTGTGGTTCGCTGATGCCTCTTTCTGTACCTGCAACTTTAGATGTAAATCCAGTAACGAATTGATACATTGCAGCATCATGATCAAGTCTAGAGATTGGTGGTAATACACCAAAGGCATCTGCAGTTAAGAAAATAACAACTTTAGGTACTCCTCCTACTCCTGGAATCTGAGCATTTTGAATATATTCAATAGGATAACCGACACGTGTATTTTCTGTAAGTGTACCATCATCATAATCCGGCTGTCTAGTTTTTGCATCTACAACTACATTTTCTAGTTCTGAGCCAAAACGGATGGCACGATAGATATCAGGTTCTCCTGTAGGAGATAAGTTAATTGTCTTTGCATAACATCCACCTTCAAAGTTAAAGATACCTTCTTCACTCCATCCATGTTCATCATCCCCAATCAACATTCTATTAGGGTCTGTAGAAAGTGTTGTTTTACCTGTACCAGATAAACCAAAGAAGATAGCTGTTTCTCCAGTATCTGGATCCATGTTTGCTGAACAATGCATAGGGAGAATGTTTTCCTGTAAAGGCATGCAGTAGTTCATGATTGTGAATACTGATTTCTTGATTTCTCCTGAATATTGTGAACCTACAATAATAACAGTACGTTCTGTAAAGTTAATGATGATAGCTGCTTCTGAGTTAGTATGATCCACTTCAGAAATGCAATGGAACCCTGGTGCAACAAGGATAGTATAATCTGTTAAACCAAAATTATCTAATTCTTCTTTTGTAGGCCTAATCAATAATTGATGAATAAAAAGGTTCTGACATGCGAGTTCATTAATGACAGTGAATTTACGACGATATTTCTTATCAGCTCCTGCAAAGCCTTTAAAAACGAATAATTCCTTGTCACTCATATATTCAAGTACTTTATCTTTTAATGCATTGTAGTGTTCTACACTCATGGCTACATTGACATCACCCCAGGCAATCTGTTCATGTACCTCTGGTGTATCTACAATAAATTTATCATGTGGTGAACGACCAGTATATTTTCCTGTTTTTACAACTAACGCACCCTGGTCAGTTAATAATCCTTCTTTACGCTTTAAAGCGTATTCTACTAATTTAGCAGGACATAAATTATAATGTGCTTTTCCTGTATAGTTTTTAATTCCTGCATATTCGAGTGTCTTTTCCATAAAGTAACCCCTTTCATTTTGTCTGTATAACACATTATAGCATAAAATTAATATTTTAACATACTCTATTTCCTAACAGTTATTGTCTTTTGCATAAATTTTGTATTTATTTTTTTGAAATGGTTGAAATTTTCAACAAAATAGAATGTTTACTGTATAATAAAGATACACAATCTTAACACAATTGTAATCTAAAATTGATATATGTTAAGAAATACTTGCTTATAATAGGTTCTAGGAGGTTTTTTTATGCCAGCAGGTTATACACATTATGTTTTTGGTGAACAGGTTTTAGATCAGCTTGATGAAAGCATCAAGAAGAGGATTATGCCCTATATTGATTTATATCATATTGGGATTCATGGTCCAGATATTCTTTTTTATTATGATGTCTATAAAAAGAATCCAGTAAAATCATTAGGATTTGGAATGCATCAGCTTCCTGCCAATTCTTTTTTTAAACATGCAAAAGAACTGATTAAACAGGATGCCACAGATGCAGCACTCGCTTATACTATTGGATTTATTACTCACTTTACATTAGATAGTTCTTTACATCCTGAAATTGGTGTATTAGAGAATACTTTATCTATGACTCATAGCTTACTAGAATCTGAATTAGATAGAGAATTACTTGTAAGAATTGGAAAAGATCCTTTAACTGCCAATTTAACAACTCATATTCATCCTGATTATACAATTGCGTTGGTCATTGCCCCATTCTTTGATTTAAAGGCAGAAGAAGTAGATAAAGCATTACATGATCTACTATTTATCTTGAAGTGGCTTGTTGCTCCTACTAAATTAAAGAGAAGCTTTGTCTTAAGTGTAATGAAGTTAGGTGGTATGTATGAAGAATATAAAGGATTACTTATTAACTATGAAAAAGATGAACATGCTGCCAATGATATCAATCATTTAATAGAAATGAAAGATGAAGCAGTACCTTTAGCCGTATCACTCATTAATGAGTATATTAACCATCTTGATGATGATTACTTAAATGAAAGGTTTAATAGAAACTATGAATAAACTAACTAAACTAGAAAAATACTGGATCTTGTATGATGTCGGTAATAGCGCCTTTATCCTACTTGTTGCTACTATAGTTCCGATTTACTTTAACTATCTTGCGTCTCTCGCAAAGATCAGTGAAGTCGACTATTTAGCTTATTGGGGTTATGCATCTTCTTTCACAACTCTTATTATCGCTATTATTGGACCAGTGCTTGGTTCTATTGTGGATACAAAAGGGTACAAGAAACCAATCTTTACTATTAGTATGATCATAGGTGTTATGGGCTTAGCCTGTTTTTCAGTTCCTAAGTCTTGGATTATATTCTTAGGTGTATTCGTTATTGCGAAGATTGGTTATAATGCAAGTCTGATTTTCTATGATTCCATGCTTCTAGATATTACAGATGACAAGCGTATGGACTATGTTTCATCTCAAGGATATGCATGGGGTTATATTGGAAGCTGTGTGCCTTTTGTAGTCAGCTTAGTGTTTGTCTTATTCTATGAAAAAATGGGTATTCCATTTAACGGTGCTATGACAATCGCCTTCTTAATCAATGCATTATGGTGGCTGGGCATGACATTACCACTCTTAAAAAACTATAAACAGGTAAATTTCGTAGAGAAACAGGAACATCCTATTCGTGATAGTTTTAAACGTTTAGGACATACTCTTTCTACTTTAAATGAAGACAAGAAAGTATTCTTCTATTTGATTTCTTTCTTCTTCTATATCGATGGTGTTTATACAATCATTGAAATGGCCACTGCCTATGGCAGTGCCCTTGGGCTTAATACAAATGGATTATTAATTGCCTTATTAGTGACTCAGATTGTTGCTTTCCCATTTGCGCTCATCTTTGGACGTTTATCTAAGAAATACCCAACAGATAAACTTATTAAAGTATGTATTGTTGCCTATACTGGTATTGCCTTATTTGCGATTCAGTTAGATAAACAATGGAAATTCTGGATCTTAGCTATTTTTGTAGGTATGTTCCAGGGAGCTATCCAGGCATTATCTCGTTCTTATTTTGCGAAGATTATTCCACCTAAGAAATCAGGTGAATACTTTGGTTTATTTGATATCTGTGGTAAGGGTGCATCCTTTATGGGTACAACTCTTGTAGGGCTCATTTCACAGCTTACAGGACATATGAACTACGGCGTAGCAATAATTTCAGTAATGTTTGTGATTGGATTCTACTTCTTCCAGAAAGCCGCAAAACTATAAAATAAATGAGCTGTAACAATAGCGTTACAGCTCATTTTTTAGTCTATTCTTTCAAATACCATTGTTGCCTGAATCTTATCTCCCCCAAGGAATCCTTTTGATCCAGAAGATGAAGTAGAAATAGTATGCAGTTTATAGCCTTTTGCAGCCTGTTTATTGATTTCAGCCTGCAAGTTAGTTAAACTTTTAGTACCAGAACCTGTTCCCAAGAACTTTTCAGTGAGTACAACCTGTAATACGACATACTTATCTCTATTATCATGTGAAGCTTTACCTGCCACATCATCCCACATAAGAACGCCTCCCTTCTATATTTCTATTATAGTAGAAATGATTCTTAGATGCGTTGAGTAAGCCTTTGACAGTGCCTTATTTAAGGCGCTTATTTGATATTTCTATATTTTGTGACTTTAATAGATCCAATAAATAATCATAATTATCCGATAAAGCATCTATCTTAATCAATTTCTTTCCCATCTTATCATACAAGATCATTGCATCCTTCTTATCAATGATTACTTGTCCAATATCAGTGATACACAATACCTTCTTAACATGAAATATTCTATGTATCTCTAACTGAGAATCATCTACTTGTACACCCCATATAGATGCCCAAGCCACACCATATAAGCCAATAGCCCCAAAGATAGAAGAAACATACAGATGTCCCATTTCTACTGTTTCATTGCCTTTCAGATAAAAATAACTAAATACAAGAACCATAATCAATCCCAGAATGAACTGTGACATACAGGCATACTTCAACACTGATGGTGCTTTAACTCTATAATGTGTAGTACTTATGTTCTCATCAGTCGTTTTACTAGAAGATAAATGAGATATCACTTCACCGATAACGCCTAGCACAATCGCAATAACTATATATCTAATTATAGTTTCTATCATATCTGTTCACCTCTTATACATAAATTATATTGTATCAATTAATATACTACAAGAAACAAAAGAATCCCCTAGGATCTCCTAGAGGATACTTTTTAACCCCAGACTTCTTCTGCGATTTCTTTCACAAGTTTTAATTTAGCCCATTGTTCTTCTTCTGTTAGTTTATTACCAATCTCACATGATGCAAAACCACATTGTGGGCTCAAAGATAAACGTTCAAGAGGAATATACTTGCTTGCTTCCTTAATTCTCTGAATTACTTTTTCTTTATCTTCTAATTCTGGACGTTTAGTAGTGATTAATCCTAAGACAACCTTCTTATCACCAGATACTTTTGCAAGAGGCTTGAACCCTCCTGATCTTTCATCATCATATTCTAAGTAGTATGCATTCACATTCTCTTCACCAAATAATAGATCAGCCACACTATCATAAGCACCTGAACTAAAGAAAGTAGAATGATAATTACCACGACATACATGTGTATTAATTTCTAAGTCTTTTGGACTTTGTGCAACTACTTCATTATTAAGTTCTAATAATCTCTTTTTATAGTCTTTTAATGCGTCACCAGATCGTCCTGTAAGGCCACATGCAAGCTGCGGATTAACCATACCACCCCATACACAATCATCAAACTGTAACACACGACATCCTGCATCATAAATTTCATGAATAAACTCAACATAAGCCTTGACTACATCAGAGGCAAAAGCCTCTTCATTTTCATAAATACTTAATGTATTTCTAAGTAACTGTGCTCCTGTAAAGTAAGCATAGAACTGCCCTGGTGAAGGGATAGTCTGTTTGGCTACTGTATTTTCATCTTCAAACTGTTTTACAAATTTGAAATGTTCTACGAAAGGATGATGATCACAGCTGATCTTTCCTGTGACATAAGTATCATCAATCATAGCCGCTTCACCATCAAATGTTGTATTACCTTCTATTGTCTTTTTATGTTCTACACCATTAAATCCCCACATGAAGTCTAAATGCCATGTAGAACGTCTAAATTCACCATCAGTAATTGTATGATAACCTAATTCTTTAATCTTAGTAATAAGTTCTGTAATACACTCATCTTCTACCTTTTTTAATTTTTCTGCATTAATTGTATTATTTTCAAAATCTCTTCTCGCCTTCTTAAGTCTCTCAGGTCTTAAAAAACTACCTACATAATCATATCTATTCATCTTAATTGTCTCCTTTTTGCGTGAGTTCATTGTATCAGAGATATTCTGCAAGTAGAAATACGTATAATTGAGTGTTTGTTATAGATTGAGGCTATGGATACGATACATCAGCAATGTACTCGTATTCAAAAATAGAAAACATATTATAAGTGTTATAATCCCTTTTATACCTAGAGTATGCATAGAATTCACTAAAGGCATCATACGAACAATTGAATAAGCGACATTGAATTCTATTAATATGCATGTAGATTGTTTTCTAAATATATACTGTAATATAATCAAAACAATCATTATTGGTAATGAAGTTTTAATAACAGATAAAATTATTTCTTTATACATGATAATCACTCCCTGTTTTCTATTATGACTACTAATTTTAAGAGAATTATGTGATTTATAATAGAAATGTAAATTATATTGATTATTCCATCACAAAACCGATTATCAGGTTTTCTCATATAGAAAATGAATTATTTTTTATACACTTTTTTAAACTTTTTTCTTAAAAACCCTTGCAATTATCTAAAATCCATAGTATATTATACGAGCGCCATGAAGCAATGGTTCCATAGCCAAGTTGGTAAGGCAGAAGACTGCAACTCTTCGACCATCGGTTCAAGTCCGGTTGGAACCTCCATACGTGTGCCCTGGTGGCGAAACTGGTAGACGCACAGGACTTAAAATCCTGCGGACTTCAAACTCCGTGCCGGTTCGATTCCGGCCCAGGGCACCATTTATGAATTGCGCTAGTAGCTCAACTGGATAGAGTACTTGTCTACGGAACAAGGGGTTACGGGTTCAATTCCTGTCTGGCGCGCCATCTAACGGGAAGTAGCACAGCTTGGTAGTGCACCTGGTTTGGGACCAGGGGGTCGCAGGTTCAAATCCTGTCTTCCCGACCATTTATTCGGGGCCTTAGCTCAGCTGGGAGAGCGCCTGCTTTGCACGCAGGAGGTCAGGAGTTCGATCCTCCTAGGCTCCACCAATTATAAATCAATCCTATAGTAGAAGAAATTAGGCAATTAAATGCCGAAGAACCTCCTCAATTTGAAATTGAGGAGGTTTTTATTTTTTTATCAAACTGTTGACAAATGATAAAAATCGTGTAGCTAGAAATGAATGAATATTCATTTCTAGCCCTTTTTAGTAGTTAAACTATTATGAAACAAAGCAAACACAACATTCTCTACTCACCACAAAGGTTAAGACTATTCTTGGACGCTCTATGGATGTGGCTCTTGATAGTCTGAAGTGCTACTGAATGACCCTGTTTCCAACTTCACTCGTTGCCGAAAGCTTCCTGCTCGTACTCCCTTTGAATGCATCATGAGTCTTTCAAATTACTCCTCAATAGGTGAATTGTCTCACTTTTTTGAGGATCACGGTTCGCATTTTGCTTTTTATGAAACTATAATAAGTTATTTACCCGTTACAGCCCCTTTTTTTACCTATTATTAAAGGACAGCCGTTTAGAGGCTATCCTTTTCACGTTAGAATACGTATTCTTTTAATCTTTGCATAGCTTCCTGTAATAATTCATGTGGTAATGCAATGTTGAGTCTTATACCCCATGGATCATGGAACTGGACACCACTTTGCCAGTCTACACCTACATCCCATCCTTTTTGAATAAGTTCATCAATAGTCAGATGATTCTTTAGACAGTAGTCTTCACAATGTAGGAACACCATATAAGTACCCTGTGTTTGAGATACTTCAATACCTTCTACATTGTTTTTAATAAAGTCATAGGTATATTTCATATTCTGTTCAAGTACCTGATTTAATTCATCCACCCATTCAATAGATTCTTCACGATAGGCACCTATTAAAGCATGCATGGATAAAACGTTCATACTATTGTAATGTGTTGAAGTAGCTACTTTGTTGAGCTGTTCTCTTAAATAGTCATCACAAATAATATGATAGCTGCCAATAAGTCCTGCTAAGTTAAATGTCTTACTCGGTGCATAAATAGAGATTGTGCGTCTTTTAGCATCTTCACTAATACTATAAGTAGGAATATGCTTATATCCCGTAAATACAATGTCTGACCATATTTCATCTGATACGACAATGACATCATTTTCTTTAAAAACATTCATTGCCTGTTCAAGTTCTTCTTTTTCCCATACACGTCCACATGGATTATGAGGAGAACAGAGAACCGCTAAGCGAATGTTATTGTCTTTGATACGCTTGTCCATATCCTGATAATCCATGCGCCACACGCCCTCTTTATCCTTTACAAGAGGGCTTAATTCAGCCACTCGGTCTGTATCATTTAATACAGTGGAAAACCCTACATAAGTAGGACTATGGAAAAGAATCTTGTCTCCCGGCTTTGTAAAGGCATGAATGGCACTTGCTAGGCATCCCAAAACACCATTCTCGTAGCCAATATACTCTTTCTTTAAATCATGAATATTGTTTCTTGTCTTCTGCCAATACATGATGGCTTCATAATAATCATCAGATGGATAAAAATAACCAAATAGTGGATGCGCGATACGTTTATTGAGAGCATCCATCACACTTGGTGCTGTCGCAAAATTCATATCAGCCACCCACATTGGAATAATACTAAAATCTTCTTTAGGGAAAGTAGGTTTCTTGACATGACCTTTTTGAGATCCTGCTGCATCCAAGGCCATGGCATCTTTTCCTTTTCTATCAATGATTGTTGTAAAATCGTACTTCATGTTGTCTCCTTATTATTATAATAGGATGACTTGAAATGTTACTTAATAGACGGCATTTAGAATAGTATCGAGTGAATAATGTCCTTCTTTATAATCCACTATGATTGCTGTCGCATTATCTGGAAATCTTAAACGTTCATCATGAGGTATAAGTGTTTTCACTAATCCATAAAGTGAACAGCCATGTCCAACAATAAGTACTGTATCGTCTTCTTTACTTGATGCAATGATGTCATTAATGGATTCTATATGTTTATTAATCACATCATGGAGATCTTCTCCCTCATATGGTCGATAATCCATTTCGAGCGTATCCATCCAATTAGGCGCATCTATATGCAATTCTTTAACAAATAATGTGTTAATACCTTCTAAGATTCCAAAATTCACTTCTTTTAAACGTTTGTCAGAAATAGGCGCAATATTATGACCTTGAAGTATAATCTCTGATGTTTCTACCGCTCTTCCAAGTGGTGATGTATAAGCCTTGTTTATACTATAGTCCTTTAATTGCAGAGACATGTTTTCTACCTGTTTAACGCCTAATTTTGATAAAGGTGAATCACACCACCCCTGTGTTAAATTGATTTCATTAAAGTGTGTTTTACCATGTCTTACAAATATAAACTTCATTGATTATTCTCCTTTAAATGCAAAGTGTAGATGATGCTTATTCTTATCTAATAAGAATTCTTCATGTGTCTTAGCACCCCATGTATCATCTCCTGCAACACCCATCTGCTTCTCATTAATACATAATACTGTCTGATATGCTTCAGGTAATTCATCATGATGACGTGCATTTTCTAATTCATAAGGTGTGTAATGTAAAGCTGACATTTCAAAATCATCGCCCTCTAATAATAATACCTTATTTTCACCATGAATCAATACTTCCTTAACATGTGTTCTATTGCCACATTCCTGTGGGTAGAGATAAGGTGTACAGTTGTCTGTGACATTATAATCATATCTTCCAAGCATTGCCCCTTTATTTCTATCTATATAGTTTTCTTCTGGACCAAATCCATAATATGAGACACGCTCCATATCCTTATATAACTGGAATAATAGGCCGAATGCAGGCATTTCAATATTGGATGCAAGAGGCTGATAAGACATATCTACTTCTACTTTTCCATCACCATATACAGTATATGTAAGATAAAGTAGTTCATCTCCTAAATGAGGTAAATCATATGTATATTCAATCTTGCATGATGTTTCTTCTTTAACTGCTCTCACAAATTGACATTTAGCATATAAACTTGCAGTTAACCATTCCCCATAGCGATAGCCATATTTATTTTCCACATCATTATTCGTAGAAGCTCTAAAGAAGTTTGGTTTTACAGGCACACGAATGTATTCTTCTTGATGATAACGATAAGACACTAATCCCTTCTGCTTTGAGAAAATGACATTGAAGTCCTTCCCTACTACACTAACATTTAAATAGTCTTCTACCACCTTAACTGGTAAAGAAGAATTCTTTACTGTTTGAGGTTCATAGTTATAAATGTACTGTTCATATGCGTACACTTGATTATCTTTCTTTAGATAAATATTCAATGCATATTCTTTGTTATCTTCAACCACAAAAGGATTCTTGATTGTAGTTGTGTGTTGTGGTGCACATTCAACAATAACATTCTGTGATTTAATGACATAGCCGTCACATAACAAATCAATCTGTAAAGTATATTCATTCAAATCAGTAAATAAGTATCTATTATCTAATTTGATTTCCTGTTCATTGATTGTGAAATCTACATATTGATAACAATACTTTACTTCCTGCATCTTAGGAGTATTCTTACGATTCGCAAATACTAATCCATCGCCACAGAAATCATAATCACTTGGTCTTTCTTTAAAATCTCCTCCATAACAGAGTTTTCCATCATGATATAATGCCTGATCGATATAATCCCAGATAAAACCTCCCTGATAAAGAGGATATTTCTTTTCTAAATCAATATACTTAAATAAAGCACCATTACTATTACCCATTGAGTGCGCATATTCGCATAGAATGAACGGTTTGTCCTGATGTGTAGTTAAGTACTTTTCTATATCTTTCACATATGTATACATCTGACTTTCAATATCACTTGTCTCGTTGTAAGAACGATCATGGAAGATACCTTCATAATGAATGACACGCGATTGGTCTTTGTTTCTTAAGAATTGAGACATTTCATAGAGATTCTTACCTCCGTGAGATTCATTACCTAAAGACCATATAATAATAGAAGGATGATTCTTATCTCTTTCATACATTGAATTTGCACGATCTAGAATAATATCTAACCATTCAGGCTTATTATCAGGAATAATATGTTCCTTGTCAAAGTACTCACTCCATGTACCATGTGTTTCTAGGTTCACTTCATCAATGACATAAAGTCCATATTCATCGCATAGATCATAGACGAAAGATTGATTAGGATAGTGTGATGTACGTAACGCATTGATATTATGTGCCTTCATATTTAAGATATCCTGTTTTGTTTCTTCATAAGATACATGTCTACCTGTATAAGCAGAAAATTCATGTCTATTAACACCGTGGAAGATGATTCTCTGACCATTGATACACATAATACCATTTATGATTTTAAATTCTCTCACACCGACCTGCTGGCTTATACATTCTACTAAACCTTCTTCATCCATTACTTCAATAATCAATGTATAAAGGTATGGTTTTTCTGCAGACCATAAATGAGGATGATCTAATTCAAATTGAAGTGATGTACTATCCTCTTTTATTTGACTCGCAATAATTTCATCATTATATTTTAAAGTATAAATAACCTTTGTAGGATGAATAACAGTTGGATCCACTTCTACGACAGCATGATCATATGTATCATTAAGATATGTAAGTATCTTTACATCTTCCAAGTGTGTATGAGGTACCATTTCTAGTTCTACGTCTCTAAATATTCCTGAAAAACGCCAGAAATCCTGGTCCTCCAGCCAGCTACCGCTACTGAAACGATAGACACTCACTGCAATCTTGTTGTTTCCTTCCTCTATTAAAGAAGTAATATTAAAGCGTGATGGTGTAAAAGTATCTTCACTATAGCCTACAAAAGTTCCATTGACCCATAAAGCCATTGCGGATTCTACACCTTTAAAAGTAATATAAACATCCGTGTTATCTTTAATAACTGAATTATCAAAATAAGTAATATAGCTGCCAATTGGATTATGTTCAGGGATTTCTCCTGGTAAGATTTGTTCTGTGGCAGACCAAGGATAGATCTGATTGACATACATAGGTGTTCCATAACCCTGTAACTGAATATGTCCAGGAACATTGATTTCATCCCAGTTATCACTGTTGTAATCCTTGTTAAAAAAATCTTTAATTAATTGATTAAACCCATTAGCATAATGAAATTTCCATTTACCATTTAAAGAATAGATATAACTACTCTTATTTGTATGCATCTCCTCTAGAGAGGCATAGCGATGTATTGAGGCATGTGCCTTTTCACGATTGATATTAAATACCTTTGGGTCTTTGACCCATTCATTGTTCATTTCCATATGTTTTATCCTCCAAATATAATTATAAAAATATGAGAACAAATAGAAATGGAATGAAGTATAATATAGGGTAATATTGTATAATGTTGTATTTTTTTACTTTGTTGAGATATAATGGTTGTGAGGTGATTTACATAGAAGACTTAGAAAAAATACTCAAACAGCTCTATCTTGTCTCAGGATTAAATATGTCCATCTTTGATATTAATCAGAAACTACTGGCTGCTTACCCTCATGAGAAATCCAAATTCTGCCATGAGATAGAGAAGAGCAAAGCTTCTGATCATTGTTTTATATGTGATATAAATGCGATGAATCATGTAAAAGAGACTGGCGAACTTTACGTCTATCAATGTCATTTTGGACTCAGTGAAGCAATTATGCCTTTATATTCTTATGGTGCTTTAACTGGTTATCTAATGATGGGACAAGCGGTTATAGGAACATATAGAAACTATTCTGAAATCATCAATAAATCTAAGCCCTATTTTGAAAATGAAAAAGAATTAAGACAACTTGTCACAAATATTACTATATTAGATGAAGATCAGATATATGCTTTTGCACATGTATGTGATATCTGCGCAAAATACATTTCTCTCACCAATCGCATTCAGGCCAAGAATGATCATCTTGCCCAGGAAATAAAACAGTACTTAATTGCGAATTATAGTAAACCTATTACGATTGATCAGCTATGTGATTATTTCTTCTGCAGCAGAGGAACATTGTTAACTCATTTTAAATCTAAATACAATACAACTATCCACAAATTCTTATTAGATTACCGATTAAAGAAGGCTGCAGAACTATTAACAAATAAGAAACAAACCGTTAAAGAGATTGCTTATCAATGTGGCTTTGAAGACCCTAATTACTTCTGCAAAGTATTCAAAAAGGAGTACCAATGCTCCCCTCTAGAATTCAGAAACGAAGGGGCTGTAATGAATAGATAGTATTTACTACTACCTTGAGCGTTACAGTTCTTTTTCGTATATACAAACCCAAAAAGGTTATTCACTACTTCATATGTGTCGCCCTTTTTCAAGCACAGATATAAAAAGATGCTCATTCGAGCATCATTTTTTATCTAAAAAACAGGCAGAAAACCCCCACCTCAATATAGAATATAGTTGGGGGATGAATGCCGTTAATGCATCTGATAGAGAAATTTGGAGTAAGAAATAGTATAATACATATAGGAAACTTCTTTTCCTAAATCTACAGAAAGGAGGCTAAATATATGTATCTTACAGTCAAGCAGCAGGTAAAGCATCTGTCCAAGGAAGACTATCGTTCCATCAAGGAATTATGTCATATTGCAAAGAATCTTACTAATCAGGCAATCTATAATATCAGACAGCACTACTTTGCAGAAGGCAAGTATCTCAATTATGAGAAGAACTATGCACTTCTGAAGTCGTCTGATAACTATAGAACGCTTAATTCCAATATGGCACAGCAGATACTGAAGGAAGTAGATGGCTCATTTAAATCATTCTTTGGTCTTCTTAAAAAGGCAAAGCAGGGAAAGTATGCACTTAAGGACTGCAGACTTCCACGCTATCTTCCCAAGGATGGATATACTACACTCGTCATTGGATTTGTAAGACTTAAAGGGAATAAGCTCATACTTCCATATTCAAACAGCTTCAGAAAGACACATAAGGCTGTTGAGATTACTGTTCCACCTATACTGCTTGATAAGAAAGTAAAGGAAATACGTATCATACCAAAGGCAGATGCCAGGTTCTTTGAAATTCAGTATACCTATGAAGCTGAATGCATTCAAAGGAATCTCAATACAACAAATGCACTGGCATTAGACCTTGGTATCAATAATCTTGTCACTGGAGTATCAAGTAAAGGTGAGACATTCATCATCGATGGAAGAAGACTGAAGTCCATTAACCAGTGGTTCAACAAGAAAAATGCAAGATTACAGTCCATCAAGGATAAGCAGGACTATGGCAGGAAGCCGACCAACAGACAGAAGGCATTAGCACGCAGGCGCAACAATAGAATAAATGACTACATGAACAAGACTGCACGCAGGGTGATTGATTACTGTATCGATCATGATATTGGAACTCTTGTTGTGGGCTATAATGAAACCTTTCAGAAGGATTCCAACATAGGCAGAAGAAACAATCAGACTTTCGTCAATATTCCTTATGGTAAGCTTAAAGACAAGCTTGAATATCTCTGTGAACTGAATGGCATCATACTTGTAATGCAGGAGGAATCCTACACCTCAAAGGCCAGCTTCTGGGATAAGGATGTCATACCAGTCTATAAGAGTGATGATACTGAAGAATACCATTTCAGTGGAAAGAGAATACATCGTGGACAGTATAGAACAGCGTGTGGACAAGTTCTGAATGCAGATGTGAATGGTGCATTAAATATCATGCGTAAAAG
>OGFF01000737.1_pt1 | contig 42197 bp, 30 predicted proteins | sample 1570751 | NCBI WGS metagenome assembly OGFF01 (sample SAMEA2581951, study PRJEB24529) | metagenome | biome: Human gut stool | place: China | collected 2011 | reverse complement strand
ACGGCGACCACCGAGATCTACACTCTTTCCCTACACGACGCTCTTCCGATCTCATAAGAAACGCTCTATAGAGCCGCTTGCAAAATTTTTCCACGCGATAAAAATAGAAAAAATCGGGAAGATAGTCGCTTACGTTGCGGCGGTTATCGCATCGATAGGGCTTATATCGATAATCCTTTTCGTCTGCGTGAACGGTATTCCGCATTTAACTACGCAACTTCTGTTCGGCAAATATTCGGTAAGAAACATTTCGATTTTCCCAGCAATCGTAACTACTCTTATGACGGTAGGGATAAGCCTCGTGATAGCCGTTCCGATAGGCGTGTTTACGGCGATTTTCCTGAACGAATACTCCAAAAAAGGAAGCAAAGTAGTGAGAATAATCCGTTCGGCGATAGACATATTAGCGGGCGTTCCGTCTATCGTGTACGCGCTGTTCGGCATGGTTACTTTCGTTGCCTGGTTTAACGGCAGACAGTCGATATTGGCTGGCAGTCTTACGATTGCCATAATGCTTTTGCCGACGGTCGTCAGATCCACCGAAGAAAGCCTTAAATCGGTATCGGACACTTTGCGAGAGGGCAGTCTTGCGCTCGGCGCGGGCAAGGTAAGAACGATTTTCAAGGTCGTTTTGCCGAGCGCGCTCCCCGGCATCGCTTCGGCGATAATACTCGCTATGGGCAGGGTCGTATCGGAATCCGCTCCGTTCGTCTACACGATGGGCAACTGTCTTACGACAATGCCGAAAGGCGTAATGAGCGACGGCACGACTTTGGCGGTCGCGCTGTATACTCTCGCGGGCGAAGGGCAATATCTTAACGAAGCCTACGCTACGGCGTTCGTGCTGCTCGTAATCGTACTCGCGCTTAACCTGCTGGCAAACTTAATAACCAAAAAACTCGATAAAAAATTAAAAGGTAGCAAAAATGGAAAATAAGAGAAAAGACGAATTCGGGAAAAACGTATCCGTTAAAAACGCAAATCTGTGGTACGGCGATTTTCAGGCGATAAAAGACATAAGCATAGAGATACCCGAAAAACAGGTTACGGCGTTTATAGGTCCGTCGGGATGCGGCAAGTCCACTTTTCTGAAATGCTTCAACCGTATGAACGACCTCGTAGAGGGATGCAAAGTAGAGGGTGAATTTTTAATAGGTAATACGAACATATACGATAAGATAGACGTAAACGAACTTCGCAGAAAGGTAGGTATGGTCTTTCAGAAACCCAACCCGTTTCCGATGAGCGTGTACGACAACGTCGCCTACGGTCCGAGGACTTTCGGTATAAAGAAAAAATCGCAGTTGGACGAAATAGTGGAAAAATCGCTTAAAGGCGCGAGCATGTGGGAAGAACTCAAAGACAGGCTCGGCAAATCTGCGTTAGGTCTTTCGGGCGGTCAGCAGCAAAGACTTTGCATAGCGAGGGCTCTCGCGACCAATCCCGACATACTCCTTATGGACGAACCGACTTCCGCGCTCGACCCCATATCGACGGGCAAAATAGAAGAACTTATCGAAGAACTCAAAGAAAACACGACTATAGTAATCGTAACGCACAACATGCAGCAGGCTACGCGTATAGCCGATAAGACGGCGTTTTTTCTGCTCGGCGAACTCGTCGAATACGGCGATACCGAAAAAATATTTTCTTCGCCCGAGGATAAACGCACGGAAAATTATATTACCGGCAGATTCGGTTGAAAATTTTATATATACGCTTGAAAAAGGGAGGCAAATAGGTTATAATGAGCATAAGGGCAAAATACGAAAAAGAACTTAACGAAGTTTTCGTAAAACTTATCGATATGTGCCATATGGCGGAAATAGCCATAGAAAAGTCGATAACCGCGCTTAAAACGCGTAACGACGATCTGGCGCGCGAGGTTATGGAAAACGATAAAAACGTCGACCACGCCGAAAGGGAAATCGAGCAGGATTGTCTTAAAATTCTGCTTATGGAACACCCCGTGGCGGGCGACTTCCGCGACGTTTCCGCCGCGCTGAAAATGATAACGGATCTGGAGAGAATAGCCGATCAGGCGGCGGACATTTCCGAAATTTCTCTTCAGTTCAAGGGCGAAGCGTTCATAAAAGAACCCGAACACATCGAGATGATGGCTAAAATAGTTTCGGGTATGGTAAAAGACGGCGTTTCGAGTTATATCAACCGGGATCTCGGACTCGCGAAAGGTCTTGACGAGCGCGACGACCGCGTAGACGAATTGTTCGAAACGGTAAAACGCGATCTCGTCGACCTTATAATGCAGAACCCGAAAAACGCCGATCAGGCTATACTCTTTATGATGATAGCCAAATATCTGGAGCGTATCGGCGATCACGCGGTGAACATAGGCGAATGGGTTGAATATGCGTCTACGGGCATACGACGATAACGAATAAAAACAGGAGAAACGTATGGACGAAAAGAAACTTATTTATTGCGTGGACGACGAGGAGAATATCCGCGAAGTCTATTCTTACGCGTTGCAGGGCGCCGGTTTCGACGTCGAAACGTTCGACGGGTACGACTCGCTCGCGACGGCTCTCGAAAAGAGATTGCCCGATTTGCTGCTTCTCGACATAATGCTCGACGGCACGGACGGCTATCAGATACTTAAAAAACTACGCGATAATGCGACTACGGCTACTTTGCCCGTTATTATGGTTTCGGCTAAAACGACCGAAATCGACAAGGTAAAGGGGCTTGACCTCGGCGCTGACGATTATATTGCCAAGCCGTTCGGCGTACTCGAACTGATTGCCCGCATAAACGCCAAACTTCGTACGAGCGCGAAAGAGAGGTCGATAGTGGCGTATAAAGATATCGTCGTCGACGACGGGAAAAGGTCGGTAACGGTGTGCGGCGAAGAAAAAACGCTCACCTTAAAGCAATACGAGCTTCTTAAACTGCTTTGTAAAAACGCGGAAAAAGTGGTCCCGCGCGATCGGCTTCTCGATAATGTCTGGGGCGCGAATTACGGCGAAACCCGAACGCTCGATATACATATCGGCGACCTTCGCAAAATTTTAGAAAACTCGTCGGCGGAAATATTTACCGTAAGGGGAGTAGGGTATACGTTAAAATGAAAAAGAAACTTGTCATATTCAATATATTAATCATAACGCTGGGGCTTCTCGTGATGTTCTTCACCGGCATATCGGTCAGTGAAAAATCTTATAAGTCGGAAGCCGAAAAAAACATAGTTACGCTTACGAAGGTTTACGTTGCGAACTATAACGACCGCATTACGGAAGACGTTCCTAAAAACGTCCGCGTAACCGTAGTCGATGCCGATTGCCGCGTAAAATACGACAGCGAGGACGATAAAATAATAGGCAGCGAACACGGCGACAGGGAAGAAATTGTCGCGGCGATTGCGGGTACGCCTAAAACCGTTACGAGAAAAAGCGCGTCTACGGGCAGAGATACGGTATACTACGCCGAAAAAGTTCAGACGGGCGAAACTTTCGTTATCGTCAGGGTGTCTATCCCCGTCGAGAGCGTAAAAGGGTACGTCTGGAAAATCGTTCCCACGTGCGTATGGGTGCTCGTAAGCGCGTTGTTCATATCCTACGTTACGAGTATTTTAGTTGCCGACGCGGTTATAAAACCGCTTAAAGACGTCAAGAATAATCTTGCGGCGGTCGGCAACGGCGAAACGAGAGCCGCAAGCAAACCTACGGGCGACGCGGAAATCGACGGAATAACCGCCGAAATAGACGGCGTTGCGCAAAAACTCAACGACAGCGTTAAAGAGGCTACCGCCGAAAAGGAACGGCTCGATTATATATTGAATAACGTTTCGGACGGTATAGTGGTAATCGACGAAAACGGAAACGTCGAAGTTACCAACAAAGTCGCCGACGGAATTTTCAGCGGAGCGGGCGCGATAGGCAAGACCTATTCGGTTTTAACCGCCGACGAAAAAGTGCTTGCGGCGATAGAAAATTGCGTAAAGACGAGAGAAAGCGGCTCGGTCGAATTCGAAGAAGACGGCAAAACATATATGGTCGCGCTCAACTTGCTCGATAACGGCTACGTCGTTCTGGTCGCTTCCGACATAACGGCGGTGAGAAAGGGCGAAAAGATGCGAAGCGAATTTTTCGCGAACGCCTCGCACGAACTCAAAACTCCGCTTACCGCGGTTAAGGGCTTTAACGATCTGATAGCGTTGAAGACGAACGACGAAGAGATAAAAGAGTTTACTAAAAAAACGGATAAGGAACTTAGCCGTATATTGACGCTCATTTCGGATATGCTCGATCTTTCGCGGCTTGAAACCCAAAGGGAAGTGAAAGCCGAAGATATAAATCTCGTCGAAGTCGCCGAAGAAGTCAGAAGCAGCCTTGCGGGTCTTGCCGAAAACAAAAATATTTCGGTGACGGTTTCCGGCAAAGGACGCATAAACGCCGAAAAAGAACACGCGGTCGAACTCGTTAAAAACCTCGTCGAAAACTCTATCCGCTACGGCAACGACGGCGGATACGTCAAGGTAAACGTAGCCGAAACCGACGATAAAACCGTTTTGACGGTAGAAGACAACGGAGTCGGAATCGAAGAAAAACATCAGACGCGTATATTCGAAAGATTTTACCGCGTGAACAAATCCCGCTCCCGCGAGAGCGGCGGAACGGGGCTCGGGCTGGCGATAGTAAAACACGTTTGCGCCCTGTACGGGGCGGATATAAATCTCGCTTCGGTTTACGGCGCCGGAACGAAAATAACCGTTACTTTTTACAGGCGTTAAAAGCGATTTTGAGCCGAAAAATTATTTCACGATAAATACAAGCAGACATCATACCTCAATCATAACGGTATAGTAGAATGAAGACACTTCAAAGGGGTAACCCAGAGAAGTTAAAATTGCTCACACAGGTTTTTTCTTGTTTCAATTATTTCTCCATTGTATCGGGGGGCGGGATATTTATCCCGCCCCTCGGTCTTTGCACCGGTAAAATTAAACGTCGCGGCAAGCGTAAGCGAAAACGGGCAGGTTATTTAATCCGTCGCCGACAAAATGACGGAACGCGTACTTGATTCCGATTATCCGCGCATAAGGAAATTTTCACAATCTTTTGCGTTTTTAACGAGCCTTTTCCAAACGGAAAAGGCTATTCTTGTTTTCTACATTTTGTGCAGAAAATTCGTGCAAAATACTATATATTGTGTTTTTTTTATAAAAAGTGCCAAAATGTTGCTTTTGCACTATGCAAAACGGTCCGGCGTATGATATACTATCGGCACTGACATAATTTCACGATAAAATTGCGGCAGGTTGCCGCGAGGGGAGGTCGGATATGAAAATAATCAAGAGAAGCGGAAGAGAAGACGCGTTCGACGAGGCGAAGATAGTCAACGCGGTGGCGAAAGCGAACGCGTCCGTAGGGGAAGCGGACAGACTGTCGGACGAAGAAGTCAAGGCGGTAGGGGCGAACGTCGCGAAAATCGCGATGGCTTCTTCGCGCGCTTTAAGCGTAGAAGAAATACAGGATCTCGTCGAAAACGAGATAATGGCGCATAAAAAATATCGCGTTGCCCGTAACTATATAACTTATCGTTATACCCGTGAACTCGCAAGAAAAGCGAACACGACCGACGATCGGATTCTGAGTCTTATCGAGTGCAACAACGAGGAAGTCAAACAGGAGAATTCCAACAAAAATCCGACTGTCAACAGCGTTCAGAGAGATTATATGGCGGGCGAAGTCAGCAAAGACATCACCAAGCGTATTTTATTACCCAAAGATATAGTCGCCGCGCACGAAGCGGGTATCATTCACTTCCACGACGCCGATTATTTTGCTCAGCACATGCATAACTGCGACCTCGTCAATCTCGAAGACATGTTGCAGAACGGCACGGTTATAAGCGGAACGTATATCGAAAAGCCGCATAGTTTTTCCACGGCTTGCAATATTGCGACGCAGATAATAGCGCAGGTGGCTTCCAACCAGTACGGCGGGCAGTCTATTTCTCTTACCCATCTTGCGCCGTTCGTGGATATAAGCAGGCAGAAAATAAGAAAGGAAGTCGTCGAAGAACTCGCCGAAGCGGGTATTACCGACACCGACCTTATAAATAAGATAGCCGAAAAACGCCTTCGCAACGAAATTAAAAGGGGTATTCAGACCATACAATATCAGGTCGTTACCCTTCTTACCACCAACGGTCAGGCTCCTTTTATCACCGTGTTCATGTACCTCAACGAAGCGAGGAACGATCAGGAGAAAAAAGACCTTGCCGTAATTATCGAAGAAACGCTTCTTCAAAGAATACAGGGGGTAAAGAACGAGGCGGGCGTATGGATTACCCCTGCGTTCCCCAAACTCATATACGTTCTCGAACCCGATAATATAACCGAAGATTCCAAGTACTGGTATCTTACCGAACTTGCGGCCAGATGTACCGCAAAACGTATGGTACCCGACTATATTTCCGAAAAGAAAATGCTCGAATACAAAGTCGATAAAAACGGCGAAGGGCATTGTTATACCTGCATGGGTTGCAGAAGTTTCCTGACGCCTTACGTCGACGAAAACGGAAAACCCAAATACTACGGCAGATTCAACCAGGGAGTGGTTACCATTAATCTCGTTGACGTAGCGTTGTCTTCGGGTAAAGACGCAGATAAATTCTGGAAGATTTTCGACGAAAGGCTCGACCTTTGCTACCGCGCTCTGATGCTTCGCCATAACAGACTTAAAGGCACTCTTTCGGACGCCGCTCCGATTTTGTGGCAGTACGGCGCGCTTGCAAGACTTAAAAAAGGCGAAACGATCGATAAACTCCTTTACGGAGGATATTCTACCATATCGCTCGGCTATGCGGGGCTTTACGAATGCGTTAAGTATATGACGGGTAAATCGCATACTTCCGCAGAAGCCAAGCCTTTCGCTCTTTCGGTCATGCAGCACATGAACGATAAGTGCAAGGAATGGAAAGCCAAAGAGAACATAGACTTCTCGCTTTACGGAACTCCGCTCGAAAGCACGACCTATAAATTCGCGAAATGTCTGCAAAAACGTTTCGGCGTTATCGAAGGCGTTACCGACAAGAACTATATCACCAACAGTTATCACGTACACGTAACCGAAAAGATAGACGCGTTTACCAAACTTAAATTCGAAAGCGAATTTCAGCAACTGTCGCCGGGCGGCGCGATAAGTTACGTAGAAGTGCCGAATATGCAAAACAATATCCCCGCGGTACTCGAACTCATGAAGTACATCTACGATAACATTATGTACGCCGAACTCAACACCAAGAGCGATTATTGTCAGGTTTGCGGCTACGACGGCGAAATGCAGATCGTAACCGATAACGACGGCAAACTCGTGTGGGAATGCCCTAACTGCCATAACCGCGATCAGTCCAAAATGAACGTGGCGCGTCGTACCTGCGGATATATCGGCACGCAGTTCTGGAATCAGGGCAGAACGCAGGAAATCAAAGAGAGGGTTTTGCACCTGTAATGAACTACGGCGAAATAAAATATTGCGATATTGCGAACGGAACGGGGGTTAGGACTTCCGTTTTCGTGTCGGGGTGCAGAAACCGCTGCGAAGATTGTTTCAACGCCGCCACCTGGAATTTCGGTTACGGCAAGCCTTTTACGAAAGAAGTCGAAGACGAAGTGATAAAAAGCCTTCAACCGTCTTATATCAAGGGGTTGTCGGTGCTCGGCGGCGAACCTTTCGAACCCGAAAATCAGCGGGGCGTGCTGGAACTTATCCGCCGTGTGAAAAGCGAAACGCAGGGTAAAACTGTATGGATATATTCGGGGTTTACCTACGAAGAACTCCTTTCTTCTTCGCGCGCGGCTTTGCCGACAGCAAGAGAAATTCTCTCGGCGGCGGATATTCTCGTAGACGGCAGGTACGATAAAAATTTAAGGAATATCTCGCTCGCATTCAGGGGGTCGGAAAATCAAAGAATAATAGATTTACGAAAGACCGCCGAAAAAGGCGAAGTCGTTCTCGCAAAGGAGTATTATTAAATGAAAATCAACTTTAAGAAACTTAACGAAAGGGCGGTTGCTCCGACATACGGCAGCGCCGGAAGCGCGGGCGGCGACCTTTACGGCGCGGAAGAAAACGACGTGGTTATCCCCGCGGGCGAAACGGCTTTTATAGGCACGGGCATCGCGGTCGAAATACCGCTCGGTTACGTCGGGCTCGTCTACGCGAGAAGCGGCTTGGCGTGCAAGCGCGGGCTTGCTCCCGCAAATAAGGTCGGGGTTATCGACAGCGATTATCGCGGAGAAATCAAAGTCGCGCTCCACAATCACGGCAAAGAGGCTCAGACCGTCGCGAAGGGCGAAAGAATCGCTCAACTCGTAATCGCCCCTTACCTGTTCGCGGAATACGAAGAAAAGGACGAACTCTCCGACACCGTCAGGGGCGAGGGCGGCTTCGGCTCGACGGGCAGAAAATAAAAAAACTTTAATCCCTTTCACGCGTATAAAGCCGCCTGAAAGGGGTTTTTATAATCGTTTTTTCGCAATTTCCTTTATATATTTGATAATTGTTAAGTTTTTTACGTTTTTTGCATTGACAAAATCAAGTTAAAAGTGTAGAATAGGATATAATCAGTCAATATGTTTTCACGGAGAGAACTATGAAAAGCAAAAAAAGTTTACGCATAATAGCCGTTTTAATCGGCGTTATATCCGTATTTACGGCTTTCGGGTTCGTTTCGGCTGCCGCCGAAGGCGATACTCCCGTCGTAACCAAGGAATATATAGCGGTTACCGAGGCGAAAGAACTCGTCGCAACCGAAGTCCCGTTCGACTATATTTCGGTTAAACTCAAAGAGGACTCCGATCCTGCCACCGCCGTAGCGGGCGATATAGATAACGTAAAACTATATCTCGGCGAAACCGCGACGGGCGAAGAGGTGAGTAAAGGCGGTTGGAATAAATCCGACAATACGATTCTTTTCCCCAACCGCAGCGATATTATAGCCGCGGGCAACGGTAAATACACCGTTGTAACCACTATGAAAGACGCCGACAAAAACGGCAAAAAAGAGTTTACGACGGTAGTTACGGTTTATACCGAAGGCTCCGACTTGTCTTACGCTGCCGACGCCGTCAAAATAGCCGGAGTACAGGATAAAATCAACGGATTGACCGTTTCGGAGGGTAACTCTCTTACTCTTCCTTTCGACGATATTTCGGCGCTCGTAAACAGCGAAATCGTAGACAAAAAAGAACTTACGTACAAGATGTATTACAGAGCTCCCGGTTCGGCTTCTTTCAGCGCCGCCACGACTAAAAAGGGCGATCTTCCCACTCTTTCCGTTTCGGCGAAAGGGACGTATAGTTTTTACGTTTTGGCAGACGACGGCAACGAATTCGGCGTCAAGAAAGAAATTTCGATAAAAGATTGCGAAGAAAACGAAGTCGGCGGCGTATACGGTTGGTATAAGAAAGACACAACGACACTCGTCGCTCCCATCTTTACTTACGAAAACAAAGAAAATAAAGAGATAACCGTTACCGTCAAAGGCGACAGCGGAACCGGCAGAGTAAAGCAAAGGTATCAGAACCTTTCGGTCACCGTCGAAAACGCCTCCGATACTTTCGTAAAACTTCAGTACAACGCAACGAGCGGCGAAGCGAACGCCGAAGGTTGGGTGGACGCCACCGCAGGTAAAGAAGCAAGATTCAGTAAAGACGGTTTCAAGAGCGGAACTTATTACTTCACTCCGCTTAAGAAGGGCTATTTCAGGTTGTCGGTTAAAGCCAAGGGCGGTGAGGACGGCGTTACCGTAAAAGAAGTTAAAACGGATGCCGTTTCCGTTCAGGATCAGGTCGAAGAACTTAAACTCGAAGACGAAAGACTTAAAAACTTCTTTAAGAACAACTGGCTCTCTCTCATATTTTTGGGTATAGCGGTACTTTGCCTGGTAGGTATAGTAGTCGTCGCGCTCTGGAAACCTGCCGATAATAACGGCAAGAAGAGTAACGCCAAGGTTAAAAAGGTCGTAGCGGAAGCGGAAGTCAAAGACGTTTCGGACGAGAGTTCGGAAGCAGTCGAAGCGGACGAACCCGTCGAAGAAGCGAAAGAAGAAACGACGGAAGAAACGGTTGAACCCGTCGAAGCCGCCGAAGCGGGCGATAACGCGGAAGAAACTCCTTCCGAAGACAAAGGCGAATAAAATCGGATTATAAATAAAGCGTGGGTTGAAATCGAAAGATTTCAACCCACGCTTTTACGTTGCGTAAAACCGAAATTTTTTAAATTTGCGGAAAAATAATCGTTGTCACCGAAATATTTCTCGATTTTAAGAAAGTCTTTCGACGGATATGCGGCGATTTATTTGTTTTTACGTCTTCTTAAAGTGTATGCCAGAATATATAGAGCGGTAAGAAGAACTATCGACCCGATTAGCACCAGATACGCGACCCATATTTCGACTTTGTTTCCGAAAAAGTAAATATTGCAGTCGATGCCGTCTTTTATTCCGTTTATTACTTCGGGCGGGAAGTTCATTGCCGAATATACGCCGTTTAACGCGTGGTTTCTTAAAAGCATCGTTCCGTAAGTGCCGGGCAGAAAACCGAGTGCGGTCTGAAGTCCGTCGCCGAATTGCGAAATCGGCATATACGCTCCGCAGATGAAGCCGTACCCCGCTGATACTATCGTTCCGACAGCCTGAACCTGTCCTTGCGACGTAAGGAACGCCGTTATTACCGAAGAGAGAATCGTTCCGAAAGCAGACAATAAAACGACGTCTGAAATTACCAGCAATACGTCGGTGAAACTCATATACCAGCCGACCGTTGCAACGTATATAAGCGATACGGCGGTGGCTGTGAGCGTTACTATCAAAGTAGAGATAAACGCCGCGACCGAGTACGATACCGCCGCCGCAGACCGTTTTACGGGGCTTACGAGAAGGTCGTTAGCCGCGCCCGTAACTTTGTCCTGTACCGAAATCATATTCGAGCAGAACGCCACCGTTACGCAACATACCGCCAGCAGGGACGAAAAGAGTTGCCCCGCCACCGCGCCGTCTATTAAAGAATTCGCTACGCGGTAGCCTTTAAGCGACGAAACGAAACTGTCGCGATAGATTTTCGCCAGAAACGTTGCGTATAAAACGAGCAATATGAGCGGAGTTATGAGCGACGAGAAGAACGCGCCCTTGTCTTTGAAAAAGATTTTTACGTTTCTTTTTACCAACGCGATAAACGTTTTCATTTGTCTTCGCCCCCTTTTATGCCCGTAACGGCGAGAAAAACGTCGTCCATTTTGCCTTTCGTAATCTCGAAATCGGTGAACGCTTCGGGATATTTTATAATAAGGTCGCGCGCTGCGGCGGTGTCTTTTACTTCTATTCTTATATGGTCGCCGACTTTTTCGTAAGGCACGCCTAAATTTTTAATCTGACTTTCGTCGCTTCGGTATAAGGTTATAAAGTCGCCCGTGTACTTATTTTTAAGTTCGAGCGGAGTCCCCTCGGCAACGATTTTGCCCGCGTTAAGTATTATCACGCGGTCGGCGTCGGCGGCTTCTTCCATATAGTGAGTGGTTAAAAACACCGTCATGTTTTCGTTTTTGCGGAGAGAAGAAATAAATTCCCACAGCGTTTTTCTCGTCTGCGGGTCGAGCCCGGTGGTGGGTTCGTCCAAGATTAAAATTTCGGGGTCGTGAATAAGCGCGCGGGCAACGTCGATTTTACGTTTCTGACCGCCCGATAGTTTGCCGAGCGTTCTTTTAAGTAAATCCTTAAAGCCGAGTTTTCCGGCGAGTTCGTTCACGCGTTTTTTCGCCTCCGCGCCGTAAATTCCGTATAAAGCCGCGCGGGATAAAAGGTTGTCTTTTACGGTGAGCGATTTATCGAGCGCGGAACTTTGAAACACCACGCCTATTTTGCGCGAAATATCCCCGCGACCTTCGTCTAAGTCCTTGCCGCAAACGAACACTTTGCCACTCGTTTTGTTAAGCGTGCCGCAGATTATGGATATAGTCGTCGACTTGCCTGCGCCGTTTACGCCCAAAAACGCGAACAGTTCGCCCTTTTTAACCGAAAAGGATAAATCGTCCACCGCGAGCGTTTCGCCGTAGTTTTTAACCAGATTCTTAATTTCTATTACGTTTTCCATAGCGTAAAAATTATACTACACGCAGGTTATATTTGTCAAGAAATAATATTGTTTTAAGCGGTTATATAACGGCGATGACGGGCTTTGTTTTTGTCATGTTGAGCGTAAGCGACCCCCCTAGGCAGGTCGCCCCCTCTTCGGCACGCTATGCGCGCCACCTCTCCCGCTTCAACGGGAGAGCATACTCCCGGAAGGGTGGCTTCCCGCGGAGTAAATAATAATATAATAATCGACCTAATCGGCGCGGAAAACGGTTCTTTTTACTCTATCGGCGAGTATTCGACTAATTTCTTATTTCCGCGACAGCATTTCCCATAATGCGACCGTATTTCCCACGCGATGAGATTTACCGCTTCTTTTCGATATGATATAATATATACGTTCGATAGCGAACGAAAAAAGGAGTTGCGATTATGAAAAAATCTATCGTTATACTTCAGGATAATATCGCTAAGGCAAAGGCTTTGGCGGACGAGTTTGAAAGGAGCGGAAAATTCAACGTGGTCGGCGCGTTTGCCGACGGAGAAGAAGGCGTGAAAGCCGTATTGAGCGAAAGAGCGGATTATCTCGTAACCGATATAATCTTGTCGGGGCTTGACGGTCTGGGCGTGCTTGATAGATTAAAGTCGGTAGGGGCGAATACGAAAACAGTAATTTACAGTTCGCTTAAAAGCGACGAAGTGATTTCTACGAGCATCGAAAAAGGCGCGGCGTATTACGTAACCAAGCCGTGCGACGAAAAAACGCTCGTAAAGCGGGTAAGCGACTTGTTTTTAAGCGAAAAGTCTGAAGAAAGACGGGCTCCGCAAGCAAATTCGCCGTCGCTCGACGAAAAAATAAGCCGAATCTTCATTTCGGTCGGCATACCGCCGCATATCAAGGGTTATTCGTATTTAAGAGAAGGTATCAAACTCGCCGTAGAAGACCCCGACGTTATAAACAACATAACCAAAAAATTGTACCCGATGATAGGCGAAAAATATTCGACCACGCCGAGCAAAGTCGAAAGAGCGATAAGACACGCTATCGAAGTTGCCTGGGCAAGGGGAAGAATAAACAATATAAACGACCTTTTCGGCGTTCAGACCTATCTTGCGGGCGAGAAGCCGACGAACGGCGAATTTATCGCTTTAATCGCCGATAAAATGCTTCTCGAAGGCGCGTAAGAATAACGAATATAAAGTAATCCCCGCTGCGGCGTTACGCCGCAGCGGGGCTGCTTTTTGTGTTGATTTTAGTCTATCATATTGACTATAATCGGGTCGACGGTTTTGTTTTCCTTAAACGCGGTTGCCATTTTGGCGAAGTTTGCGGCAACGTCTTTCAGGGGCGTTACTGGTACGGCGTAATCGGATAAATCAACCGCCTTGTTGGCAAGCATGTTTATCGCGCTTTCGCTGTTGCCGTAGCCGTTCGCGACCGAAAAACATTTAAGGCGTTTTTCGAGCGCGCTTCTGAAAGACAGCCTTACGTCGGGGAAAGAAAATCCCGCGAAGGCGACCGAGGCGGTCGGAGCGGCGAGTCTGAAAGCCAGATCGAACGGCATACCCGACCTCGCCACGTGTACCACTTTCATAGTCATTCTTCCGCCCGTAAGCGCGGAAACCTCTTTTTCGGCGGTCTTATCCGCTTTAATCGTGTAGTAAACGCCCGCTTTTTCGGCAAGAGCGAGTTTTTCTTCGGAAGAGTCGATTAAAATCGGCACGCCCTGATAATATATGATGAGTTGTGAAATTATCGAGCCGAGTATCGTTCCGCCGATTACGGCTACGTGCTGACCCTTTTCGACTTTAAGTTCGTCGATTACGGCGAGCGCGAGTTTGATAAGTTCGATATAAATAGCCGATTCGTCTTTTATGCTTTGCGGAAGCGCGAACACGTCCGCCGCGGGAACGACCGCGAAATCTTTCAGAAATCCGTCTTTATTTTTACCTGCGACCGAAAATTCGTAACAGCGTTCGGGATGACCGTTGACGCAATGCGGGCATTTCCCGCAACTGTCCACCGCGGAAACGTACACCCGCGTGCCTTTTTCGAAGTACGGCGATTCGGCGGGCAATTCGTTGATTTGTCCGATAGCGGCGGTACAGGGGATAACCGGATATTTAACTTTGTCGTCTTCGCCGAGATAGGTTACTATATCTTCGCCGGTGATAAGCGCTTTGGTTATGCGCAGTTTCACGCTGTCGATATCCGTCAGAAGTTCGGTACGGTCTGCCTTTTCGATTTTTTCTTTCGTCGATATTTGCCAAGCCTGCATGATTACCTCAAAAAAATTTGCCGAAGCGCAAATTCGTCTGTTTATATTATATAACAAAACTCGGAAATTAGCAACCGATAAATATTAACTTTAACTAAAATTAAAAATCGTAAAATTAAGCCCTTTAACGCTTGACAGCGATGAAGAAAAGGTATATAATGATTTAGCATTTAATGGCGAGCGGCGTGTTTTCGCTTTTTTCGTCGATTAAAATACTAACTGTGAGGTGAGAGTATGAAAGCGGATATACATCCTTCTTATAAGATCGTTACCGTTACCTGCGCTTGCGGCGAGACTTTCCAGACCGGCACCACCAAGAACGTTGACGTGTTAAAGGTAGACATTTGCAGCAAATGTCATCCGTTCTTTACCGGTAAGCAGAAACTTGTCGATACCGGCGGGCGCGTTGACAAATTCAAGAAAAGATATAACATCTGAACTTAACGGCTGGCGGAATATCCGCATAGTCGCGGTCACGCTCCGAGCCGTGCGGCTCGGAGCGTACTTTTTTTAATTGAGAATTATGGCTGAAAATAAAAAAAACCGAAAGACGAGCATCGGCGGGCAGGCGGTTTTAGAGGGCGTTATGATGCGCGGCAGAACCTCCGTCGCTACGGCGGTAAGGGATCAGGACGGCGAAATAAGGCTCGAAGCCGAACGGCTTCACCCGTCCAAAGCGGCGAAAGTCGCCTCTAAAATTCCGTTCGTAAGGGGGGCGATAAGTTTTTTCGTTTCGCTCGTTACGGGTACTAAAATTTTAATGCGTTCCGCCGAAGTCTACGGCGAAACCACCGAAGAACCTTCAAAATTCGAAAAGTGGCTTTCAAAGACTTTCAAGGTGGACGTAATGAATATCGCGCTGTTTTTCGGCGTGGTTTTAGGGCTTGCCTTTTCGATAGGCTTGTTTTTCGTCGTGCCCGATCTGCTCGGCAGAGTGCTCGTAAAGTACACTCCCGACTTTCCGCATAAAGAACTTTGCCGCAATCTTTTCGAGGGTGTTTTGCGTATACTTATTTTCGTGGGGTATATTCTGCTCACTTCTTTAATGAAGGACATACGCCGCACGTATATGTATCACGGCGCGGAGCATAAGACCATCACCTGTTACGAAAAAGGGCTGGATTTAACGGTGGATAACGTCCGCGCGTGCCGCCGCGTTCACGACCGTTGCGGAACGACTTTTATGTTTATCGTAATGGTTATAAGCATACTCGTGTTTTCCGTCGTGAGTATATGGTTGCCGCCGAAGATGAACGGAGCGGTAAAACTTTTGTGCAAACTCGCGCTTCTGCCGGTCGTTGCGGGTATATCTTACGAGATTCTTAAATTACTCGCAAAAACGGACAGTCCGCTCGTATACCCCTTAAAAGCGCCGGGATTACTGCTTCAAAGAATTACGACGAGAGAACCCGACGACGGTATGATAGAAGTCGCCATTACCTCGTTCAACAAGGTACTTAAAATGGACGCCGACGAAACCGAACCCGAATGTAAATTCGTCTTCCCCGAAAAAGTTGCCGACGTTACGAAACGAATAAAAGAAGAATTCAAGGCGGCGGGCATAGAGGACGAAGCCGACGCCGAATGGCTCGTGTCGTGTGTGAGCGGCGTTAAACGCAGCGAACTTTCGGATCGTAATATATCCGTTTCGGGCGGAAAGATAGACAAGATAAACGCCTTAGCGAAAGAGAGAGAAAGCGGAAGACCGCTGTGGTACGTTTTAGGCACGTGCGATTTCTACGGCTACGAATTCAAAGTGGACGAACGCGCGCTTATCCCGCGCCCCGAAACCGAAGAACTCGTCGAAACCGCTATCGGGCTTTTAACCGCCGACGATTGCGTTCTCGACCTTTGCACGGGCAGCGGTTGTATCGCGATAAGCGTTAAATTAAAGACGAACGCGAGCGTTACGGCAAGCGATATATCCGAAGACGCTCTGGCTCTGGCGAGAGAAAACGCCGCAGCGCTGGGCGCAGACGTAGACTTTATAAAAAGCGATTTGTTTGAGAATATCGACGGCAAATTCAGTATGATAATAACCAATCCGCCGTATATAAAAAGCGCGGATATAGAGCGATTACAGACGGAAGTTAGAGACTATGAACCCAAAATCGCGCTCGACGGCGGCGAAGACGGACTCGACTTTTACCGCAAAATCGCCACGCAGTCCAAACCCCGCTTGTTCGATGGCGGAGTGGTGCTTGCCGAGATAGGCGCGGAGCAGGGCGAAGCCGTAAAGAACCTCTTCGAAGAAAACGGCTTTACCGCGAAAGTGTTCAAGGATATATCGGGTAACGATCGCGTCGTCGCGGCGGTGAAGATATGATAGAAAAACTCGAAAAGATTCTCGACCGCTACGAGGCGTTGGGCGATATTCTCGCCGATCCCGCCACTCTTTCCGATATGGAAAAGTGGAAAAAATGCGCAAAAGAAAGGTCGGATATAGAAGAAACGGCAAACGTTTATAAAGAGTATAAAAAAGTCGAGGAAAACGGCAAGGCGGCGGAAAAAGAAATCGCCGAAGAAACCGACCCCGATATGAAAAAGATGCTCGAAGACGAGTATTACGACTGCAAAAAGAAGTTGGCGGAATTAACCGACGAACTTAAAATTCTGCTTCTGCCCAAAGACCCCGACGACGATAAAAACGTAATTATGGAAATCCGCGCCGGTGCGGGCGGCGAAGAGGCGGCGTTATTTGCCTACGAACTGTATAGAATGTACCTTAAATTTGCCGAAAAAAATCGTTGGAAAACCGAACTTATCGACGAAAACGACACCGAACTCGGCGGAGTCAAAGAAGTCGTGTTTTCGGTAAGCGGCAAAGGCGTTTACAGTAAACTTAAATACGAAAGCGGCGTTCATAGGGTGCAAAGAGTACCCGACACCGAATCGCAGGGGCGTATTCATACTTCCACCGTTACGGTGGCGGTGCTTCCAGAAGCCGAAGACGTAGAAGTGAATATCGACGAAAAAGACCTTAAAATAGATACATTCCGTTCGAGCGGGGCGGGCGGGCAACACGTCAATAAGACGGAATCGTGTATTCGTATGACGCATATACCTACGGGGATAGTCGTTACTTGTCAGGACGAACGTTCGCAACTTAAAAATCGCGAAAAGGCTATGAAAGTAATGAAAAGTCGTTTATACGACTATTACAACACCCGCTATCGCAACGAATACGACGCGAACAGAAAGAGCCTCGTCGGAACGGGCGACCGCTCGGAAAGAATAAGAACGTATAATTTCCCGCAGGGCAGAATAACCGACCACAGAATAGGTTATACGGTTTACACTCTCGAACAGTTTTTAGAGGGCGATATAGGCGAATTGTCCGACGCCCTTGCGGTTGCCGACAGAGAGGCGAAACTTGCCGAATCTTCGGATTTATAACGATTCGTTGCCGCGCTACGCCCGCAATGACGTGCTTGTTTACCGTCATCGCGAGCGCAAGCGTGGCGATCTTGAAGATCGGAGTACGAACGACTTTATATTAAAACGAAAAAACAACGGAGAAATTAAAATGAAACTGTCGAAAAAGGCGACGGGCGTTCGGCCGTCGGCGACGCTCGAAATAACGGCAAAGGCAAAACGCCTGAAAAGCGAGGGTAAAAAAATAATCGCCTTCACCGCGGGCGAACCCGATTTCAACACTCCCGATTTTATCGTAAACAGCGCGATAATCGCCTTAAAGCAGGGGTTTACGAAATATACCCCGTCTGCGGGCATACCCGAACTCAGAGCGGCGATAGCCGAAAAATTCAGAAACGAAAACGGTATAGATTGCTGCGCGGAAAATATAGTGGTTTCCGACGGCGCGAAAAGTTCTTTGTATCACGCCGTACTCGCAATCGTAGACGAGGGCGACGAAGTAATCGTTCCGTCGCCTTACTGGGTAACGTATACCGAGCAGATTAAACTCTGCGGCGGCGTTCCCGTAATCGTTCCCGCGAAAAAAGAAAACGGATATAAAATGACGGCGGCAGACTTTGAAAACGCGATAACCGGAAAGACGAGGGCGTTGCTTATAAATTCGCCGTGTAATCCGACGGGGGCGGTATACGAAAAACGCGAACTTGTCGCGCTTGCCGAAATCTGCGAAAAACACGGCTTGGAAATTATTTCCGACGAAATCTACGAAAATCTCGTTTTCGGCGGTAAAAAACATTATTCGTTCGCCGCTTTGTCCGACTACGCGAGAGAGCATACGATAACCGTCAACGGCGTTTCGAAGTCCTATTCGATGACGGGTTGGCGTATAGGTTACGTCTGCGCGCCGATAGAAACGGCGAAAGCGATGTCGGCTCTGCAAGGTCATACGACCAGCAACGCCTGCACTTTCGCGCAGTACGCGAGCGTTACGGCTATTAAAGAGGGCGGCGGGTTTATAAACGAAATGCGTTGCGAATTCGACCGCAGACGAGAAGTCTTAACCGAGGCGTTAAAGAGCGTACACGGAATAACTTTCGCCGTTCCCGACGGGGCGTTTTACGTTTTCGCGGACGTATCCGCCTTATACGGTAAAAAATTCAATGGCGAAGTTATCGACGGAAGCCAAAAATTTGCCGCAAAACTGCTCGATTTCGGCGTTGCGGTTATCCCGGGAGCGGCTTTCGGCGACGATAATTCGATAAGACTTTCGTACACTCTCCCTGCAGACGAGATCGTGAAGGGCGTAGCCGAGATAAAACGCTTCGTCAAAGAACTCTTATAAATCCGTTCTGCCGAGAAGATAGTCTGCCGAAACGTCGAATAAGTTCGCTGATTTTACAAGGTTGGTCAAAGTCGGCTCGGATTGTCCGTTTTCGGAGCGGATATAGACAGACGGTTGCGTGATTCCGAGATATTCGCAACTTGCCTTTGGGTAAGTTTATTGATTTTTCTTTGCTCGATTAAGGTTTTTTGAAAAACCACCGTTTTATTTTTCCTTTTACTTGACAATTATAACCAATTGCTATATAATTTCGGAAAAATATATCAATATATTATTACGGTTGATTAAAACGAGGAAGAACGATTATGTATTGTTGGAATTGCGGTAAAGAAATCGACGATAAAGCCGTCGTTTGCGTTCATTGCGGAGTGGCGACGGAGCAGAAAAAGAAAAAAGAAAAAGTCAACGCTTTCGGAATAGCAGGCTTTATAGTTTCGTTGGTTTCATTGGAGTTAGGAATTGTTTTCGGCATTGCCTCTGCCGTTGGACTTGCGTTGAGCATAGTCGGGGTAGTGCAAAAGAAAACCCGTACGCGGTGCGCCGGGTTGGCGGTTGCGGGATTGGTTTTAGGCATAATCAGCACCGCATTTTGGGGAACTTGGTGGTGGATAGTTTTTCCAATAACCGGAACGAGTTTTTTCCAATAACCGGAATGAGTATTATATAAACGGTAAAACGCGCGGCGAAAGTATTTTCGACGCGCGTTTTTCGGCGTTTTGGTAAGGTTCGTATTGCTTTTACCAGGCATAAAATTCCGCCTTCAAAAAAAATCGGAAATATTTTTCAAAAACTCTTGAAAATTTACGCGGTTTAGTATACAATAGTAGCAAGAAGAAAAAACGGAGGTATCGTTTTATGATAAAACTTGTTTACGGCCCGAAAGGCTTCGGCAAAACCAAGATTATGCTCGACGACGTCAACGCCGCCGCCGAGAAAGCAAAGGGCAACGTTGTGTTTATTACGGACAAAAGAATGTGCTCGGTTGCAATCAATCTCAACGTCAGATGCGTTTATACCGAAGAATACGGCATTAACACCGTCGACGGCTTCGAAGGTTTCGTCAAAGGTCTTATCGCGGGCAACCACGATATAGAAAATATCTTTATCGACGGAATTTTAAGAATTACCGACGCCAATCTCGACGAACTCGAAAAACCGTTCAAAGAGATTAAGAAGATTTGCGACGCAAATAACGTAGCGTTGGAAGTAACCGTTTCCGCCACCAAGGAACAACTTCCCAAATATATGCTCGAATATATCGCGTAAATTAAACAAACTTAAACGTAAGCCGCCGTCGCGAATTTTCGCGACGGCGGCTCTATTATCGTTTTAAGTTTCCGCTTTGGTGCATAATGCCATTTCTTTCTCTCTTTTTTTTTTACATTACAATTCTATTTTACATTTTTTCAATCAAATTCAATTATAAAATATATTTTTCTTAAAGCGGTTGACTTTCCGTGCTATCAAAAGTACAGCGTTGCTATAAAACAATACTAATACCATAATACACTTCTGAGTCCGTATTGTTTTTGTCATGGCAGATATGCGCGCGATTGCTTGACAAGGGCAGAGAGTGGAAACGGAACGAAAAAAAATGGGCGAGGATGAGCCGAAAATCGGCTCATCCTCGCCCTTTTAGTATAGATGTTGGTTCTAAACTATTCGTATTGGTTATGCTTTTTTAATAATATACCATCCGCTTATTGTTATATCTTTAGAATTAGTATTCCAAATATGTGCTGTTAAGGTTTGAGTTGTACCATCGTTATTTTGAATTATTGCTGTTTTTTTAGTGGCGTAAGCTTTTAATGTTACAGTAACTTTTGCATTTTCCGTAAACCAATTGCCATCTTGCATGCCGGTACTGCTATCCAGCTTAAGTGTTATATTACTTGTATATTGATTATCAACCATAAACCAATGCTGAGTAGTAATGTTTACTATAACGTTTTCAACCGAATTGCTATTTGCAAAAGATATAACTCCGTTTGCATCTACAGAAGCGTTTATTGCTGAGTACTCCGGTGTATAACGTTCTTTATTCGCTATCAATGTGCAAGTTATTGCGGTTGCGAATGTTGTATCTAACGGTGAAGCGTAGAAGGTTCCTAATCCGCCGGTTATGCCGTTTACTGTAGCATTTAATTTTTGAACAGTAATATAGTAACAGCGTTTGTGATAAGCTGTAATATCAAAATTACGAGTAACGTTAACTACGTTGGTTGTTATAACGGTTCCGTTTTCTTGCCATTCAATAAGAGTGTATTCTTTTATATTCCCATGGGGAGCATAATATTCATCGATTTTTGCAGCAATAGAATTGTCATTATAAAGATTTTGCAAATTTACTTCGCCATCTTTATAGTATTTAACTATTGTACCAAGTCGATTTTCTGTTTCCAATATTGAATCATTACTTGTAAAATTGATAGTTACAATGTGTTTTGCTATCCACTTTGCGCATAAGGTTATATCGCCGTTAATTGTGCTAGGCAACGAATCTATAATTGTTCCACTGCTATCGGTTGATAAGTACCAACCTGCAAAGTAAAACATGAAAGAGGTGTCGTCGTTATAACTATTTAACGAGTTTAATTTTGACTCTGGAACAGCCATACCCTTGTCAAAAGTTTGGCTTTTCGGTTTTTTAGCGGTCAGGTTGTTGTTATGTAAAAGATTTTCCGGATCTTCCTCATAGTTGACCGTGTAAGTCCCGCCACGATAAAATGCATATACGTTAATAATATTTTGTTTATTTGCATTGACTGCCGAAACTTCGGTTATGGGTTTACCCGTACGATCAGAGTTTAAATACCAACCGCTAAATGTATATTCAGTTCCGTCAACGGTAATGGTTTGTTGTCGCGGAGTGGCTAAAGTTTTTACTTCCGTGCCGCTTAACGAGCCGTTGACAAGAGTGCCACATTCGTCATAAGGGAAATTATATACAATTGTATATTGAATAGGCGTCCACTTTGCATAAAGGTCGCAAGAAGCAAATATTGCCGTTGCCTTTTGAGTTAAAGCACTATCATAATACCACCCGTTAAACTCGTAGTAAAGGAGGGTAGGTTTAGGAAGGTTGGAGCTGATATATCCGCCTGACGGTAAAGTAATGTTTTGCGTTGTATTTCCGCTTGTTCCGTTTAAGGTTCCGCCGTTTGTATGGTAGGTGATTGTTGCGGAATTTTTATACCAAACGTAATCGGAATCGATTTTAGTTGAATAATAAGTGCCGGCGCTCAAATCTTGCTGCTCGTAACCGTTCGATTTCGTTATAATATTACCAAAAGCGTTAACCGTTCCGGAGAGGGTTGCATTTGACTTATCTGTATGTATTAACATAATATATGAAGCCGATGAATTAGATAATTGAATTGATGCAGCGGTTTCAGTCGTTAAAATTTTTCCTCCAACTTGTGCAGTTGAAGCAGTTGTCAATTCCCCATTTACCACTATTTCTCCGTCGCTTGTAGTTGAAAAATAGTTAGTATACTTTTGATTACCGGTTGCGCTATTTATGGTGTCATATTTAATTGCAGAAAGTTTTGATTTGCCATTGACTATAAGTTTTGCTCCGTTTTCCACTTTTATTTTTGAGCCCGGCATTACCATATAACTGGATTTTTCTAAAGTTAAATTTCCGGTTTTTATAGTAATATCCATTAGCCCGATCGGAAACGGCTTATCTGTACTTGTTTGGAACTTGTATGTACTCACACTTAATTCCATTGTGTTATCTTTATAAGCACCATAAACTTCAATGTTGTCGCGATGTTGTAGTTTAGTGTTAGAGGATATTCGTTGATTTGTTACTGATATATCATTTATATCATAGCCGCTCAAGGCTTTTACTTTTTTTACTATGTAGCCACTTTCGCTTGTAGGAGCAAAAAGTCCCGATTTTGAATTAGCTCCCACTATTTCAGCAGTCGCTTCATATCCGGTATTGCCAATAATTGGAGTGTCTAATACAAAATAAGTAAACCCTTTATATTTAGCTCCAGAATATATGTAAGTTTCGCAAGCATTGCTATGTAATGTAAAAGCATTGGTGGGAAAAACTTTTGACATATTGTAAAGTATTACTGCCCCTCCTGGAAAATCATAAATTGAAACAACATCGTTACCTATTGCTCCGCTTTTTAAAATAATTTTTCCAGTGCCTTTTATATATCCATAGGCTGAAACTTTACAACCGCTTTCGGCAGTTATTGTTCCGTTATTAGAAAGGACTCCGTGTCTTTCTGCTAATGCACAAGAAATACGCTGATTATAACTTAATTCGGCACCAACGGTTATTGAGGCAGAATTGCTTAATGTTATAGATATATTATTTTGGATAACTAAAGCAGAATAAACATTGCCATATGTAGCATTAATTTTATTTAAACAATTTTTTTCTTTTAAACTGTCTTCAAAAGGAATTATAAGCGTTTTAGCAGACAGTGTATATTTATAATCGCTTTTGTAATTCCCGAAAGCAGTGTCGAAAAGGTTATTTAACCTTGCAAAAGCCGTAATTACGTAAGAGGAATCATTAGACGCGTCGCCGCACAGGGTAATTGTTCCGCTCTGGGCGAGTGCGTCTTCGATGGTGTAACAAGTATTGCCGACTTTAGCAGTTTTATATTTTAAATAAACGCTTTTTGTTGTTAACTCAAAGTTTGAAGTGGAGTCAAGCGTTATATTGCTGATTAAATAAGTAGAGCCGGCTGTAATATTTTTGCCGAAAGCGTAGATATAAAAACCGTTTTCGGGTTTAGAGGTGTCCTCATTGCCGCTAAAGTTTTTAGCTGTACCGCCGATAATATCATTATGGACGGTGGATAAATCAACAGAAGAAGCATCCGCAATAGTTTCGTTAATTTTGAATTTTCCATTAAAAAGCTCTGCATTCAATGCGATTCCGCCACTTTTATAGTCGCTTTCGATAATGCCGTTAAAGGCAATTTTAAGCGGAATTATAGTAAAATTAGTACTTGCCGAACCCGAAAGCTTGTAGTTATCATTTGAAATAGTAACTGTAGCGGTGTAATTGCCTTTGTTTATAGGTTGTTCGTTACTGATAATTGTAACGGTCGCGTTTAAATTGTCGCCATTGACAACGTTATTAAACGACGGCTCGGGTTTTTGTGCTTTGCCGTTATAGGTGAATGAAGTATTGCCCCAATCGGAAACGGTAACCTGACGTTGCTTTACGTAAAGCGTGCCGTGGTTATATCCTATATCGTAGTTCGCGAGTGTAAGCCCGCTGACTTCTATAGTGTACTTGCCAACAGGGCTAGTCGTGGTATAATCGCATTTAAAAACAGGCGTACCGAGTGCAGATATATTCGCATTTATATCGGCATTATCGCAGGTAAGGTCGTAAGAAGTGGGGGCAAAATCTCCGTAAGAAATAGTTTTACTTTTTACCGTTACGGTAATTTTGCCCGGATTTACGGTAAGAGTGCCTGGTTTATAAGATATGGTGTAGTTTGAGTTTGCAAGTCCATTAACAGTTATGGGATATGTACCGACAGGGCTTGTCGTGGTATATTCGCATTTAAAAACAAGCGAGCCTAATGCGTCTTTATCGCAATCGAGTAAGCCGTCGTAAGTTAAAGTATATATGGGGACGGGGTCGCCGTAAGTAACGGTTTTATTATCCACCGTTATGGTAAGTGCGCGGGCGGTAATAGTAAACGTGGCGGTTTTGCTACTTTCGGCGAGCACGTAGTTTTCGTTGGCAATTTGGTTGGTAATTTGGGCGGTGGCGGTGTAGGTGCCTGCGTTTATTGCGGACGAGCCGGTTATCTTTTCGCCTGTTACGGTTACGGTAAGCCCTAAATTATCGTTATTTACAACGTTTTGGGCGTCAGGCTTAAGGGTGTGCGCTTTGCCGTCGTAAATAAAAGAATTGTCTGTTCCCCAGTCAAGAGTAACCGTTCGTGCATTAACCGTAAGCGTGCCGTTGACATAGGTTATTGCATAGTTTGAATTTTCAAGCCCGTCAACGGTTATGGAATAAGTACCTACCTTGTTATAATTGCACGTAAAATTCGGCGTGTCTAATTTGCCTTTATCGCAGTCGAGCAAGCCTTTATAAGTTGCAGTATAGTGGGCGGAATCGCCGTAAGTAACGGTTTTATCTTCTGCCGTTACGGTAAGTGCTTTTTGTTCTATGGTGAAAGTTGCCGCATCGTTTGAAGAAATAGTGTAGTTGTTGTTGGAAATTTCGGCGGTAGCGGTGTAAGTTCCCGCGTTTTTAACCTCGGTTACAGGGGTAAAAGTTGTCGCGCCGTGTGCCTTGTAACTAAACGATATTTTAAAAATATTCTCGTTTACGGCGGCGCCGTTTTCGGTTCTGGCGGTAGCGGTAATGTTGCTACTGTGATCTGTGCCGTCGTAAGTAAAGCCGACAGCCCCCGACCATTCGATTTTAACGGGACAGGGGGCAATGGTGAAAACTTTTATGGTTTTGCCGTAAGAAACTCCGTCTGCCTCGGAGGTTATAAGCACGGCGTAGGTGCCTGCATCTTTGGGCAGAACGGTGGTGTAGTCGCTGTTAAAAAATTCTTCGTTAAGATTTTCCGGTTTAGTGTCGGAAGCACATTTTTTTACTCTATAACGTATATTTTGGGCTTCAATGGCACTGTCGGGCAGGTTTTGCACACCGCCGACTGCCGCGACAGACATCGAAATGCTGATAGAACTGCCGTTGAACGTGTAGTTCCCGGTGGGTTTACCGTTGTTTACGTGCGCGCCAAAACCGAGGTCGTCGAATTTAAAAATGCTGTTACCTGCAACGTTCGGCACGACTTTTTGTTGACTTATAATCCAATCGGCGGAGCCTATCGTGCAGAATAAACTTGCAAAAAGGAGTACTATCAAAACGACAAGCTTAAAACTCTTGCCCGAAAACGCGCGTTTAATTTTGCCTATTGCGTTGCTTGTTTTTACGGCTTTATCGGTTGAATTTTCAGCCGCGCTTTCCGTTGCGGTTTGCGCGTTAAAGTTGTAAACTACGCGTTTTTGCACGATATGCACCTCCTTTTTTTAGATTTTTTTATATTATGATTTTCAACGATATATTACTTATAAATTTCAGAAACGCGGGCTTCTATCATAAAAGAGCCGCCTTTTTGCAAATATTTGTAAAGTTCTGCGTAGGTATTGCTTGCGAGCTTAAACGTAACCGTAAAGTTTTTTTCGGTAGTGCTTTCGGTTATGCCTATTTCGTTTGAAGGCGCAATTGCCCGCAAATAATATTCGCCGTTATTAACTATTCTTTCGCACGCGACGTTATTTTTACCTATGTCGCAAGTAGCCGAAGGAATAACGCCGGCGGCGGTACTTTCGTCAACGCCGGTAAAATAAAGGGTGAATTGTAAATTCATGCCGTTGGTTGCTTCTAAAAAAGCTTTTGCGTTGCCGCTCTTAAAACCTACGTCAAACGAGATATCGCCGGTAGCGGTAAGATTGCCTTTGCCGTCGGTAAACCCGGAGTGGTAATAACTAAAACCGACAGGGGCGCTTAAAACTATGTAATTCTGGCTGTCGGTTACGGTGTATACCTCAAATGGAGAGGCGTTTACCGTGTATTTTACGTTGGGATTAAGTATTATCCACGACGAGAACCCCACGCATATTACCGTTATTACCGATAAAACGGCGCACACAAAAACCGAAGATACTTTTAAGGCAGCAGCTTCAAAAAATTTATTAAGTTGTTGCGTAATGGCTTTTTTCATAATCGAGTTCCGTTTTTGTTGTTAGTCGGTCAGGGGGGGGCGTTGTTTTAATGCGGCGTTTTGGCAAGGTTCGTATTATTCTTGTCTGGCATACGTGTGTCGGAAAGATGCGAATTGTGCGAAGTATAAGCACAATGCGAATAGCGTCGTTGTCGGTAGTTAATACGCCACGGAAAAAAATTTTTATATAATCATTATATAAATTCATTTGGCGCGTGTCAACGAAATTAAACAAAGCTTGCGAAAAAAGGCGAATCGGGGCGAAAAAAAATCGTTGTTTTGTCCCCCAAAAGCCAAAATAATGTGAAAAAGCGGTGAAAGCGGGGGGGGGGGCCTTAAAACGACAAATTTAACGAAAATTCGTTTTAGTGTTAAAACAGTTGCTTTATCCAAAAATTTGTGCTACTATATTCACGGTAGGGGACTTGTACGGGTGTAGTTTTTAATAAAAACACGCTATAAATTATAAGTTTAATAAAGCGTTCAATCGGGCTTTTAAGCAGGTTTTATTGCGCGTTTGTTTATTTAACGTTTGCAAGCGGCGTGAAATGAATATGTAAATAGTAAATAAGGAGAAATTCAAATGAAGTCTAAATTAACTATTTCTATTGCAAGCATTTTGTCGGTGCTGGTGCTGGTGGGCGTAGGCTTCGCCGCATGGGTAATTATCAACCCGAAAGTTGAGAAAGAAGCTACGGGGAACATTGAGGTCGATACCGTAACCGATAATAGTTATGATATGAATGCTGAATTTGTTAAGACTGCCACCGACACTACCAACGGAACTATCGTTTTCGGTAAAAAAGATGACACAAGTATAACAAACCCGTGGCTGACCAATGCTGACAAAGCCGAAAAGCTTACCGCAACTTTGACTTTGACCGCACAGAATTTTAAAGCCGAGTCTTGGGCGAAAATATCCCAAAAAACTTTAACAGTTTCTATGAAAACTATAAAAAGCAATGCCGATGATAACGGTTTTGCTACACTTGTTTCAAGCAAATATATCGCTTATCCTACTTTGAGTGGGGCTGGTGATGTATCGAAAGCCCTTACTGCGTGGACCGATACCGTTGAAATTAAGTTAGCTGATTTCACTCATACGGAAAATGCGACGACTGCTACCTATGAACTCACTATTACATTTGCTTGGGGTGATCATTTTAAAACTACTGATGGAACTGTAGAAAATCCGTATGTTTACTATAATAAAAAGGGCTACGCCGAGGCTAAAGACGATGCCAGTAATGCATTGACGGCTATACATGATGCGTTAGACGGCGTTTCTTACAAAGTAAGCATTAAAGAACAAGCGGCTCAAGCCTGACTTTTTACAGCAAAAAAGTTTTTAACAAAAAATAAAAAAGCAATAAAATATTTTAACGCAGCGTAACGTGATATGTTTAAGCATATTATATTACGTTGAAGGAGAAAAAACGAATGAAAAAAACTACGCGTAAATCTTTTTCACGCAAAGCAATAGTTGTTGTTATGTGCGTGTTTTTAACGGTTTCGTTGGCGGCAGTCGGCTTTGCTTCCTGGTTAATCAGTAACAATGACAGCAAGGAAGGAACAGGTAACGTAACCGCTTCTAACGTTTCCGACGCTATTTTGGGCGTTACAATCAAAAATGCTGAAAAGCTCGGTACAATCAATTTCGGACCTGCTAAAAACGATACAACAGGTAATATTCGTTATAATGAGGCAGAAGCCGAGGATTTTGAAAATCTTAAAATAACCGTTAGCGGTTCTATCGATAAGTATAAAACGCTTGAAAAGATGAGTATCACCGTAAAATGTCCCGATTCGATTCTGACCGCTGCGGGTTATACCTGGAACCCCGAAGGCGAAAGAACCTACGCTTATGATAAAAAGAAAGCGTATATAGCTCTTCCCACCTGCGCCGTAGATACAAACGGAAAGGTTTTGCCGTTGCCTGATGGCACAGGAAATACTGCGCCGTTGGAATTTGAAAACGGAAACAAGGTATTTACAGGCGAAGGCGAGAATAAAAAGGACTTCACTACGACGATATCGTTCGGTTGGGGTGCTTTGTTTGAAGGGAAAAACCCCGGCAGATATCTCGACGGCGAAGACGGAACTCTTTCGGAAGAAAATAAAAACGCTCTTCTTGCAATAATTAACGTTGGCAAAGATGAAAACAGTAAATATAAAACGTTAAAAGCTCAAGGCGATGCTGATGCAAAGCGCGATATTCTTACCGCTATGAAAAAGGCTATTGCTGAAAGCGAAGTAAAATTCACCGTAGTTGTCAACGCGCAAGCGAAATAATTAAGTGAAGAAATAATTAAATAAAACCAAAGGGCAAAGGCGGCAACGCCTTGCCGGAAAAAGAACGGAAAAAAGTCCTTTCGCTTAAGGCGTTAAACCTTGAGCAAGGACTTTTTTTGAAAATTTACAAAAAATCTATTATTTTTAAGGCAAAATTAAGGTAAAATGTCATCGCTCGATATAATTGCGCTTGTGGTAACCGTGCTTGCGCTCGCGGGGTTCTCCGCCGTTTTCACTCTGCTTTTCGGCGCATATAGCAAAAGCGTTGTTCAGAACTATAATGACGGAAAAAACGACACCGAACTTATAACTTCTTTCGTGAACGACAAGCTTAACAACAAAAACGTTAAAAAACAGCGGTGGACTGTTGTTAAGCGGGTTGTCGGCTCGGTTATAGCCGCATTCGTGTGCATATTTTTCGTGCTTGCCGTAATAAATAAAATCAGCGGAAATTCGGTGGTTTTGGGCAATAAAATGCTTATGGTGGTTGCAAGCGGCTCTATGAGCGAAAAACACCCCAATAACCGATATTATCTTGACGGACGCGACGATCAGTTCCCTACGTACAGCGTAATTTTGCTTGAAAAGGTGGATTCTCCCGAAGAACTTAAACAATACGACGTTATTGCTTACGTAAACGACAAGGGCGTAAACATTATTCACCGTATTTTTCGCATTAACAGCGACGGCACCTATACCACTCGCGGCGACGCCAACCCCGACAGCGACAACGATCACCCGCCTTTTGACAGGGTGATAGGTAAATACACAGGCAAATATTTGCCCACGATAGGCATTTTTATTCTGTTTTTTCAGTCGTATTCGGGTATTGCCACCATTGTTGCCATTATTTATTGTATGCTTATGGTAGATAACCGCAACAAGGCAATGAACGAGGCTAAAAATCAGCGTTTATCCGCGCTTAAACAGGCGCTTAACCTTGACGAGGTTGTCGGCGTGGACAATCTGACAGTTGAATACGTGGAAACGCTCTACCTTAATAAATTTATTTATACTTTCGAACCGAACGGACTGGTTACAGAGGAAATCCGCGAAGAAATTCTGAAAAATAATCCTCCGCCCGAAAACGACGGAAATGTGCGGAATAAAACCGAAAACTCTTCGGACGGCGGCGAGAGCGAAAAATCTCAATAATCGCAAAAAAACGACGGCTGACCAAGACGTGCGGCCGCCGACTGCGGATTAAATACGTTTGCAAGGTTTAATTCCGTTATAAAAATTATAAGTTAAAAAGAAGGGACGGCTTATGATAAAAACCCTGTTTACACGAAAAACTTTTATAGCGATATCGCTATCTGTTATGTATGCGGTGCTGCTGGTGTTTACCTGCGCCTGTATAGACGGCGCGCACACGTTTTATCCAAAGAAAAATTTGGTAAATATGCTTGCCGTCGGTATGCGTTTTGAAGAAATCGCAGGCGGAACCTCGGGTTTCGTTATGGTTATGCTGCTTGCCGTGTTCGTTACCATTGCGGCAGTTGCCATTTGCTTTGAAAGGCAGTTTGCCGTATTTAAAAACATTCAGCCCGAAAGCGGAAAAATGTTTTTATGGTATACGGGTACAGCCGTTGTGTGCATAGCTTTATCGCTTACGTTAGGCACGCTTATGCAAAGTCCGCTTACGAGCGAAAACATAGGCAAAGCCATGAAATACCTCGGACAGGTTGTTTTGCTTACTACGGTTATTTATATCGTTTTGTTTGCGGTTATCGGCGCGCCGGTAATGCTTGCGGTAAACTTTTTCCTTGTGGACAAGCCTTTCCGCTTTTTCTCGAGCGCGAGTCAGCCCGAATTTGACGACGACAACGTCAGTTTAGACGTTACCGGCAGTTTCGACGGTCAGTCTACCGTAAGGCAACAGGGTATTTCCGACGGCACGGCTGCCGCTGCCGCCCCTTCTTACGACGGCTCGTCTGCCGGCGGCAACGCCGTAGGCAAACTCACCGGCGACGATACCATTATCCGCGACAGGGAAGAGGTTTTTCCATCGCTTACCGCTATCGACGAAAAATACGAGGGTTTTGAGTTGCCTGCCGCTAAGGGCGACGACGTTTCGCTTAAAGAGTTGGCCGAAAAGTTCAGACTTTATCTTGCCAAAACGCAGGAATTATATTTCGATATAGATACCGTCAGGTTTTTTATCAGCGGATTTGCCGCAAGTCATTTTGAAATTCTTGAGGGTCTTTCCGGTACGGGGAAGTCGTCGCTTCCGCGTTATTTTGCCGAGTTTATAGGCGCAAACGTGCTGTTTATGCCGGTTCAGGCTACCTGGCGCGATAAAACCAGCATAATCGGCTTTTATAACGAATTTTCTAAAACTTATACCGAAACCGAATTTTTGTCGGCTTTGTACGAGGCGAATTATTCGCCCGATACGCTTAACTTTTACGTGCTTGACGAAATGAATATTTCGCGCGTAGAGTATTATTTTGCCGACCTTTTAAGCGTACTCGAATACCCCGTTGCAGATTGGAAACTCAAAATTATGAGCGTTCCGCACGATTTTGTGCCGCCCGTAAAACTTGAAAACGGGTTTGTTCGGATTCCCGAAAACAGTTACTTTGTAGGCACCGCTAACCGCGACGATTCTACGTTTACCATTACCGATAAGGTTTACGACCGCGCCATTACTTTGGAGTTCTTAAAGAAAAACGATGCGTTTACGGTAAGCGAGAACGTTGAAAAAATCCACGTTACCGCTTCCGCTTTGCGTGGACTGTATGCCGCTGCCGAAGCCGATTCGGCAAACGCTTTTAACGCGCAGGATAAAGCCAGACTCGACAAAATTTCGGGGTTTGTTTACGATACTTTCGATGTTGCCGTAGGTAACCGTATTCTTAATCAACTTGAAAAAATCGTGCCTGCGTTTATCGCGTGCGGCGGTACTAAGGAAGACGCACTCGACTTTATGCTTTGCAAAAAGTTGTTCTCTAAACTCGAAGGGCGTTTTGAAGATTACGTTAAGCCCGCTTTGGAAGAAACTCTTGCGCTTATGGATGAAACTTACGGCAAGGGTACGCTTTCCCGCAGCGAAAAGGTTATAAGAAAAATCATAAAAACCCTGTAATGCGGCAGTTATTGCGGTTTTAAGCGGAATGCGCAACGAGAATATTCCGCAAAAGCCTGGCGGACGAAAGAAAAAAATAATATCTTTCGTTAGGAAAAAATAAAAAGTATGATAGCAACCGGACAACTTCAATTTAAAAGCAACGCTCGCGCCGCAGAAGAATTTATTTCGCTGAACGGCGGTTTGGTCGGCGCATATTCCCATGCGGAAAGCGCGGGCGACTTTTCGTTGCAAAAAATTTCGTATGAAGAAGATTGCTCGTACTTTAAAGAAGTGCTTTCTTTACTGGGCATAATTTCGTCGATAGCGGAAAAACCGCACATTTCAACCAGGCGCGAAGAAGTTTTTGCCCGAATCGAACAGGCGGGGCAACTTTCCGCCGACGATTTTAAGCGCGTATGCCGCGACGGCAGTTTATGGAAACGCCGCGGTGTAAAAATGGTGCCGGAAGAGTTGTATTATTTTCGTAACGAAGATGAACTTTGTATTTACGAAAACAGATTCATCGTTCTTTTAATTGATCTTATCGGCAAGGAAATTACCGAACTTAAACGGGTTTACGGCGAAAGATTGCCGCGTATAGGCGAAAACACCGACGTGCTTTACGCCGGTGACGCCGGTATGGCGTTGGATTTTGCGCGCAATATAGAAAAACGCGTGGCATACTTAAAAAATACGGGGTTTTATAAAATCGTGGGCAAAGAAAAACCCTTGAAAGGGAGAATTTCGCCCACTAACATTCTGCTTAAAGATTTAAAATATCGCGCATGCTTTAAGTTTTACAACGGCTTTCTGAAATATCAGAGCGAGGGCGAAGAAGCCGAAGATTTGCGATCCGTTATTAAAATTTATATTTTGAAATCGCTTAAAAAACTCGGTTTCGATTTAAAAGAAGGAAAAAACTTAAACGAGTATAAAGCCTGCGGCAAAGAATTTTTGTTGAATTTCGACTTTAATAAAAAAGGCGCGGTAATTCTCGACGTAACGCATAAAATAAGCAAAAAAACCGTTAAATACGCTCTTTTTGCGGAAGACGGACGTTCTGCCGAGGCCGCGGAAGAATTTGCGTCGGGCGACGACGGAAAAAATTTCCGTTCGGTTGAAATTATCGGCGAATGGTCGCTTAAAGACGGCGTTACGCACGAACTTTTGTCCCGCGCGGGGCAAACGGAAGAAGAAATGATTTATTCGTGGCTGGTCTCTAAAATAAGGCTTATACGCGCCGATTCTTCGGTATATAAAAAATATTGCCCGGCGTGCGGCGTAAGCGGCGTTTATGAAAACGACGGGGAATTTTCCTGCCCGAACTGCGGCACGCGCTACGCTTTTACCCAAAATTCGTCGGGCGAAAGCGTTATATGGATTTGTAAATTAAGGAGAGAGGTATGAACGGCGAAAACGTATTGAATCCGACATCCGCGGAAACCGGGCGCGCGCCGTCGATTTTAATCGAAGATCTGCACAAAGCCTACGGAAATAAACAAGTTCTTAAAGGACTTAATTTAAAGGTTTATCCGGGTGAACTTTTCGGCTTTATCGGGCGGAACGGAATAGGTAAGTCGACTACTATCGACTGTATGATAGGCGCAAAGCAGTTTCAGAGCGGACGTATACTTATAGACGGCCTCGATATCGTAAAACAATCGCTGGATGCCAAAAGAAGATTCGGTTATGTCGCCAGCGAGCCGTCGTGCTATGAAGTTATGACCGGATACGATTATCTTGAATTTATAGCCGGAATTTACAAAATATCCGAGGGCGAATTTATTAAAAATTACGCCTATCTGTGCGGACGGCTTAAACTCGATTTAACAGAACTTAAAAATCGTATTTCCGAGTATTCCCACGGTATGAAACAGAAACTTTGCCTTGTGGCAAGTTTGTTGTTTAACCCCGATATATGGGTGCTTGACGAGCCGACCGTCGGACTTGACGTTATGGCTGTCGAAGAACTTAAAAAAATGATGCGCGAATACGCCGATCACGGCAAAACCGTGTTTGTAACGTCGCATAACATCGAACTCGTAAGCCGTATTTGCGACAGAGTCGCCATTGTAAACAACGGCGTGGTTGCGGCTTTATACGATTTGAATAAAGAACCTAACCGCAGATTGCAACTGGGCAAGTTGTTTATTGAAACGTACGGGGAATAAGCCATGCTGAATTTGCTGTTAAAAGATTTCAAACTTATGTTTTCGGGAAGCGCGAAGTTTTCCGAAAGAATAATATCCGCGGTTTTTACCGTTTTGTTTATAGGCTGTTTCGTCGCCGTGGAATGGTTTGTTTTCAGCGGAATAATAAGCAAAATATCCAACGTGGCAGGTGCTAAAGAGTCGTTTTTGTGCGTGTTTTTGTTTGTTATAACCGTTCTTTCAACCATATCGTGCGTGATGTCGGCAAAAAAACTGTTTTTCGACCCTAAGGATGTTGAACTGTTATCCAATCGCCCCGTAAAGAGCGGACAAATCATATCTTCCAAACTGGTGCTTTTGTTCCTTGTGCAAACTTCGGCTGCGTTCATGTTCGAATATCCGCTGTTCATTGCTTACGGCGTAAGCGAGGGAATGCCGCCGTTGTTCTATTTTACCGCGCTGTTTTATCCCGCATTGTCGTTCGTTACGGAGGCGGGCGTGGCTTTGCTGGCGGTTTATTCCGTATATCTCGTTTCGTGCGCGCTTAAAAACCATCCGCTTATTAAGCTTTTTATTGCTTCCGCGGTTATGGCGGGGCTTTCCATCGCTTATTCGTCGGTGCTTGAAATATTCGTAAATCTGGTTTCGAATAACGGAATGGCGGGGCTTTTCACGTCGGAAAATATGGCAAATCTTAAAAAGTTTAAAGAGTTTGCTTTCCCTGTGAACGTCCTGATGAGCGTATTTATAAGCAAAAAAGGTTATTCGCTTCTTGTGTATCTTCTTATCTCTTCGATTATTTTTGCCGCCGGACTTGTTTACACCGTTTTTTCTTATAATTACGTGCGTAACGTTAATTTTGCGGCAAAGCGCAAAAGCAAAGAAAGAAAACTCAGAATTTTAAGCGTTCCCAAATCCCTTGTAAAAAAAGAATTGTCGCTTATTTTCGGCAATTCCGAAAATATTTTTTCGTATACGGGGCTTATAATAATTCAGCCGTTTTTGTTGTGTATGGTGCTTAAATCTATAAATACCGCATTCAACTCCGGGGCTATGTCTTATTATATCAATTTCATACCCGGTTTTGTGGCTTTTACAGACGCGTTTTTCGTTATGGTTTTTTCTACTACCATAGCGAGCGGCGCAAACCGTTTTATCTCAATGGAGGAAAAAACGGTAAAAAATATGAAAACCATGCCTGTAAACCTGCATTTGCAACTGGCAATCAAATCCGGTTTACCGTTTGTTCTTTCGGTTGTTTCGCTTTTTGTATCGATCGCGGTCTTGCTTGCCGCGGGCGTTATTGGGTTTGCTTCGGCGTCTTTCTGCTTATTGCTCGGTATATGCGCGCTTGCGCTGTACTACGTGGCGTCGCTTTACGAAGAACTTAAAATAAGACGGGCAAAATCGCGTAGAACGCTTATATCTTCGGCTGTATCATATCTGCTGCCCACGTTTTTCGCCGTATTTTCGGCTATACTTGCTTATTCGGGAATTAACCCTTACGTTTGCTTTGCCGTCGGCTCCGTGCTGTATATAGGTCTGGCTGCGGCGGGCGCGTTTATCGTTTATAAAAAATCGGGACGGCTGTTCCTCGAACTGGAGGCGATAAACTGATGAAAAAGAAAAATCTTGCGGTGTTGCTTATCATACCGTTTTTGTTCTCGGTTTTAACAACGGTTACCATAAACACCACGTACATTTACGTTGACGTAGATATTTCGGGTATCGCCTGGGATTACGGCGATCCGGAAGCCTTTAAACTGAACGAAAACGGCTATAAACTTAACGCAAAGGGAGTAAATCAACGCAACTATACGATAGCCGAGGGAAACGAACTCGTGTGGCGCGTGGAAAGCAACGCCGAAAGCGAACCGATAGCGGAAATAGAACGGAAAACCGACGGCTACTATCTTAAAACGCTGGGCGTAGGCGCGGTAAATCTTATTTGTTCCAACAAAAAAGGCAACGTAAGCCGAAAACTCGAAGCCATTATATACGACCGCGGCGTTATCATAGCGCAGTCGGAAATAAAACCCTCGGGCGCGAACTACGATCCGAATATTTATTACGGTCAATACGACATGGACGGAGGAGGAAAACTTTCTTCCGCAAAATTCCGACTGAACGTAACCACGCAGCCGGAAGAACTTAAAGACGCGCTGGAATACGAGTTTTCGGATAATATCGGATTCGACGAACAGACCTGCGAAGTAACCGTTAAATCGGCAGGCGACGCTTTTGTGCTGTTCAAGGTAGACGCCGAAGGTGTATTGCCGTATAAGGCGGCTTTCAAAGTGGTTGAAAACGGTGTAAACGTTTATAACTACGATCAGCTTCTCAATTGCACAAACCGCTCGAAAAACGGGGAAATAGTGGTATTGAGAAAATCGTTCCAATCCGAATCGTTTATCAAAACCGAACTCGGAAAGGAAAACAACGTTACGTCGTTCGGTAAAAAGGGTGCAAACGGCAAATATTCGTTTGCGTCGGAAATTTATTCGTTCCGGACAAAGTACAACCACGAATATATCGATAAATGGAATGATTTCGCTAAAACGGATAAGAGGTTTTCGCCGATATCCGATAAGATCAACGCGGGACTTCGCATAAGAAAAGACTTTTACGGCAACGGTTATACCATAAATTTCCATAATCTCACTTATCCTTACGAAACCGTTACAACGGGGGACGGGCAGGAAGTTCCCGTTCTCACCGCCGATAATCTTTTCCGCGGGCCGCTGCCGTTTTATACGCTCGGAGATCCTAACGGAATGGCGCTTATAACGGCTTACGGGCAGGATAACGCAGGGTTTTATATCGATGGCGACGGGGTTACCGTAAACGACGTGATAATTAAAAACTGCGACGACGTGAACAGTCTTAAAAAACTCGAAACGGTCGGGACTGCGGTTGAAGCGGACGGCAACGGCATAACCGTTAAAAACTGCACACTTTCAAACGGTAAAAACGTGTTAAGAAGTTTTTCTTCTTATAATTTCACCGTGGATAACTGCCTGCTGATGCATGCCCAGAACTTTTTATTCACTACGGGGGCGAACGAATATTCGAAACCCGACGGCAATTCGGTGAAGAATTTTTCGGATTCTTCCGGCAATGCGTTCGGAGGCAAACTTGCGGATTATATGAAAGAGGACGGAAAGGGCGACGTTTTAATGACCGAATACCTCGGTAATATTCCGAAAGAAAAGATCGAAAATTACAAAACCGCGCTTCGTAATATGCAAAACGCGCTTGGCGACGAATCGGTAAAAACCGAATTCAAAGGCAATACGGAGTTTAAAAACTGTCAGTTTTACGATAGCGGAATAGCGTCGATAGTTTTTGAATCGCTGTTTAACGGACCTTTCCTTTATTCTAAAATACCGTCGCAAATAACCAAAATGTTTTCGTCGTTCGGCGGTCCCGAGCAGAAACCCCTTATTCCCGATCCGCCGGAGCAGATTTCCGGCACGAGTTACCCGGTTAAGGTGCTTCTGAGCGGCGATACGGCGTTTTACGATTATAAAAATTTCGAAAAGATGGACATTTCGGGACTTATAAACGAAAATATTTCCACAGTGCTTAAAGAACTTTCTGGAGGCGGCGGTCTGGGCGGAATTACGGGCGGAGCCGATCCGAGTAAATACAATATAAACATCGACTTTATTTTCCCGCTTAAAAACCTTGTTAAAAAAGAGGCGCAGAAACGCAGCGTAAGTTATAGCGACGGAGAAGCGCAGTATACTAATATACCGGTCGCCTATTACGGCGGCGGCGCAAATTATTCCACCGTAGAATTTGCGACCGATTACGTATATCGTTTGAATATGAAACCTGCCGCAGAGGTCGATATTATGGAAACTTATCTTAACATGAGCGCGGGAGAGGGCGCAAGACAGTATTACAATATGATGCTTAAAACCGTTACTATAGTTACCGGTTACGAACCCTTCCGTTTTGTGTTTACCGACGGAGCCACGCTCGGGCAAACGCCCAGCACAGAAAAAATGCAGGCTCACGCTAAAGGAGTTTGACTATGAAAAAAATAGTTGCTTTAATAATTTGTTTGTTTATGTGTTTTTCGCTTGCGGCATGCTCGTTTTCGTGGGACAAACAAACAAGCATAACTTCCGCCTCGGTGGTTTACGACGAAAAAGCCGATAAATATTATCTTGAACTTGTTTACGAGAGCGGCGACGTAAGTCGTATAGAGGTAACGGATTTGAGCGCGTTGCGCGGCGATTCCGGCTCGAAAGGCGATAAAGGCGATAACGGAAACGGAATAGCCGAAATAATTACGAAAAATAACGGAATCGAAACCGAAGTAACGATAAAATTCACGTCGGAAGAAATGAAGGACGTAACGTTTTTTATTCCCAACGGAGAATACGTTTCCAACGTACAGATTTTCGAGGCCGACGAAACGCACGAAGGACCTTACCTCGTGTTTACTTTCAGCGGAAGTACCGAGCCGAAAGAGATAAGTCTGCCTCGCGGTAAAGACGGCGTAGGTATAGATAACATCGAATTTCTGACGTCCGATAACGCCGGTTATGCAGGAACGTTGAAAATTACCTTATCCGACGGAACGACCAAAGATATTCCGATTCCCGCCGCAACCGGAATATCGGGAATCACCCGTTCTGAAAACGACGAAAGTTACGAACTTATAATAAATTATACCGACGGAACTAGCGAAACTTTCGATTTTTCAAAGCCGAATCAGTGGTTAAGCGGGGCAAGTACTCCCGATTTTTCGCTCGGCAGAGACGGTGATTTTTATTTTAATACGAATAAAAAGGTAATTTATAAAAAAGTCAATTCCGAATGGATTACCGTAATGGAGTTTGTAAACGAACAGAAACACAGAGTGGTCTTTGAGGCGGAAGGCGCTATGCTTGCAAAAAATAACGTTTGGGTAGGCGATACGGTCGAGTTCGAGATCGTTCACGGTTGTTATATGACCGAACACGTTCCCATTCCGCGTAAAAACGCGGACGCCGACAAATATAAATTTATAGGCTGGTACAGAAAAAAACAAGCCGAAATAAGCGCAGGGGAGGAATACACTCTTTCAAGATTTACAGACCTTACGCCTGTCTGCGACGATATCGTTTTATACGCGTGGTGGGAAAAGATCGCTTAAACGGTAAAAGTATATAATAAAACGGGTCTACAAGCCGATTACCGGCATATAGCCCCGTTTTTTACTATGCCGACGTATCCGTAAAAAAAGAAAAATACGAACTCCGATTTTGTTTCGGTGTTCGTATTATTCCCTAATGGCGGAGCATTAGTAACGTAAATCGAATATTCTGCCTTATAACCTCGATTATGCGATACTTTTCATAAACTCGTCCATTACAATATTGTAATTTGAGCCGAAAACGCCGTCAAAATTATAGTTAATGCAACAGTTTAGGACGTTATTAAACCCATATTTTTCTATCAAATAATAGGTAAAGGCATAAGCCTCGGGATATGTTAAAACATTTCCGCCTTTACTTGTACAAGAATATATTTTACATATCGCATTCGTTGCATACGGAAATGTAATTCGCGATTTATAACTGCTATCTTTTAAGGTGATTTCTCCGATACATTTTTCAATGAGTGCAAAATCAAATTCAGACAAAGTGTCGAATTTACCGCCGTTATTCCGGTAACGAGTATTGACCGTGTTTACAAAATCGGCAATGCCACCTGTTAATGTTTTATCTGTAAATGATAGATAAAACCGATTATTTACATCAGAAATATGTTTGGAAACATACCGAGATAAATACTCCGCTACGCCTTCGCCTATCCACGCTTCGTCGGTGGGGTTACTTTTTAATGTAACGGCGTGAATTGTTTCGTGTACATATTCGCTTGGGTTAAGCAAGTATATTTTACGATTATTAACATCACAGCACGTTTTAATTTCTCTGTCGGAAACAAAGTATTCGAGATTGTCGGAATACCTTTGATTTACAAAATCGTAACTGTCGGGAGCGTTACTTTTTATATAATTCAAGATTTTGGCACATTCTGCATTACCTGCCGACAAATGATATAAAACTCTTTCAGGAGTATCAAAACTTGCGGTTTTTCGTTTGGCAGAAAACACATCGAGATTGTAAACACGATTTTCCGTACTGATTACAAGCGGATAAGACAAAAATTTCTGACTGTATATCGCTTCGTCAAGCCACGACAAATCAAAAGGTATAGTAAACTTGTGATTTACACCTAAAAATGAAAGGTATTCGGTTCTGTAATCCGTTAAGTTTGCATTTATAAAGTTTTTGTATCCGTATGTGTTTATAACGAAATCGCTGAAAGAATACGCCGTTTTTATTGCATTTTCCGTATTATCATTAAAATCGTCGATAAAATAAGCCGAAAATAGTGTTAATTCTAAATCTTTATCGTTTGCGTAATGTTCTTTAATTTCTTCATTGCTGTATTCACAATTAAAGGCGTGGGCATATGCTCCGTATTGTTTCCAATACTCGGTTGATTGAATATAAGCCCCTGCAAAAGCTTTTCTGTAACCGCCACTTTTTACAGCACTTTCATTGCAAATTAAAACTTCGTTTTGATATACTGCTTTATCGTTTCCTAAAATATATTCATCGGCAATAATATAGCACTTAATTTGCGTGTCCAAATTGAATACACTTGTAAGTGTAGAATAATCGTCTTGCATTAAATTTATCAAATCGCTGATTTCGTCTTTTGAATTGCTTACACTGTTTTCAACGTGCAATTCTATGTTTTTATCTTTTAATATATTGCAAGTAGTGTTTTTGTAATCCGGAATATACTCTTGCACATTTGTTTTGTAACTTTTATCATTGCTGCACGCCGAAAAAACTATCAGGCAAAACAAAAGAGATAAACATATAATCCAAATAAGTCTTTTTCTCATAAAATGCCCTCACAATAACAGCTATAGTTGTTTTCTTTATTATACACGATTTTACTGTTAAATTCAAGTAAAACTTACGTTAATAACGAATTGCCTGTCTCTATCAGAAAAAGAATGCTATTAAAATAATTCTTTTGTAGTCCAGCCATTTGTGTATTAAACGCCAATAAGGGGATAAGCAAAATTCTATTATGAAAATTAGCATAAAGAATCAAATACGGTAGAGTAAATAAACTATGAAAATTTAAGTTACAAGAGCTTGAGAGAAGATAAAGAAGAATCATAAAGAGAAAGTCGGGGCATATAGTTTGTTCCGACTTTTCTTTTACCACGCAGAACAGATTGAAAAAATCGGAAAAATATGCTATAATATAAGAAACCGAAAGGGGTGAGAATTATGGCAAATGAAGCGCACAAAATCAAACTGCTTGTCTTATGGGATATTCTCTGTAAAAACACAGATGAGAACCACGCCTTAAATACCGACGAAATATCCGAGCTTCTTGCCTTGCGCGGACTGAATGTGTCACGCAAAATTCTCGTTCAGGATATAGCGACTTTGTGCGACAACGGCTATGAGGTTCTTTCATACAAAAAGAAATACCATTACTATTATGTGGTGAATCGTTCGCTCGAAACGGCAGAAGTGGTTATGCTTGCGGATGTTATCAACGCGTCGAAACTTCCTGTTGCACAAAAGAAAGCACTTGTCGGCGGACTTGCGGAAACACTTTGTACTCACCAAGCGGAGAGCATTTCAAAGCACATTATTTCGCTTGATAAAGGCAGAAAAGGGAGCAGTTCGTTTATCTATAACGTGGACGCTATCGAACGTGCGATAAACGAGAACAAGCAAATATCGTTCCTTTACTTCAATTACGACGAAAAGCATAAAAAAGTTTATCGGAAGAACGGCAATCGTTATACCGTAAGCCCTGCGT
>OGFF01000736.1_pt1 | contig 42205 bp, 23 predicted proteins | sample 1570751 | NCBI WGS metagenome assembly OGFF01 (sample SAMEA2581951, study PRJEB24529) | metagenome | biome: Human gut stool | place: China | collected 2011 | reverse complement strand
TCACGGGGTACTTGAATCACTACAACTCCCGCAGGAATGATTTTCGATTTATGTTTTATCGTCATTATTCTTATTTAACGACTGCCTTAACAGCTTCCTCACCATCGACAGCTACCACGATGATGCCCGCAGGAGCGGCGATCGTAGCGTTATCGGATGTAAGAACCGTACTAGCCACAACCTTACCAAGAACGTTTGTGATTACCACGTTCTTACCAGCTGCGCCTTGGATCTCAACGGTACCGTTGCCAGCGATTACCTTAACGCCTTCTGCTGCGTCGGCGATAGACTCGTTGGATGTAGGAACACCTTCTACGATGTTGAACTTCAACGCACGAGACTTAGCGCTTGTCCATGTCAACTTGTCGTTAACAGCGTATAAATATCTAGCAGCCTCTGAGTTGCTCGTCAAAGAACGAACCACATACAAGTCATCAGTGTCATCAGCCAATACGATCTGAACCTTGAAACGATCCAAGCCACCTAACGTATTCACGTCATCAGCCTTAACCGCAATCTCTCTCATCTCGCCCTTGATATTTGTTGTCAAAGTATCACGGCTCTCATCGATCGTAGCGGCCTTGAAGATAGCTTTCGTTGTTTCCTCGGCCCATTGATATTTCTTGTCATACTTACCATCGGCTACATAATAGTTCACTGAGTCTTGAGCGTGGAACAAGAAGTTGTCGTTCTTAGAGATATAGAAGGAAGGAATAACAGCATCCTTATCCGTTACGTGCAAGTAGAATGCGGTAGCGTTCTGATTAACCAAGATACCCTCTTTATTCTCGTTCATGGACATATAGTTGCCTAACTCACCCTCGAATTGTACGTAACCTTCCTTAGCCGGATAGCTAACCTCAGGAGACTCAGCGATCAAGTAGGTTCTCAAAGCCCAATCATTATTTAAGTTATACGCATACAAACTATAGATATCCTCCGGTTGAGTATAGAACTGTACATATTTTCCGCTATTATCCTTATAGCTACGAACCGCTACCACGGATACGATATCCTCATCAAATACGCTAGAGTTATTCGGAACAGTCGTACCGATAACATCCACAGCGATCAAGGAAACAGAGCCATCCACATTCTGCTTGATGATAAACTTGTCAGCTTGAGAAAGATTATAAGTGTTATCCTTTTCTAATTGATTATCAGATTCAACATAGTTATAAGATGAATTTGCCAAAGAGAAGAAGGACTCTGTCTCTTGTCCGTCTACCACATAACGTAATTGGTAAGTATAAGCGTAAACAACGTCAGCCTTAGCCTTCACAGTCACATGATCGTCATCATTATAAACGAAACTACGCTCTACCACCTTCATCGGAGTGCTGCTCTTGATCAACTGCCATTGAGCGGCTTTGGATACTTCCGTAGCGAACTCGTTATAAGCATTCAAATGATATTGCTCCGGTGCTCCTGCATTCTCATAAACAGCAGCATAGAACTTATTAGAAGTCTCATAGCTATCACGAGCGAATGCCATCGTCATCAAAGACTTGTTGTCAACATTCAAGAACCCTGCGTAAGCGTCAACCTCCGCAACCTTCTCCAATTTGATTTTCAGTCTGTTCAACGGTTTGTTATAACGGGGATCGCTTGTCTCCTCGTTATAAGTATTCTCATCTACATATACGGCTTGAACATCGTCAAAGATAACACTTGTAGCGCCAACACCTAGCTCATATACGTTTTCCTCACCCTCTACCGGGAATAATTTAGCGGTGAAGTACTCGCGTGTCTCACGGTTCGTGAAGGTAACATCCTTACCGCTAACCTCCGTGATAACGAATTGATAAGCCGGATAAGCCAGATCAACCAATGTTTGAGCCTTGGCTGTCCACATGAACTCATCATTATAGACATAGCTAGGCGCTGTTCCTGTATGAACCTCTACCGTATTAACTGTCAAATACTTGCCATACAAACTCTCGGCATCGCCCTTCGTACCGCTCATGACACGGATATTATAGATAGCGGCCTTAGCCTCCGTGTTCAATAGATCGATACCGTCTTTAGCCAAAGAGCTGGACAACTTGAAGATAAACTGAGGAAGATTCGGAGCCGCAGTCTTCTGAGTAGCCAAATAGTTCTTATCGCCATGGCCCAAGATAGCCAATCTCATATCTGACACCTCCTCATGTTTCGCATCATTTGTTTTTGCCTTATAACGGAAAGTTCCTAAAGACAACGCATACGGATAATCAGACAAATTGTCTTTATTCACAGAGAAACAAGCGTTGAAAATAGATGTCTCCGTTCCTTGAGACTGCCAGCGAGCCTCTATATTGGCCGGATTCGTTTCTGTATAGAAATTAAAGTCGCTAACCTTTACAGTTGTCAGCTCAAAACCTTGACCAGCTCCGCGGTCACCAGTCGTAGCCTCAACTGTATTCGTAGAACTTACAGCGATAACCGTATGTTTGAACCACTCTTGGTACGTATTGTTTTTAGGCTTATCTCCCACGAAGAAGTACATACCATTCGGAATTGTCATCTGCACATAAGAAGGGATAGCCTTATCACCTAGGTCTACATTGATACCACCATTAGGCATATTCAAATGATAAGCTACGATCTTCTTGTCGCCGAACAAGTTCTCCTCAACGGCATCTTTGGTCTCGAAATTGAAGCCTGCCGTATTATACAGTGCGTTCAATTCGTCGGCATCCGTGAAATTCTCGAAACCAACCTTATAAAATTCAGGAGCGAATGTTCCTGTTGTTTGTACAGAAGATTTACTTATCAAAGTCCAACTTAAAACAACATTACCCGGCGCTGCTTTGTAAGCGAACATATTCGGATAAGTCACAGGAGTCCCTGTAGCCGCATACTCATCGTCTGCCTGAGAATCTGCTCCAAACACAAAGTTCGCGTTACCAGTCGTAGCTGCCGTATTCAATTCCACCGCATTACCAGCGGCATTGATGCGCAACACCTGACCTGTCAGCTCATTCGTGAATTTATAAGAAAAATCACCTCTTACACCTTCTGTCACTGATACAGTCCATACATAAGCCTTAACCGCAGCCTTATCCAAATCATCGGCTACACCATCTTTATTGATATCCGCAGAGGTAATATCGCAAACGTCTTCTTTCAAGAGTTTCGTACCTGCGTTCAACTCCGTGAAACCATATGCTTCACCGTTAGGATTCGTAATCACATAACGCGATCCATTCTCCAATTCTGTAGCTTGAGCTCCAAGTCCCAGTAAATCCTGGATGGTTGTCTGAGCGAAGGCACTACCACACAACGACCCTGCCATCAACAGACCCGTCGTAAACAATGTAGAAATCTTTCTGTTCATAATTTAGAATTTAATATTAATAATAGTGTTAATTAAGCACTTAGCTACTTCTTTATGGTCTACTATCGTTAGAAAACGACTAGTCTAAACCATCGTTTAGATCTTGCGTTTTTCGAGAGGTACAAAGGGAAGTTTGTGGAAGGAAGAGCTTGTTTCGTAAAGGATAGGATATCCTATTGATAAGAAAGCGAATAAGGGAACAAAAAAATAGCTCGGAAGGGTTGCAGAAGTCAAAGAAACGCGTACCTTTGCAAATGACTAATTAAAACGATCGTTTAAATCAATCATTTTTATCTTCTATTATTTAATGTACATGCGTACATTAATAAATACACCATCCAATAATCAACAAAAGTAAGATCACCTTTTGCGATAGATCGGAATATTAGTTTCCCTTGTTCTAACAAAATGACACTTTGTAAACAGAACTCCCGGAGATTCGCTTTTTCCAAGCATAAGTACAGTATAAAACGGCTTTTCACACAGAAAAACGCCATTCATAACTATCTTCCATCCGCTAGTTCGAGCACCTCACGAAAACCTCCTGTCACGATATACGGCTTATATCAAGCAAAATATCAATACAACATCTGTTTATATAACATATAGATTCTATAGAATCACACATATTATAACCTCATTATATCCTTCAGAAAACACGTACGTCTTTTTCCAAAAACATGTACGTGTTTCCGGAAAAAGACGTACGTGTTTTTTTAAAAGCAAAACAACCTCTCTCGTACTAAAAAATATTTCCTACCTTTATGCACTCATTTCAATATGCACCAGACTATACATTAATATATATGGAACCGTTTATTCATTTACACGTACATACCCAGTATTCCTTGCTGGACGGACAGGCATCCATCGATGCGTTGATCGACAAAGCGTACAAAGACGGAATGCGTGCGATCGCCGTAACAGACCATGGCGTTATGTTCGGTATCAAGGAGTTTTTCAATAAGGTTAGCAAAAAGAACAGTAAACCTCTCGGGATCATCAAGGACTCCGAGAAAGAACTAAAACCGCTGCTGGCCAAGGATGCGCCAACCGATGAGGAACAACAAAGGATAACGGAACTACAAAAACAAATCGCCGAAGCGAAAGCTTCCATCTTCAAGCCGATCATCGGGTGCGAATGTTATTGCGCTCGCAACGGAAGGCATAGCAAGCTGGCCTCGCAAGACGACCGTAGCGGCTGGCACTTGATCGTTCTGGCCAAAAATAAGAACGGATACAAGAACCTGATCAAGATGGTATCCCTCTCATGGACGGAAGGATTCTACGGACGTCCGCGCATTGACAAGGAATTGTTGGAGAAATATCATGAGGATCTGATCATCTGCTCCGCCTGTTTAGGTGGAGAGATTCCACAGCATATCATGCACGGACGAATCGATAAGGCCGAGGAGTCTATCAAATGGTTCAAAAACTTATTCGGAGAAGACTATTACCTTGAGATGCAACGGCACGAGACACACGACCCTAACGCTGATTGCACGATTTTCCCGCATCAACAAGAGGTGAACAAGGTGCTGATCGAGCTTGCGCACAAATATAATATCAAGCTAATCGCCACCAACGACGTCCATTTCGTCAATGCCGACGACGCTGAGGCCCACGACCGCCTGATCTGCCTTAGTACCGGCAAAGACTTGGACGACCCCAAACGTATGCGCTACTCCAAGCAAGAATGGATGAAGACAATCGCCGAGATGAACACCATCTTCGCCGATATCCCCGAAGCTTTGAGTAATACCCTCGAGATAGCCGACAAAATAGAATTCTACTCCATCGACAGCGGTCCTATCATGCCGACTTTCGCCATTCCCGAGGAGTTCGGTACCGAGGAGTCCTACCGTCAGAAATTGACAGAGCATGATTTATTTGAGGAATTCACCCGAGACGAGAACGGTAATGTCGTATTAAGCGAGGAAGAGGCGCACTCCAAAATCAAGAAATTAGGTGGATACGACAAACTATACCGCATCAAGCTGGAAGCCGACTATTTGGCAAAATTAACATACGACGGAGCCAAGGAGCTTTACGGAGACCCCTTAGACGATGAAGTAAAGGAGCGTCTGAACTTCGAGTTACATATCATGAAGACCATGGGTTTCCCCGGCTACTTCTTGATCGTGCAAGATTTCATCCGTGCCGCTCGTGAGGAACTCGGTGTATCCGTAGGACCGGGACGTGGTTCGGCCGCCGGATCTGCCGTAGCTTATTGCTTAGGGATCACCAAGATCGACCCGATCAAATATGACCTCCTGTTCGAGCGTTTCTTGAATCCGGACCGTATCTCCCTCCCCGATATCGATACCGACTTCGATGATGATGGCCGTGGCGAGGTCTTACGCTGGGTAACGGAGAAATACGGTGCCGAGCGTGTGGCTCATATCATTACTTATGGTACGATGGCTACCAAGTCCGCTATCAAAGATGTCGCCCGGGTACAGAAATTACCGTTATCCGAATCGAACCGGTTAGCCAAATTGGTTCCGGATAAGATCCCTGACATGAAGAAGTTCAAATTGGGCGACGCCATCAAGTATGTGCCGGAACTAAAAGAGGCGGCTAACGGAAATGACCCGCTGGCACGGGATACCTTGAAATACGCCCAGATGCTGGAAGGCAACGTCCGTAACACGGGTGTACACGCCTGTGGTGTCATTATCGGACGTTATGATATATCGGATGTCGTACCTGTCAGTACGGCGAAAGACAAGGATACCGGTGAGGAGATGCTGGTTACCCAATACGAGGGTTCCGTGATCGAGGAAACCGGATTGATCAAGATGGACTTCTTGGGCTTGAAGACCTTGTCCATCATCAAGGAAGCGATCGAGAACGTGAAACTGACTACCGGACATGACCTGGATATCGACCATATCAGTCTGGAGGACCCCAAGACTTATAAATTGTATTGCGACGGAAAGACAACCGGTACATTCCAGTTCGAGTCCGCCGGTATGCAAAAGTATTTGAAGGAGTTGCAACCTTCTAAATTCGAGGACTTGATCGCCATGAACGCCCTGTATCGCCCGGGCCCAATGGATTACATCCCTTCTTTTATCGCCCGTAAACAGGGTAAGGAGGAGATCAAGTACGATATTCCCGTCATGGAACGCTACCTAAAAGATACGTACGGTATTACGGTCTATCAGGAGCAGGTCATGCTTCTATCCCGTTTGCTCGCTAACTTCACGCGTGGTGAGAGTGATGCCTTACGTAAGGCGATGGGTAAGAAGTTGATCGAGAAGATGAACCACTTGAAGTCTAAATTTATGGCTGGTGGTCAAGCCAACGGCTATAAAGAGGATACTTTAAACAAGATCTGGTCCGACTGGGAGAAGTTTGCCTCATACGCTTTCAACAAGAGTCACGCTACTTGTTATTCATGGGTGGCTTATCAGACCGCTTACTTGAAAGCGAACTTCCCGTCCGAGTATATGGCCGCCGTCTTGAGCCGAAGCTTATCCAATATCACGGATATCACGAAGTTCATGGATGAATGTAAAGCGATGGGTATTCAAGTATTGGGACCGGACGTGAACGAGTCTATCTTGAAGTTCAGCGTAGATAAGAACAAGAACATCCGCTTCGGGCTAGGCGCCGTGAAAGGCGTAGGTGAGTCAGCCGTACAAAATATCATAGAGGAACGCAAGAAGAACGGCCCGTACAAGAGTATCTTCGATTTCGTAGAACGGGTGAACTTGACCGCTTGCAATAAGAAAAACATAGAGTCCATGGCTTTGGCCGGAGCGTTCGATAACTTCGGTATCCAGCGTGAGCAGTTCTTCACCGACAGTGGAAAAGGAGAATTGTTTTTGGATACCTTGGTTCGCTATGGTAACAAATACCAGATGGATAAGAGCACGGCAGTCAACTCTTTATTCGGTGGAGACGCCTTGATCGCCATCGCTAAACCGGAGATCCCGCAATGCGAGCGTTGGAGCGATCTCGAACGCCTGAATAAAGAGAAGGAGTTGGTCGGTATTTACCTATCCGCCCACCCGTTGGATGAATACCGTATCATATTAAAGTATGTATGTAATACCGGCATGGTAGAACTTAACGAGCGGGAAACCTTACAAGGCCGGGAAGTTTTATTAGGTGGTATCGTCACCGGTTTCCGGGAAGGAATGACCAAGAACGGAAAGCCTTACGGTATCTTGAAGATCGAGGATTTCACGGGTAGTGGCGAGATCCCGCTTTTCGGACAGGATTATATCGAATACAGCAAGTATGGTAAAATAGGGATGTATCTCTTGATCACAGCCCGTGTAGAGCCTAGCCGCTGGGACCCCAATAAACTGGACTTCAAGATTGGTACCGTCAACCTTTTGCAAGACGAGAAAGACAAGCTGATCGAGAAAATCAGTATCACGGTCCCGATCCATGATTTGGACGAGCCGACAATCAATGAGCTTTCGGTATTGATCAAGAACAATCCGGGCCATAGCCTGTTATATTTTAAGGTTGTCGATGGGGAACATAATATTTCCCTAAATCTCTTCTCCCAAAATATCCGCTTAAACGTGACCCGTGAGCTGGTAGACTTTTTACAGGAGAACGAGAATATCGATTTTAAAATTAATGGTTAAAGTTGTACGACGCTGAAAGAATTTGTACTTTTGGCGTCATAACAATCATTAGATTATAATTCATAATTAAATAATACGTAATTCAAAATGGCACTACAAATTACAGACGCTAATTTCGAGGAGTTGGTTAACTCCGGAAAGCCCATGGTTCTTGACTTTTGGGCAGAGTGGTGTGGCCCTTGCCGCATGGTATCTCCTATCATTGATGAGTTGGCAACCGAATACGAAGGTCGTGTGACGATCGGTAAAATGAACGTTGACGAGAATGACGATGTAGTCGGACAATTCGGTATCCGCAACATCCCTACCGTTCTTTTCTTCAAAGACGGTAAGATGGTTGATAAAGTAGTAGGCGCTACGGCTAAGGATAAGTTCGTAGAAAAGATCGAGGCAATGCTTAAATAATTGAAAGTTGAGAATTGAGAATTGAAAATACCGAGGAATACGCTCTGTAACTTTCAATTCTCAATTTTTACCCCTAAGTATATGTCGCTTGCCCGGAGGACCGGGAAGACGGCTCATCTCAAAACCAGCCGCTTGCATACCTCTGCGTACCTCTCCTTTTGCGCAATAGGTTACGATCACTCCGCCCGGTGCGGTATGAGCATACAAACGATTATAGATTTCCTGATTCCACATCTCCGGTTGTTTCTCGGGCGCAAATGCGTCGAAATAGATCAAATCGATATCATCCGGTAGTTCACAGGCGTTACTATTTCCTTCTATTTTATGAAGTGTAAAGCGCTCTGAGATTGAAACGGGAGTATTCCACTCCGCCTCATGCAAGGCTAAGAATAACTCTTTTCTCTCCGGCCAGATCAGCTCCCCATAATTCAAGGCACGAATCGTATCTAAAGGAAGCGGGTATAACTCCACTGTATGATAATCAATATGATGTGCTTGAGATAGCTCGACATCCTTCAATGTCAAGAAGGCGTTCAGCCCTGTACCGAAGCCAATCTCCACGATTCGGATAAAGTCTTTTTCAAGCGCATGCAATCCCGCCTCTATAAATATATGTCTTGATTCCTGCAGGGCCCCGTTCACGGAATGATAATGTTCATCCATCGCCGGAATATATAGCGTATGGCTTCCATCCGCCGTTATCTGTAATTCTTTCTCCATATGTATGCAAAGATAATACATACGAATCAGAATAATACTTATCTTTACCGCTATAAATATGATATAAGATATGGATAGACGCCATCTTTACTTCTTACTATTCTTATTATGTACCATACAAGCCGCTATCGGTCAACAGCGCTCCTTCTCTATCAAGGGAGTTGTAAAAGACGCGTCAAGCGGACAGCCGATACCTTTCGCTAACGTAGTGGTATGGAACACGACGCAAGGGGCGGTCACCGATTCCACCGGATTATTCGAGATATCCGGCATATCACCCGGAAGCTATCGTCTCCAATCCTCCTTTCTGGGATATAAGCCATTCGTTACCGCCGAATTCAGACTAGCGAATAAAGATATATTCTTCCCGATCGAGCTAGAGGAAGCCAGCCAGAATCTGCAAGAGGTTAGCGTAGTAGCCTCTCCGTTCCGTAAAACCGCCGAAAGTCCGCTAGGACTTCGTGTAATCGGTTTCAAGGAGATAGAGAAAAGCGCGGGAGGAAACCGGGATATCTCCCGGGTAGTACAAACCTTTCCGGGAGTAGCGTCTACGGCAGCGTTTCGTAACGACTTGATGGTAAGAGGAGGAGGTCCCTCGGAAAACCGTTTCTTTTTGGATGGCGTAGAGATACCGAATATCAACCATTTCTCTACCCAAGGAGCCTCCGGAGGTCCGGTCGGTATTATCAATCCCGATTTTATCCGGGAGGTCAACTTTTATTCGGCCGCATTCCCCGCATCCAAAGGGAACACTTTAAGTTCGGTATTGGATTTTAAACTACAAGATGGGAATAAGGAGAAATTCTCATTGCGAGGAGTCCTAGGAGCCTCAGATATCGGTGTGTCCGCTAATGGACCGCTAGGAAAAAAGACCACTTACCAAGTGTCTGTTCGTCGCTCTTACCTTCAATTCCTTTTCGATATGATCGGCTTGCCGTTCTTACCTACTTTCACGGATGCCCAATTCAAGATTAAGCACTCCTTCAACCCCAAGAATGAGCTTACAGTTCTCGGATTAGGGGCGATCGATGATATGAAGCTGAATACAGGAATGGAAGACATGAGCGAGAAAAACCAATATATCCTCTCTTACTTGCCGGTCGTAAAACAAAAAACGTATACCCTTGGAGCGGTTTATAAACACTACGCCGGTAAAAATCTCTACTCGGTCATTATCAGCCGTAGCCAGACCAACAATAAGAATATTAAATACAAAGACAATGACGAAAGCAAGGAAGAGAATCTCTCCTTAAATTACCGTTCGGATGAGATCGAGAATAAGTTCCGAACGGAAAACACGTTCCGCTTACCATTCATTCAATTGAATGTCGGAGGAAACATCGAATACGCCCAATACACGAATGACACCTATCAAAAGCAATTTACCTCTATCCCCCGTACCATCGTATATCAAACAGACCTTGGCATATGGAAGTGGGGTATCTATGCCACGGCTATTTATGAGAGTTATAACGAGCGGTTTACCGCCTCTTTAGGTGTTCGTGCGGACGCAAACAATTATTCCTCGGATATGAATAATTTGTTAGATCAGTTATCTCCTCGCCTATCCTTATCCTACCGCTTGTCCGATCCGCTTTATATAAACGCGAATATCGGACGCTACTACGAGCTTCCTCCTTATACGACATTGGGATTCAAGGATAATGAAGGTAATTATGTAAACCGGACAAATCATTTAAGCTATATCCGAAGCGACCAAGCCGGATTAGGCTTGGAATACCGTCCTACCTCATACTTGAAATTCACGGCCGAAGGATTCTATAAACATTATGATCGTTATCCGATGTCCATACTCGACAGTATCCCACTCGCGTCGAAAGGTACAGACTATGGTGTCTTGGGAAATGAGGCCGTATCGTCTACCGCTACAGGGCGAGCTTATGGGCTTGAGATCATGGGACGTTGGTATAATTATAAAGGGCTTACTTTCATCGCATCCTACACTTTGGTAAGAAGCGAATTCAAGGATGGGAGAAATATGGACACTTATCTTCCTTCGGCTTGGGACAATAAGCATCTGTTCACGTTTAGCGGGACTTATTCTTTACCCAAGAACTGGGACGTAGGCGCCAAGTTCCGGGTAGTAGGAGGCGCTCCCTATACGCCTTACGATGTAGAAAAGAGTAGTTATGTAGAAGCTTGGGACGCTAATAACGGGCTATACTATGATTACAGCCGGTTTAACAGCGAACGGCTCAAGCCATTCACGCAGTTAGATATCCGTATCGATAAAACATTTTACTTCAAAAAGATCATGCTTGGAGCCTATATCGACATCCAAAACATATTGAATTCCAAATACAAAGAGCAAGACGTATATATCAAAACGGGTAAAATTATCAACCCGGAAGCTCCCATATATGAACAACGGTACGAATTAAGACCGATAGAACGTCTTACAGGAACGCTTCTCCCAAGTATCGGAGTGATGATCGAGTTATAGATTTTAGGCGTAATAGATTCTTTTTATTTTGAATTTCAGCAATTAATCATAAATCTTTTCTATTTTTGTGGACTGTATGAACAAAAAATAGTACTTTAATCGCAAATAAGCACATGAATAGGTAGGTAAAGAATGACATTATTAAAATACTACATACGATTCGTACTCTTTATCGTGTTAAGTCTGGTCTTTTCTTTCCACTTATACGCTACAGATAATGCAGGCCCTATTTTAATCATTAGCTCCTACAATCCCGATACACGTAATACGACCGCCAATATTTCCGAGTTTATGGAGGAATATAAGCGGGGAGGTGGTATCTCGCCGGTGGTTATCGAGAACATGAACTGTAAGAGCCTCCCGGAAGCCCCCTTATGGGACGGTAAGATGAGAGGTATATTGGATAAATATAAGGAAAATAACACCCCTCAGCTTATCATTATCTTAGGTCAAGAGGCATGGGCTTCTTATATCTCCCAAGAATACAAGCCTAATATACCGGTTTTATGCGGTATGATCAGTAAGAATGCGATCTTATTACCCGACTCGGATTTAAATGTCGCCGAATGGGAACCGAAATACATCGATATCCAAGAGTACGTAGATAAAGGTTTACACCTTGGCGGGTTCTTGTATTCTTATGACGTAAAAGAAAATATCCGGTTAATACGTAAGCTATATCCCCAAACTCAAAATATAGCATTAATCACCGATAATACCTACGGTGGTTTAGCTATGCAGACCTTGGTAAAAAAGGAAATGGAAAATATCAAGGATCTGAACTTGATATTACTGGATGGAAGAAAGAATAATATCTACACCATCGTTGAGCAAATCAAGAACCTGCCGGATCAGACCGTGATATTGATTGGTACATGGCGTGTAGACGTGAACGACGGGTATTATGTTGGAAATGCCACGTATACCATGATGACCGCCAATCCCAGAATCCCGACATTCACATTGGCATCCGTCGGCATAGGGCACTGGGCCATCGGAGGTTTCAGTCCCAAATACAGGCCTATAGGTTCCGATTTGGCGAAAGAGGCTTTAAGTATATTGGAGAAGAAAATCGCCCCTAAAGATATCCATCCCCAAATCATCCCCAATGGATATGTGTTCGACGCTTCAAAGATCAAGGCTTTTGATATCAGCAGATTGTCATTGCCCCACGACGCTACTATTATCAACGAGGACCCGAGCCTATTCTCCAAATACAGGTTCGAGATCTTGCTAAGCGTAATCACCGTATTGTTTATTTTCCTGATTATGATATTAATCTTCTTTATCCGGACCAATAAGCTGAAAGATAAGTTATTGGATCTACAGAAAGATAATATACTAATCATGAATAATATCCAAGCTTCTATCTATTTCATCAAGCCGGATTATACCGTAAAATGGAGAAACGAGGTAGAGTTCCATGACTGTATCCCTGAATTCGGTCCGGCTAATTGCTTCTTGGTCAAGAACGGAGTAAAGCCTTATTGTACCCGTTGCACGGTCGCAAAGGCCATGGAAACCAAAAAGCAGGTCGATATCACGAATGAGTTCGGCGATGGAAAGTATCTTCATATTTTGGCGAACCCTGTATTAGACGAGCACGACAACCTTATCGGGGTTATTTTCAAGAAAGAAGATGTGACAAAACAAAAACAGGCGGAGAACGAACTGAGGAAAGCGAAAGAGAAAGCGGAAGAGTCCGATCGTTTGAAATCTGCGTTCTTGGCGAATATGAGTCATGAGATTCGAACGCCATTGAATGCGATCGTCGGTTTCTCCGGATTATTGGCCGTAACCGAGAATATGGAGGATAAAGAGGAATATATCAATATCATTAATAGCAACAACGACCTGCTATTGCAATTGATCAATGATATTCTCGATCTAGCCAAGATAGAGGCGGGTACGCTAGAATTCGTGGATTCAGACGTAGATGTCAATCAACTATTCTCCGATATCGAGCAGTCTTCCCGTTTGAAGGCGCAAGATGGGGTGCAGGTATGCTTTGTCGAGAAGATCCCGAATTGTATCTTACGCACCGACCGTAACCGGGTCTCCCAAGTCATTACGAACTTTATCAACAATGCCATCAAGTTCACAACTCAAGGTAGCATCCTGTTTGGCTACCGCCATAGAGATGATGAGTTGTATTTCTATGTAAAAGATACGGGATGCGGTATCGCCAAGGATAAAATCGGTCAAGTTTTCACCCGTTTCGTTAAGTTAAATAGCTTTGTGCAAGGAACGGGGCTGGGATTATCGATCTGCCAGATGATTATCAAGCGTCTGGGTGGAGATATAGGGGTGGAATCAGAGCAAGGGAAAGGTTCTACATTCTGGTTTACGTTGCCCTATTCGATACTAGAGATGCAGGAAGTCCCGCATGAGAAACCAAAGACCGAAAATGTACAGAAGAGCCAGTCATCCAAATCGGCAACCTTATTAATAGCGGAAGATAACGAAAGCAACTATACTTTATTCCAAGCCATGTTGAAAGATTATAACCTTATACACGCATGGAACGGGGAACAAGCGATCGATTTATTCAATAAATATCAACCGGACTTAATCCTAATGGACCTAAAAATGCCGATCGTAGACGGCTATGAGGCTACACGGGTAATTCGGGAAAAGAACCAGTCCATCCCTATCATCGCCGTAACGGCTTTCGCCTTCGCGGAGGATGAGGAACGGGTAAAACAAAGCGGATTCTCCTCTTACATCGCTAAACCGATCAAGCCAGATAAGCTAATCGCATGTATTAATACTTATTTATAGAATCCGTTTGGTAACAATCGGAAAACGCAAAACGAAAGAGGAACCCTTCTCTACTTGAGAGTCGAGACTAATACTTCCTCTATGACGGTTCATGATCTGCCGGCAAAGACTTAATCCGATGCCGGAACCTTTAGATTTAGTCGTGAAGAAAGGAACGAAGATTTTGTCGATTGCCTCGGGAACAATTCCGCTACCATTATCAATCACCGAAATAATTACCATACCGTTTTTTTGGACAGCCTCCACTATAATTTGAGGGGATAAGGATTCTTCACAAGCCTCTATCGCATTTTTCAATAGATTAATTAATACTTGTTCCACCATGATCCGGTCCGCATATAAATTCAAGTCTTCCGGCTTTACATGAAAGAAGAGGATATCGGATTTCTCCGGGAATAGAAGCCGGATATCGTCAAAGAGAGCCGAAACCGAGAAGTTTCGTAAAGTAGGTAAAGGCAGACGGGTTAATTTCCGATAATTCTCGACAAAATCCAATAACCCCTTACTTCTTCGGTGGATCGTTTGCATGGCTTGTACCATAATAGCGTAGTCTTTCTCATTCATGCCATTTATCGTCGCACGCTCGGCTACCGTCTCCGATAAAGAGATTACCGGAGCGATCGAGTTCATGATCTCATGCGTCAATACCCGGATAAGTTTCTGCCATGCCTCGGTTTCCGCCTCAGCGACCACCGAACTATACAATCGACTCCGCAAAGCCTCCAAGGCAGCGTTCATAGAAGAGGCCAAAGCCTTTTCGTCTTCCGTCATTGAATCGGAAGGATAAAACAGGCTCAGATCCCCGTAATGAATACTCTCTATCAGGTATTCCATCCGCTTAACAGTCTTTTGCTGATCCTTATATAAGAAAACCGAAAGCGCAAGAATACAAAATCCGAACAGCGCAGGAATAAACAAAAACCCTTTCAGCATTAAGAATGAGGCAGTAAAAGACAAGACCACGATCCCCAAAATACGAGCGAACAACAAGTAACGTATCATAAGCCAAATTTCTCCAATTTACGATACAAGGTAAAGCGGGTAATCCCTAGAAGCTCGGCGGCACGAGTGATATTCCCCTCGGCACGACGTAAGGCACGTTCGATCGCTTCTTTCTCCAATACCGTCAGATTTAACTCATCGGATGGTTCCTTATCCCTAAGCGGGACAGAACGCAGAATAAAGTCTTCCGGCCTTAGCCAATTACTTTCAGACAAGATAACCGCCCGTTCAATCGCATGTTGCAGTTCACGTACATTACCAGGCCAAGCATAATTATGTAGCTTATTCTTCCCATCCCTGTTAATGCCCTTCAAGTCTTTCTTATATTTACGGGCATACTTCGACAAGAAATGTTCAGCCAATAAGATCACGTCATTTCCTCGTTCCCTCAAGGGAGGAATATGTAACTCGATCGTATTAATACGATATAAAAGATCTTGCCGGAAAGTACCTTCTGCCACGAGATGATGGATATTCACGTTCGTCGCGCAGATCAACCGGATATCGATCGGTATGGGTTGCGTTGCTCCCAAGCGGGTTATCTGTCGTTTTTCCAAAGCGGTCAACAGTTTCGCTTGCATGGAAAGGCTTAAGTTCCCGATCTCATCCAAGAACAAGGTGCCACCGGAAGCCACCTCCATTCGTCCCGGCTTTTCCTTACGGGCATCCGTAAAAGCCCCTTTCTCATAGCCGAATAATTCACTCTCGAAAAGTTGTTCCGGAATAGAGCCCACATCGATCCCGACGAAAAGATTCCCCGAACGCGGAGATTGATGATATAAGGCACGGGCAACTAAATCTTTACCGGTTCCATTCTCCCCCAAGATTAATATATTGGCATCCGTATTCTTTAATTTATCGACCGTAGCGAAAATAGCCTGCATCGGTTCGCTTTCACCGATGATCTCGAAGCCAGCATCCTCGGGTGAACTAAGAATCTCAACTTGTTTCTTTAAATTTCGCACTTCCGCCCTACTCTCCCGAAGTTCCAATGCAGAAGAGAGTGTAGCGAGTAATTTCTCCTTTTCCCAAGGTTTCGGGATAAAGTCGGTAGCTCCCGCCTTAATCGCCCGCACGGCCTTATCCGTATCCGAATAGGCAGTCATAAAAAGAACCACCACGTCCGGGTCTATCTTCTTTATCTTCTCCAGCCAATAGAAACCCTCCTGACCACTAATAGCATCCCGTTTGAAGTTCATATCCAACAAGATAATATCCGGGATAAAAGTCCGCATGAAATGATCGATGCGCTCCGGTTGCGTAGCCACTCTTATTTGTTCCATATAGGGCTCCAGTAATAAGTTAAGGGCAAAAAGGATGTCCTCATTATCATCTATAATTAATAGTTTTCCCTTTTTCATAAGCGCTAAACTAGTTTGTGATGCCTCAAAGGTAGGTATTAAATCAATGGAAGAAGCGTGCGTAATCGAACGATTATCGTGCGCAGATGAACTGTTAAATTAATAGTCCGCAAAGAGGGTTAAGATTAAGTAAACGGTAAGACTATTTAAGCGAAAGAAAAAACGAGGAGAAAGAAGGAAGACTATCTTTGAACACAATTAACAATTCAGGCATTCATGAGACCACTATTGATTGGATTTTTCGTCTGTATAAATATACACTTAGGCTATGCGCAATGGACTGAGCAAGATTCGATCTGGCTAAAGGATGTATTAGCAGGCAAAGATTCCATCAAATTGGACCCTGAATTCCAAAAAGCAATCCAAAGCGGTTCTTTCCTCAACCCGGAACCGGGAAAACCGATGGGGAAACCTCAACTGGCCGCTCCCAGCAATATACCTATCACCAAAGATTTCTCAGAATATATCCAACAAGACGATACGACACACCGAAAAGTAGCATTGAAGGATTTACCGCCATCGGTATTCTGGCGACATAATCCACCGTATAAAAAGATACTGCCTGTCTATCAATCTATCTTAGATGAATTGAAAAGGACTCCGTCCTGTGGTCGTACCTCACTAGCTACCTTCGATCTAGGAAGGATGACCAGCCGGAAAACATATGTCCATAAACGCAACGCAAAACGCAACGGAACTTGGCAAAACTACGGCAACCTCCCTACCCCGGATGTCATCTCTAAAAAAAAGAAATTCGAAAGACAACAGGCAGAGGCCGCAAAAAAGGACTCCTCATTGATGATCCAACCACCAATCGATTAGCTTACGGGCCAAGCTCAACTTACGGGGGATCTCCGGTAGATTATCTTTGGTATAGAAGGCACCAGAGCTTAGTTCCTCATCCTGCAACTTAATTTCCCCACTTACATAATCCGCTACAAAGCCAACCATCAAGCCACTCGGATAAGGCCAGGGTTGGTTTCCGAAATAAGTGATATTATCGACCTCTAAACCCGTTTCCTCACGGACCTCCCTGCGCACACACTCTTCCAAGGTCTCGCCAACTTCTAAGAATCCGGCCACTAATCCATGGAAAGTTCCCCGGAAATTACGGGCATGTACCAAAAGAATCGAATCCTCCTTACGGATCAAGACGATCATCGCTGCTGAGATTGTCGGATAAATCTCATGTTTGCAAGAAGGACATTGCTTCATGATCGACGTAGTCTGTACGGTAGGAGTACCACATACCGGGCAGAAACGGCTATGGCTATCCCAATAAAGCAATTGATAAGCCTTACCCGCCTTCTCGTAACACGCTCTCGAGATATAATCCCAAGAGGCACGCAACCCCATATGTACGTAACGGTCATTCCCCTCCACCGGAGTATCCAATTCTGCCGTACGCGCGGGAAGTCCATCCCGGTAATCAACCTCCAGCGTATGAGAAACCGGAACTGGGGGATTCTCGCCATAAGGGATGGTATACGTATCATTCTCTTTCTGAAGCAACAGTTGGTCTTTATAAAAAAGGAACCAATAACAGAGTCTATTTGAAGTTTCCATGCTGATATTTCCGAATTATCTTTCTGTATTTAAAACATCCGCGAACTTACGAATTAAAATCCAATAACGTGCGGAAGCGAACGTGCACCGTGCGAAGGCACACACAATCGCTTCTAAGCATTTTTCTATTATCTTATGATTAGCAGAACGTTACATCGATGGCACATTATTTGCCTCTTTTCTAAAAAATGAATATATTTAAAACCTGTTACAATGAAACTAATGATTCGAAACTTACTTTATCTATTTAAGCGGTTTAAGACCGCCGTCGTGTTAAACCTCTTCGGCTTGACAATCGCTTTCGCCGCCTTCCTCCTGATAGTAATGCAGGTGGATTACGAGATGAATTACGATGCCATGCACAGTAAATCGGGCCGAACCTTCCGGCTAGAGGCAAATCACGGAGAATTCGAGCATAACGCCATCCATTGCCTAATGTTTAGCGATGCTTTTGTTAACTCATCCGCTCATATCACGGATTACTCTTACCGTTATCCATTCTACGGAGGAGAACGGTATTGCCAAATCGACGAGGTAGACGATCAAGGAGAAGCGAAAGTCTTCAAGGAAAACTTCCAGCTTTGTCTACCCAATATCTCAGATGTCTTTGATTTCCACATGAAAGAAGGTTCCGTCGAATGCCTATCCATTCCCGGTTCCGTACTCATTCCGGAGAGTGTCGCCAAAAGGCTATTCGACAAACAATCCGCTATCGGTAAACGTATCCGGATGTCCGGCAGTAGTGGCTGGCAACCTGTAAGTACCACGATACTTACTATTGGGGGTGTCTATAAGGATTTCCCGGGAAATACTACGGTACAAAACCGTATTTACGTCCCGATGGACCAACTGGATCTATTAAAAAGTTCTTGGCAAATGTATGCCAATGAAATATACGTCACATTGGATGATCCCCTAAATAAAGAGGAGGTATTGGATCATTTCAACAAGACTTTCGATTTCGCTAAAAGCCAAATGGGTTCAGCGCAAGAGATCGCATTACGTCTAACCCCCTTAAAGGATGTTTATTACACGCATGATACAACTTTCGACTTTAATCCGAAAGGTCACCGGGAGACAAATTATGTGTTACTGGGTATCGCTTTCCTCATCTTATTCATCGCCGGAATCAATTTTACCAATCTCACAACCTCGTTGATTCCCCTACGATTGAAAACGATCAATACGCACCGGGTATTAGGATGCTCCATCTATAAGTTACGAGCCATCTCACTTATCGAATCGATCGTGATCTGCTTGATATCCTACATTCTCGCCTTATTCATCGTAAACGATTTGTCTTACACACCGATCGCTAATTGGGTAGATGCGGATATACGTCTTAGTCAATACAAAGGCCTGATCCTTCTCACAGCACTGATCGCTATCTTGACGGGTTGCTTGGCGGGACTTTATCCAGCTATACGAAGTACCTCCTATGCGCCGGCCTTGGTACTAAAGGGCTCTTTCGGTCTTAGTCCCAAAGGGAAAAAAGTACGTGTCGCCCTGATCGGTTTCCAATACACGGTATCGATCGCCTTGATTATTGTCACCTTATTCATGGGACTTCAGAACCATTTCATGACCTCTAGCGAGCAACTAGGATTCAATAAAGACCAAGTAGCCATCGTGAACCTGACACCGGAGATCTACGCCAAGCATAAGCCCCAATATATCCAGAAACTTAAAGATTATCCGGGAATAGAGGATGTGGCCTTCTCCGTCTACGAATTATCGAAAGAAGATGACATGATCGATCTCGAATATGCCCGTCATGAAGATAAGGATGTATTCTTCAAGGTATTCTATGCCTCCGAGAATTTCCTTTCCGTCATGGATATCCAAGTAGAGGAAGGAAGGGATTTTACACGGGAGGATTTAAACAAGGCACAAAGTGATTATATCATCAATCCGGCGGCAGAGCGGGATTTCCACTTACATCCCGGAGATCGTTTCAATGATCGTACGGTTCTAGGAGTCAGCAAGGATTTTCGGTTTAACTCTTGCCGGATCGCAAGCTCGCCTTTCGTATTCGCATTGAATAACGATATACCCAATCCTAAATTGGTATCCTATATCCGCTTCAATTCGAAAACGAATTTACAGGAAGCTGTCGCCCACGTCCGGGAAACATTGAAAGAGATCGATCCGACTTTCCCTTTCGAGATCTCTTTCTACAACACCATCTTAAACAATTTATATCAGAAAGAACAAACACTGGGTAAACTCATCTCCCTATTCGGAATAATGGCGATCTTGATCTCTATCGTAGGTGTATTCGGACTCGTGCTATTTGAGACGCAATACCGCCGGAAAGAGATCGGTATCCGCAAGATCAACGGAGCGACTACCGGACAGATTCTTTTGATGTTCAACAAGACTTATATCCGGATCGTCTCCGTTTGCTTCATCATCTCGATCCCAATAGCATGGATGGGAACACAACAGTGGCTAGAGAATTTCGCTTATAAAACACCACTCCATCTTTGGGTCTTCATCGTAGCTTACCTAATCATTCTCTCGGTTACGATCGGTACCGTTACTTTCCGGAACTGGCAAGCGGCGAATGAGAATCCTGTGAACTCGGTGAAGTCTGAATAAACTCACTCGGAGTGATCCCGTAAATTTCTTTAAAGCAACGGGTAAAATAGTTCGGATCAGAGAAGCCGACCTGAGCAGCTACCTCCCCGATCGAATAAGCGTGCTGCCCCAATAACTCGGCGGCACGCTTTATACGTATATTACGGGTGAATGAGGAAGCGGAGCAACCAGTAGTAGACTTTAATTTCCGAAATAAGCTGGCACGGCTCATCGCCATCTCGGAACAGAAAAGCTCTACATCAAACTCCGGGTCCTGCAAATGGGCCAGAACGACCTTTGTCACTTTCGAAACAAATTCCTTATCCAGATCGGCGATGGTTTGCTCCGGAGTACGCAAGTCGAACCGATCCCTGAAATATAACTTTAGTTGCTCACTACGTTTGAGCAGATTCTTGATCTTCGCTTTTAGGACAGCAAGACTGAACGGTTTAGGCAGATAATCATCCGCTCCGGCTCCATACCCTTCCAATTGTTGACGTTCTTCCGCTAAAGCAGTCAACAGGATAACCGGTATATGGGCCGTCCGTTCATCCGTTTTCAAAGCCTCGCAACATTCAATCCCATTCATGACCGGCATCATTACATCCGAGACAATCACGTCCGGTAGGATCTCCATGGCTTTCTCCAAGCCGACCTTTCCGTTTTTCGCTATCACGACCCGGTAATCCGTTTGAAAAGCATTCATCAAATAACGACATAGATCCTCATTATCCTCTACAAACAAAAGCGTTTGTCGTAGATTCTCCGGGACCGGGTTTGTTCCTTCCAATGGAACTGATTCCCGCAAAGATGCCTCTTCCATTTTAGGTTCCGAATACTCCAACCACTCCTCAGGATAAGCCTCTTCCGATATAGGCAAGGCAACCGTAAAAACAGAACCTTTCCCCAATTCACTCTCACATTGAATGGTTGCCTTATGTAACTCCAATAGCTCTTTTGTGTACGCAAGGCCGATCCCCGAACTCTCCGAGCGGCGAAACGCTATCGATTCCCCCTTATAATATTGATCAAAAATATACGGTAACGATTCGGGGGGAATGCCGATTCCACTATCCGTAATTCGTAAAGTCATGACCGCATCGGATGAGCTTTGCTCCAATGAAGCGGAAAAGCTTACCGAACCACCATCCGGCGTATACTTAAATGCGTTCGACAGTAAATTATATAGAACCTGCTCTAGGATATTCTTGTCAAAATAAGCGATTGAGATATCTGGGGCAATCGAATACGTAAACGCGATTTTATAGGAATCGGCCAAAGGAATAAAGTTTTCCGAAATCTCCTTTAAGAATCGACTGAGATCCGCACAAACAATATGCGGGGAAGGAACTCCCCGGGTCAATACCGATAAATCCAGTAATTCATTGACATGCCGAATCAAGCGATTGGTATTCCGGGAGATCGTACGCAAAGTTTCTTTATCTCCACAAGATTCTTCTGAACCGGAATGCCGTTCCAGATCCTCCGTCAATCCCTTGATTATCGTCAGCGGGGTACGAAGCTCATGAGAGACATTCATAAAGAAACGAGTTTTCAACGCATCTTTTTCCTCCAGTTCTTGCTTGGCCTGTTTCAACAGCCGTGTACGTTCTTGTATCTTACGCTCCAACTCGGCTTGGCGAAGCTGATACCAGCGCACCCGGCTCTTATAGGCGATATACAACAGTACGCATACAACCACGAATACCAGCAAAATAAACCACCACGTCCGCCACCAAGGAGGAAAGATCCTGACAGGTTCGGTAATGGGAGCGCTCCAATAGGAACCATTGCCGGAAGTTTCCACCCGAAACACATAGTTTCCCGGTGGTAGGCGGTTATATATAGCCGTACGATCGCTGGCGTCCACCTCCCGCCAATCCGTATCATATCCATCCAGACGATACCGGTATCGGATACTACGGGGATGAGAATAATCGAACGCAATAAAACCCACCTGTAAACCTTGCTTCTCACGTGAGTCTCCGATCGTGAGGTTCGTGATTCGCAGAGACTCAGGTATTTTTCTCAAACCGTCCGTTAACTGAACGGGATCAAAAGAAACGATCCCCTCATTACTGCCAAATACAAGTTCACCCGATTTGCGCTTACAGCAAGCGCCACCCATAAACTCATTCGATAATAAACCGTTTGCCGTCGTATAATTAACGATATGCCGGTTTTGTATATCCAAGCGACTCAGCCCTTTATTTGTGCTGACAAACAGGATGCCCGGCTCACCTTCACGGATTCCTCGTACGATATTTCCCGATAAGCCATCCTGTACCGTGAAATGATCAAATCGCCCGGTTCGCTTGTCGTATTGATCCAACCCCGCATTTGTACCGATCCACAAATAACCAGAAGAGTCCACAAACAGACAATGAATATGATTCGACGCAAGGGGATTCATCTCACCCGGTATATATCGATACGTGATAAGCGCTCTCGTCTTCGTATCCCACACCCGAAGCCGCCCCTCATCCGCTCCTCCCCAAAACCAAGACTCTTCGCTCACGCATAAGTTACATAACTCCGACAACGAGTTGATCGGATAATCATAAGAGACTTGGTAATCCGGTATAAAAGGGCGGATTCGGAAATCATCCAGATTCAACCGGTCCGGGTTGGCGTCTTGATAACTGATCCATAGGTTCCGCTCCGAATCCTCACGGATAGAACCTATAATCTTTCCGGATAAAGAGGACGGACTTTTTCGGGGTGAGAAGGTAAAACGCATATCTACCCGGGAAGTCTTATGGTTAATCCGATCTAATCCCCTAGAGGTCGCAACCCAAAGATTCAGGTCCGAATCCTCATAAACGGCTAGGATATGAAGAGAAGACAGATTCTCTTTTTCCGTGTATCCCAAGGTATATCGAAACAAGGAAGGTGTTAAATCCGCATGGCTCACCCCATACGTGGAATGCCCCGCCCACAGATGATCCGAGTCATCCAGAAACAAACAGGTAATCTGGTTACTGCTGATAGAATGTGCGTCTTCCGGCACGTTCCTCAACTGTCCCATTTTCCTCTCCTTCGGAGAATAATAAAAAAGACCTTGATTGAAACGGCTATCATCAAACCAGACCGTTCCGTCCTTACTCTCGAAGATGGATCTCACTTGGCATTCTCCCGTAGGTTCCAGATCCTCCGGCCGGTCAAAGAAATGCTCACATCGCAAGGCAAGCCGGTTCATCCGGCTAATCAAGCTTGCCCCCTTATTATGTCCGATCCAGAAATCACCATCACCGGTCTCCAAGAATTGATATACCCGAGTATCCTCACGCCCGACAGATTGAAAGATTTCTCGCTCTCCCATATCAACCGAACGAAAAGCCCCTTCACGTCCCGTACCTAACCACATATAATCAAACCGGTCGATATAGATCGCATTAACGCCATTCAAATTGCCGGCATTGATATCCTCCCGGTCATTTGTCCGTATCGTATAATCTTGAAAGTGGTTTGTTTCTTTGTCATACAAACTAAAACCTGCTAAAGTCCCTACCCAAAACGAATGATCCGGCGCCGAATACAAACAATTCACAGGAGACGACGAGACGACCGAACCCGCCGAAGAAAGGCGTACCAATTTCTTCTCTTTAGCGTCATACTCCAACATCCCGTTCTCCGTACCTATAAAGATATGTCCCGGAACGGAGGCCGAGAAACAAGTAGGACTACCATACACACGTAACTGTTGTCGAAGCCATTCTTTCGTGAAATTCAAAAATGTATCCGAACCTCTGTCATAACGGCTAATCCCACCCGAGGAAAAAAAGATCCAGAGACCTCCATCTGAATCCTCGAATAATTTATCGATAGAACTGCTTTGTATACTTTCCGGGCAATCCGGTACGGGCAAGAATACTTTAAACGTATATCCATCGTAGCGGTTCAAGCCTTCAGTCGTCCCGACCCAGACATACCCGGTACGATCCTTCAAAATAGAGGTCACCGAGGAAGAAGAAAGCCCGCTATCCATTGTTATCCGGTCAAAAATAACGTTGGTAGCTTGCGTTCTCGTTACCATAAGTACAAACAGCAGTAAAAGGTATATTCTCATCCATTCATCCGATTAATGCCCCAAATATAAAGATTAAGTGGGTGAAAATCACAGAAAACAGAAAGATTGAACGATTTGTACGGTATTATGAAACATATGTCCGGCCCGCTCCCTCCCTATTTCCCTAGCTTTGCGGTATCAATTCTAAAACGAATGTAAAATATGAGAAAACTTTTTCTATCGCTAGTATTCCTTAGCGCACTACTATCTATCCATGCGAATCCGGGTATTAAAGGAATCGTAATCGATCAAACCACCCGTAAGGCATTAGACTACGCTCACGTTGTATTATATGATGGAGATCATATCGTCGAAGAAGCTATGACTGAAGCGAACGGTTCTTTTCTAATCCAGCCCGTAAAACCGGGAACGTATTCGATCCGTATCCATTTTCTGGGATATGATGTTTATATGGGAGAGGAGTTTATCCTTACAGAGCAAATCAAGGATCTGGGTATTATCCCGATGCAAATGCTTGAGGTAGGCTTACAGGAAGTGGAGGTCGTAGCCAACAAGAAACAAGTCATCTATAAACTGGATAAAAAGATCATCGAGGCTTCTTCCAACCTGCTTTCCTCGGGAGGAACCGCTGTCGATATCCTAGAGAACACGCCTTCCATCCGGGTGAACGCCGAGGGAGAGGTTACCTTCCGGGGAAGTAGCGGATTCACGGTCTACGTAGATGGAAAGCCCAGTATATTTACCGGGACCCAAGCCTTGGAACAGATCCCGTCCGGACAAATCCAGAATATAGAGATCATAACTACCCCGTCCGCCCAACATGATACAGGGGGTGATGTCGGGATCATCAATGTCATTACCAAGAAGAACTTCGGGGAAGGGTTGAGCGGAGTAATCAACCTAAGCGGGAATACGGTATGGAGCCGGACCTTGGATTTCTTGTTGACCGGACAAAACAAGGTGTCTCAATGGCGTATAGGCGGTTATGTGGGAAACCGACTTCGCAAAAGTCATTTTACCCAAGAGAAAACGACGTTGGTAAACGATACGACAACGACTTCTTATTCCAATGGCCCCCGTGAAAGTAACGGCTACGCATATATTCTCAATGGAGGTTGGAGCTATACACAAAAACAAACGACTTTTTCCATTAACGCGGAAGGCGGATATGCCGGACTCAAGCGAAAAGGGGATCTGGAATATACGGAAGAACGTTCCGCTAATGGCGAGCAATTCGAGAACGGAGAGTTCAAGAGCCTTGACGACTTTGATATCCATGAGACTTTCGGACTAGGGAATCTGGCCGTGGATCATAAGTTCAATGATAAGGGGCATAACCTTAGCGGTAGCTTCTTCTTGAAATATGGAGGCGACGCTCTGGAATATTTCCAAAGCGATCTGTTCGACAAAAACAACGTACGCCAGCAAGGTCATCGTGCGTGGGAGGCCGAACATCGTTGGACCGTCCGTGCGAAAGCCGATTATGTATTTCCATACAGCAAAACCGGACAAATCAAGGCGGGTTATCAATATTTCTCATACTCGGAAGACGGCGATTATAGTATGCAGTTTTGGAACCCGGATACCAAAGAGTTCTTCTGGCGTGACGATATTTACAACACGTTCTATTTCCAACAAGGGATCAACTCCCTTTATGCGATCGTTGGGGATAGCTACCGGTCTTTTGATTTTCAAGTAGGATTACGGGGAGAACATACGCATCAAGTATTACGTAGCTCCAAAGATTGGGCGAACCGCCTACAAAAGCGTTTTGAGTTGTTCCCATCCGCCCATATCGGTTATAACCTCACACAAAATCAGAAGCTTCTATTCGCTTACAGCCGTCGTACGACCCGACCGGAGCTTTATTTCATGGAGCCATACATCACTTACAAGGATTACTATACAGCCGAGATCGGTAACCCGGATATACGCCCGGAGTACATTCATTCTTTCGAGTTGAATTATTCCTTGACTTCCGGCGACAATGCCTTGTCTGCCTCCCTATTCCACCGAACCCGCAAAGACAAGATCGAACGATTACGGGTTCCTTACCAAGCCGGGGTTACCTTGGATTCCATGGCGAACGTGGGACATGATTATTCCACCGGAATAGAACTATCGGGCAGTTTGCAGGCCACCAGTTGGTGGAATACGCAAATAAACGGTAGCCTTTATCACTACCGGGTAGAGAACGAGTATAAGACGGACGGGAAGAATGAGACCAGTACCAATTACGAGATCGCTTGGAACAACGCTTTCACGGCCGGGAAATACACAAGGATACAGCTTGACGGCAATTTCGTAGGTCCTTCCGTAACCACCCAAGGAAGAACCCAGTCGTTCTGGTTTGTCAACCTAGCGATACGGCAACAATTCTTCAAACGGAAGTTGACGGCCACCCTCTCTTTCCGGGATGTCTTCAATACGGCCCGTTATGTCAATACGATCACTTCCTCGAACTTGATTTCCAAAACACGAATCCGGCCCGATTACCCGTTGATAGGCTTGACCCTTAGCTATACGTTCAACCAGTTCAAGCTAAAGAATGGCTTATCCAACAATTCAAAGGATTTATTCGAGGGGACAAATCATTAATACCGAATTACCCTACTTTCAAAGTAAGCTAGCTTCGTTGGCAAAGTAAGCTAATTAAAATGCCCAAGTAAGTTAACTTACTTTGCCAACGAGATAAACGTAGTGGTCCTTATATCTTGTTTACCGAGGATAGAATACATCATTGGGTAACTGTAACTTTTTTGAATCCAACTTTGTTACTTTCCAATTTTAAGTTACTTTTGTGAACACTTAGTTAAAAATGAGGTATATTCAATGATTAACAGCATATTACTGACTAATTTCACGGGCTTTGCAAACAATCGTTTCGATTTCACCGAAGGAGTAAATGTCCTCATCGGCAAGAATGGTACCGGCAAGACACACGTGCTTAAATGCTTGGCTGCCACCTTGCAGGCACGTCACGACTTCCTCGGCAAGAACTCTGCTTCCAAAGAGCAGTTTGAGTATATCTTGGCGGAAGATATGATCTATTATTTCAAGCCGGACATCATCGGCAATTTGGTCAGCAAAGGACTACCTTCCGGTAGGGCGAACATTGCGGTTACGATAGATAGCAAGGTATTGCAATATAGCTTTTCCTCTGCAGCCAAGACGACTGTGAAATTGGAAACGGACGAGAAGTGGAACGACCGTCATTTCATCTACATCCCTCCTCGTGAAATGTTCTCTTTGTTCGAGGGTTTTATCGGTTTGAGCAGTAAGCGTGAGATTTCATTCGACCAGACCTACATCAATCTAGCACACGCATTGGCTCTCCCCGTATTGCGTGAGTCTGAAGATAATCCGTTGAGACCGGCTGTTGAGTTGTTGGAACGGGAATTGCAGTTCAAGGTGCTGCAGATGAACGGACGTTTCTATATACAGACGGAAAGTGGTAATATGGAAGCGCATTTGGTGGCAGAAGGTCTTCGCAAGTTGGCCTCTATCTTATACCTCATACTGAATGGGGAAATTAATGCGAACACCATTCTGTTCTGGGATGAGCCGGAAGCCAATTTGAACCCGGCTCTTATCAAAGTGGTGTCGAAGTTCATCCTTGTGCTTCAGGAATGTGGTTTGCAGATTTTCATCGCTACACACGATTATTTGCTTACACATACGCTTTCTCTTTATTCCGAGTATAAAGAACACACCGGTGTATCTGTCAAATTCTTTGGGCTGAAAAAAGAAGGCAAGGGAATCATTGTAGAGGAAAGCGAAACCTTGGCAGGCATACAGAGCAATCCGATTCTGGAGGAATATGCAGCCTTTTACGACTTGGAACAACAATTCATCAGCAAATATGAGTAATTTTCAGGAAAGCGGCATAAACTTCAAGTTTCAATCTCCCAAATGGAACGTTGTCAAGTACGACGAACATTTGGCGCACAAAAAAGTAAGCAATGCCTTGCAGCCTACCAAAGCGGTGGACTTTTTAGGTATTCATGACAACAGACAGTTGTTTTTGGTAGAAGTAAAGAATTACAGAGGGCATACACACGATGCAGAGACTCAGGAAGTGCTTCAGGCAAAAGGCGAGGAATTAATGCGCAGGATTGCTGTCAAAGTTAGGGACACAATCGCCACGGTAACTAATTCTGCTCGTTTTTCGACCAATGATGAGGATTTTTTTACCCGGATTAATCAGTTGCTACTTGATAATCAGAAAAAGATAGTCATTATTGCCTGTATAGAACTAGACATTGCTGGTGAAAAAGAACACAAAGCCCGTATGAGTGTCTGGATGCAAAAATTAAAGCAAAAGTTGGCATGGTTACATGCGGCTAAAATTTCCATCAATCCGATTGAAAATATCTCTGCTGTCTTGCCGGATACGGAAATCTTGTTCGTGTAATCTCCCGGCAAACTTTAGTGACCTTTGTTGCCGGTCTTTTATTAGTCCGTCTTTTTCTCTTCTGTGGATTCCCCAAAAGTAAGCCCCGATCGAATAAACGACCGGGGCTAATTCTTTTCCCGCTTTCCTTCCTCACGGAAGTACTAAGGGATGAACTTTAATTTATTACTTTAGTATTAATATTAATCCATTCCCGCTTGTTCGCCCTCACGGGATACTTGGGCCGAGGCCCTCACGGGAACTTAATATCGTCATTATATTTTTATTTAACTATTGTCTTAACAGCGTTCTCGCCTTCTACGGCTACTGCGATGATTCCAGCAGGAACAGCGATCGTAGCGTTGTCGGAAGCAAGAATAGTCTCGGCTACTACCTTACCTAAGATATTAGAGATAACCACCTTCTTACCGGCTGCGCCTTGGATCTCTACGATACCATTGCCACCTATTACCTTAACACCGGCAGCGCCATCAGCTACAGACTCGTTGGAAGTAGGATCACCAGCAGTGATCGTGAACTTCATGGCGCTATTCTTATCAGTACCCCAAGCCAATTTGTCGTTGAGGCCATATAAGTAACGACCTTTCTCCTTAACGGAACGGATCACATACATACCCTCATCGTCAGCGCATTGGATAATCTGAACCTTGAAGTTATCCAAGCCGCCTAATACGCCTTCGTCGTCAGCATTTTTAGCAACTTTCACTTCCTTACCCTTTACTACCGTAGAGATCGTATCGTTGTTTGCCTCGATAGAAGCAGACTTGAAGATAGCCTTAGTAGCTTTTTCAGCCCATTCATATTTCTTGTCGTACATGCCGTCCGCTACATAATAGTCCACAGAATCCTTCGGATTGAACAAGAACAAGCTTCTATTAGGATCTTCCGTACCCTTAGAGATATAGAAAGAAGGAACGATCGCTTTCGTATCGGTTACGCGCAAATAGAATGAGTATTGCTCATTATTCACTACGATACCCTCTTGGTTCTCGTTCAAGGAGATATAGTTGCCTAACTCGCTTACCAATGAGATATGGCCATTCTTAGCGGGATAGCTGATTTCCGGAGCTTCCTCGATCAAGTAAGTCTTTAATGTCATGTCTTGATTATTACCCGGCAATGCATAAACTACGGATGGAGTTGTATACACATACTCGTCATTGTTATACTTAACAGCTACTACTGATTTCGTAGTCTTGCCAAATACAGTTGTAACATTCGCATTCGTACTTGATACAGGAATCAAATAAACAGAGCCATCAGCAGCTTGTTTAATAACGAACTTAGCCGCATCTGCCGCAGCCATAACGTCTGCACCGTTAACATGGGTACTAGTACCTGTACCTTGCGGGAAATAGGCATTAGTCTCTATACCATCATTGATATAGCGCAATTGATAAGCATAAGCATAGCCTTTATCGCCCTTAGCCTGTACGGTCACGTGGTTACCTCTATTGTAAACGAAGCTACTCTCGATGATCGTCTTCGGAGCCTCGTCTTTGATCAATTGCCATTGAGCGGCATCGGATACGCTGTTGGCGAACTTACCATCAGCATTCAATTTGTAGACATTACTATTATTGTCTTTTGTAACAGCGGTATACCATTTATTGGAAGTCACGTTGTTGTCGCGAGCGAAAGCCATTGTTACCAAAGTCTGGTCATCTACGTTCAAGAAACCTGCGTATGGATCAACTTCTTCTACTTTCGTCAACTCCACTAACAGACGCTTAAACTCTACGGTCTGAGTCGAAGCAGTCTCACGGTAGGTATTCTCATCAACATAGATAGGAGTGATATCCCGAGTTGAAGGAACAGCTGTCTCATATACATTCTCACCCAAATCTGTTTTAGGGAACAATGTCGTAAGGAAATGATCACCTGTCTCACGATTCGTGAAAGTGATCTTATAAGTATCATCCACGCTTGTAATCATCCATTGATAAGCCGGAGTCTCTGTCTGTGACAACACCTTCGCTTTTGCGACAAGCTCAAAACTACCATTATCAACCGCAGAAGTCAAATATTTTCCATATACGCTCTTCACATCCCCTTGCTTACCGCTCAATACACGGATCGTATAAACAGCTGCCTTAGCCTCCTTGTTCAACAACTCGATACCTTTCTTCGTACCGGCAACGCCCAACTTAAAGATGAACTTATCCGTCTTGTCTGAAGTGTTAGAGATCGTAGTCAAGTAGAAATTATCATTATGCTGCAAAATCTCCAACTTGATTTGAGCATCCTTATGATCGGCCTTGCTACCTTGTATTCTGAAACGGAAACGATCCAGATTCAACTCATACGGATAAGATTCCACGTAACTCTTTTGAACACGGAAACAAGCGTTATGGATAGAAATCTCGTCACCTTGTGTCTTCCAAGCCGCACCTGTTCCTACATACAGGTTCAAGTCACCAATTTCCTTCTCTACCAAAGAGAAACCATCACCATTCGCACGTCCGGCGTTCGTTCCCTCCATTGTCTCTGTAGAGCTTGCAACCAAAACCGTAGCGTTCAACCACGCATTATAGTCCCTAACCACTTGGTCACTATTATCTAAAGCTGGAGCATTTTTCGTAAAGAAGTACATACCGGCAGGAATCTGCAAGTCTGAAGAAGATCCTGAATACCCCGGGTATTGTGTAGCATCAATCGTAATTGGGCGAGCCAAATAACGAGCTACCACCATTTTGTCGTTAAACAAGTTACCGATAGGTTCTTCACCTTGATCTTTAAGACGTTTAGAAACGAAAGAGAAACCAGATGTATTGTACAATGCGTTCAATTCCTCTGAATTCGTCAACAACTCAGACTTAACCTCGTAAAAGATCGGAGCCGCAATCGTCGTAGATACTGTTGACACATTACTACCCCAATTCAAGCCGTTGAGAGGAGTAGAAGATGAATAAATATACAAATTGTTATTCGTGCCAGAATATGCACCTCCCGTAAGAGCAGAAACAGAAGATCCATCAAATACGAAATCCTTATTCGTATTCTTATCCTCTACTTTCGTGTTTTTCTCTATAGCCGTAAAGCCGACATTAACCCTTAAAAGCTTTCCTGTCTCAACATTCGTAAAATTGTAAGAGAAGAAGCCTTTCGGAGATTCAGTTATGCCAACAGTCCAAACATACTGTTTAACATCATCATTATCAGCAAGAGGCGTAGATAATCCTATCGTAGACTCTGTAATGGTGCTACCCGATAGCTCATGACCATAAGCCTCATTATTCGTCTGATCATTAACAAATACATACTGGTGTCCAGCCTTCAATTCCGTAGCAGGCGTTGCGGTAAACGTCCCCTGTCCATTCACAAAGCCAGCCAATTGCTGAATAGAACTTTGCGCCCAAGCACTACCGCACAACGAACCCGCCATCAGCAGACCCGCCGTAAACAATGTAGAAATCTTTCTGTTCATAAATCGAAAATTTAAATATTAATAATAGTGTTAATTGAATATCTATCAAATCCTTAATCATCCTTCGTCTATACCGAAACGACTAGTTTAAACGATCGTTTAGATCTTGCGTTTTTAAAGGAGGAAAAAGAGAGGTTCGTCTGCCGAATCGGTTGTTTCGTAAAGGATAGGCTATTCTATTGATAAGAAAGCCGATAAGGGGCAAAAAAAATAGCAAGGAAGGGTTGCAAGTGTCAAAGAAACGCGTACCTTTGCAAAAGACTAATCTAAACGATCGTTTTCACCGTTCATTTTCATGTATATAATATAATGTACGTGCGTACATTGAATAAAGGCTTACTAAAAATCTTCCTACAATAAATAACATATTCAATATAAACTGCCCTGTTTTGGGTCTCCCAAGTGAATAACTAACGGCTTGTCGAGTGAATAACTAACGGCTATACCTAGTGGATAACTTACGGCTTGGGAAGTGAATAACTAACCACTTACAAACCTTTTTTCCTACCGTTGACCAAAGGAATTTCCTATCACCACAATGCCCATTATAAGGTCTTTACAATAGGCATTGTAACACCTTTATAATGCCCATTGTAAGCTGCTTATAACTGCGATCATTAGAACACTCAAAAAGAACACTGATAATCAATACATTAAAAACGCCATTACCTTGTCCAGAAAACACGTACGACTTTTACAAAAAACACGTACATGTTTTCTCGGAAACACGTACGTGTTTTTCCAGAAGCAAATTCCGGTCAAAAGCAATAAAGATTCTGATAAAGCCATTATCTTTGCTTCAAAATCAATATACAACCACGATGAGACACTTAAAGTACTTGGCTTTTGTAGCATGTCTGGGAAGTCTTTCCCCAGCCTTCGCACAAAACGCCTCTAAAAGCCTAACAGTTGATGACCTGATCACTTGGCAACGAATCACGGACCGGGAGATCTCGGACAACGGAAAATGGGTAGCTTGCAAGATGGAACCTTGGGAAGGTGACGCTACCGTTTATTTGTATGCGGCCCAAGGGCAAGAGACCGCCACTTTTTCTCCGGCCGATAAGTTCGCGTTCTCCGCTTCCTCGGGTTATCTGGTTGTCACGCAAACACCCGGAAAGTCTACGGTAGATTCCCTGAAAGTATTGAAGACGAAAGAGGACAAGATGCCGATGAACACCTTGGTAATCTATTCCGTCGCCGGTAAAAAGGAGACGATAGACTCTCTCAAAACCTTCAAATTAGCGGACGAGGCGGATTGGATCGCTTATCAAAGAGGCCGGAAGGACTCCACGTTGTACGTCCGTTCGCTGGATGGAAGCAAGACCTTCCAGTTCCCGACCGTAACGGATTTCCAATTCGCCAAGAAAAGCGGTATGCTATATTACACGAGCGCGGCGGAAGGAGAAGCAGGTATATTCACCTTGAATCCAGAGAAAGGAAGTCCGGCGCTCATCAAAGAGGGAAAAGGCGTATTCAAACAAACCACGTTCGACGAGAAAGGGGAACGGCTGGCTTTCTTATATTGCGCCGACAAAGATTCTTCTTACAAAGCGTTAAGCTTATGGCTATCCGAACATAACGCTCCCGCAAAAGAAATCGCCACCCGTGGAAACAAGGCTTTCCCCGCTGAATGGGTAATCAATGAGAACGGGATGCTTCAATTCTCGAAATCCGCTTCCCGTCTATTCTTCGGTACCTCACCGGAGCCGAGGCAAAAAGACACGACCCAACTAGCCGAGAATCGTCCGAACGTACAGGTTTGGAGTTGGGATGAGCCCGTACAATATACCGTACAGAATTATAACAAGGAAAAAGACTTAAAGAAAAGCTATCAAGCGGTTTATAATCTGGGCAACGGCTCTATCTTCCAATTGGCGAATGAGGAATTACCGAATATCCAATTGGGTAATGAGGGTGACGCACCCTTGGCGCTCCTTTCCACTTCCCGTCCCTATTCTTTGTCTTCCATGTGGGAGGCCCGCACACGCAGCGACTATTATACCGTATCGTTGGATAACGGGGAGCGCAAGCAAATCGCCCAAGCGGATTATGGCCGTTTCCGCCTCTCCCCACAAGGTAAATATGCGTATTGGTATGGCGAGACGGATAGCTGCTGGTACACGATCGCCTTGGCGGAAGGTAAGCAATATCGCCTAACCACTCCGGAAAGCTTCCCGGCTTGGGACGAGGAGAACGACGTTCCTAATCATCCTTATGCGCATGGAGCCGCCGGCTGGACCGCGAATGATCAAAATCTCTTGATCTATGATCGTTACGACATCTGGAAATTCGATCCGACCGCGGCCACCCCACCGATCAACCTGACCGTGAACGGAAGGAAGGAGAAACTTTCCTACCGCTTGGAACAACTGGATAAAGAGGCTCGCTTTATCGACCTCGGCAAACTGCAATTATTAAAAGGATTCAACGAGGCCACAAAAGGATACGGATTCTACAACGCACGCCTCTCCGCTCCTGCCTCCCCGAAGACTTTGCTGGCGGGCAATTATATGCTGCGATCTATCAACAAGGCGAAGAATACGGATGACGTGATCTATACGATGGAAACCTTCCAGCAATACCCGGATATCCACTATTCGACCTTGGCGTTCAAGAAATCCGTGCAATTGACGCATGGAGACAAACAGCAGGAAGGTTTTATCTGGGGTACCGCCGAGTTGGTATCATGGGTTTCCTTGGACGGCCGTCCACTGGAAGGTGTCGTTTATAAGCCGGCGAATTTTGATCCGAACAAGAAGTACCCGATGATGGTAAACTTCTACGAGCGGAATTCGGAGACTTTATATAATTACCGTATGCCGGAACCGCATCGTTCTACGATCGATTATCACTTATACAATAGCAACGAATATGTCATCTTCAACCCGGACATTCGCTATGTAGATGGTTATCCGGGAGAAAGCTGCTATAACTGCTTGATGCCGGGTATCACCATGATGATCGCCAAAGGATATATCGACGAAAAAGGGATCGGTGCGCAAGGACATAGCTGGGGAGGTTACCAAGTAGCTTATTTAGCGACTCGCACGAATTTATTCTCCGCTATCGAGTCTGGGGCGCCTGTCGTAAATATGTTTAGCGCTTATGGCGGTATCCGTTGGGGTTCCGGCATGGCTCGCTCTTTCCAATACGAGCATACACAAAGCCGTTTAGGAGCTACGCCATGGAGTTCTCCGCTTCGTTATCTGGAAAACTCGCCGTTGTTCACGATGGATAAGGTGCAGACCCCAATATTGATCATGCACAACGATGCCGACGGCCATGTGCCTTGGTACCAAGGTATCGAGTATTTCGTTGCCATGAAACGGTTAGGTAAACCTTGCTGGTTACTGAATTATACAGGCGAACCGCATTGGCCCACGAGAATCGCAAATCGTGTAGATTTCCAACGCCGCATGTTCCAATTCTTCAACCATTACCTAAAGAACCAGAAGATGCCTAAATGGATGTCCGAAGGCGTACCTGCCGTAGAACAACCATTTGAGTTGGGGTATTGATCAGACAATCTTATAAGAGATTATGGCCAAAGCGATAGTTATATCATAAGCTTTAGCCATAATCTCTTTTTCCATTTAAACAGGAGATCTTTTGAAATAAATACGTATATTTGCCAATAACATAAAAACAAAAGATATGAGAACGACAAAAACCAGACCAACTAGAAATGTTTCGTCGCCCAAGATGGCTAAACACAACATTTCCAACCAAAGGAAAAGCGATAGCCAACCTTTCAGTCCTATGAATGAGAAAGATTTATTTCTAGCCCATTCCAGACAATCCATGGCAGCATATATATCCAAATATCTCATCGAATGAAAATACATCAACGAGATGTTGTAGAAGTCAATTATCTATTTCCTAATGGAATAACCAAACCTCACATGGCTATCGTCATCTCAAACGATGATTTGCAAGCAGCTGAAGATTTCTTTTACCTAGCTATGATATCTTCCAAAAACTATAATCCACAATATACATTTCCTTTAGAAGACTCTATGCTAACAAAAAACTTAACAAAGAAAAGCTTCGTTATTTGCCAATTAATAGGAGGTTACACTGAACGAGACGTTGTGAGAATATGCAGCCATGTAAAAGCCGAGCCTTTCAACTTGATTGTTGAAAAAATCAAGAAAGTCATATTCTAGAACGTCATACGAAACTCGGTACGGACACCAGGCAAGGAATCAACGGTTAAATCGCCGCCATGCAATCGCATTATGCGGTGGGAGATACTGAGACCGATGCCGCTACCACCGGACTTCGTAGAGAAAAAAGGCGTAAAAATAGCAGACAATAGTTCCGGAGAAATGCCGGGGCCATTGTCTGTTATAGTTATATATACCCTACCATCAGCCTCCAAGGCTTCTACGGAGACGATGGCATCCGCTTGCCCCTCTATCGCCTGTAATGCGTTACGGATCAAGTTAATCAGAGCCAGCACAATCAAGTTTTGGTCCGCATGTACCGTTAAAGCTTCCGCAGAGGAGAAACGAATACGGTCGCTACCCGCCTCGGCACACAACAACCGTTCCATCTTCCGAAATAAAGAGGTTATAGGCACCTCGGTTCTTTCCGGCTCCGGAAGATGCGTCAGACGATGGTAGGAATCCAAGAAAGCGGATAGATTTTTCGCTTGCCCATGAATAACCTCCAAACCTTCCCGTAATTGCTCCGGAGTATATGTATCGGAATATTTCAACAGATCAGCAGATAAGGAACGGATTGGCGTAATCGAATTACGAATCTCATGCGTCAGTACCCGCAAGATGCTCTCGTAATACAAGCGCTTCTCTTCCATCTCATTCTGGTTTTGACTGAATAGGAGGATAATCCGATTCATTTCCGCATATAAGTCCTTTACAAAGGGATCATTCGTTTTATCCGGGTATCGCAAAGTTGTATTCCCATTACGAACCGACTCGAAGAAAATAGCGATCTTACGATTTGTACCGTTTATCCACTGGATTAGCAACAGAGTTATCAACAGGATAACACACAGACATACAAAGGATAAAAAATAAGAAATACCGGTTATCAACAATACAGATCCAAGTAACGCAAAAAGTACGATTAAGGAAACGCTCCCTATAATCTTCAGATATAAATTCCGGTTAACCATGGTTACTCTCCTTATAATCTACAACCCGTATTTCCGCATCTTATTATAAAGGGTCTGGCGGCTAATATCCAATTGTTGAGCCACAAGCGTCAGGTTCCCTTTCTTTTCTTTCAATACCTCGGCGATAAACTGCCGCTCCATATCCTCCAACGTACAAGGATGGGAGACTAGAGATTCTGCCACAGAGGAAATCTCTCTCTCATCTGATTCCGCACGACGTTCCAAGACGTGGGTAAGTGCTTGAATCAAATTCTCGTTATCCCAAGGTTTCACGATAAAGTCCGAGGCTCCCCTTTTAAGGGAAGATACAGCCAACTCGATATCCCCAAAAGCGGTTATCAAGATAACGGCCGGAGGATTCTTAAGCTCCAAAATACGATCCAACCAGAAAAGCCCTTCCCCACCGCTTTGCTTTCCAGCGCCGAAGTTCATATCCAGTAAAACCATATCTACATCTCCATTCCGTAAAAGGGCAGGCAATAGAACAGGAGATGATACGGTAACGATCGTCTTAAACTCATGGGACAGGATCGTCCGCAGACTTCTCAATACCACCTCATTGTCATCTACGACTATAATCTTCGCGTTACGCATGAAGCCTCCTCTTTTTTTCGCACGCAAAGATACGATCTTTTCCCGGCTCTCAGTGTCCAATATTTAGACAAATCCAGTCCTTTACGAACGTTTCCTCCGATTTTATTTGCCATATTCCACGCAACCGGATAGCTTTGAACCAACAAACAGATAAAACCATGGAATCCATATCTCTAAAACTTATATTCCGTAGCTGGTGGCGAAACAAGACGTTCGCCGTCATTTCCTTATTGAGTCTGGCGGCAGGCATCACTTGTACCAACCTACTGATCTCATACGTCATTTATGAATCTAGGATAGAAGCCCATAATCCCAATAAGTCGCATATCATCTATATGGCACAAGACTCTCCCTTGACCTCCGGAGAGAAAGTATCTTTTATTAAAGGGAAGATCCCTGTGCAGCTAAAAGACCAATACCCTGAAGTTGAGGATTATTTACGACTGAACATAGACAATTCCGCCTCCATCACGATAGGAGAAAAGCGCTTCAACCCAATCTCGATCGTCAGAGCAGATCCCTCCTTTCCTCGCTTTTTCCCTTACAAGGTAGTGGCAGGAGATATAAACAAGGCATTAACCCAACCAAACGCAATTGCGTTGACCGAATACCAAGCGAAGATATTCTTCGGGAACGAGGATCCTATCGGTAAAACCTTCTTGGCAAAGTACGCTTATGAGAACGAGACGATTACCTACGAGGTCGCCGCCGTTATCAAAGAGTACCCTCAATCATTCTTTAAGTTCAACGCATTGGCAGGTACTACCTCCCAATTCAATGGCGGCCCTACCTTATTACTGGTAAACGATCTCTTCAACATCGATACGTTCACTCAAAAACTAAAGGATGATAAGGTACCTACTTTCAACGGAACCGGACAGTATTATTTCTATACCCTCCAAGAGAGTTATTTCCAAGAGCAAACCTATACACAAGAATACATCCCCTATATCCACCGAAACCAGAAAGACTTACTGTACGTTGGTTTGTTCTCAGCCATCCTAATCCTCGTGATCGCCTGTTTCAATTATGCCAACCTAAGTTTCTCCCGCATTTTGCAACAGGTAAGGATGATCTACACCCAGAAGGTGATGGGAGCATCGGCTGGGCAAATCCATCGCCAGCTATTCTTGGATACTTTCCTTACCGTGCTGATCGCTTTCTTTTTATCCTTGTTACTTACACTAGATTTCCTGCCGGCTTTCAACCGGATCGTTTCCGGACGTATCTCCTTGGGATTTTTCTTTAGTGGACAGGTCTTACCTGTGATCGTGGCACTCATCCTAGCTCTATCCATTATCCCCTCATTATATATGAGCCATAAGATCAACTCCCTTTCCCATTCCGAGTATAAATCATTCACCACCGGTACCCGGAAGCGGACAATCATAAGCGGGCTCTCCATCTTACAATTCGCCATCTCAATAGCTCTGGTATTCGCCACGCTAACCGTACGGCAGCAACTAACGCTCACTCAGACAAACGGTGAACGTTACCGGGACCTCATCGAAATAGCCGACTGGAGTGGGAACCATATACAGACCTTCTCTGAAGAGATCCGGCGTTATCCTTCCATAGAAGAGATGTGCCTTTCGAGAAGCGGGATCATACAGTTCAACTTGCGGACAATGGTCTTGAAAGACGAAAACGGAAACGAACTAAATTATACGCTAGGCCAATACGAAGGTGATAGTACTTTCCTAAAGGTTATGAAGATAAACATTCTTCAAGGACTCTCAGAGCGAGAGGCTCTAAAACAATACAGCACACCCGTCTATATTAACGAACAATACGCACGTTTGCTCGTGCCCAAAGGCGAGAATCCCGTGGGTAAGCCTGTCCGCCTTTACGACACTGAATTCGGGAAGATGGAAAAGGAGGGAGAACCGATAGCGATTATAGCAGGGATCGTGGAGAATCTATATACAGGAACCTTACGACAAGAGGTTTACCCTAGCTTGACCTACCTAACGCATACTCCCCCCTATAACCTCGTCCAAATCCGACTGAAAAAGGAGCGCAGAGCCGAGGCTCTAGCTTTACTGCAACAAACATGGGAAAAGATCAACCCCAACGTACCTTTCGAATATCAAGATATATACGAGGAATTTATGTTATCTAACCGAAAAACGATCGAACTGGCACATTTGCTCATCATGTACTCGATCATCAGCCTCCTGCTAACCGCCTTCGGATTATTCGGCATGGCTCTCTATGCCATCCGGCAGCGTACGAAAGAAATCGGTATCCGTAAGGTAAACGGGGCTACGGCCGGGGAGATCTTGTATCTATTAAATCGTCGGTTTATCGGCTGGGTAGGGATCGCTTTCGCAATTGCCGTTCCTATCACGTGGTATTCGCTGAGTTGTTGGCTGGAGAATTTCGTATATCGGGTGGACATATCCATAGGAACATGCCTGCTGTCCGGCGGTATCGTATTGATGGTTACGCTACTGACCGTAAGCAGGCATAGTTATAAGGCGGCATCCCGTAATCCCGTAAATGCCTTACAGAGCGAATAGCGAAAAGGAATATTTTGGATACTCACCTCAGTGTCTTCTCATCAAGGAATGCATCACAATCATCATACAAATTGAAAACTAATTCCTCGGGAATTACCGACCTTGATCGCCACGTTTCGATGGAGGAATAAAAACGTTCGAATAACTCCTCCTCCAATCGCTCGGTTTGCTGCATATACCCATTGCCGCTTAGATTGAAAAGTAATTCCCAATGGAAATAACTTTCCGTATTCGTCCCCCGATGATAACTGTAAATCTTATCCCGAAGCATGTTCGATGCGTCACATAACGGAGCATGTTTATTTTGATCGACAGTTAACGCCTTGGGCAACTTCTTATCGGCGCCTTTCAACCAAACCGGAACCGCAGGAGTAACCGGTGGGTAACCGATAACCGTCCACATCGTAGTGAACGAAGCATCCTCGTCCGGCCGTACACCTTAAATAGCCACAGCGCAAGAGGTACTTCTACGAGCGATAAAATCCTGCTCCGCAAACCAACTGGAAGTCTCTGGCTTATTATGTTTTCCATCTTTCAAGTCGATACCCATCAAAGGATTATGGAACGAGCGAGATAAATGGGACCGCACACAATTCTTCAAGTTTTCCGCATCGCGATTTTTCCACATAATCGGACGTCCGTCAGGTGTTACCTTGCCAGAAATGATAGCCGACGTGCAAGCATTGGCAAATTCCATGGCTCCTGATAAAACAAGAGCCATGAGACACAATATATTTCGTTGCGTACTCATCCGACAACTACATACATTTGTTATAAAACAACGCATTCATGAACAACTTACTAGTTCCAAAGAAGTAAGAACGGAAATTCATATCATCAGCAAAAACAATCACCTTACCGCTTCTATAAGGTTTCACCATTATAGCAGGCTCCTCTCTCAATAGGTTCGCATTATCCGCCGACAAGAATCCCGACAACAAGGGCTTCTTGGTATAATATAAAGGCGAAACATATGGATCCCTATCTTTCTGGAAAATGATATCATTCGTTTTTATAACAGCGATCTCATCTTGATCAAGTCCCCAAGCTAGCGGATGCGTCTTATCCAAATGACAGTTCAGAATTACCCCTTTGATCAACTTTCCGGCTTTTGCTTCCGCCTTATCCGCAAAAGAACGATAAACCGATAAGCTGTCCGCCTTTTCAAGCAATGTTTCCTTTGTCTTTAAAGAGATAAGCCCTTGTTTGCTAGCCCATGCGCTAGCCTTTCCGGTAGCGATCAACACTCCTCCGGCAGCAACCCACT
>OGFF01000735.1_pt1 | contig 42252 bp, 39 predicted proteins | sample 1570751 | NCBI WGS metagenome assembly OGFF01 (sample SAMEA2581951, study PRJEB24529) | metagenome | biome: Human gut stool | place: China | collected 2011 | reverse complement strand
GCCTTCTTTAATGGTAAAGAAGGACGGGTTGATTTTAGAAAAAACTTAAGGTTAAAGAAGGACAGGCAGCTTTTCGAAAGAACCCTCATTATAAACAAAAAAAACTAATATAATATATAATGTAAGCACACATACGTGCATACATTATATATTATATTAGCTTCTTCACAATATACATTGTATCAAACCACATTTGACCAATCGTTTCCAACACTCCGAATCTCAGGAGTTTCAGAAATCTCTTGCGACGCAGCACAGCCTTCAAGAGGAATGCCTTCTCATTATCAAAAAGATAATGCCCGAAATTACCACCCTTGAACACTTCACCCAACAACACATTACCAAGACTCTCGTCAGGAGAACACAGCATCCATTCAGCATCCATGAGGAACACCTCCTTCAGCACCCACATTAGAGCAGCCGCCGTATTCCTCATCCCCATTTTCCTGATAAGCGCCATAGCCTCTACTCTCTCATCCTTCGAAGAAGACATCAGCACATAGTAAAAGTCGTTCATCTGTCGCAGACCAATACCCCCACTAAAGAAATGACAATGGATATGAGCAAGTTGCATCAGCAAATTAAACATCGCCGAAGGAATTCTGAATCCCCTGTCACACATGACCGAGTTTCTCACCTCACTCTGCAAGAACCTCTGCAGTCGATGACGATGAGTGGGGAAGAAAAGACCCGAAGAAGGCAGGAAATGCACTTCGATATCAATACCACTCGCCCCAGGCAACAGATGCACATGATGATATGTAGCCTTCTCCGCCCTGTCGGCCAGTCCATGTCGGTCTATCCAGTCCACGACAAATTCCTTACCCCCATCCACAAAGATGTCGATATCACCAGGAATTCTGCATCCCCTTACAGGATAAAGCAGCTCATTGCCCTGTCCTTTCAATATCACGGTAAAGATACCATTCTCATCAAACAGCTGTGTCAGCCTTTTCGCCTCCTCATCAAACTTCACATTCTTTCGCTTGATAACCTGCGAGATACCCATCCATTTCAGCACCAAGGCAGTAGGCGGTTTAGTACCACCGAGGTTCACATTTCTGTTGACGCCCTCGAAAACCACTCCCAGCATCGACTGCCTTTCAGCCTCCTTATACAGTCCCTTCCAGGCCTCCATAGGAATCACCACAGCCTCATCCGAAATCCCCAGTCCCAACCTTATCAGTTGAAAGAAAATACTATAGTCCTTTTCCATGCGCATTCATCTCCAAGTTCTCCAGTTTCTCCAACATTTTACGCTTGATTTCCTTAGAAGCCTTCCAGCGGCGTAAAGCCTCTTCCCTTGTTAACTTTGTATTATCCATATATTCTTCCTCCCAATTTTATTAATCATTGATGCAGCAAAGATACGATAATCCGATGTAAACACCAAAGAATTTAGCATAGATCTTCAAATTACCAGTGCTATAGTCACCTAACGATTATAACGTTGGCTTATTATATGGAGTACGTTCATGGAGATGACTGAAGCTCTCAATACGCTCTTCGTTCAGAGTACCATCATTCCACATTCTATCTAATTCTGCATCAGCCCTCTTAACAAAATAATCAGAGATCACCTTTTTCATATTCCCAACTTTTCAAACATATCATCAGCACTTTTATACTCAGTCACTCTACCATGACGAATATCATCCATTGCTTCTTCTATCCCTGCCATTTCACTATTATCTTCCATCTGTACTATAACCTTTTGAACTTTAGCAAATTCAATTATTTACTCAACTTTTGCAAATGGGGAAGTTAAACCATAAAACTTTAGCGTATGAGTTCAGCAACAATAAAACGCCATCATAGCGCACGAATCAAGAGTATTAATCCTACCATCCTTTCACCACAACAACCTCACAGAAACAGTTCGCTAAGATTGTATAAACTTCGCTAAAACCTAAATAGTTTGTCATTTTGGCTGAGTTTAACAACTATATACTTGTCATCTTTTAATTCTTCTGGAAGTTTGTCTGATAAGATTGAGGCGACAAACTGTAGATTGTGATATTCCTCAACAAACTTTGCCGTACCCAAGAGCTGATTTCCATGTACCAATTCTTTTTTGTCATACAACCCAAAATGCAAACATGGTATATGTTCTTTATCTGCAAACAAGATATATGCCATATCAAAGCAAACTATCTCACCTTGCTTCTTACCAGAACTGAAATTTATCGTATCTGCATCAAATCTTTCTATATTGAATTTATATATTTCGTTCTTGTTTTTTGTTTCTGTTTCATACACCATGCCATATTGTTCAGCATAAAGCAATTGTGATATTTTTGCAAGGTAAATGTTCAGTTTATCCAATTGAGTTTGTACCTTATTTTTAAACTCATCACTAAACAGAGAATTGTCAATGTTGGCAATCTGCTTGTTCAAAGCATCTATTTTTGCTTCAACTTTATCTATTTGCTCTATTTGCTGGTTCAACGCACCTAATTTCTCATGTTTTTGAGTAAGGTCTGCTATCAATCTATCATAATCGGTATAATATGAGGATTGCAACAACTTTTCACTCAATATCTTTTCTGATGTATGCAAAGTTCTAATCTCAGCGTCCAGTGCTTCCATCTTTTTCTTTAAGTCTGGCATCTCACTTGCTACAAAATCCGCCTTTTTCACAAGCATACTATTGTGGTGTTTAAGCAAATCTTCAAAAGTATGATGCAGATTAGGGACAAATCTTCTTGCTTGATTGTATACCAGTTTTAATGTATCAGCATCAATGTCCGACTTATTGCTAAGAATCTCCTCTTTGGCTTCTTCCATTATAGCATAACGTAACTTCAAGGAACTAAGTTGAGAAGAAAACACTGTAATTTTGTACTTTAAGTCAGATAGTTCTGTCATATAGTTGTCAAAATCTGGATTCAGGTGCATTTGTTTCTTGATATGCTCCAATTCTTCAATTTCAGATTTGACAATACCTAATTCAGATGCTAAAGCGTTTCTACTTTTCTCTTTTACCAGTTTTTTCCTAAAATTTTCCTCAGTTTTCAACTTCAGAAGGGACTGTTGGCGTTCTTCCACATCGGCATAGTTCAATCCCAACATATACAGGTGCAGAGTTTCATAAACGGCATCTGAATTTGTTCCTTCAAGCCAATGTAAGGTGTGGTTGACCGCAGCATTAGTATATCTTACATTATGAGCTACCAATTGTCTGAAAGTCGGCTTATCGGTTTCCACACCCATGATGGCATATTGGAGAGCTTTCTTGAATTCATTTTCATTTGAAAAATTCTCTCCATTGATTTCTTGCACAGCGTTCTTGCGTGAGAGGAAATTCCTTCTTATACAAACTTCTTTGGCGTTGGCAGTCCAATCGCTAACTAAAAATAAAGTTACCAACACTTCTTTCCCTGTCAAGAATGTTTTGACTTCCTCATTGATGACACGTCTATCTTCAGGACTTGTATATATGGTACGTGCTTCCTTGCCCAAACAAATGTCAATAAGTCTGAGTATGGTTGTCTTGCCCACGTTGTTGCCAGTTTCGGTATTGTTGTCTGGGGTTTCGTCAACTATCAAATTTAACCCTTGGTGAAAGTTAATCCTCCTAATAAGACCATCTTTTGATTCTATGATAAGTGTTTTTATGAACATAACTCAACCTCCCCATTTTTAACAATGACACAATCGATTAAGTAAAGCCAGTCTATACAAAGTTGCATAATTGCAAAACTCATTCTATACTGCTCCCGAAGAAGGCAATACAAGTTCACGACAGAAATTTTCTTTTCTGCCTGTAGTACCTTCAGAACGATAGCTCCATTGTAATAGATGCTGTCTTCTGGTCTTATATTATCTGGTAGAAGCATAATTATAGAGGCTTTTCAAATATTTTACATTCAATAAATGCGTGTACCATGAGAATATCAACAAACATTTCCAATTGTTCTTCTGTTAATTTGTTGTTACTATGGTCTATTTGTTTGATGATTTCTTTTTCTATAGCCATAAACAACGCATCACCACTGGCCTGTGTTTTCAAACTTATGTATATCTTATGCAATTTCTGCAGAACAGCCATGCTCTTTGTCTTTCCTTGTCGAGCATATTCTTTGTATATATCCTGCACATTGACATAATAAATCTTATATTGGTCGATGATGTCCTTGGCATATATAGACAAATTGTTGAAACTAATTTTGGCTTTTATTTCGAAATCGGCCGTATCAAAATCACCTTCGTTTAAACTGTCTTTTGCCAACAGACAAATGATGTCGTTAAGCCCAGATGTCAACTGCACTGAAGAAGGGGTGTCATGCCGGATATTATTTCTTACATACATGGCTATTGTTGCCACTTTCTCAATATCAGTCATTCCTTTTATTCCATCCGCAATAAAGTGAATATCCAAAATATCTGTTTTTGGATTAAATAGGACCCCATGAGGAGGGGTGTATTCATATATTCGTTGCTTTCTTGCATCGAGAACAATAGGAACAAAATAAAAATGATAACCAGAATACTTCTCAGAGATTTCTTCCAAAGAATGCTCAATTTTCTTTTTAGTACATGAACCTGTCACTTGTACCAATATGTGATTGGAATCATCTACCAAATCTATCCCTGGCGCATTTTGCAGCAAACTATTTGCATTACGAAGATTCCAACCATATACAAGATTCAATAGACCTACAAAGAAGTCTTCTGATATGACATGCAAATCCAGCAGGTTTAGCAAACCGCGCAATTCTACATTGTATGCTAAGCCTGACAGCCTGTCCAAAATATCACATATATAGGTTTCCTTTTGCAAATTCGCCATAGTTTATATTTAAATATTTTGCAAATATAAAATAAATCTTTATAAAAAAGGCAACTTTCTTCTGACTTTTAAGGTTATTTATATCGTTTTCCGTTTCGTATCATTTTCACTCCTTCAAATGGAGTAATTAGTTTTTCCCCTTCAAGGCACAGCGTATCAAGGCACAGACACCCGTCCACAACACCCCCATACGTACATATTGCCATACAAGCCTCCAGCCCCCGAACTGCCGAAAGCGAGTAATCAGTCTATCAAAATCTACCATTTATAACCATTACTGTCCAGATAAAATCCGGATAATATATACTAAGTTATTGAAAATGAATAAAATATATCGTTCGTTGAATTATTAGATTATTTTTTGCACTTTTAAAGACGAGTCTCAAATAGCTCTGATTTTCTGTTTAAGCAAGATGATATCCATTACATATTCAAAGTAACAAAAGAATTAAATATTAATAATTCGGAGCCTCAATATACAGAGGGTTACCTCTTCTGAGATTTTATCAGGACATTAGTAAATCTGAATATAAAAAAGTTCTAATCTCACAAACAGGATAGCAAATGGTTTCTAATGACTAAACTTATTAATTTTCAAACCATAATCATTAAATTCACTGGAAAGCCAATGTTGTACTTCATGAACGAATTGAACATTTGCTTTTTCCATTTCGCCATATAAAGTACTCTTGCCATCTACTTGTACTTTCTTAAAATGATCTATAAAATAACTGTAATCAGTATTATATGTAGGAACATGACCATCAGCACCTACATATGATGCAGCTACAAAAGGATCATAATATATGCATAAGTCATGTATACCATCTATAGGAATAGCCTCAACATCACGAACAGACACCTCGTTTTCAATGCCTTTCAGTTTTATTGTTTCATCAGGATTTTGACCTATAGAATCTACAACAAAGGCATTAACTTTAAAGATCAAAAAATCTATCTTTTGTTGATATATGCTATCACGTAAACGCACAAAATCTCCTTTTTTAATTGCATCCATCTGATGTTTCAAGTTTGCCCAAAATAGATCACATTGATTTTTCTTACTTAATCTGCATAGTGATAATTGAACATCTTTCTCATCGTAATCCAATTTTTCCGCTAACGTCTTTAAATCAACCCCAACACATGAACTTATCGCATCCAAAACTTTGGTATCTAGCTCTTCTGCATCTTGCTCACGCAAAATAGTAGCAACTTCACTAAAATCAAATATTCCCTTTTGTAATTCCTGATTGAGAATAGGTTTGTCATATTTAAGACTATCATCATATATTCTTCTCAAGACATATTTAGCATCATCATCTTTGACATACTTATTCAGCCATTCTCTAAAAGAATAACCTTCAGTTTGAAATATCGCAGATGGCACAAACCAGTCATAAAACTGCAACAATGTACTTGAAGAATGAGAATCAACATATGTATCTATAACATTAGCTATGAAATATTGCACATGCTTACTCATAAATGCCTTTATTTCTTCACCAGCTTTCTTCACATATTTTACTGGTCGCCTATCAGACAGTTTAATAATCGATAATTGGAAAGCTATTTCTATATTCCAATCATTTTCACCCCATTTATTAAGATAGGTTCTTTGGCACAATAAAATAACAGAAATCAATTCATTTTTATCAAAAATCGTTCTATTCATTTCTTTTTCCTGGAGTTCAAGGAAGTTTAAAGAGATGCCACCTATAGCAACAGGATACTTCAATATTGCTCTTTTAATAAATGCTAAAATCCATTTTTTATAATCGTTTTGTTTTTTGAATATATCTATATTCTTAATATCATCATATATATCAGTATCCCAGAAAGACACGAACAGATATTCGATGCTAGAATTTTTATTATTATAATGATATAAATACAACAATATCTCCAAATAGCGTTCAAGATTAGCCTTAGTTCCTAATACTTTAATTGTCCTACTCTGTAAGTACTGGAGCAAACTAGTTTGATCTGCATTATACAGCTCTTTTGCTATGTTAATAGAGTTTTCATTCGAAGAACTATCAAATAATCTTCGCAAATCCTTATGAAGAATTTTCCCACTGACGGCATCAAAGAAATATGTATCAAAAGCATTGGCTGTTCTAACCTTACGATAATCTGCCCTCAAGTCATAATGTACCTTCTGTCCTTTAATCGGAAAGAGTCTTTGCAGTATGTTAGAAGCATATTGCCATCCAAAATGTCTTGCATTTATTTCAGGAATTGTAGTATCTTTAAGGTACAAAAGTTCAGGATCTCCTTCTAAGAACTGATTGCCCCCAATGAGCATATCAGCGGTAGATAGTTTATAATACAAGTCCAAGTCTTTATATCTAAGCAGCGTAATAAGGATAAAATCTTCAATATTAACATTATCTTTTACAGATGCTAATCGAGACATTAGGATATTAACAAAACGTTTTACATCTCGCATCAATCCTAAATATCTGACAACAGAATCACCAATACGATTCCACACAGTAAGCAAATCAGCTTTTGTAACAGCACCACCCTCATTAACTGTTATTTTATTCCTGATATAATTAGCAACATATTGCCTTTCCATATAGAAATTATGAGCAGGAAGAGAATATTCGAAGTTAAAATACTTATCTGTAAACATCTCAGAGCCTTCATATCCAAGATACTTGCGCAATACAGCATTAACATATCCCTTATCATAAGCTACAACAAAGATGACATTTTTAAAGCTTCCATTTCTATCTATAATTTTAAGAACTTCAAGAATTTCCGGAGCAGTAAGTCTATCTAAATCATCTATGATTACGAATATTTTCCGTCCAATCTCCGTGATAACATTTTGCAATCGTTCTTTCTCGTCAGTTTTAGCAAAAACCTCTATCGCATCAATTGTTTTATTAAACCACCCCTTTCCTTCAATGCATCTTAACGACTTTACATATTTGTCAACTATATGCCAGGATCCCGTATGGTAGTCCTTTAATGTGCTGGATAGCGAATTAAAGAAGTCCAAACTAATTGCAGACAAGTTCATAGATGATCTAGGATATAAATCAACTATAAGACCGCCTTTTTTAGGAATACTATTCCTCAGAAGATTGATAAAAGAACTCTTTCCAACTCCCCATTTACCAGCAATACCAACCGAAAAAGCTTCATTTTCAACATCAGTATCATATAAATCAGCAAGCAAAGAGTCTACCATTTTCTGATAACCAAAGAAATCCTCATTCTGATTGGTAATAGCACTATCTCTTACTAAAGGATTTGCATGCTGTTTTTGCTGCTCGTAAGGTTTATATTTGAATTTTCTATAAACAAGAAATCCCACCAAGACATAAGTTACATCACTCCATGCAACAAAACAATGACCACAACTTATTACTCCCCAAAAGACAAAATTCGTATCAATAACTCGAAAATAGAAATTTAAAAAAGCAGCCAATATTACTATTACAAAATATCGGTCCTGAATATAAAGTTTACAGTCTCGAGTAGCACGATATATATATGAACCTAATAATACCCATAAAAACAGTATTAGTCCTAATCCCCAATTCTGGTCTATATTACATATAACATGATCTACCAGATACCTTAATAAATCTGCTATATATACCTGAAACGTTAAGAACAGCAATATTCCAATCACAGAATATATCAAAAAGTTCTTATTTTTTTTAAGAAACACAAGACAGTTTGACAGTTTCATAAATTAATCAAATTCATATAAGTAAGCACACTCCATTCATTCACATATAATAGCTCAATGTGATTATCTACTACTCATCATTGCGAAGAAACACTTCTATAAATGGGTATATACACTGAAAACCAATAAAAATACTCAAACAAGAGTACGGTGTGACATAATAGTATCAATAGCAAGAATTTTTTTACCTCAAGTCACTAATTTCAGCAATTAGAAAGTAGGGATTAATTACCTGATTACTTATAGTTAAATAATTTGGAAAGAATTATTTTTTGATAATTCAAGATGGGTCTAACAATAAGATTTTCATAGTTAGTCCTATCTGAAAAATCAACATCTTCATCAAAAAGATTTTGCGATAAAGTACCTTGCAAATCATCACATAAACCAAGAATTTCTTTATATAGTTTATCGTCTACTGCTCCCAAATATTCAGTAAAGTTTTTCCTTATATTTGAGAACTTATCTTGAAACAAATCATCCAACAATATCTTGATATCATCAATATCTTGCTTACTTGTCATCATTTCTTCACCCTGAGAAACAAGATCCGTAAAATATCCATAAAATGTAGAGAGTTTATATTTCAACACAAAGCTATTCAATATATCTCTTCTAAGATTCTCATAATCCTTTCTCTTCTCAACTTTATTACGATAATAAAAAATATAGAATGCAAAAACTACATTTACTATACCTATAATTATCATGGCAACTTTATATATAACATCCAACCAATTACTTGATTGATTATTATATAAGACTTCTATAAATGTCCTTCCCAAAAAGACTGGTTTTTGTTGTATAAAATGGAATATAGAATCTTTTACCATCAAAAATAATGAAATCATATTCTTATCCTATAGCTGTATCAGGCCTTAAAATGCGCTCTATTGCCTCATCCAAAGGTTTCTGATAGTTATACGTTCCCTCACTTTGAAATTTAAATTTATTCAAAAACCCTTCACGACCTAATTTTTTCACCACATTTTTCAGCATCTCTTCGAAAAAAGAAGGATTAATTGATCTAATATTTTTAGGAATGATTACAATAATTTTATCAAAATTACGTTCCAACTCATCAATCCTAGATTTTTCACGAACAATTTCACCACGATCTCTACCCGTAAAAACTTTAGAGATTACATTACCTTTTTTCACTCTAAAATTCTCTAAGTTTATTATATTCTCATTCATAATTATATAATTATATTAGCAAAAATAAATGTACCAGGAAAATAAAAATTTGTTCTTTTTACAAACTTAGTATCAGGAGCGTCTTCTATGTTATTACTCTTATTAAAAGTCATAACACGATAACGATTGTTATTTACAACTCTTTCTGTAGTACCATAAGTCCCATCAAAAACAATTTTTGTATGCCCAGATTGTAAAACCATTTTCGAAAGTTTGTCTTCACTATCCATATTTTTTAAATTAAAGAAACTCTCTATAAACCTTAAAGATCCATTTCCTCTGTGAGAATAGGCCTGAGGTGATATAGAAGTAACTCCATCTTGTAAAGAATATAAAGTCCAAAGAGTTTCTTCATCAAAAGTTTTAAGACTCCAGAATTTTTTCTCAGTATATCTATTAGACAATGCTTTCATTTTTTCGACAACAGCTTTATTAGGACAATCTAAATCATGAAATTTCTCATATATAGATCTACCCATATTTAAAATCACCAGTTGAAAGACTCCAACCTTCTTATCATCTATACTCTTTTGTTCAAAATATCCTATAGAATATCTACAATGCGTGCTTGAATGTTCTTCTGCATTAATAAGAATTTCTCCTATTACTGTACAAAGGTCATCCATACTATCATCGTCTAACTTTCTCCCCATCCTTTCAAGACATTTTTCAACATAATCAGACAAGGCTGTAGTATCTAATTCTTTTTGCTCTATTTGTTCTATAGAATTATTTATCGCTTTATGAATACATAAATGATATGGTATAATGTGAGGGTACTCCCGATGCTTATTGGCATGAATAGCTTGAGATCCAACAGAAAAAAGCATAGCTCTAACATTGCTATCTTTTTTGGTCTTATCCGTAATATTCTTTATAAAAGAACGATTTTTGGGGATATGCTCACAGATATTAAATACACGTAAAATATCTTTCAATATCAAATCCAAAAGCACTTGTGCATCTAATGTAAAACGCACACAACAAGAATAATCGATAACAACATTATGATGTTTTTGGAACAACAAAGACGCAGTTAGTTTCTTTATTGCTTCATAACTTTCATCTGGATTATCTATCAATGAAAAGACTTTAGGAATCTTGATAACACCTCCATAATTATCAACTACATTAAACAATTTACTAAAATTAAGCGGACTTTCTACATTTGAGAACAAATAGATAGTACTTTCAGATAGTGTTAACTTTAAAATATTATCTACAGATGTTTTATAATCTAAGGAGCGTAAAAGAAAAAGATATTTCTCGTGAATTTTTCTTCGAGCAAGATGCTTTTTCTTTTTGCGTCTAACATTGTGAATAAACCTTCTAAAAGCCAGATAATCATTTCGATATTTTCCTTTCATACAGTTTTCTATTTATCTATATGGTTGATTTCTTTATTTTTATTTCACTTAATGGCATCTCCAACTAACAGCGCAATGCATCTATCAACACTTATTACTAAACTTACATTTCCTGTATAGCACGTGAGCAAACCTCCAATCACGACTTATCTCAGATGGCCCATTCAGTATAAGAAATTTGGCGATGACCTCTGATAGTCCACCTATCTTATAGTTAAGAGATTTGAGCACAGAGTAGAGCGGTTGGCAAATTCTTATCTTCCTGAGAAGGGAGAGGCTTGAAAAGAGAGTTGCGGACCTTTCCTTAAGGTTAAGGGGCTATACCCCTATAAGAGGAACCGAAGGGAGCGTAAAGACTTTTGAAACCGGATGGTTTTCGAAAGCCTTCTCATACACGCCATTATCATCTTAGCCTTTTCCCGAGGAAAACTCCTTTTGCCTTTCTTTACTGGTCTCAAGCCTTCATTTCAAAGAAGGTCTATATCATCTAAACAAATTTCTCCCAATAACGAAACTCGTCCCTAATCCCTCTCAACCCCCATTCTACTAAATATAGGATAGATAATATGTTCTAATATCCAAGTCATTTCACATCCAACATTCTTTCGTGCTCCATGATCTCCTCTTCCGTAAATCTCATTTTGAGCAGTTTGGCAGGAATACCACCGATGATACTGTATGGAGGAAAGGACTTCGTGACCACAGCACCAGCAGCCACTACCGAGCCATGCCCGATAGTGACACCTTTCAGGATAGTCACATTCGCACCACACCACACATCATCCTCGATGACGACAGGCTGGTCATATACATTCACCCCATCCGCAAATTTCTCCTCTACAGTAACATCCGCCATATACTTACCCAAAATGTCAATACGATGATCACCAGTGATAATCGTAGGTTTCGGACCGAAGAGCACCTTCTTGCCAATAGTACACGGTGCATCCGTACAATAGATAGTACTCCCTTTAGGAATCGAAGTACCATCCCCTACCGACAGGTTCCACAATCCCTTGAAATCCGAAGACATCGGACGGATATATACCCCCTTTCCACAGTGCTTCATGCACCGCTTCCATACAGGAGCCCACATTTTGTCCCACAAATACGAAGGAACAAGACTTATCTTTTGCAATATCTGAAAAATGTTCATGATTTCTAAAATGAAATAAAGAGCCTAATTGGCAAGATGATAAATCGAATTCAATTTCTCAACATACTTTTCCGGACAGAACTGATTGAAAATAGTTTCTCTGGCAGCCACGCCCAACTTTCTCAAAATACTTCTGTCCTCATCCAGTCGTTTGATGGCAGAAACAATAGAATCGCTGTCATGGTCAGTGATAAACATACCATTCACACCATCTTTCACCACTTGCGGAATACTGCCTACAGGAGTCACAACAGGAGTCACACCATAGCTCATGGTTTCCAAAAGCGACATCGGCAATCCTTCAAAGTAAGTAGGAAGGATGAAAGCATCCAGACTTCTGAGGAAATCACACTTTGATTTACCCGAAACCAAACCAGCATATTCAAAGCTGTCCCCCAGCCACTGGTCAAACTGCGGAAGATACTCCCCTTCCGTTTGTTCCTTACCAGCGATAACGAGTTTAAAAGGATATTTTTCCTTTTTCAGTCTTTGGCAAGCCACCAAGAGTTCCGTCATTCCCTTATTAGGTTCTATACGCCCCAGATAACCGATACGTAGCGGTTTTGATTCATCATGAAGGACCTGTTCTTTTTCAAAAGCAGCAGCATCGCTCAGATCCACACAGTTAGGCAACACGGCAACCATCTTAGCCCCAAATCTCTCAGTCAGGATATCCTTTTCCATATCACTCAATACGATGAAAGGCAGATCCTGCCCAAACACCCATTTCATGATACGCATGAGAATACCAGGTATATGAGGAGCCGTCAGGAACAGACCTCCATGCACATGTACCACCATCTTTCTGCCATTCTTCCAGGCATATCTCATAAACCATGGGTCACGCAACAAAGAAGCTTTTGACAGCGGGAAGTTATAGTGCACAATCGCATCAGGATGCAGAGCAAGCACATTCTTCCACTCCCTATATTTCTTTATCAAGGCAGGAATGCGATGCCATCCCCCCTTTTCCTTATCCTTCTTACCAAGTTCAAAATGCAAGTAGTTTTGCTTCCGATTATTACTGATAATAAATTGCGTTACAGAAGAAATGCCACTTACATTCACCTTCTGATTCAACGAAGGAGAAGTTATGATTATGTTCATCATTATTTTTCTATCTTAGAGATCTTTTGCTGCAATTCATTTGTTGCCTTCCAGAATTCAGACACAAGGCAAGAACCATAAAGTATCCCATACCCTTACCCGAAAGATAAGAAGAATCAGCAGTACTTTCCAAAGCCAATGCCAAAATGGCCATCAGCGCCATTCGATAATATACGATATTAGGAATCTTATTACACTCCCACAAACGTCGCTTCCAGAACCATAGGAAGAAGAACAATCCCACAATACCAAACTCTGCCAAGGTTGGATAGAAAGCATCCGCCAAGAACATTGGATTCTCAGGAGTCAATCCCCAAACATTATTTAATTGGTAATCATAATACAAAGGAGAATATTCTTTTGCTGCAGCTGATGTTCCAAAAGAACCAAGACCACTACCAAAGGGAATATAATCCTTAAACATAATCTTCACTCCCGTTTCATAGGTAAGCGGACGCGCCATTTCTCGAGCATCGGTTTGAAATCCCTCGACATAGTAAGCATTAAATTTCGTCCATGTAAAAAATATAACAACACATCCCAATGCTGCAACTTTCAACAAAGTAGAAACCGAAGCAAAATTGATTTTACTTTTCACAAACATCATCAGTGCAATAAACACTACGCACTCACCAAAGTACTTTGATTTACCAGAAACCAAGCCTAATAACATAATGAGTATAGCTATATTTCTATTTCGCTTTGTCTGTTTGGAAAATAAATAATAAACCATAGCGCAGCAAAGAGCAATTTGTCCTAAAGCAGCAGACTCTTCTCCACCATACGGAGTCACAACAGAAGGTTTTATCTTAAATAATATCAAATAGCCGAAGAACGAAAGTAGCATGACCCATTTAATACGTTTCTTTTGCTTGGACGTAAACTCTGGCGCCATCATCCATGTCAGATAAAACACAGCATAAGGTCGCAACTGTTGTAAAAGATCAAGATATACCCCTCGGAACGTAGTCACTTGTATTAAGAGTGAATAAACCAGATAGAATATCATCAACCCTATATAAATATTAATTTCCGTCGTTCTTCCTTTGTCTTTGACCAGGAACCGCTGCTTCATAAAAGCATAACCCAAAAGTGCCACAGTCAGGATTTCATCACTCCAGTCAAAATTAACTACATAGGTAAAAGCAATACAAACTGGGAAATAAATAATCCAGAACCAAGTATAAAATTTTGCTATACCTTTCATTTTATTTTATTCTTTATATTAATTAAAGCCAAAACCAAAAATTCTGGCAAAAATCGTTTTAAAATTTCTTTAAAAGAAACCTTTTTATCTACCCAAGTACCTGCATAATGGTGTATCGTTCGAGTATTCTTCTCCACATGAATACGACCAGTTGTCACATTGATAGGACAGAAATACTCTGAAGGATATATAAAGCAGCCTGCTACTTCCTGAATACCAGCCACAACCTTCAATCCATTTTCACAGAGCACCTGCGTTGCAATATGCACCACAGTAATTTGGTTTCTCATATTTGCCTCATGCACAAAATGCTTACCCACATAAAAATCAAGCATCTTTTTGATAATGCCGAGGCCAGGGGCCACCCCCATGCCGAGGCCAGGGTTGACGCTCGCTTCGCTCGCGTCAGCCTTTAACTGCGGTTTAGGATCAGTCTCAAATCCCATAAAGTTTCCTCTTTCTACTATATCATCAATAGGTCGAATCACCTCGACATCTGTATCAAAGTATATTCCACCATATTGATACAAAATCCAAAATCGAGCATAATCACTCACAAAGGCATATTTCTTTGCTTTATATGCCTCAGCAGTATAAGGAATGATATTCACATCGAAATTATCCTCATTCCACTCCTTAATTTCATAATCAGGCAAATACTTCTTCCATGAAGCAATGCACTTCTGTGCAAGTTCTGGCATTGGTCCTCGCCCAAACCAACAATAATGAATTATTTTTGGTATCATATATTTTTATGTTATTATCAAAATCGTTACTATTTACGCATCATATCCCAAGCCCACAAGCCATTCCTTGACATGCTGCATTCTTAATTTCCAAGGCGCCATCTTTACTGCCATTTCCCTATTTTTGTCAACCAAAGGCTGGTAGTCCTCAATATGCTCCAGTATATTTTTCACCTCATTTCTAAAATTCGCTTCCGAGTTGTAACCTATCGGCACCTCTATTACGGGGTTGTAACCTATCAAATCGACCAGTTCCTGCGGAGCATGTCCCACCATCACAATGCGCGAAAGCATATTTTCCCAATAACGCTGCGTAAGCGTCTCCACGTCTGCCCCTATAGCAGGATCCGTATAATTCTTTGTCAACACTATTGTTATCTTCGCATCCGCCATCGCATCTTCAAGTTCCTCGTCAGTCAGGCGCTTTTTCAGATTACCCGTACACAGATGATTTATCCCCTCAAAATCCGATTCGCCAATCACCAGTTTGTTTGTTCTTCCATATTCCAGAAGATCTATTTTCCTATCTTTCAGCAACTTTCCTTCATGATGCTTACTCGTATCTACGCCCTCCGTCACTACAAGGATATTCATATCAGGGAAACGCTTCTGTATGCGTTCAGCATTTTGTCTCGATGTAAAGATAGCAGTCTTCACGTCGTGTTTCTTCAACCATGCACTCATCCTGTCATCAAGACATGGCCAACAATCCCATATCATTGGAATTATCTCATATCGACAATAATCTGGGAATGCATCAAATTTGCGATTTATAGGTTCAATAAAACGAAGCCTTGCTTCTTTATTGGAAATACAAAAAGAAGGTAACTCGTAATTATGAAAGAAACCTACTACCTTTTTCAAACAAGGATAATGTGGTTTTGCGACCTGACCACCAATCTTTATCCATGCTTCATAAGGGCCCATTTTAAAATTAATAATACCTTTCCTTATATAAGGCATTACAGCCTTTATTTGTTTTCTCATTTTAATAATATTATTTTACTATAACTTCAACTATTTTAATCGACTAACAATTGTATTTAATACAATTTTTGCCAGCATAAAAATATACTTCCAATAAGACTTGCGCAAAAACAAGAATATCGGATGGTGCGGAAAAATACTTAAATATTTATATAAGTCAAAGGTCGGATAAGTATAAAATGGACCAACCATCGGAGTTTTTCGATGTATAATAATAGTCGCATTAGTATCAACATAAATAGATTTTACTTTAGCAAATTGTCCTATAAATATAGAATATAAGTTAACATAATCTGCCTTCCTTAATAATATTACAGTAGTACCTGGCTCACAAAAAACGGCATTGTGACTACAAGAGCCCTCTGGTGCAGCAAAGAACTTGCAGTGCACAAGCATTTGTATTTGCTCTTTAACTGAATATTTTTCTGGACTAATTACACAAAAACCTTTTTTCCTAAATAACTCATCGATATTCTTTTCTTCCCCCCATTCCCTCGAATCATCTACAGCAGACCGAGTAAATAACAATTTTTCTGGGCAAGAAGATTTAATATCAATATTCTGCTTTATAGTATCTATTACACATCTATATTCTTTCGTAAATCGTAACGAATTATTCTGAAGGAATAAACTTAAGTCTGGAAGAATTATAGTTTTACATTTTACACATTTAGTAATATGTAGCCATTTTGAAATATCAACATTAGCAAGCTTAAAAAGCTCACGATGCCATTCAGGTAAAGGACTATTAAAACTAGTCATATAAACTATTTTGGCACCTTTTGCTAGGAAATACCTACATTTATCTGTTTTAAGAAACCATAATCTGCTCAAATTATCAGTAATTGCATGCCCCCAACAAATATTAAAATACCCAATGAAAATATATGTGTCTTCGGATATTATTATATTGTCAGGGTTATAAGCTGTTCCACCTCCACATGTATATCCTGAAGAAATAATATACGATCCTTCCTCATCAAGAATTCCACCAGTTAATTTACCATTATCCCATCCTTTAGAAGAAAGTAATGTAGCATTTTTTTAAGAAATATATGACAAATCATCAGGACAAAACGATTCTTTTCGCCAAGCTTGTTCAAGTTTCTTTTTCCCCTTCTTTAAATAACCCAAATCAAATATTGAACTATCATTCATCTTATCATAATTTAAAAGTTCATTTTTTGAAATATTTATTTATAACTTTCTTTGCTATTATGCTCGGGAAAACAACTATACTATATAACTTTGCAGACCAAATTCCCAAATGAAGACATAGCCATAATAATCTTTTTGCCTTAGTCATTTGTTGAAGAGAACGATAATCAAAAGAATTTAATCTTTGACGATTAATCTCTGAACTATTTTTTGTATCTTCTACCAAAACAAAAGATTCTGATGTATCTATTGGTTGATTTGGATAGTTATATGTGCCCGCTGTTACTCCATTAATAGTTGAATCAATTTTCTGACAATATAAACCACTCCCATCAAAACCTTGATTTTTAACTTTAGTTATAACAGGAGTTATTGCGTATTTGTCATATACAGCAAGTAATGATCGTCTGGAGATATCAGACTTGCATCTTAGCATCTGATTGCCAATTCCTGTTATATTACAAGCAGCTTCCATATATTCTTTCAAGCAAGCATCTATCATCTTTCGATAATTTCCTTTCTTGACGAATTCCTTTAGTTTTTTCAACAGGATTCCCTGATAGTAAACATCATTCCAAGCCTCTTCCTTTTCTTTCCATAAGCCTGTGCCCCACATAGAAACATTTATTTGCTGTTTTAAAATGGTAGCTTCCTCAGAAACATCCCATTTTACAGGATAACTATAACCGCAAACTGCCAAAACATCAGGATCATCCTTATATTTTTCCAAACAAGCATTCATATACTCCAAAAAATTAGGAGAAAAGACATTGTCGTCCTCAGAATAAATATAAGTATCAAAACGTTCTTTAATAACATTCTGTAATTCCCTACTATTTTTGCCCCCTCCATAGTTTACCTCTCTCAAATAAACATGAATCTTCTTAAAATTCATATTCCCTACTTGTTCAAGGTAACTTTTAATTTTTTCATAGCCCGGACGATGACTCTCTTTTGCAGGATAATCCAATCCTACAAAGACTTCTGTCATGTCCGCCCCCTTACAAAGCGAAAGAGATTCCAAACACTCTTTAAAATGTTCGTACCTACATAATGTAGGAATCATTACTGGTGCGTATATCATTATATATAATTATAGATAAATTAAATTATTATTTTCCATAGACAATTTTTTCTATTATTTTTCCTTTATGAAGAATATAACCTACTCCAATAGACAATGCTGTTATCACCACAGACAATCCAACAGCAACAATCAACATAAGCAAAGAATTATCTGTTCCTTCCCAATTATTACCTAAATCCTTTAGATGAATCATACTGATGAAGAAATAGTGAATTACATAAATATCGAGTGTTCGTTTACCGACAAAATCTAAAATATTTTCCCAACAAGACATCGCTCCATGTCTGCCGACAAATAAGGTTACTACAATATATACCATACAAAAAGGTAAGAATATATGTTTGTTCAAACTAACTAAAGCATGAAAAGGCATATCCACACAAAATAAAAATGCATACGCCACAATACAAAGAGAGAACAACCAGTTCACCTTATGCATTTTATTCAATAAATTATATTTGGTCGTCATCACACCAAGCATAAAGAATGGATAGAAATTGCCACAATTAAGCATACAGAAGTAATCTTTTGTCTGAGCCGTATATTTCCATAATGCAAACATACCCCCCCCAGATTGCAATAGCTAATACTACATCTATATACCATTTCTGTTTAAAATTTAATCTATAAATACTAAGAGAGACATAGAATACAGCCAAGGTCATCAGATACCAGTATCCGTTCTTGTTTGGCGATTCCAAGAAGCACTTCAAGCCTGAGCCGAAGTCGCTAACCCATGTCATGGTAAAGCACATTCCAAAAACTATTAATGGCAAAAGCAGTCCTCGGAGTTTTCTGCTTAACTTTGTCATATTCCAAAAAGGGGAAGTCGCTCCTGAGCAAGCCACTAACCCAGAGAGGAACATGAACAAAGGCATGTGAAAAGAACTAATAACTCTATACGCAACATCATCAGACTGCGCAAAAGCCATACCATAAACATGTCCCATGACAACCAAGAAGATAGCCAAGCCCTTCATTCGGTCAATATAATCAATACGTTGTTTCATAAATCTCTTTTATACAATGCCACTTTCATGACAACTTTAGTTATTTAATTATCCTATCGTTTCTCCCTCAAGAATTTTACGATATTGTTTATAATTATATTTCTCCACCTTTTTAGTATCTCCTTTATAATCCATTAATAAGTTCATTGTCTTCTGAGCAATACAACGGTCTAAATACTCACTCCAAAAATCACAAGCATTTTCCAAAGTGTTATTACCTTGACTATCAATTTTTTTAATTATGTTTTGAAGTTCTTCCTTTGTAAAAATATCATTAAGTTGGCTACTTTGCTTAACTTCAAATTGGATTTTACCTGTCTCTTTAGGAATAAAATCAACGGCATGATACAAATATTTTTGAGGAGTTGAAATCATAGAATCCATGATAATTTCTTTAGACTCTTTCATTAGCTCAAAACCCTCTTGACCAGAATCACTTGGATCGGCATCTTGCAAACAAGCCCACCCTAAATAGAGCACATCAGATGCTGATATTCGTCCCTCGTCAAGTTGTTTTACACCTACCTTTAATCTCTCCAGACAAATATCTTTAAGTTCTTTATCTGTAAATACACAATCCTTTTCTTCTATGCGCTTTTCACTTAACTGATATAGCAACAAATAATGGAGATAATAGCTTGTTGCATTTACATCTACTTCACTCATTAATATATCTTTAACATACCGCTTATAATCATTTTGGGAACTGAACCCAAACTTTTTTTGCAGGTTGCTCCATTGGTAATAATACAAATAATGGGTTGCTAGAAAAAACACCTCACTATTAATTGTATATCTATAACATATCATACAAAGTTTCAAATATGCCTTCAGTTGATCTCGGCTATTTTGATAATCTTCTATTTTCACCAAAAAGTCTTTAATATCAACTTCTATTTTCCTTTCTTTCCAACTTGGGGCAAGTGAGCGTATATCCGCATCTGTAATATTGGGATCCTGGAGTTTATTTAAGTCATCCTGATGCAGACTTGCATTTTCCAAATTATAAAAGTAAGTATTGAAACTACGTTTCCAATAAATATGTTTTTGCCCCTTCTCATTTAAAAATTTCAAATTACCATTAGAACGAGTAGGGAACAACACTCGCATAGCATCATAGTCATCTTCAAATTTGATATTATTTTTCAATTTTAGTACATAAACATTTTCAGACTTATTATCGGGGTCATCAAAGCATTCCAATGATTTTATCAAATCATAGACTTCCTTGCGAGCAAATCTCAACAGGGAAATCATTAACACATCTTCAAAATAAACTTCATGTTGGATTGGAAGATAAGAAGCACAGAATGTATTCAAAAATCTTTTCACATCCCTCAATGACAGCAAATATCGTTCAACGTACATACTAAATATAATAAACGATTGTTGAAAATCATTTTCCTTGCAAGCCGTAATTATACCTTTTTGGGATAGTTTTGTTAATTCTTTCAGAAGTAATGTAGAACGAATTTGCCGATTGCCCTCTGGTAAAGCTATTTCCATATTGAAGTACTTATCTGAGAAATTTTGCTTTTGTGGCACATATAAGTTCTTCTCTAAAATGCAATTTATATAATCCTTATCGTAAGCTGTAACAAACACTGTATTTACAAAAGCTGCATTCTTGGTAATAAGTTTTAATACCTCCAAAATTTCCTCACTTGTCAACCTATCCAGATCATCAATAAATACCACTATTTTCTTTTTTGTTTTTTCGATACCCTTCTGAAGCCGGTCACGGCTATCCGTAGCGTCCTTAATATGTATTAATCCTAAGAACTTACCCCAGGATGTACCATCTGCTAATACACTAAGGTCTTCCATATAATCTTTCATGAAAGACTTCATACCCGTATGGAAAGGAGAAAGTGCTGTTGCTAATGTCGAAAGGAAATCCATTTGAATACAATTCACATTGGCAGAAGAACGCGCATTAAAATCTACAACTATTACGTCAGGAACTTTCTTCAAATTCAATTTCAACAAATTAAAGAAAGAACTTTTTCCTGTTCCCCAAGGAGAATTAATACCTATACTATAACTATAAGGAAATGATTTCTGCCTTATTGAACAAGACAAGCTACGTGCCAATTCTGTATAATGCAATAAATCATTATTTTCGCAACTAATAGGCTCATCTAAGTATATAGGAACTATCCCCTCTTTTTCCTCTGCGCTAGATTCTATATTTTTACTACACTGTGAAATTTTACCAACAACAAAGCCAACAAATAGAGCCATGAAAAAGATAGCAAAACTATCAAGTTTCCAAACAACATTGATTAAAGAATAGTCATCAGAATCATACTTAAAGAAAAACTTATAGTACACATATACTATAAATATAGAGTAACAAATCAGCCAATGCGTCTTATCAATATACTTTTGTGATGCTTTATATCCAATACGCAAACAATAAATAGCCAAGCAAATGACTGTACATATCATTGCCAGAGAATATTGAACAGACAAGAATTCCCAAATGTTCTTAAACACCTTATTATACAAGGGTTCTCCTAAAAGGAAAACAGCACATGTCACGCCAAAAGCTTCATAAGGTGTTGTGAGTTTGTTCATTAACCTCTTCATAAATTTCGCATCATAGTTACATACATAATTTCAACTTCTCCTCCAGCATAGCAAAAATTCTATTCATCTTGTTATCTACTCCCTTTCCCATATAATCAGAGGCATTCCAGCAATGAAGCCAACAATCATCCATCAAAGAGTAGCCATTACGGAAAATATCATCATCTGTATCATCAAGGAAGCAATGGATATCCTTGACAAGATGGAACTTGCTCCAATCCATTCCTTTAAAAATTCGCCCAAGTACATTCTGCACAAAGGCAACGAATTATTCTTTATAAAATGTTCATATATTAATACTTTTTATCACCTTAAATGGATTTATTCTTAATTTCTTTTTATCACCCGATTTTCCCCACAAACAACTGTTGTATTGTCAGGTATGTCTTTAGTAATTACACAATTCTGACCTATAATTACATTATTGCCAATCTTAACACGACCTATAATTTTAGTACCTGTGCCAATAAAGACATTATTACCAATCACAGCACACCCTTCTCCTGGATTTTTATGACCTATTAAAACACCTGGATAGATTGTGCAATTCTCTCCTATCGATGCTGAAGGATTAATGATTATAGGACCCCAATGCCATATAGTAAGACCTTTACTTATAATGTGGGGGGGTATTTGATACCCCGTTATATGCGAATATTTGCGCAATTTATGTAAATAATACACATAAACCGGTAAGAATATTTTATGTCTATTTTTAAGGTTTTCATAATACTCTACCAACCGTAAGGTCTTTATATAAAGCCAAATATATTTTTGCTCACAGATTGGATTCGAAAAGAGATTCATCCAAAACCTCTTTCTAAATCCTCCAATTTGACTTTGGTAATTTTTTCCTTCCAGCAAAATAAATTCTTTTAACTCCTTTTTTGACTGTATCATAGAAATACTATTTTGTAATTTTAGTATAACAATCTAATAGCTGATCTACAATAATATGCGGATCATGCCTTACCATAGCAGTATCTCTCGCTGCTTTTCCGATATTAACATTCTCTTCCAGATTATCAATCAAGCGCTTGATGCAATAAGCAGCCATATATGGGTCTGTTACAGGATAAAGAAAGCCTGTCTTTCCATGCTCTACCATCGAGTCTGTACCACCAACTCTACTTGCAACCACAGGAATACCAACTAGCTGAGCCTCACCCACCGAATTGGGACTATTTTCTACGTATGAAGAATGAAAATACAATGTACTTTTAAGCAATGAATCTCGTAAAACCTCAGCTGACGCAACACCTTTAAGATTAATATTCAAATTTTCATGCTTCAAACCTGTATGTTTCTCCATAAACTCAGGCTGTACATTACCATACACATTCCATTCAAAATCCAAACCTATCTCATTTTTCAGAATATTGGCAGTTTTTAAAATAACATCATATCCTTTATAAGTAGGAAAAGAAATGGTAGTTGTTATGACTGGCTTATTTTTCGGTATTTGGCGCTTCTTCTCCTCATAAAAAATATCACGAAGAATTTCTCCACCATAGTGATATTGAGCATTAGGATTCAAAACTGCCATAGCTTGCTTATCCCATTCTGTACGTCCCAAGACATGAGGTACTGCCTTGAGAATTGCCTTTTCACGATGGACACTTCTATTCCAATATGCAAGATACTGATATTTATGTAACTTGCCTCTCAGCCCTTTACCACTCATATAATACTGCCATTTTGAAATACTTGGAGGCAAGAATATGTGAACATAAAGAGAAAGAAGGCCCTGAATGTGTAGAACTGTAGGGATATTTCCTGTCACTCGAGCTGCCAATTGCTGATATAGTTCAGAACCAAATATTTGAATGATATCTGGTTTGAAATCTTCGATAACCTTTTTAAACTTTTCCTCATAATATGGCCAAAGTTTTTCATCACGAGTAACATCATGTATTTTCCACAAATCAATTATTTTATCCCATTTAGACTTTGAGTGATTAGGTACAGGATAATAAGTCACTCCATCTTGAACCACTTTGGTGGGTTCACCATCTTTACAAAAAGAGATTCCCAAAGTAATATTGTCATGCTGCATTAACTCTTTCTGAACTGATGCAACCCATCCTCCCCCATTATAGCCACTTCTTCCTTGTTGACTCGGTACATAAAGCCCCGAGCCTCCTATCCATAAAACTCTCATATAATTATTTCTTTATGAATTTATCTATCCAATTTAAAAGTTTATACATGATCAGCCAATCATATCGCTTATACATTTTGGCATAATGCTTCTTACCATATTCAGGATAAAGCACTCGTTCCTCCAAGAAAGTACGATACACACACATTTTGCGCCAGAAGCCCTCTTTCGAGAAATCCAAATAAGCGAAATAATCCTCCATTACATTTTTGCGAGGATGACTTGCTTCTGCAAAATTTCTATTAAAAAGCAAAGTAGGAAAAGATAAAGAATATACCTTTGCGCAGGACAACTGTCTTATCAACATTTCTGCATCCTCAAATCTACGTATAATTGCATTGTATGGGTGCTCTAAAAAGAAACTTCTTCGAAAAGCAGAGCTTCCGTTACCGGGTAGGATTCTGCTGAAGAAACACTCTTTCAAAGGGTTCTTGACATATCCTTTTAATGGATGATATGCCAAGGTTTTATTGGAACCCACTAAGATATATTTATTGGCATCAAATATATCCACATCAGGATGAGCTAATATGGCATCAGTAAAACCCTTCAATGCTTCTGGCAACAGTTCATCATCAGCATCAAGAAATACAAGCCAATCACCATTTGCAGCTTTGGCTCCAGTATTACGGGCAGCTCCTGGTCCTCCATTAGGTTGACTAACCAACTTTATCTTTGGATTATTTATCTTTTTAACTTGTTCAACACTGTTGTCTGTAGATCCATCATCTACCACTACAACCTCAAACTCACAACCTTTTTGCAGCAAAACGCTATTCAAAGATTGCTCTATTGTCTTCTCCTTATTATATAAGGGAATGACAACAGATATTAATAATTTATTCATAATCAACTTCTTTTACCCAATAATAATAATGAAAGATGTCTATTTTTACATATTAACAAATATGCGAAATAAGATAATATACAATAGACTATAGGTAGCACTAAATACATAAGAAGTAACACAAATTCGTTATTGATTTCCAAATGACTCATTCCGTACAAAGTATTGACCATAACTACAAGAAACATGTGAAAGGCGAAGATAAAAAACGAGCTCTTTGACAATTGCTCATTGATTTTTATTCTTGAAGATAATTTCAAGGATAAAAGAATAACTGCTGATATTCCTATCAAAACAGTCATAGGCAAAATGCTTCGGTAAAACACATTAATAAAACTCAGTAATAAGAAGAGTCCCATATCTAAACCACAAAGAGAATTTGAAACTTTAACATTTTCAGTCCTATTTTTCTGGAAAAACAATTGTATATATCCGCCTATCGAAAAAAACACAAGTCCACGTATATCTATATTACCGAATGGCATAGCTATATATATTGCCAGAAGAATAAGAATTTGCCCCCCCATAAGACGTTTCAACAGAAAATATATTAAAGGCGACATGATGACTAATACTATCAAATCTCTAACATACCAAAACGGAGTATGAGCTGGGACAGACATCATCGTTAATTCATGATTCCAATTTATATAACCGGTATCTGTATATCCATAATTAAAGAATATTTTGGGAGAGATTTTAGACAAAATCAGACAAACACTTGTACTGATGCTTTCACCATGCCGTATTGATTGTAAGAGCCATAGCCCTTCGTCATATACGAATCTCAGTATATTCCAAGAAAGATAAGGAATGAGCAAAGTATAAATGCGAGACTTTATTTTCTTTATCCAGATCCCCCAACTCCAACCTTGAATATCAAATTTAGTATAAAAGAGATAACCTGATATGATGAAAAATAATGGTACTGCAACCTGACAGAGAATTCGAGAAACCAGTATTCTCAAAAAATCATATAAGTTTATATCGGCTAATGCACTAAAATTAAAACTATCTGTTTGAAACTCTCCAAATCCGCTGCTATGTATAAACACCACCATCAAAACAAGCGGGAATCTTAACCATGATATGGATTCAGATATTTGTTTTTGAAAATGATTCATCGTAAATTCTGTTTCAAAAATAATAAGCTACTTTCACGTAAAACATTCAATCGGCTACAAACTTGCTCCCAATCTATTATTGCGCTTGAAGGAGTTAATTTTTCATCTACAATGCATTCCGTGAGACCTAACTGAGATAAAAGAGAAATATACCTGTCATTGCCTCCACTCGGATTCATAACAATAGAGAATGGCTTATTAAAGATAATAGAAAAGACCATACCATGAAATGAATCGGTAACGACATATTCTGCATCACGGAATTCAGCGAACCAATCCTCAATAGTATCTTCTTTCTTTACTTTTCCTCCTGCTTCTTTCACTACTATCGGCAAGTTTTTAGCCTCTGATACTTTTGATGCTACAGTCATCACACTCTCGCCAACTACCAAGGAATAAACAAAAATATGCTTCTCTTTTTTCGGAATATCATTACATACTTTTTCATAATCTTCCTTGTTCAACAGCAATGTAGGATCAAGCACCAAGGATGTATCAACCCCAAAGTGATTCTTACACAAATCTACAGCAGATGCCTCTCGTACAGATATAGCATCAAACCGTCTGGCAAGCTTTGAACATGCTTTTTCCTGTTCTTTAGTATATTCCCATTCCTTACACCCCAAAGATGCAGCATACGAAAACTTCTTCACCTTATCATCAGCAAAATTCAAGAACATATTACCCAAGCGAGGTCCAAGATTGAAAGCAGGTCTCCACACCTGGTCGCTACCGACTATATATGCCTCTATGCCATATTGTGCAGTCAGCGAAGGAGTAAAGTCCTTGACTGGAACCGACTTGATATTTTTAAGTACAAACTTGATAAAATTCTTGTTGCCGATGCGTCCCTTGTAAATAGGATATACAGGAAGATTTCTAAAAGATCGAGTCCTCAGAATATGCTTTACGGTTCGTAAAAACCATCGTGTACGGCTATAACAAGTATCATGTTCAAAAGTCAGGGGATCATGTCCTAACTTCATAAGTACCTGTTGGAGGGCATAATTCTGAATGATGCCTCCATAATTCAGCAAAAAATGCTGGGTTAATATTCCTATCTTCATGATTTGATTTTTGAGATAATGGTACGCATGAATTGAGCTATTCGAAAATGGTCGCAGAATGCAAAACTTACTATAGTTTTCCTAAAACCTGAACCATAATCCAATAAATTCTCATGCGACTTGAATCTTTCGTTCCATAATTGTTTATCAAACAATCCTTTTAATAAAGTTATGTATGAAAGTTTAAAATAATAACGCTCCAATTGTAAACGATTACTATTTGAGAGAGATTTATTCTTTAGAATGAGACTCACCCACAGGCTTTCCTGATTATAATAGCTTGGCGATTCATTCAAATAATTACTTGTCAATGCAGATGTATTTCTGCGTTCATAACCATAATAGGCTTTAGCTATATAAGCTATCTTTTGAGCATAAGGAAGGCACTGACTTAAAAAAAACAGGTCTTCTCTCATTGTCAACTCTTGGGGAAATGACGCCTTAGTTTTCATAAGCCATTCTCTACGCATCATCTTATTCCATAAAGCGCCATAAAGTCTACCATTCAAGATGTCATCAAGGATGGTCACACCATCAAGAGCTGTAGGTTTCTGAGCATGATAAACTTCCCCATGATGCGTCAACTCTCTATAATCGCAAAACACCATATCAGCCTGTTGGGCTTCTGCCTGTTGATACATCTCTGAAATCATGTCAGGCTGCACTTGGTCATCGACATCTACATATAGAATATACTCACCAATTGCATGATCCAGACCAACCTGACGAGAATGAGCCACACCAGAATGCGCCTCATGAAATACCTTTATCCGCCCATCTTTCCTTGCATACTCATCACATATAGCAGGAGACTCATCCGTACTTCCATCATCCACCAAGATGATTTCTATGTCTTGGAAAGATTGAGAAAGAAGAGTATCTAAGCTATGATGCAAATAAGATGAAGCGTTATAAAGCGGAATAATAATAGAAATGTTAAGCATCCTACAAGTTTTATCGCCACTTATTTACTATACTATCAAATGCCTTTAGCAACAAAGGGATATAAACCAATTTTAGCCTTACTAATCCAGCTTTAGTCTGTTTTACACCCAAACATTTCAATTCTTTGGCAAATTGATTAGCCTCCTTTGCCTTACCAAATTGAAGAGCATAAAAGAGTTTGCCTGTCAGACAATAAATGTGACTTAACTTCAAACTTCTTTGTCTATCAGCATCAGTCATAGCCCTAATAGACAAGAAAGTATTATCCATGATTTCTTGATAACCCTCAAAATCATCGAAATGCTTTTCGTAACTTTCTGTGCAACGAGAATGCGAATCTGCTCTTACTACAATCGAAAATAGTTCCTTTTCCAAAGTGTAGATTTTATAAGAATAACTTACAGGCAATAACATCTGAAAGTTTTGAGCATGGCGTTTATCAAATATATGTCTTGAAGGATTAACTTCATCAAAGCACTTCATTCTCATCATGTGTGTGCCAGCAACGGCAACTGATTCTTTTGCAGTAAAGTATTCCTCAAATAAATGTTCTTTTTGAACTTTATATTTATGTACCGAAACAACTTGTAATGTTTTTTCATCTACAAAACTCTCCCCGCATCTAACAATACCATAAGAATCATCAAGTGAATAGAAAGCCTTTACCATCTCGGATATAGAAGTACAACAAGAATAATAGTCATCAGCATCAGGCCAAACCAAGAATTCGCCATTAACTTCAGGCAAAGCCTTATTTATGGCTGCTGCCTGACCAGCATTATCTTGATACAAGTACAACAAGCTATACCCTTTTTGTTTAAATTTATTTATATAGTTTTCTATTACATCGTGTGTTTTATCTTTAGAACCATCATCTACAATTATCATTTCTATAGAAGGATAGTCTTGAGACAAAATGGAATCTAAAAGTCTATGGATTAACTTTTCACCATTATAACATGGAGTAATTATACTAACCAATCCTTGTTTAATCATTACCATCTAATGTTTTTATGATTTTTGCAGGTACTCCTGCTATGACAACATTTTTAGGGAAACTATGAGTCACAACAGCATTAGCACCTATTATTACATTATCACCTATCGTTACACCAGGCATAATACACACCCCTTCACCTATCCAAACGTTGTTTCCGATACAAACAGGTTTGCTTGACAATGGTCGTTTAGATGGGGGGGTAAGAATATCAGATTTATTTACAGAACCATGAAAATGATCTGTTATAAAGATTCTTGAAGCCAATAAAGTTCCATTTCCAATACTAACATTATCTATGCAACCTATATGTATTTCATTTCCAAAAGTAACTTGGTTACCGATTTTCAACTTTGGATAAAATTTTTGATTCGCATAATTATTATACGTACACAAACGAACAAAACGTCCAAAGCCACAATTATCACCAATTTCAATATTCTCCGGATTCAGAACTTCGTAATCCATATAAAAGAATTCCGATGATTTTCCTATAGCCTTAAACTGTCCCCTTAATGCCTGATATTTGTTCCATTGCGCCTTACGCTCAATACGTTCTAAAATGGAATATAATTTCAATACAATTTTTCCTATCATCATTTTTTCAATACATTTTTAAAGATTTCAACTAATTGTTTTGCAGTATTCTCCGAACTATACTTACGAGCATAGGCAAGAGCAGCCTCTGACATTTGCAGCCTCAATTCTGGGTCTTCCTCCAATTCCACAATAGCTTTCCTGATGCCCTCAACATCCCCAACTTTCACAAATTTAGCAAACCCAGCATGACGCATTTCATCACTAAAATACGGATTATCGGTAATGATACAAGGCTTGCCTAAAGCGACAGCTTCACAGATAGACGTAAGACCAGATGGAAGTTTGCGTCCTCGTAATGGCTTTGTTATGATTATGACAGCTTTGCAATCTGCTGTAGCTTTAGCTACTTTTTCATAACCGACGTTATTATGTTCCAACTTGAAAACTTGTATATTATCATAGCGACTTCTATACTTCTCATACAATTTATCAGAAGGAGGATAGACATCAAAAGAAATAGCCGATTCTTTTGAAAAAGCATCTATCGCAGATTCAAAATCCCGAGAGTCACTACCCGACATCAAGTAGTTCCCTTTGCATGTAGAATATTTCAAACGGATATTATCAAAATATTCCATATCTGGTCCCCAATCTACAACAAACATTTTATCAGAAGGACATCCTTTGTTTAAGCTAAGCCCCCTGAGTGTCTTTGTAAAAAACAAGAGAGCGTCACATCCTCTAAAGAATAGCTTTCTTTTTAAACGAGAAAGGAACTTCTTTGGCTCATCCTCAATAGGATTATGGTGCCAAACAACGATTTTCTTTCTAAACAGCCCTACAGCCTTCAAATAAATCAGCCATTCTAATCCTTGGTAATAAGGGGAATAAATGACATCATATTGCTTAGCCGTTCTTATCAATTGCCAACTATAATACAGATTTAGTTTTTTGGAAGCAACACCGTATCTTTTTGTTTCTGGAGCCCAAACTGTACAGCCGTATTTTTCTGTATCTATTATGCAATACATAAGTTCTCCTCTAAACTTATGCTCTTTTACCCAAGATAAGCGATCTTGAAGTGTACTATATGCTACAGGCATATAATATAAAACTCTAATTTTAGACATAGATATTATTTTTATACATCACAATCTTTCTCTTGCAAATACTCAAATACACTGTCAAGCAAATCCGCATCTAACTTCATTGCATCATCATAGCAGATTCTTAACTTTATTGCTGTCCGAATCAGAGAATTATTTACAGAAAACAGATAGTCATTTAAAGCCTTTAACTCAGGAATCAACCATTCATGTTTCTTCATCATCCACCAACAAAGTAATGTACACTCATTGGAATTTGTTGAGCATTCATATTCAGAGTCTCCCATGATATCCACGTCAATATATCCTTTCTCTAAATGGCTCTGGCAATTATCACATCGCTTAACACGTTTACTTGCTGTAAGATTTTTGACATTCAAGTGCAATGTGACAATAAGAGTCTCTGTTATTGGCTTTTTACACAAATCAGCTTTTTTATCGTGCAGATACTCCGCATCAAGTTCTAATTTGTCTGTCACCAAATGAGATATCCAATGAAATTTAGAATCCTTCGACAAGAAATTAAGGTTTTGCCTCAACAAGTGATAGTTTACACGGTCGTTGGCCACATCAAACAAATCAGCTAATCGAATCAAAATCATTAAATATTTCTTACTAATTGTATCATTCTTTGCATGTGATTTAAGTCCATATACATCCATGACATCGCTTCCATGACTGGCAGCAACATCAGATACAAAGGATAATAAAGCTGGCTCTAAGTATCTTAACAAAGAATCAGACTTCGCTATAATAAAATCTGCACTATCCTTAGGATGCTGTCGTCTCACCTTGTTTTCAAAATACTCATATACGCCCTCAAAGACTTTAACCAAGAAAGTGCCAGCTTCTTTCATACGAGCATTCTTCATATCTTTATCATCTGCTTCAAAGAACTTTTCAACAGACTCTCGCATGTTCAACATCTGTTCAGATACAAAGCTTATGGAATCGCCATTCGTAGCCCCCAACTCATACATGTCTGGATGTATCACCATGCTGATGTCATGCAGGTAGCAAGCCAAGAACAAAATATAATAGTCAACAGGTTTGATTGCAAAATAATCTATCGTCCTAACGATATGAACGGCTTGGTTGATTAGTGTCACAGCATGTTCCTCATTATGCAAAGTATAGGAATTCAAGAATTTGGAGCCATTATACCACAATCCCTTTATGATTCGATGGGTCAAGATGAGTCCATCTACCCATTCCGGATTACGAACGAAATGAACAAATGTGCCCACAACACTCAGCAAAGGCATATCTATGCCCATCTGGTTGGAAATATCATGGTCTTCCAAGTTCTTGATAAATGCCTTAAACTTCTTTAAGTCAAACATCTTGTTACGCAATCGAATCAAAATTCTCAACTCTGTATAATTCATTTTTCGTGAGTTCGATTTGACAAAAGGATAGAAGTCTGCACATAAGACACCGATTGAAGCGGAATAAAAAGCATTGAGTATTCTACGCTGATAATCAGAAGAATTGTTTGCAACAAATATTGTATATCCTTTAGCTTGAAATCCAGTCTTTAGTATTTCTTCGAATCCTTTAGAAAGGAAGCCAGCAAATTTTTCAAATTGTTTCATCTGAGGCAACCCCTCAAACTCACAATAGTTTTGCTTTACCCAAAGTTTCAAGGAAGCGTAATTATCTGTTACAAAACCTTTCATTAAAACAGAATTAGCCACATCTTTCTTGAAATATAAGTAATCAGAGTCTGCAACTTGGGCAATTTTTGTATCTTTTTTCACAGTATCCTTCTCGAAATCCTCAATTTGTTTTTCCAATTTGCTACCAGAATCCAAAGAACTTTGCTGAATTAACAACCTGTATTCTGACTGGAATATTTCTTCTTCATTTTTTTCAAACCACTCTCCTAAATCTTTTGGCTTTAGAAAATCATTTTCAAATGTTGCTGATAATTTCTCCAAAGATTCCTCACCAGTCTTCATTTTCAGCATACGGACACGATAAAGGAAGAACCTCTTGAAACGTTTGAGCATCTTCAATCGTGAAGCTTCCTTGTTTTTCAAGTCATTAGTTTTTTCTTTTACCTTCAGTTTGGCAATTTCCGTATCAACGACTTCATTGACAACACTCAGTTTTTTATAGGAGATAGAATCATCAATATCCTCCAAATTCTCATAAAGATTTGAGGCATTGGAAGTTTCCCTACTCAACGTTTCAAATCCATCCAAATAGTTATCAGCATCGTCAATATAGCAGAATGAACTTTTGCCATCTTCATGAAACTGGATGGTATAAGGTAAGTGCTTATGAAATTCAACAAAATCTTTGTTCATGACCTCAGCAGGATCATTTTCACAATTCTTACTCTTTTTGCAAAATTCTACCAAAGATTCATTCAACTTTTTTATTTTCTGTTCAAAATCATTAGAATTCATCTCTGACTGAACATATATGACAGAATCATCCACATAGAAATAAGCATCACCTTTAAAGACTTCCTCTTTCATCAAGAGTTTCTTTACCTCTATCATGCAAAGATTACCAAAGAAGTAAGATTGCGGCAAACCTTGTGGTATGCCACAATTCATGTAATCATCATCATCTAAAGCCTTGACATCAGAAATATCAGCATAATACAAACTTAACCAAGGTTCAATATTTTCTTTGGAGATTTTGAAGTAGAGTAATTTTGCGACAGCTATTTTCAACATGTCAAAGTCTTCTTCCCGATAAGTTGCTGACAACTTTTCAAGAATATAGTCATACAAAAATTGAGGAGACACAGAAGGAAAGAAGTTTTTAATATCAAGACTTACCTCCGTCAGAAAACGGTGGGTGTTTTGATAGGCTCGGCAATGTTCTATAATGCTTTGCGTATAATCCTTATATTGTGTTTGCCAACGCTTAAAAAGATATTGCACATCTGTGCTTGGTATGGTGCCATAGAAATTATGAGGAATAAGTTTAGATAAGTCAGACAATTTCCTTCCTTTTTCAGAATCCTCAAACATCAAGCACATCAAGATACTCACCATACAAATCATGTCGGTTAAACGTGCTGTATGTAGAGGACGAAACTTTAATGTCTTTTTGTCTTCCTCTAATCCTTTCAGCTTAAAATAAACCGAAATTTCAAACAAGTCATCCTTTGAGTTTAACAACTTTTTCAATCTTTGCTGGCAAACCTCTATCACCTTGCCTATCAACACATGATTGAATTTGTCTCCAAGAGCATAATACAATTCCAAGTCATTGTTAGCTAAAATGTCTCCCTCAATGCTTTTTACAGGTATGTGTGAATCAAGCAATCCTTTTTCAAAGACATACGATTCCATACAATATATCGCATTGAAAATATTTTGTCCAGAAACTATCTTATCAAGCAATAGATTTGACTTAGCTTGCCTTTTATTTTCTGTTGTTTTTGACATTTTTATCATGTTTTACAGCAATCTTTAAATGTTTTTCCCATAAATCATCCTGTCCGCTTCCATGATATTTACAAAAAGCAGACAACAACACAACTTTACCAACTTGAATTGAAACAGAATATTTTTTTTGTACATCAAACAAATTACCGATATTCTCCCACAAGACCTCAACAGTAGGCTCATGTCTTTCAAAAGAGACAGTGAAAACATTGGCAAAAATAACTTTTTTGCCAAAGACATCCATTCCTTTTCCTTGTAAGTGTTTTATATCAGACAACACTTGGCGTATAAACACACATACATGTCCCAAGTGTTCTATATATTTGCTCCATTGATTTCTCAAATAACTCCAAGAGTAATCAAATTGCTTCTTGGAAGTCAAGAAATAAGTGTAACCGAAAATAGAATTATCTTTTTCAAGAATCAATCGGATGCGATTGATTCTTTCTTCCTCACTATCTTCTTTTGCCAATTCCACTATATCTATCAAATAATTAAGCGCTTTTAGGTAAAGAAGTTTGTCACGCATTTTCTCCTCACCATCTTTTTGCTCTTCTGCCTCAAACTGATTATTGATGTCTTTACGCAAATCATCCAATGTATATTCATCTTTCGATGATTTTACCTTATCTTTATCCCCCATATTGTAATTTATAAAATTCGCTATAATCCTTGAATCCTTTAGGAAGGCTTTCTTCCCTCAAAAAGCATAATTGGTTTATGAAAAATCGTTGAAGTTTCATAAGAGCCTGTTTACCTGCCTCGTCTTGGTCTGGATACATATAAAGTTTATATTTTGTTAGTTTTATTAAATCTAATTCTGGTAAGATGGTTGCACTTGGTATCGCCACAGCTTTCTTACCAGAAGAAAGTAATGCCAAGCAATCAGTGATTCCCTCGCTGATAAACAACTTCTCATTATATTTCATGGTTTTCAATATAGGCAAATTGAAAATATGAGTTTTTTGAGAGGAAATAAATTGAAAACGAGGCGCATCTTTATTCTGTCCCAAATAACGAGACTGCAAGCCTATCAAATTATGATTTTGATCATAGTAAGGAAAAACTAAACAAGGAGTAAACAGGCGAAGATACATTTTGCCATTCACTACGCTTACAAGACCACTATCTCGTAGAGTTTCCTCACTAAATACTTCTTTCATTTTCTCAACCATTTCCCATGATCCATCCATAGAGACAATGTTTAGACTCTCTACCACTTGTGGAGAGAGTTTCCTCTCTTCAAAAAGAAAATTACGAGCATTAGCTGTCAAGCTACAATTTTTTATTATAAATTGAGCGACATCCTTGGCAAAAGGTTTTCTTTCCTCCGCCTTTATCTGTCTCTTTGGCAATATGCTTCTTTGGGGTTTCAGTTTTGGAACTTCATTATCTATACTTATGCCATATTTTTCACATAACCACAAGCAAGCATCCACAAAACTATAGTTCATATTTTCACGAACCAAGTCGATGGCATTCCCTCCTTTATTACATACAAAGCAGAACCAATTTTTCCTGCCCTCACCTAAGAAAGCAAGACTTGGATGATGGTCAGAGTGCATGAAACATAAAGCACGATGTCGTTTCACATCCATTCCAAGTTTATCGGCAACATCTTCACTCGAGAGTTCATTCAAGCGCTCTACTATCTCTTTTGGAATAAAAGTCATATCTACATATCATATTTACTGTACTGCTCCAGTATTTTTTGCAGGAGCAATATCTACAAAAAAATTATAATAAGCAACAACCACTTCACGAATTTGGGTTTCGACACATCTTTTAGCCTCTTTTGCTAAAAGATAGCCAACAAAAAACATCAGGCAAAAAATTACCAAAAATAAGATGTAGTTATACAACCACGTTATTCCTATGGCTTTTGCTAAGCACAACATAACAGTTTTAAGACCATGCCCATTGCATAATGCAGAACATACAACTATTGTTTGGCACTTTGCAAATAAGACAAATCCAAGAACAATCACAGAAGGTATCAACCCTTCATAAATAGCTCTCAACACCCAAAAACGAGAAATATACAAAAACCTACTTCTGCAATCTGCATTATCAGACTTATCCAATTTCATCCACATATAAGAATATGCCATATCCATCCCCATGCCTTTTATTTTTGCAACCTGGGGAGATTGTGGAAGACTATCCAATGCTTTCTTTACCTTTTCCTTCACAGTATCTTCATGTGAATTTATGCACCAATAACGAATTTGCTTGCCAGCAACCCAGCATATCATACCCAATATGTATGTAATCACAATACACACGAATACAGAAAGCGTAACTTGATTGTTGTGAAATACAAAATCACGAAAGCCAGAAAATGCATAAACAAGCACCGTCAACATCGCTGCACCAGAAACGAGGTATGACATATCAAAGATGTTGAGAGCACCTGTTATCGTATCAAATTGCTTTTGAAAATTCATAAGAAATATCCTTTCTGTTTTTATATAATGGCTACAAAAAACTATATTCAGTCTTCTTTGAAAGGAAATATGATGTAGCCTAATCCCTTACTTATTGAAAATCAGATATTTATCTTTAACAAAACACTTCAACATATCATTCCAATCCTTGAATCGAATTAATCCAACGTGATTCGATGTTTTTGGGTTAGTACCATAGGCACTATAATAAAGCCAAAATTTCTGATTTACAGAAACGACTGAAGGACGATATATTACTCTGTCATCCCAGCACCCGCGTTTTCCATGTGAAAGCAGGAAACCTTCATATTTATATTTCTTTTCATCTGGCGAAGCAAAAGAATATAATCTTAATGGAAAACCACCAATAGATACATCATTACCTACAAGCCAATATCTACCATCATTTTTAACAACATCAATATGTGACAAAATTCCTTTAGACAATACATACTTTGATTTCAATTCCATCATACCGCCATCTATCATCTCATAATAATTAATGGTGCGATACTTACCCTCAAAATCCTCAGCAGAAGAACACCACATGCGATATATACCATCTTCATAAATTAAAGCAGGACTGATACATAACCTTGTTTCATCGAAAGGATTTTTTAAGTCAAGCATGACTTCTTTTTCAGACCAAGTCCTGCCATCATAAGTAAAACGACGGTATATTATCTCTCTGTTTTTTCCATCATCAGTAGGATACTTATCTCGTTGAACTCTTCTCCACCAACATTCAATTCTATTCAAATCGGAATTATATACCAGTTCTGGATCTGAATTATATTCCTGTTCTTTTGGGAACATAATATCATCTAAAGGATTAGCTCCTTCTAAGGATTCAAAATTTTCACCATCCTGAGAAACATACATACAAGGGTTCTCTATGGCATCATTCATTCCTTTATATGGTGTGAAAACAAACCAGAATTTGTAGCCATTCCATCCTTCTTTAAAATAAAGACAAGATGGATGAAGCCCTTCGTTCCCACCATCATATGTTGCAAGATTAAGAGGAGACTTTGCATTCAACTTTTTAAAACATATTGGTGTATTCTTTATACGGATTAAGCGATGGCGTACTTTAAAGAAAAATTGTTTTATTGTCATTTTTTGAATTTGCTTTTAATTTTTTCAATGATTTTTAATCTCATTTCTTTATCTATCATATATTTATATCCCAATACAGCTGCTAACAATGAAGAAAGACATACAGATAATATAAAACGAATCCAACCTTCTTCCAGACAAAAATGCAACATTACTACAGGAATAGCTACAGCACCAAAGAAAATAAAACAAGGTAATATTGTCTTGTGCATAAACTCAGATAAACGAAGTTGTGGAATATATGTTGTCATATAATATACGTTGCACATAGTACCAGCCATATAAGCTACTCCATTATAGGCAAAAGGGACCCAAGCTGGTGCCCCCATTTTGAAAGCTATATATGATATAGGAAGAACCATAATATATATTGTACCATTAGTCAAACTTGTTTTTTTAATATTACCTGTTGCCTCTACTATATCCATAACTATGCTGGAAATTCCACTCAAAATGCAAAATATCATAACCAAATTGGTAAATATACAAGCACTCTCTGGCACAATGCCTAACCATAAATTTAATACAAAATGTATTTCAGACATTAAAGGGACAGCAAGAAAAGCCATGAGTACGAAACACAAGGTAGCTCCTTCGTGAGCCAATTTAATCATTGCTTCATATTCTCCATCTGCGTAACGCTTAATTATTTGAGGGCGTATAGCCATAATGATATTACTTGCGAAACCTCCAACTGCTCCTGTTACTGTTGATGCTATACCAGAGGCAGCATTAAGGGCTGTGCCAAAAAACATATTTATAAGAACAGAGATACCAGAGCCTCTGACCATTACAGCCACATTGCCTAAAATATCCCAACCAGAATATGAGAAAATCGGTTTTAACAAAGTCTTGTCCCAAATAAAATGGTAGCGAGTTTCTGGGAAATGCCTAACACAATAAATACGATTAAGCACCATAATAAGTGTTGAAACACAAAGGGTAAGCAAGCCATACAATATCAACTTATCCATATTACCTATTAAGAGCAAATAGATAATAACCAATTTCAAGACTGTATTTAATATATCGAAATAAGCATATACATCCATCTTTTCATGGGCAACAATTGCAGAGCTATAAGGAGTTTGAGTAACTCCAAACATAAGAGAAATGATACTGAACTGATAGACACAATTAGCTGCAAACATTCGCCCTTCGGGGATAACCAATTTATAATTGACCATCCATAAGCCTATTGTTTCTAAAAGAACAAAAAGAATACATGCTATTATAATGTGTATAGTCAAAGTAGTTGAAAATGTATCTTTTAAGCGCTTGGAATCTCCACGCCCTAACTCGAATGTTATAAACCGTGAGGTAGCTCCAATCATACATACCTGAATGACACTAAACATTCCAATAACACTGCCTACAACAGCATTTATTCCATAATCATCTACTCCCAATGTTCTGAGTACCACTCGACCTGTCACCAACGACAGTGCGAGAGATATAAACATACGGAGATATAAATAAAGCGTATTTTTTGCTATTCTACTATTGTTTTTTGTTTCTTTAGACATTTTTATACTAATGTTTATTCTACCGTTACACTCTTTGCCAGATTTCTTGGCATATCTACATTCAATCCCTTATCTACTGCCACATAATACGCAAGTATCTGCAGGGGAACGACGCTGAGAAGAGGGACTAAAGTATTGAGGGTCTGCGGTACTTCTATCACTGAATCGGCTATCGCCTTGACTTGTTTGTCGCCTTCGGTAACAATGGCCAGGATGCGTCCGTTGCGGGATTTTACTTCCTGCATGTTGCTGATGATCTTCTCATACAACTGGTGATGAGTGGCAAGGAATACAATCGGCATATCGGTATCTACCAAGGCTATCGGACCATGCTTCATCTCGGCTGCTGGATAGCCCTCGGCATGGATATAGCTGATTTCCTTTAGCTTCAAGGCTCCCTCTAATGCTACGGGATAGTTGAATCCTCGACCGAGATAGAGGAAATTATGTGCATAGGTGAACACCTTAGCCAGTCGGGACATCGATGGTGTCTGCTCCAACACTTTCTCCATCTTGCCGGGTATCTCTGCCAACTCGGCGATGGTCTCTACATAGTCTTTTTCGGAAAGGGTGCCAAGCTCATGACCTAACGCCAAGGCAAAAAGGGTAAGGACGGTAACCTGACCGGTGAAGGCCTTGGTACTCGCTACTCCTATCTCGGGTCCTACATGAATATAGATGCCGGTATCTGTCTCTCGGGCGATGGATGATCCTACGCCATTGACGATGCCGAAGATCAATGCTCCGTGCTGCTTGGCAAGTTGAATGGCTGCCAGGGTATCGGCTGTTTCTCCGCTCTGGCTTATGGCTATCACTACATCATCGGATTCGATGACGGGTTCGCCATAACGGAACTCGCTGGCATACTCTACTTCTACTCGCTTGCGACACATCTTCTCTATGAGCTGCTTGCCGATGAGGGCTGCATGCCAACTTGTTCCGCATGCCACGATGATGATATGCTTGGCTGACATGAGTCGGTTTTTATAGTCTGTAAGGGCTGACAACACGATGTGATTGTTGGATGGATTGTCCTTATCCGCAAACAGGCGACCACTCATACAGTCTTTCAGGCACTGGGGCTGGTCGTAGATCTCTTTCAGCATGAAATGGTCGAAGCCTCCCTTGCTGAGTTTGGAGATGTCGAGGTCTACGGTCTTGATGTCATAATCGCATAACTTATGGTTGAGATTGATCATCTCTATATCCTTACCGATTCTGATTTCTGCGATCTGACCGTCTTCGAGATAGACTACCTGGTCGGTATATTCTACGATAGGAGTGGCATCACTGGCGATATAGAAATCTTGCTTGTCGGCTCCTACGCCTACCACCAATGGACTTGACTGGCGGGCTGCCACAATGTGAGTGGGATTCTTGCATTCGATGACTGCTATGGCATAGGCGCCCACAACATCATTCAGTGACTGGCAAACGGCTGACACCAAATCTTTGCCATTCTGCTGATAGTATGAGTCTATCAACTGTACCAGCACCTCGGTATCTGTTGTGCTCTTGAACTGATAACCGCGTGCTATGAGTTGTTCTTTCAGCACCTGGTAGTTCTCGATGATGCCATTATGTACCAAAGCCAGGTCACCACTCATACTGACATGGGGATGTGCATTTTCGGCTGATGGTTCGCCATGTGTTGCCCATCGGGTGTGGGCTATACCGATATGGCATCCGCAGTCTTTGTCTGCTGCGAGTTCTTCCAAGTTTGCCACCTTGCCCTTTGTCTTATAGACATTGAGCTTGTCCTCTCCATTGACGAGTGCTACTCCTGCACTGTCATATCCTCTATATTCGAGTTTCTTCAGTCCTGCTATCAGGACTGGATATGCTTCGTTTTGTCCTATATATCCTACTATTCCACACATAAATTTATGGTTATGTCGTTATATTCTGATTTGATTTTTTGTGTTGTATTTTTTCGAAAACCCACCAGTCCTCCCTTCACCTTAAGGGAGGGTCCACCTCTCTTCTCGGTCTTCTTCAATAGTCTTTACGACCCCTTCGGTTCCCCTTGTAGGGGACAGAAACCTCAGGGAAGAAGAGGAAACCGCTCCTCCCGTCGCTCTTAACCGCTTCGCTATAAGGTTGGCGGACCATCAAAGGTCTATGCCAGGTTGTGCGGGATGGGACCGCCTGGTGTAGGCTGTTTACAACTCCCTATTCTTATACTAATCAACATTGATATAGAATGGAGTATTACGGTCTTGTACCACTACCACCAGCTAATACAATTCCTTTCATTGTCTTTTTCCATTCTTAAATGATTCTTTATATTGACTTTTAGTATTAGCAAAACTTTCAACTTCGGTTTCAATATCTCCATTGATATTCTTACGAAGTACTTCCTTTCCACAAACAGGACAATCCGCTGTTTCTATACTTCTTGCAGGATAAATTCCATACGAAATTTTCACCAACAAGTCTGTATTACAGACAGGACACGTAACATGCAATACATCATAACTTGCCATAATTCTGATTTTTTATTTTCCAAATTCTTTAATTCTCTGTTCTTTTTCATGAGCAGAGAAGAAGCTGACCATGCTTATTGGCTACGACATAACCATCCAAGCCTTGAACTACTACCTTACCATCATAGTCCATCCGAATATACTCTTATATAAAATTGTACTTTTTTAGATACACTTCTACCATAAGACTAAATTCACGATCTGGGCTAGCCCAGGCTCTTATCTCTTTTTTTTCACTATCAGTAAATGAAACCCTACCTTCTGCCTCGCGAGTTTTGTTCTTAGAAAGAATCAAATCTGCAATTTTTTGCAGGCATTTGCATCTTTTATATGTCAAAGCCTCATTATCCAGTTTAAAC
>OGFF01000732.1_pt1 | contig 42369 bp, 45 predicted proteins | sample 1570751 | NCBI WGS metagenome assembly OGFF01 (sample SAMEA2581951, study PRJEB24529) | metagenome | biome: Human gut stool | place: China | collected 2011 | reverse complement strand
AATGTATATATCCGAAAATAAGGTTCTTCCCCCTACTCCACCGTTTTTTATTAAATCTAGTAAATTTTATGCCTTACATAAAAAGTAAGCCTTACTTTAATATTTAAAATAAGACTTATATTTATTTTTATATATTTTTTTCATTTAAATATCTTTTTAATAAAAATGTAAGAAAATATGGAAATGTATAAAATTTTCCATTAAATCCAATATTTTTATTGCAAAGTTTTATTCCGTATTTTATATCTTTATATTTATCATTATCAATTAAATTATTTAAAGATATTGTGGAATTATCACTTGCCTTCACTTCCACTGGAATTAAATAATTTGTATCTCTTACAAAGAAATCCATTTCAAGTCTGCCTGTTTCGTCCCTATAAAAGTACAAATTATATCCTTCTTTAACTAACATATCTGCAACTATATTCTCATAAATCGCACCTTTATAAGTATTGAAATTTTTATTTCTTCTTAAATCAAGTTGAGCTTCTTCATCCAATGTTGCAATCAGTAGACCAGGATCTCCAAAATATAATCTAAAATTATCAGGATTATAGTTTCCTTTTAACGGTAAACTTACTTGTTCAAGACAATAGCAAATATTAACTATTCCAGCATTTTCTAGCCATTCTACGACTCCAACATATTCCCTATTTCGAGCTCCAGAAGAAATTTTTGTTATTTGAAATTTTTTATTTTCATTACCTAGAAATACAGGAATTTTTCTATATGCATTTAGTATTTTTGTTTTATCAAGTCCACCTGCATATTTAGTAATATCTTCTTCGTAGTCCAATATTATTTGCTTTTGCATTTCTAGAATTCCAGTATATGTTTTGTTTTCAACAAATGTTTTAACAATTAGTGGCATTCCTCCAACAATCATGTATTCTTGAAAATTTTCCATCATAACATCATATTGTATTTTTGATAATGGTTCATTTTTTTTCATACATTGATATAAATCTTCTATTTGCTCATTGTTATATCCTTTTGCCCATAAATATTCTTCAAAATCTAATGAATGCATTATATAATCAATTTTATTGCCTACACTATTCGATTCAATTTCTTCATAATTTATTCCCATTAAGGATCCTGAACATATAACATCAAATCTTCCGTCTTCTCTAAAGGCTTTTAAAGCCGTTGCACAACTTGGATAGTCTTGTATTTCATCAAAAAATATTAATGTTTCTCCAGGTATGAATTGAAAATCTCCATTCTTTAATGTGATATCTTTAATGACTCTATCTATTTCAAACCCTTTGTCGAAAATGTCTTTATATTCTGGTTGTAAAACAAAATTTATTTCAATTAAACTTTTATAATTATTTAACCCAAAGTTTTTTATTGATTCAGTCTTTCCAATTTGTCTCGCACCTTTTACTATTAATGGCATTTTATTTTTGCTTTTTTTCCATTCTATTAAATATTCATCAATTTTTCTTTTTAATCTCATATTATCACCTTCATCATTAGTATATCACATTTTCTAATGTATTTTTAAAGTATGTATAAAAGAGCAAAAGATTATACATATTTTTATTATGAGAAACTTTCATACATCACATTAATATCAACTTTCCCCTTAACTCCACTAACAATACCTGTTTGACTAAATTGCCAAACCGTATACTTACCACTATAATAAGTCTCATCAACATAATTAGCAAGCCAAACTGGGTAATTTTTCTCATTTTTCCATACAGCTTCTAAGTAAGTTTTACTACCATAAAGCATTGCATTATATCCTTGGTTTACACATTCGTCCATAAAGGTATCAGCCATATTATTTATATCATTCAAACTAAGTCCCAACTTATTAAAAGAATTCCAATTTTCCCAATCAAACGAAATATTTACATTGCTATAATTATACTCTTTTAATTTTCCACAAATCCAATCGGCTTGCGATTTAGCTTCGGTAGCAGTTTTTGCATAAGATGATAAATAAACAGAAATTGGTATATTATTTTCCATGCAACCTTTTACATTTTTTTCGAAATAAGGATCAATAGCCACTTCACCATCAAACCCATTTTGGTAGACCATTCTAAGAATTGCAAATTCAACACCATCTTCTGCAACCTTTTGCCAATCAATATCTTGTTGCCATTTCGAAACATCTATACCAAGTTTTGTTGCATCATTTTTATACTTTTTAACAGCGTCTTGAAACGATATTTCACTTTCTGTGTATTTATAATTATCTTTTACCTTAAGTACAAAATCTTTTGTTGTTACATTCCCTGCAGAATCTTCAATTTTGTATGTTAAATTATATTCTCCAGCATTGTTTAAATCATATTCTCCTATTATTTCTCTTTTAGGATTTTGATCAACATCATCTGCACTCATTATTACATCTAATAAATTTTTGCTATAGCCTGTTTTTACTGTATATGAATCGCCTAAAACAATTATTGGTGCTGTTGTATCTGGTATAATTTCATTACTTTGATTTGAAATTTGCTTATTTTTGATTTTTACAATAGCAAATGCTGTAAGTATAATAATTATTATTAAGACAGATGCAAACAATATTATTTTCTTTTTCGTCATTATAAAAATCTCCTTTTTATAAATTTATAATTTTTTCCCAAGGTAAATTTGCTTTTCCAAAATGACCATAGTTGGTGGTTAATCTATAAATAGGTTTTCTTAAATCTAAATAGTTAATTATGCCATTTGGTGTTAAATCAAATTTATCTATTATTTTTTTACTAATTTCTTCTTCAGATATAGTATTTGTTCCAAAGGTATTTACATAAACAGAAACAGGGTGTGCAACACCTATTGCGTAAGCAAGCTGAACTTCGCATTTGGTAGCATATCCATTTGCTACAACATTTTTAGCAATATGTCTTGCCATATAACTTGCAGACCTGTCTACTTTTGTTGGGTCTTTTCCGGAAAATGCACCTCCACCGTGACGACTGTATCCACCATAAGTATCTACTATTATTTTTCTTCCTGTTAAACCACTATCACCAAGAGGGCCTCCAATTATAAATCTTCCCGTTGGATTTATGAAATATTTCGTATTTTCGTCTAAAAGTTCAGTTGGTACTATTTTATTTATAACTTCATTTTTTATGTCTTTTTTCAGAATATTCAAATCTACATTTTCTTTGTGTTGAGTTGAAATGACAATTGTATCAATTCTTTTAGGCTTACTGTTTTCATATTCAACTGTTACTTGAACTTTACCATCAGGTTTTATATAATCTATTATATTTTGTTTTCTTACAAATGTTAATTGTTTGGCAAGTTTATGAGCTAGAGAAATAGGTAGAGGCATTAATTCTTCTGTTTCATTACACGCAAATCCAAACATTAATCCTTGGTCTCCAGCACCTAGTAATTCTTGGTTTCCTTGCTTTGTTTCTAATGATTTATCAACTCCAAGTGCGATATCAGATGACTGTTTAGATAATTTTATTATAATATTACAGGTTTTATAATCTATATCTGTTTTACTATCACAATAGCCAACTTCTTTAATAGCATTTCTTACAACTTGCTCTATATCAATTTCTGCATTTGAAGTTATTTCTCCTGTTATATAAATTTCGCCTTTTCCTGCAACTGTTTCACAGGCCACGCGTGAATATGGGTCTAGTTCTAAATAACTATCTAATATACTGTCTGATATATAATCACACAATTTATCTGGATGTCCTTCTGTGACGCTTTCAGATGTAAATAATTTTTTCATATTTATTATCATTCCTCTCTTTAAAGGCACAAACTATAATGAATAAATCTTAAAATTTTAGATATTATTCAAATTTGCTCCTTTACTTTAATTATAAAGAGGCTTTTATGTAATTTATCCTTAATATTTAAGGTAACATTTTAAAAGCCTCTTTCATAGCTATCTTTTTATTTTTTTAGTTGTTGTTTTTTCAAATTCTTCTTTTCTTATTTCTATATCTGTAATTCTTTTATATGTAGGAAGTTCTTTGCAAACCTCTGCAATATCTTCCTTTAATTTTTCATTTATGTCTTGTATTTTTAGTTCTTTAACTTTTTCATCATTTAAAAATACTTCTGCACAAAGTGATACTTCTTGTCCAATACTATTTTTGATTCCTTTTACAACAACTTCTTCAACATAATCTATTCCTAAAATGTAATTTTCGATTTCTTCTGGATAAACATTTTTACCATTGTCTAATACAATTATGTTTTTCTTTCTACCATTTATTATAAGTTGACCTTTTTTATTGATGCTTCCATAATCTTCTGTATTAAACCATCCATTCTTTAATACTTTGTTTGTTCTTTCTTCGTCTTTATAATATCCTTTCATTACAATGTCGCCTTTGACACAAATTTCGCCGTCTCCGTCACTATTTATGTTTTCAAATTTAATTTCACAACAAGGTAAAACTACACCTACAGTGTTACTATCATTGAATTTCAATCTATTAACACTAACAAGTGGTGAACATTCTGTAATTCCATATCCATTTAGTAAAGTTATTCCTATATCATTAAAGAATTTACCTATTTCAGGTCTAATTGGTGCTCCACCACATACTATTTCTTTTAAGTTTCCACCAAAAGCTTCATGTATTGATTTAAATAGTTTGGCTCTTAAATCAATTCCTGTTGCTCTTAAGCCATTGCTTATTGGTATCATTTTCTTTAGCATTTTGTCTTTACCTGTTTTTTGTGCATTGTTCCAAATGTTTTTGTAAAATACTTCTGTAAATGCAGGAACTAAATAGATAAAATCTGGTTTGAATAATTGTAAATTTTTTAATACATTTTTTAAACTGTCATTTATGCATATTGTTGAATGTTTATGTAGTTCTACAAGTATTCCAGCAACAGCTTCATAAGTATGGTGATATGGAAGTACAGATAGGCATTTTTTTCCAATATCTGCAACTTGTAACCCATAATATACAACACTTATCAAATTATGTTCTGTAAGCATTACACCTTTAGGAGCTCCTGTTGTTCCAGAAGTATATACAAGTAATTTTAGTTTGTTTTCATCATCTTTTAAATCTGTATATATTTTGCTACCCTGTTCTAATACAGATTTACCAGTTTGTTTAAACATATCATAAGATAATATGTTTCCATCATTTTCGTGTCTGTTTAATCCTATGAAAAATTTGATATTTGGTACGTTTGCTTTTATTTCTTGTATCCATTTTTCGTATTTTTCGGAATAAAATAGGACTTCGCTATCACTGTGTTTTAAAACATTTATAATGTCTTTACAAGGTAATTCTCTATCTATTGGTACAAATACACCTGTACTTTTTAAAACTGTTAGGTAAACTGTAAGCCATTTGTAGCTGTTTTCACCAATCATAGCAATATGTTTATCAGCCATTCCTAAACTTGCCAAAGCTGTTCCTAATTCGTCAGTATCTCTTACAAATTCTTTGTATGTAACTTCGATTATTTTATCATGATTAACTTCATCTCTATACTCGAATGCATTTTTATCTCCAGCTTCTTTTACTGCTAAATCTAACATTTCTTTTATTGATGAAACTTTTGTTACATTACTATTTAATGCGTAATTTTTATTCATAACATCCTCTTTTCTTTTTTACCCTATATATTTGGAATTTATTTTTGTTATTTTTTCATCTAGTTTGTTTACTATTTTTGCATATTGAACCATTTTTATTGAATCAATTATGCTTAATTTGTTTTTAGCTTTATATTTTATTTTGTGTTCTGTTGTAGACCAGAAGTCCATTGCCATTGTTCTGATTTGTATTTCTACTTTTACCTGAGCAACAGTATCACCTATATTTACTGGCGTTTGAGCTATTATATGTAGCCCTGAATATCCGCTTTTTTTAGGTGTATTTACATAGTCTTTTACTTCTAGTATTTCAAGATTAGAATTTTTTTCTATTACTTCTTTTATTTTGAAAATATCTGTTTTAAATGGACATACTATTCGTATTCCTGCTACATCATTTATGTTTTTTATTAGTTCTTCGTAATTTAGGTCATAATTTTTCTTTTTCATTTTTTTGACTATACTATCAGGTGTTTTTATTCTGCTTTCTATATTGCTTATCACATCATAGTTGTAGATTTCTTTTAAGCTTGCTTTAAATCCTTCTAGTTCTTCTTTTGCTTGTATCATTGCTTTTTCGTATATTAACATTAATGTTTGAAACTTTTTTTCTTGTACATCTATTGGAACTAGGCTGAGTAATTTTAGGTTTTCTTGGTTTTGTTTTTCCATATAATTACCTCCTTCATTAGATTGTATTTATTCTAATGTTTGTTTGTTCTTTTTTGATGTTGTGTTTGTGGTTTTTGTGTAAATTTTTCCAACGTCATTTTATCATATTACGTTTAATATTGCAATTGGGTGGGAGGAGAATTTTTGATATTTTTTTATAATTTATCTATAAAAAAAGCACTGAATTCTTTCTATAAATCTAGTGCTTTATATATTAATAATATTATTTTAATTTTTTTGCCAGTTTAATATTGGATATCCATCATTAATGTTGTTTGTATCCTCTATAAATTTATTTTCATCATCAGAATTTACAATTTCTAAAATTTTTTGTGGTTCTGCTTTTTTCTCTAAATTAACATAAGAAATATCCCTCCCAGATAAATTTTTTCCGAATGCATCTTCTTTACCATAAAAATATAGATTTTTCATTTTTACAATATTTGCATTATCATCTACTAAACCTATTAATAATCCTTTATTTGCAGAATCAGATTTAATTAGTGTAATTTCTGTTTCACTGTATACATTACTTACTGCAAATAGATTATATTTTCCAATAATTCCTCCAATAGATACTTTCTCTCCAAAATTTTTAGCTTCTATTGTGCCTTTATTATAACAGTTCTTTAGTTCATCTACTTCTATACCTGCAATTCCTCCAATATTACATTTTACTGTTGAATCATTTGCAGTTATACTTATTTTTCCTGAGTTATAACAATTTTTAACTTGACATTGTGCTTGTCCAGTAATTCCTCCAATATGTGAAGAAACATTCGCTATAAAAAAAATATTACCTTTATTATACGAACTTTCTATGCAAGCATTTTCTGAAAATCCCAATCCTGCAATTCCGCCTATATATGTGCCATTTTTTTCACTGTTAACTATCCCTTCATTGCCACATTGGCTTACTTTGCATAAATTTTGTGCAACTATACCAGACATAAACATAGCCTCTCCTGATATATTTGACATATTTATACAGTTTTCTATATTTCCCTGATTTCTGCCTGCAATTCCCGATATTAGTGCGTAATTTCCTTTACTCTGATGTTTGCCTTCTACAGTACAATTTATTATTGTTCCTTCATTATTCCCAGCTATACCTGCCACAAAATAATAAATTTCATCATTAGCTACTGTATAAATTTTAGTATTTTTCAAGTTTAAATTTTTTACCATTCCTTGATTATTTGCAAAAAGACCTATATATAGAGTTTCTGTTATATTGCTTTTATTAATACATAAATTATATATAGTTTCATTTCCTCCATCGAATGTTCCCTTAAAATTATTTTGATTTATATTAATGACATCACCTATTGAAATCCAGCCAACATTGGAAGTAAGATTCTCTTTCAACTCTCCATCATACCCATATTTACCATAATCTGTTCTAAATGCATCCACATATGACTTATTTGAATTAAAATCCAAACTGCATCCTAGCTTAACAGTTTTTCCATTATAGTTATTTCCATTTCTTACATCATAAGAAAAAAACACCAAATCTTCTATACTGTTTATAATAAAAACATCATCACTTTCTTTTTCTAACTCACCAGGTTTCAAGTCTGTTACTTTTTCAACATTGCTTCCATCTGTACTATCATTAATTATTTCTTCTAAATTAGACATATCTTGTTTCTCTTGTTTTTGCCCCAAGCTTGTTTTTTCTTTTGCCTCTGCTGCCCTATTCAAAACTCCATTTTGACCAGTTAGCATACTGATGCTAACTCCGTGCTAAAATAAGTAAAATAATTATTGTAACTACAAGTGCAATTAATGTAATTCCACTATTTTTTTCACTTTTAAACTTCATAATTCTTCCTCCATCGTTTACTATATTTATTTACAACTAACAGTAAATTTATTCATTTTTCATTCGTCCACCTCAAGTATTTACCGTCTACCAAATAATACCACATAGTTGTAACTTAGTCAAGCTATATATGGGTTAATTTTTCCAAAAAAATTTTATATAATATAAATAAATTTTTTACCAAACGGAGGTACATATGTTATATTTAAATGTAAAACAATTACTAAAAAATAAACGAAAAACAAAATATTGGTTAGTCCAAAATATGCATAGTGATTATAAAACAATTTCAGATATGATGGATAATAAGACAACTGGGATAAAATTCGAAACAATCGAAAAATTATGTATTTTACTAGATTGCACCCCAAATGATATTTTTAAATTAGAAAAAGAAGTCAAAGATAATAAAAAAGAAGAAAAAAATGTTTCAAATGGATAAAAATAAAGACACGAAAAGTTTAACTTCTCTTCGTGCTTTTATTTTAGTTCCATCCTGCAATATCTTCTTTCCCATCAAATAAATAATCTAATTTTTTTCCGTAAACTTCTTCATATTTACCAACTTTTAACTCATAATCTCTCTTCCTTAAATCCTCTTTTTGAGCCTTAAAGTCCAAAGAAGTATCAGGATACAAGGGTTTCATAACGTGTAATATATATTTTTGAATATAAAAACCATCATCTCCTAATTTATCAGTATTTTGCATCTCAACAAAACATGGAATTATAGGAACATTATATTTGCAAGCATAATGATATGCACCGATTTTTCCAGGACGCGGTTTTTTATAGTTAAACCACATTTCTTCTTCTGGATAAATTAATACAAAATGTTTTTGTTTAAAAAGCTTTTCTAAAGTTGGTTCAAAATTTGTTGATATATATTGGTGACTTTTGTTTATTGGTATAGTTCTATTGTTTTTTAATAGCCAGCCTAAGCATCCTGGCATAAATATATTTGTTTCTTGTACTATAATATCAAACTTTCTTTTTTTACCAATTTTATGCATTAAATATCTAATTATTGTGTTATCTATTTTACTAAAATGGTTTGATGTTATTATGGCTCCTGTTTTTATTCCTTTTATATTTTCCAATCCTTTTATCTCAGTTTTGAAGTTAATATATTCTGTTATAGAATCTGTTATGCTTCTTGCCACCATTGTTTTTGCTTTATTTCTTAATTTCTTTTTTCTACTGTCATATTTCAAAATTACTTTTTCTCTTTCTTCATTTGTTACTACATGGTCGTGTAATTCTACTTTTGAATTAAATTCTTTATTTTCAACTGCTTTTCGTATGTTTTCTATTACTTGTAAACGTTCTTTATTTTTTTCCATTATATACTCCCTAATATTTTCTTTATAAATTTAAAAATCTTTTTAATTTTAACATATTAATTTTTTTATTTCAACTGTTGTTTTGGATATTTTTATTTTCCTCTTTAACCCCAAAACGCCAATACTTTGCTTTAATTTAAAACAAAGCATTGGCATTTTTCTATATTTCTATTTTCTCAATATTAATTCATCATTTAAGCAATCTATACATATTTTTGTATTAGGTAAAATTTCTTGTTCCAAAATTTTCTTAGCAATTAAAGTTTCCAATTTCTTCTGAACAAATCTCTTCAAAGGTCTTGCACCATAAATTTCATCATAACCATTTTCTATTAAATAGTTTTTGGCACTATCTGTTAATTCCAATTTAATATGTTTGTCATCTAACCTTCTTTCCAAATCCCTAATTAATAAATCTAAAATCTTAGAAATTTCATTTTTCTTCAATGGTTTATATAACACAATTTCATCCAAACGATTCAAAAATTCAGGACGGAAGCTTTGCTTTAATAATGTATTTACTTTCTCTTGAGCTTCTTTTGAAATTTCTCCGTTCTCCCCTATTCCCTCTAAAATAAATTCTGAGCCTAAATTTGATGTTAAAATTATAATTGTATTTTTGAAATCAACTGTCCTTCCTTGTGAATCTGTTATACGGCCATCATCTAAAACTTGAAGAAGTATATTAAATACATCTGGATGAGCTTTTTCTATTTCATCAAATAATACAACTGAATAAGGTTTTCTTCTAACAGCTTCTGTTAATTGTCCACCTTCTTCATATCCAACATATCCTGGAGGAGCACCAATTAATCTAGAAACCGAATATTTTTCCATATATTCAGACATATCAATTCTTATGATGTTATGTTCATCATCAAATAAGCTTTCTGCCAAAGCTTTTGCAAGCTCTGTTTTACCTACACCTGTTGGACCTAGAAATAGGAATGAACCTATCGGTCTACGAGGGTCACTTATTCCTGCTCTTGAACGTATAATTGCTTCAGATACCTTTTCAACTGCTTCATCTTGGCCAATTACTCTTTTATGCAAAATATCGCTTAAATGTAGTAATTTTTCTCTTTCACCTTCCATCAACTTACTTACAGGAATTCCTGTCCATCTTGAAATGATTTTTGTTATTTCATCTTCTGTAACTTTATTTCTAAGCAAACCATCTTCTTTACTTTTTTCTGATATTTCTTCTTCTTTTTCTAATTCTTTTTGCAATTCTGGAAGTTTACCATATTTTAGTTCTGCAACCTTATTTAAGTCGTATTTTCTTTCCGCTTGTTCAATTTGAGCGTTTGTTTGTTCTATTTCTTCACGTAATTTTTGAACTTTTCCAATTGCAGTTTTTTCATTTTTCCATTTTGCCATCATACTATCAAATTTCGTTTTTAATTCGGCTTTTTCTTTTTGAATATCCTGTAAACGCTGTTTTGAAATCTCATCATTTTCCTTGCTTAAAGCTGTTTCCTCTATTTCATATTGCATAATTTTTCTAGAAATTTCATCTAATTCTGTTGGCATAGATTCCATTTCTGTTTTTATCATAGCACACGCCTCATCTATTAAGTCTATTGCTTTATCTGGTAAAAATCTATCTGATATATAACGATGTGATAATGTTGCTGCCGCAATAAGTGCATTATCTGCAATTTTTACTCCATGATATACCTCATATCTTTCTTTCAAACCTCTTAATATAGAAATTGTATCTTCAACAGTTGGCTCATCTACCATTACAGGTTGAAAACGTCTTTCTAAGGCTTGATCTTTTTCAATATATTCACGATATTCATTTAAAGTTGTTGCTCCTATGCAATGTAATTCTCCTCTTGCAAGCATTGGTTTAAGCAAGTTTCCTGCATCCATTGCACCATCTGTTTTACCAGCACCAACAATTGTATGAATTTCATCTATAAATAGAATAATCTTTCCCTCACTTTTCTTTACCTCTTGTAATACTGCTTTTAATCTTTCCTCGAACTCACCTCTATATTTTGCACCTGCAACAAGTGAACCCATATCTAGTGAAAATATTGTACAATCTTTTAATCCTTCTGGTACATCTCCCCTAACAATTCTTAGTGCTAGACCTTCCGCTATTGCCGTTTTACCAACACCTGGTTCACCTATTAAGCATGGATTGTTTTTAGTTTTTCTTGATAAGATTCTTATAACATTTCTTATTTCTGTATCTCTTCCTATTACAGGATCTAACTTTTGCTCTCTTGCAAGTTTTACTAAATCTTGACCATATTTTTTTAGTGCTTCATAAGTTTCTTCTGGATTATCTGTTGTAACTCTAGTATTTCCTCTAACACTTGATAATGCTTTTAAAAATATGTTTTTTGTTATATTAAATGTTTTAAATAATTCTTTTAAATTTTTGTTTGCATCATCAAATATAGCTAACATTATATGTTCAACAGATACATAATCATCTTTCATTTTTGTAGCGGTTTTCTCGGCATCATTTAATACTTGGTCTACATCTTGTGAAACATATATACTGTCATTTGGTCTTGAACCTCCTGTCATTTGGGGCTTTTTGCTTATCTCTGTTTTTACTGCATCCTCAAAATTTTCTGATGTTCCTATCTTTTTTAACAATTCTTTTATTAAGCTATTATCTTGCTCAAGTAGTGCAAGTAGTAGGTGTTCTTGTTCTATTTGTGAATTATGATTTTCTATTGCTATGCTTTGAGCTTTTTGTATAGCTTCTACTGATTTTTGTGTAAATTTTTGTATATTCATTTTTTGATACCTCCTTTTGCTCGTTTTGGACCGGTTCTTTTGTGAACATTGTTCATTTTGGACCGGTTCTTTTTCGAACAACTTTTATTATATCACTTTATTTTAGCACTTGCAATAGTAGAGTGCTAATTTTTTATAGAAAATTGAAGATTAGATTTTTGGTCTAATCTTCTTTTATTAAAAACTTATAATTTTGTTATACATTTCAATTGCGAAATTATCTGTCATTCCTGCAATGTAGTAAATAACAGCTTGCAAAAATTCATTATCACTTATTATAATATCCCTATGATTTATGTCTAAACTAAAGAATTCTTTTAGCCATTTGTTAAAATCATCAGCTAAGACTGGGCATATTTTTTTCATATCATCGTCTCTAAAATTCATTCTACTTAAAAACCAAAATAATTTATTTAAAACTAATTCAAAATAATCTACACTTCCAAGCGTTTTTTCTGATAAATAAATATTTTTGTAATTAAATTCTTTTAAGTTGTTTAGCATCTCAAATTTTTCATCTGAAAAACATAAACCATTTTCTAAGGATGAATTTTCACATAAATCTTTAATAAACATATTCAAAATAACCGTATTATTTATTTTTACATCTTTATCTAATTTTAATACTTCGTGCAATTCTTTAAGCTTTTTATCTAAAATTCCAAGTGTTATAGCATCTTCAATATCACGTCCTAAATAAGAAAGTTTGTCTGCAATTTTTACTACACAACCTTCCCATGTGTATGGTGCATATTGATTAGGATGTTCGTATTCATATAAGTCTATGTATTCTGTTCTTGGTTTTAAACCATTCTCGTTAATTTCGCCACAATGTGAAATTATTCCATCACGTACACCATAAGTTAAATCAAGTGGCTGAATTTTTCCTTCTGGTGTTTCCAAAAGTTCGACTTTATCTACAAATTCTAGCCCATTCTTTTCATGCCAAAATGGCTTTTGTATAAAATCTTTTGAAAGCTCAGATATTATTTTTTCTCCTTGATGTCCAAATGGGCTATGACCTATATCGTGTGCAGTCGCAATTGCTTTTGTGAGTTCGGTATTTAGCCCAAAATATTTTGCAATTGTGTAACTGATGGATTCTACTAATGTTACATGCTCTATTCTTGTACAAATATGGTCATTTTCTGGTGAGAAAAATACTTGTGTTTTGTGTTTTAATCTCCTGTATGCTTTGCTATTTATTACTCTTGTATAGTCTCTTTCGAATTCTGAACGTATTTCATTATCTCTTTTATATAGTGAATTTTGTCTTTTTATTATATTTTCCCAATTGGGATTTTCTGGGTTTACTGATACTTTCTGTAGTAGATTTCTCATAATTTTTCACTCCTTTTTATATATTCTCGACATTTATTTTCCAATAATTTAAAATCACAACACCTTTTTGATATTTTGGAATTTGGATTTTTTATTTTTTCATCATACAACTTAATAGCATTTGATTTTATCTTCTGCCTCTTTGTCTTATATGCTTAATTTATATATTCTTATTTTTGATATAATCACCGTTAAATTCACTTTCTAGTATATCCATATATAATTTGTCATAATACTTTCCATCAATAAAATATTGCTCTCTACTAAGACCTGTGTCTTTAAATCCACATTTTAGATAACATTTATGTGCTCTTTCATTTACTGAAAGTAAAGATAGTTTTATACTATGTAAATTTAAGTATTTAAAGCCATATTCTAATAGTAAATTAATTGCTTCTGTACCAAATCCATTGTTTCTAAAATTTTCATCGCCAATAAATATACCTAAAACCGCACTTCTGTTAATCCTGTCTAATTTTTCTAAACTGACTGTCCCAATTAGTTTATCATTATTGATTGAAATAATGTTAAATTCTCTATTTTCTGAATTTTGTGTAGCATTTTCAAGCCATTCCTTTTCTGTATTTAATGTGGTTATTTGTCCACTCCTTCCTAAATAATCTGTTATTTGAAAGTCATTCATCCATTCAGTGAATTTGTGAATTTCTTCTTCTGATGTTCCTTTAGGAGATAAATATATTCTTTCTCCTATTAATTTTTTAAAATATTTCATATATTCAAACTCCTCCTTTTATAGTTCATATAAATGTGCTATCATTTCATATTGTTTCTCTCCTATTTTCATCCATACACTAAAAATTTTTAATGATAGTTTTTATTTCTCTAATTTGATTTATTGCCTTTTCGTTTTTAAATTCAAATCTGTTTAAAATTCTTTCTATATATTTTTCTTCTTTAATAATTTTCTTTGAACATTCAAAATTTAAATCAAAAATAAATGCAATCTTTAAAATAAGTTTGTCTAAATCATTTTGTTCATCAGTAATTTTTATTGTTTTTTTTGACTGAAATTGTCTAAAATAATTTTCGCTTATACATAAATCTCTTAAATCAACATCTTTCATAAGAATTCCATCAGCGACTTCATATAAAATGTCAATTTTATCGGCATCTCTTATTATTTTAGAATAAAGTAGTTCTGTTTCATTTAAATTTTCATCAATTTGATATTTATTATGATTAATAATTGCTTTTTTATTATTTCATCATATTTATTTTCTGTAACAAAGGTTCTAATAAAGTTTTTTTCCTCTAATATTTTCGAACCTAAAACTCCATGATTTGTACTTATTCTATCTGAAAAAGTTTTCCATTTTGTATATTGTTCAAAGCGTCCAATATCATGTAGTAAGCCAATTAGTGTAGCTAATTTAATTTCTTCCTCTGATAATTTTAATTCTTCTGCTATTTTTTTAGATATTGCCATCACACGCAATGAATGTTGTTCTTTTCGTTTTATATTTTCATTATTTAGATCATAATTTTGTACATATTCTAAAAAATTTTTTTGTTCATTATTAATATCAACCATTTTTTCCTCCATACCTTATTATAAATTTGTATTTTTGTTTAGGTATAAACTATCTGACTCCTTATTTTTTACAATTATATTCTTTTCTATCTATAATACTTCCATCAATATCTTTCAAAATAATTTCCAAATCATTTATTATCAAATAACTATGAGCAGTATTATTTTTAGGCAATGAAATTGAACCTGGATTTGTAAATATTAATCCATATTCTTCTTTTATAAATCCCGTGTGAAAATGCCCATACACTATTACATCTCCTGCTGGTGGTACATTATCTGAATTATATATATGTCCATGACTAAAGAAAAAATCTACGCCATTAATATTTATTAGAATTTTACTTTCAAATTTAAAATCTGATATCATTTCATCTACTTCAGCGTCGCAATTACCTTTTGTGCACAAAATTTTTTCTGCATATTTATTTAAAATTTTAGCTACTTAACTCGGATTGTATTCTTCTGTTAAAGCATTCCTGGGTCCATGATAATATAAATCTCCTAATAAAATTATTCTATCTGGATCTTCTTTGTTTATTATTTCATCTAATTTTTTTGCATAATACAATGAGCCATGTATATCTGACACTACTAAATATTTCATAATTAACTCTGTTCTTCTTTTTTATTAAATCGAGGCAGAAAAACTGCCTCAATTATGAATTTTACAAAACTTTTCAATAAAGCCATTTTTTTCAAATGTACTAATTTCCTTATAAAGTTTAGGTTTGTGTTCCTCATCTCCTAAAACAATAATTTCGTTTTTTGCACATGCTTCATTTAATTTCTTATATTTTTCTATTATAGGTTTTGTTTCATTTTTTTGCATCATTTTCCTCCTCTGATAATAATCTGTTGTTAATATGTTCTATAAGTTAAATTTCCTAAAGGAATTTATAAAAATTTAATTGTACAAATTATATCATAGCATAATGCAAAAGTAAAGAAAATAAAAAGTGAATATTGTACTATTATAGTATAGTATGAATCACGATATTAATGCAAAATACCACACCATTTCAAAATTTGAAAATTTGGTGTGGTATTTTTAATACTTACTTAAACATGTTTCTTGCAATTTCTAACGTACAGTTAGGATGAGCAAGAATAGCTTTCTTTACATCATTATTTTCTACAACACTGGAAAGCTCATATAGAATTTTTTCGTCAGTTTCAAAGTCGTTTGCAATCATAAACTGCTCATCGATACTTTCAAACTTCAACTTATTGTGTTCTAAAATGAATTTACGCCATTTAGAATTTTGTTTGAACATAGCTATGATAACTGCGGCTGGTACATTAAACTTATTTAGTATTTCGAGACCAGTGTTTTCTGAAATTTCACCACTATTGACCATAAAAAGAATCAATTTTATATTTTCGCTTAATTCTTCATTCTCACGAAAATCAAAATGCGGATTGTTCTTGCAAGCATTCAAGATTGATTTCTTTCCTAGTGAATATAAAATGTTATAAATTTCTTCATTCTTAGTAGTTTTAGCTGCTGCAACCAAAACACTATTTCCTAAAAACGATCTTTTGCTTTTAATCTGATTTAATACATTCAAAGTGAAATTTGGGTGTCCTGCAAAGGATTGTCCTCTAATATAACAAGATTTCGTACCGGAAAATCTTTTAAAAATACTAACAAGATCATCTTCTGTGAGAGTTCGCACGTTTAAAAGTAATGTATTAACCGCATCGCTATCATAATAATTGATTACATCGTCAGCATTTTTTCTTCCTTCTGGTGTAGAAGTATCAATCTCCCTTAAAATTTTTTTCCGTTCTTCAAAACTAAGCTTCAAAAACTCATCATATAACATAATATGCTCCTCCTTGTTAATTATACATGTTTATAAGTTTCAAAAATGGATAACCATAATTTTATTATACCATATTTTATCAATACTTTCAATCTTTTTTTATGTTAACATTAAATATAGTATTGAACTGCCATTGTTCAAAAATTCATATATTTATCTCCTTCGCGATAATTTCATACCAAAATTTATAAAAAAAGAAGTGCCACTTTATTTACTTAAGCAGCCCTTCTCTTTAATATATTATAATTTATTTATTTCTTCCGCAACAATTCTTATATTTTTTTCCCGAACCGCATGGGCACAAATCATTTCTACCAACCTTAGGTTCTTCTCTAACAACAGTTCTATTAACTTCTGGATTTTCTATAGAAGATTGTCCTCCGTCAACACTATTTATAGATTGTAAAGCAGCTTTAGTAATTTTAGCTGTTTCGCTTCTTCTTAAATCCTTTTGTTGTCTTAAATTCATAAGAAGTTTAACAACATCAACCTTTATTGCTTCAATCATTTCGTCAAACATTTCTGTACCAACGATTCTGTATTGAACAACTGGGTCTTTTTGTCCCCAACCTTGAAGACCAATACCTTTTCTAAGTTCATCCATATTATCAATGTGGTCCATCCATTTTTGATCAACAACTTTTAGCATAACAATTCTTTCTATTTCACGTAATTGTTCAGCTTCGATTTCTTTTTCCTTTTCAGCATATTTCTCATGAGCCTTTTCTTGTAAACTTGAAATAATTGCTTCTACATCTCCAGATTTATCTTTTAATTCATCTAACATATTTATTCCAAATGTGCTTACAATCTCATTTGATAAAGCTTCTATATTTAAAGTTAATTTTCCTTTTTCATCTGATTCATGGTATGTTTCAACTGTTGCTCTTGCAACCCAATCAATATAGTTTGATATAACAGAGCTTAGATCCATTCCATCAAGAACTTGTTTCCTTTGAGAATAAATTTCTTCTCTTTGAACATTCATAACATCATCATATTTTAGGACATTTTTACGAATACTGAAGTTTCTTCCTTCAACTTTCTTTTGAGCATTTTCAACTGCCTTTGAAATCATTCTAACTTCGATTGGCATATTTTCATCAACATTTAATGCTGAATAAACTTTTGTTACTCTATCTCCACCGAAAATTTTCATTAAGTTGTCATCTAGTCCTATATAGAATTTAGATTCTCCTGGGTCTCCTTGACGCCCACTACGTCCACGTAATTGGTTGTCGATACGTCTTGATTCATGACGTTCTGTTCCTATTATTTTTAGACCTCCTGCTGCTATTACTTTTTCTTTTTCTTCTTTTATTTGTTCTTGATATTTTTCATCTAATTTCTTAAATGTTTCTCTTGCTCTTAATATATCTTGGTCGTCTGTTTCATAATATGTGTTTGATTCTTCGATTAAGTTTTCAGGAACTTTGTTTGCTTTCATTTCTTGTTTTGCTAAGAATTCGCTATTTCCTCCAAGCATAATATCAGTTCCACGTCCTGCCATGTTTGTTGCAATTGTAACTGCTCCAAACTTACCTGCTTGAGCAATTATTTCGGCTTCTTGTTCGTGATATTTAGCATTTAATACAGTATGTTTAATTCCTGCTTCTTTTAATTTTTGGCTTAATAATTCTGATTTTTCAACAGATACAGTACCAATTAATATTGGTTGTCCTTTTGCATGAGCTTCTTTTACACTTTCTACTATTGCGTTAAATTTAGCTCTTTCATTTTTGTATATAACATCATTTAAATCTTTTCTCATTACAGGTTTGTTTGTTGGAATTGCAACAACGTCTAAGTTGTAGATTTCCTCAAATTCGCTTTCTTCTGTCATTGCAGTACCTGTCATTCCTGAAAGTTTTCCATACATTCTGAAGAAGTTTTGGAATGTAATTGTAGCAAGTGTTTTTGATTCATCTGCTATTTTTACTTTTTCCTTTGCTTCTAGAGCTTGATGTAATCCGTCATTATATCTTCTTCCATACATAATACGTCCAGTAAATTCATCAACTATTAATACTTGTCCATCTTTTACAATGTAATCTGTATCTTTTTTCATTACACCATGTGCGTGTAATGCTTTATTTATGTGATGTACGATACTAGAGTTTTCTATATCATTTAGGTTTTCTAGTCCAAATTCTCTTTCAGCTTTTTCTATACCTTTTTGTGTTAATGTTGCAGATTTTGCTTTTAAGTCTACAATGTAGTCATATTTTTCATTATCTTCTTGTTGGTCAAAGTCTTTAACATCTTCTTCTACTATAACTTTTGCTTGTAATTTCCTTACAAATGTATCTGCTTTTTTATATAAATCTGATGATGTATTTGCACTACCTGAAATTATAAGTGGTGTTCTAGCTTCATCTATTAAAATACTATCTATTTCGTCTACTATTGCAAAATGCAAACTTCTTTGTACTAGTTGTTCTTTATATATAACCATATTATCTCTTAAGTAGTCAAATCCGAACTCGTTGTTTGTACCATAAGTAATATCACTATTATATGCTTCTTGTTTTTGTTTTGGAGTTTGTCCAGAAACTACAAGTCCTACTGATAATCCTAGGAATTTATATAATTTTCCCATCCATTCGCTATCACGTTTTGCTAAGTAATCATTTACTGTTATTACGTGTACGCCTTTTCCTTCTAAGGCATTTAAGTATACTGGAAGTGTTGCAACTAAAGTTTTTCCTTCACCTGTTTTCATTTCTGCAATTCTTCCTTGATGAAGTATAATTCCACCTATTAATTGAACATCAAAATGTCTCATTCCTAATACTCTTTTTGATGCTTCTCTAACTACCGCAAATGCTTCTGGTAAAATATCATCTAATGTTTTTCCGTTTTTTAATTCTTCTTTAAAATAAGCTGTTTTTTTAGTTAATTCTTGGTCTGATAATTTGCTTATTTCTTCTTCTAAACTATTAATTTTGTCAACTATAGGTCTTACTTTTTTAACCTCTTTTTCGCTGTATGATTTAAATAATTTCATATTCTTTTTCATCCTCTCAAATTGTTTTAAGTATTTTTCCCGTTTAATATATCACTAAAATTATTTTTTCGCAAGTTTTTTTGTAATATTCTTCACTTTTTAGAATAAATTTTTATTATAAATTAAATTTTATTTTAAGTCTTATGAAGGAAGGTTATTTTATGTTTTTATATAATTTGAAACTAAATGGTAATAGATTGGTTAAATTTTTATTTATTGTTATGCTTTTAATTATTTTAGTTATCTTTTCTGTTAGTATTTATAACATATTTTTAAAAAATGAATCTAGATATAGTCAAGAAATAAAACTTACTGATACCATAAAATCTGATAAGATTTTTGAAATAACGCCTGAAAATTATACAAATATTTTACAAGCAGTTACCGAAGATATTGATTCTTATATTGGATGTAAAGTTCATTTTACTGGTTATGTTTATAGACTTATTGATTTTGACAAAAATGAGTTTGTTTTAGCTCGTGATATGATTGTAAATGAAAATACTTCTCAAAGTCTTGTTGTTGGATTTTTGTGCACTTATGATACTGCTTATGAGTTTAAAGACAATACTTGGGTTGATATTACTGGTACCATTGTAAAAGGTGAATATTATGGCGATATTGCTCAAATTAAAGTTGATAATATGTTTGAGTGTAGCGAACCTAAAAATAAATTTGTTTCTGTTCCTGATAATTCTTATGTGCCTACTTCTAGTATGTTCTAGCCAATTATTCATATTGAACAATTGGCTTTTATTATTTCAAATTAAAAATAGTTTTCACAATTCCCCCATCAAAAAACTTAGAAAAAACATTTTTCAAAATAATAAGAACAATAGGTCCTACAAACATACCGCAAAACTCCAATAAACTTAAAACCTGTATACATTGCAGCAACTGTAAAAATAGGATGAATTCCAATATTTCCGACTAACAATTTTAGGCTCAATAAATTGTCTAGTTACAGACATAATAATCCATAAGCCAATTATTGCTAAACCTAATTTTAAATCTCCATTTAATCCAGATAAAATTCCCCAAGGTACCATAACAGTTCCTGAACCTAAAATTGGAAGAGCATCCACAAAGGCAATTCCAAGAGCAATAATAAGTGGAAATCCAACATTTAACCCACAAAAATACATTATATAAAGGCCGATTAGAGATATTATAAATGAAATTAATATAAGTGTTGCTTGTGCCTTTAAATATCCTCCTAAGACTTTTACAAGTTCTTTTATGTGTCCGAGTAAGTTCTTTCATCCATCTTTCTGGTAAATGGTGCTCTAATTCATCTAACATATATATTTTATCTGTGCAAATAAAATATAATGCTAAAATTGTTACACCTACATATATCATCATACAAGGTATAAGTTTTATTCCATTTACAATTCCCATTAGAAAATTTTGAAAATAGTTGGATATATTATTTAATATAGTAAAACTATTTTTTTCAATTATGTCTGTTAATTCTTTTGAAAATCTTAGTTTTACAGAATTGAATTTTTCTAATATTTTTTGAACCTGAAAATATATATTATCATAATAGTTATTGAAATCTGAAAGCAAATTTGAGGATTCTGAAATAATTGTAGCAATTCCCCATCCTAAAAGTCCAATTATTATTCCAAATGTTATTATAAATACAATAATTGAGCTTAACCTTCTAGTGATTTTTAATTTTTTCATAAGCTTTTTTATTAATGGTTCTATAATTAGAGATATAATAAAAGCAATCAAAAAAGGCATATAAAATATAGCAAGTTTAAATGCTACAATTGTTAAAATAATTGCTAAAAAAACTAAAAATATTCTTTTTATAACACTTGTCCAATATTGGTTTTCTTTAGGCATACATATTCACCTCTCTTGTTAAAATTTGGCTATATAAATATTATATGCCAAATTTTAACTACTATTCAGACTTTATTTTAAAGCTTCTTCCATCACTTTACTTAGATATTTCATACTAGATAATGTTTGTTCCATTGTGTTTCCTGTTGCTCCTACCTCAATTATACAAGCTGCTTTGCCAAGATGCTGATTATATCTAGAATTTCTTAGAATAATTGGTTTAAATAATCCAGGATATAATTCATTTGCTTTTTGCTGAATTTTTACCGCAAATTTCAAATTAGAACACCAGTTCGAATGTGATAATCCTCCTCCATTACTTCCCATTACAAACATAAGCTGTGCACAATAGTCATCTCCTATTTTGACTAATGGTGCATAATCTTCTCTGCTTCCAATTGCATCTCTATGTAAATCTATTATTATATCAGAATTAAAATTGCTTAATATATTTTGTACTGTTTTCAATGACCTAGAATATGAACCAGTATATGCAGGATAATCGTGAAAATCCTTATTGTGATTTACATTAAAGCCATAATTTCCAAGGTAATTTGTTAGTTCATCTCCAACACGCACAACAGAAAAATTTTGATTTGTTGTTCTGTAATTTCCGTGATGGTTCATATTGATAGTTTTCGGTTTGAGTATAACTTTCACAGGTATGAGTATGGAATATTATTATATCTTTCTTATCTATATCTAGATTTTCTGGGTTTAACATATCATCTGTTAGTTCATAAGAGGTTTCATTTCTTATTTTTATTCCATTATATTCTCTATTATATCGTTCGGCTATTGGGTTTTGAGTTACAACTTGAGCGTTTGTGTCTGTTGCTATATCTTGAGCTTGTGCTATTTTTTGTTCTTCCGAATTTGTGTTTGTGTTTTGTGGTTCTTGCTGTATTTCACTAGATTCTTGTCCGAATTTTGTTTCTTTTTCTTTTATTTTAAATAGTTTTGAACCAATGGCTATTATTTTTTTGGCTGATATATTTTTAATCTCTGATTCCGCTTCTTCTGTTTTCAAATTTTCCGCTTCTCCATCAGCAAAAACATATCTAAACAAACAACTTTCAACACCCAAACCCAAATTTCTAATTTTATTTGTATTAACAAAATCTATTTTCTGTCCAACAAAGGTCTTAACTTGAACATTTTTAATCATAAAATTTGCAAAAAAATAAAAAATACTTACAAATAAAATTATCCTTATAACATCCTTTAATCTTATTACAGTAACATTAAACATATATTTTCTCCCTAAATAGATATATATTCAATACTAAAAAAAATATGCAAAAAGATGAGCAAATATAATTTTACTATATTTGCTCATCCTTTTATTAATTTTTAGAATTCTCAGCCTCCCAACGCCTGTAATAATCATCTAAAAAAGTTTGGTTAAACGGATAATAATCTGATCTAACCGAATTGTTATTTGGGTTCGTTTCTTTTTTTCGTTTGATAGTAGCAACATTGTCCTTTTCGTTCTGCATATAGTTCTCCTTTCAGTAAATAGCGATAATCTAAATAAAAGATTATCTTTTGCAAGTTGTACGGACATATAATATTCCATTTTTTTCCAATAATCAAATCGAAAATCATTGTCTTTCTATAGTTAATTGGTAATTTTTTCCATATTTTCTTTATTATCCTTCTATTTTCACATTTTTCTAGGTTTAAGTTCCAAATAAATAGGCTTCTCATTTTCAATCATAGTAGATTTACCATGACCTGGATACACAATAGTATCATCTGGTAAAATAAGTAACTTATTTATAATAGAATTCATAATATCATCAAAATCAGAAGTAGGTAAATCTGTCCTTCCCCAGGTACCTCTAAATAAAGTATCACCAGAAAACAAAAGTTTTTCACTTTCTAAATATAAAGAACATCCTCCTTTTGTATGACCTGGCGTATGAATAACTTTAAACTCAAGATTACCTAAATGAATTAAATCTCCATCATCTAATCTAGAATCTGCATCTATTTCAATTTCTGGAAGTCCATCCATAAATTCAGTAAGATTTATTTCTTTATTGTTCAAACCTTCTGCATCTAATCTATGAATTAAAACCTTTCCACCCATTTTCTCTCTTAATTCCTTAACTCCTGCTATATGGTCCCCGTGGCAATGGGTTAGAAAAATATATTTTAAATTTCCTTGTAAAATATTTATCATTTCAATAATTCTATCTACATCACCTGCTGGATCAACAACCATCGTTTCTTTACTTTCTTGGTCGAAAACTATATAGCAATTTGTTTCATCCCCTATCCATGTTGATATTTTCAATCTCTTTAGTATCATTAAATTTTAAACCTTCTTTCTTGTTACTTCATAAACACTATCCACCTTGCGAACAGCTTTTAAAATAGAATTAAGTTCATCTATATTTTTTGTTTCTAATGTAAGTTCTATAATTGCAATTCTATCTTTACCAGTTTTTGCATTAATTCCAACAATATTTGCTTTAGCAGTAGATAAAGCTTTTGTAATATCTGCTAGTAATCCGCTTCTATCATTTGCTGCAATTTCTATATCAACATTATAAGAAGCTTGTTTTTCTTCTACCCAAGAAACATCAATAATTCTATTTTCTTCTTTTAATAAATCTTTAACATTAACACAATCTTTTCTATGAACAGAAACACCTCTACCTTTTGTAATATATCCTATAATTTCATCTCCTGGAAGTGGGTTGCAACACTTAGAAAGCTTTACTAAGCAATTATCAATTCCCTTAACTATTATACCATTACTAGATGGTTTTGTTTTTCTATCTGTTTTAGCTTTAGATAATTCCTCAAGCTTTTCCTCGATTTCTTCTTCTTTATGGTCTTTTCTATACTCTATAAGCATACGAGCAATTACTTTTCCTGCTGAATTTGCACCAAATCCAACTGCTGCATACATTTCGTCTAAGTCTTTATATTTATATCTATTAAGCATTGGTGTAATGTAATCTGTTTTAAATAATTTATCATGAGATAAACCTAATCTTTTTAATTCTTTATCAATAGATGTTTTACCCTTTTCAATATTCTCTGCTTTTTTCTCTTTTTTAAACCAACTATTTATCTTGTTCTTAGCTTGTGCACTTTTTATAAATTTAAGCCAATCCATACTTGGACCTTTTGAGTTATCTGATGTAATTATTTCTACTATATCTCCACTTTTTAATGGGGTAATAATAGGCATCATTTTACTGTTTATCTTACATCCTGTCATATGATTTCCAATTTCAGCGTGAATAGAATATGCAAAGTCAATTGGTGTTGCACCTTTTGGTAAAACTTTTATTAAACCTTTTGGGGTAAATACATAAACCTCATCCTCGAATAGTTCTCTTTTTAAATTATCTAAAAATTGTTCTGGATCTTGCATTTCTTGTTGCCACTCTAAAGTTTCACGTAGCCACGCAAGTTTATCTTCTGTTACAACTACATTTTTCTTTCCTCTACCTAAGAAATTTGCTTCTTTGTATGCCCAGTGTGCTGCGATACCATTTTCTGCAATTTTGTGCATATCCCAAGTACGAATTTGAACCTCAAAAGGTGTTCCTTTTTCTCCAAGTAATGTTGTATGAATTGATTGATACATATTAGGTTTTGGAACTGCTATATAGTCTTTAAATCTTCCTGGCATTGGACTATACATTTCGTGAACTACACCTAGTGCAGCGTAACAGTCTTTTACAGAGTTTACTATAATTCTCATAGCAAATAAATCATATATTTGGTCTATTGTACAATTGTCTCTTATCATTTTTCTATATATAGAGTACAAGTGTTTGGCTCTTCCTGTAACTTCTGCATCTATTCTTTGTTTTTTTAGCTGAACTCGTATATCATCCATTATTTTTTCTATAAACTTTAGTCTTTCATCTTTTTTCTTATTTATACTTTCAACTAAATCATAATATTTTTCTGGATACATATATTTAAAGCCCAGGTCCTCAAGTTCTGCTTTTATTGAATATAGACCTAACCTATTTGCAAGTGGTGCATATAGTTCTAGAGTTTCTTTTGCATTTGCAATTTGCCTGTCTCTTTTTAGATATTTTAATGTTCTCATATTATGAAGTCTATCTGCAAGTTTTATTAATATAACTCTTATGTCTTTCCCCATTGCTAAAAACATTCTTCTATAATTTTCTACTTGCGTTTCTTCTAAGGTTGCAAATTGAATAGTACTTAATTTAGTAACACCAGCAACCATTTCTGAGATTTCCTCTCCAAACATATCTGTTAAATCTTTCCCAGTAACATCTGTATCTTCTACTACATCGTGAAGAAGAGCTGCACAAAGTGTATTATCATCCATTCCTATTGATGCTAAAATATATGCCACATTTAAAGGATGGATTATATAAGGCTCACCTGACCCTCTTTTTTGGTCTTTATGTTTTTCTGCAGCCAAGTTGTAAGCTTTCATTATTAGCTTTGTATCTGCTTTTCTAGATACTTCTTTTTTCTTTGATATTACATCATAAATTGTTATTTCATCTTTATTCTCTGTTATCATATAATCCCCCTTTATTTATATAGATTTCATTACATCTTTTAAATTTATTTGGATACTATCTACTCCATTAAAAGAATTTATTTCCAAGTTTCCTGCTACATCTACTTTGTCTCCAATTGTAAATTCTGATGCAAGATAACCTAGGTTAAATCCTATTGCATTTACGAATGTATTGTTATTACTTTTTAAACTTAATTTTAAATGTTTTCCATCTGTTAAGCTTCTAATTGACTGAATTTTTAAGCCTTTAAAAGCAAATATAGGCTGAGTATTTGCTTCCCCAAATGGTTCTAGTAAAGATAAACTTTCTACCATTTGTTTATTTATATCATCTATATTCAATACTGCATCAATATTTAAAACAGGTACAAAACTTGAGATATCCGCTTCTTTTGCAAGCTTTAAAAATTCTTCCTTAAAATTTTCAAAATTATCTTTAGCAACACTTACTCCAACAGCCATACTGTGCCCACCAAATCCTGCTAAAAAATCTTTACATTTCATTAAAGCATCATGTAAATCAAAACCTTGGATACTTCTTCCTGAACCCTTACCTATATCTTTATCATCCTCAAAGCAAATTAAAATAGAAGGTTTATAATACATTTCAGTTATTTTAGAGGCTACAATTCCTATAACGCCACTATGCCAACTACTCCCGCCTAAAATTATGCAATCTTCATTTTCAAGGTGTTTTTCTTTAATTTGCCTATTTGCATCCTCGAATATGTATTTTTCTTGTAATTGTCTTTCATTATTAAATTCTTTTATTTCTCCTGCAAGTTTAGTTGCTTTCTCAAAATCATTTTCAAGCAAAAGATCTAATGCTTTATAGCTATGTCCCATTCTACCACAAGCATTAATTCTTGGTGCTACTCCAAACGATATTGCAGTAGAATCTATTTTATTATATCCGTATTTCGTTCAAAATCGCTTTTAAGCCAATATTTTTAGTACACCTTACAAGTTTTAAGCCTAGTTTCGTTATTACCCTATTTTCGTCTACCAAAGGCACTATATCTGAAATTGTACCAATTGCAACTATATCTAAATATTTTAAATATTCCTTTTCATCTAAATTCATTTTAATGCTTATAGCTTGTGCTAATTTAAAAGCAACTCCAACTCCGGCAAGTTCTCTAAACGGATATTTGTTGTCTTTTCTTTTACAGTCTACAACAGCAAGTGCATCTGGCAAGGTTTCTGCTGGTTCGTGGTGATCTGTTACAATTGTTTCTATTCCAAAAGTTTTTGCATATTCAATTTCCTCATTTCCTGTAATTCCACAATCTACAGTTATCATTAAAGTATAGTTTTCGTTAGCTATTTTTTCTACCGCTTCTTTATTTAATCCATAACCTTCTTTTAATCTATTAGGAATATAGTTTCCAACATCTAATCCTCTGTCTTTTAAAAAACTTTTTAAAACCGTTGAACTTGTTATTCCATCTACATCATAGTCCCCGAATATGATTGTTTTTTCTTTGTTTTCAATCGCTTTTAATATCCTTTGAACTGCTTTTTCCATATCTGGCATTTGGAATGGATCATGGAAGTCGTGTCTGTTTGGATTTAAAAATATTTCTGCATTTTCTGTTGTTATTTCTCTGTTTGCTAATATTTCAGAAATCAAACTATTTAATCCGTATTTTTCTTGCAATTTTAAAGCTTCTTGTTTATTTTTATTTTCATAGTATTTCCATTTTTTTCTCATTGTTTTTCCTTTCGTAATATTAATCTTTGGGTCTCATTTTACTACATTGGAAAAAAAATAGCAATAGAATTTTTCTGATTGGGGACGGTTCCTTTTCCGAAAAAGAACCGTCCCCAATCAGAAAAAATGATACACCAAATTTCCACCTTTGCATAATATAAGGTATATCTTAACCATTTTTAGTAGATAATAATTATTGAAGAAAGGGGTTCATTTGAAATGAAATCTTTATGTATAAAAACTAACAATAGTAAAGCAATTGATTATCTACTAGATAATTTTAAAAAAATAGATTTGAAAGATGTTTATTTTTCATGCCATAAATTTAGTATTTATAATAATATTTTTATACATTATAAAGGGCCTGATGAAAATTTGTTTTTTAGTACTATTTCTAATATTTTGTCTTTTTTAGTTTTAGACATTTATGAGGATAGTATTACAAGAAATATTTTACAAAAAGAATATTTTTATTTTGATAAATTTGAACAAAGTGTTGTTTTAGATAAATTTTATGAAAATCGTTTGGAAAGTATTGAAGATTTCGAGGTTAAAGAAAATATTTTATTTGAGGCTTTTTATGGATTTTTTAAAAATTGTGAGTCTAATGTTTGCTGTAAATTATATTTGAAAGGTTTTATTACTTTTAGACTTAAAAAGTATATTGATGAATTAGAAACGGAGATTGATAGTTCTGTTAATCAGTATTTAGTAGAAAAGGAATATCAGGAGTTTGTATCTTTGCTTAAAATTTATGTTAATTCTGAGGGATATAATTCTGATTTTGTGCATTTGATTTATAGAAATAGTAGTAAGAACATTGATTCTGTTTTGTTGGATAAAAATAGGAATGTTATTGATACTAGTATTTATTTGCTTGGAGCTAAATATTTGTCTGATATTAGTTTTTCTTCTTCTGATATGATTTTAAATACTCTCTTGAATTTACTTCCTAAGAGAATTTTTATTCATTTGGAGGATGTTGATGATGAGGATGAGTTTGTGTGTACTTTGGAGGCTATTTTTGAGGGAAGAGTTGTGGTTTGCTTAGATGTTGATGTTGGGGTGAAGAAATGATTTTGAAATGGGGACGGTTCTTTTTTGAAAAAGGAACCGTCCCCATTTTAAAAACTACTGCCAATTTAAAATTGGATAGATTGAATTTTTATTATCTAATTTAAAAGCATTTCCAATTATATCTATTATCTTAGGCATATCTTCATCTTTTTCTACTTTTATAGTAGTATTGGTTTGATTTGCTATACCAATTCCATTAATATCTTTATTTGAATAAAATGCATTTGTTATACTTCCATTCGTTCCGTAATATGAACCCGCAATTCCACCAATATTAATTTTTGAGGCATTTGCATTTATTTTTCCAGTATTATATCCATTAACTAAGATAAAATTTATCGCATAGCCTACAATTCCACCAACATCCATTTCATATCCATTGCAATTGTTTAACGTTACATTCCCTATGTTATAAACGTTATTAATTTTCGGATCAGCATTAGAATATCCTGTTATTCCACCAATTGCATCTATAGAGTGCACTTCACTATCTTCTTTTCCGTTACCATCTAAAATAATACTTCCTGCATTATAACAATATTCTATGCTAAAATCATTATTTATGTTTCCTGATATACCACCAATGCAATTAGCAATTTTTCCTTTACCATTTATATTAGCCTTATTGTAACAATTTTTAATATTCCCACTTAAAGTTCCTGCAAGCCCGCCAGCTCTACATTTAGCATTACTTTTTCCTTCACATTTTATATTTCCTGAGACAAAACATTCTTCTATATTTCCATAATTGTATCCTACTACTCCACCTACAATAACTGTATTATTTCCATTTGTATCCAATGTCCCATTAATATTACAATTTTCAATTCCTAACCTTTTTATTTTTCCATTATTATTCCCAAAAAATCCTATTCGTAAATCATTTTGATTATCATTTGATACTACATTAATATAAAGATTTATAATTTTTTTACCATTGCCATCAAATGTTCCCGCAAATGTGTACAAGTCTTTATTAACATTCGATACAGTTCCTATAGGAATAAAACCAGTTAAACTAGTTAATAAAGTCTTAAGCTCCCCGTTATATCCATACATTCCATAATCTGTTCTAAAAGCATTTACATATGATTTACTCGAACTAAAATCCAAGTTAGTTCCTAATTTAACTGTTTTTCCTATATATGTATTTCCATTTCTTACATCATATGAAAAAAATATCAAATCTTCTATACTATTTATTATATATATATCACTATCTGAAATATCATTTTCCAAAACTCCTGGATTTTTATCTGTCACTTTTTCAACAACTGTATTTGATAAACTCTCATTGATAATATCTTCCATATTTTTAAGGTTTATTTCTTCCTGTTTTTGACTTAATTCCGTTTTTTCTTTTGCCTCTGTTGCCCTATTTAAAATTCCATTTTGTCCAGTTAACATTGAAACACTTATCCCGTACTAAAATCATTATAATAATTATAGTTACTACAAGAGCAATCAGAGTTATTCCTTTATCCTTCTTCATTTTATTACCATCCTTTCATTTGTATATTAGACATATAATGTCGTCAAAATTATAATATCAAACCAGACATTAAATGTCAACATCTTTTAAATAAAAAATGACATTTTATACCGTGTTTTTTATTTTACTGCTATGACATAATTGTCGTGGGTGATAAAATATGATAAAAGAATACAGAATTAAAAATAATTATACTCAAGAACAACTTGCTGAAATAATTAATATTAGTCCTAGGCAGCTTCAAAGAATTGAGAAAGATGAGGACAAAACTAAAATTGAAACCATAAGAAAAATTATAAGAGTTTTGAATATTCCTGATGAGGAAATTTTGAAATATATAAAAAAATAGTTAGAATGTTATTTTTCTAACTATTTTTTCATTAAAAGTCAATCAAGTTTCACGTTTTTGGCACTAAGAGCTTTTTATCTAGTAATTTTCTTAACATATCAAAAAAATGCCCTTTAAAAGTTCTTTTTTCTCCCCACTCTAATACTATTAAACTATGAAAAGATTTAAAATATTTATATTAAACTCACTCCTAATGGTAGGAAGTTCACTATTCCTCCAAATAATAAGACTAATATTTAACATATATGTTTCAAACCAAATAGAAAGAGAAGCACTTGGAGTATTCCAATTAATAATGACCGCATATATGTTTGGTATCACTCTTGCCGCTTCTCGGAATAAACATAACATCAACTAGAATAGTCTCTGAAGAACTAGCAATTGGTAATAATAAAGGAATTAAAAAATCAATAATAAAATGTATACTTATCAGCCTATCATTTGGTTTCATAGCCTGTATAATATTTTGCTTAAATGCATCTTTCATCGCTAAGATTTGTTTTCATAGCAAAGTTGGCAATTCAGTTGTATACCTAATATCAATTGCACTTCCAATGATAGCAATATCAAGTTGTATATCAGGCTATTTTACAGCAGTAAGAAGAGTTTATAAATCTGTGCTTGCAAATTTTTTAGAATATGTTGCTAAAATTATTATAACTATTTTTTTACTAAAAAAATATATACCGACAGGAAATATAGAAAATATATGTTTTGCATTAATCTTAGGTGATGTCTTGTCCGAGGTTTGTTCTTTTACATACAATATATTTGTTTTTATATTTGACCTAAACACGAAAATTGATAATACTTGTACAGTTAAAAATAATCATTTTTTACATAGAATTTTTAGAATTTTACTACCAGTTGCTTTTACATCTTACATCCGCTCTGGACTTTCAACATTAAAGCAACTTATCATTCCATCTAGCTTAGAAAAAAATGGAATAAATTGCGAAGCGGCTCTTGCCGAATACGGTACAATAACAGGTATGGCAATGCCAATTGTACTGTTCCCCGCAACATTTCTAACTGCTGTTTCTGGTCTTTTAATACCAGAGTTTTCCAGATACTATGTAAAAAAGGATTACATAAAGATAAAAAAATATTCAGATAAATTAATAGTAGGCTCATTCTTATTTGCCTTGTTCTTGACATTTCTTTATATTATTTTTGGAAATAAATTAGGTGAAATTATTTATAATGATACTCAAGTTGGAATTTATATAAAAATGTTTGCTCCACTTATTCCTTTTATGTATGTCGATATTGTTGTTGATAATATTTTAAAAGGATTAGATGCTCAAGTTAATGTCCTTTTTATTAATATTATTGATTTATTAGTTAGTATTAGCTTTATTTTCTTTTTTGTTCCTGCCTTTGGAATTAAAGGTTTTATTGCTTCTATTTTTGCTAGTGAGATTTTGAATTTTGGACTTAGCTTGAAAAAGTTGTTGGATTTGGAGAAAAGTTGGTAATTTTTCTCATCAAGATCGTTTCTTTTTTCATTGGGACCGTTTCTTTTCGCGAAAAGAAACGGTCCCAATACGAAAAAATTATAAATTCTTTCTTCTAAGTTGCCCACAGGCTGCATCAATATCAGACCCAAGCTCACGTCTAACAGTTGCAACAATGCCGTGGTCATTTAAATAATCTCTAAATTTCAAAATATTCTCATTTGAACTTTTATCAAATTTACCATTTTCGATTTTATTAATAGGAATTAAATTTACATGGCAAATCATACCTTTAAGTAACTTAACTAATTGTTTAGCATCATCTAAATTGTCATTATTGTCCTTAGCTAGTGCATACTCAAAAGAAATTCTTCTATTAGTTGTTTTAATATAATCCTTACAAGCCTTCATTAATTCTTCTATATTATATCTATTATTTACTGGCATCATAGAGCTTCTTTTTTCATCTGTAGTTGCGTGTAAAGAAATAGATAAAGTACATTGAATATTTTCCTCAGCTAACTTATAAATCATAGGTACTAACCCGCTTGTAGATACACTAATGTGTCTTGCACCAATATTAATTCCTTTTGGATTATTTATAATTCTGATTGCATTTACAACATTGTCATAATTATCTAATGGCTCCCCTATTCCCATAAATACTACGTTTGAAATTTTTATATTTTCGTCTCTTTCAACAGCTAAAAGTTCTTCTACAATTTCTCCTGATGTTAGACTTCTTATAAATGCAATTCCTGTTGATGCACAGAATTTGCACCCCATTTTACATCCTATTTGAGATGATACACATAGACTATATCCGTGATGATATTTCATTAAAACTGTTTCTATTGCGTTTCCGTCTAATACATCAAATAAATATTTTATTGTTCCATCTGATGCTACTTGTTTTCTTAAAATATTGAATATGCATAATGTGTAATTTTGCTTTAATTTTTCTCTTAGATTTAGTGATAAATTTGTCATATCATCAAATGATGTTACATTTTCTCTGTAAATCCAATTAAATATTTGTTCTGCTCTAAATGGCTTTTCTCCCATATTTATTAGTTCTTGTTTTAATTCTTCTAAATTATAATCTTTTATATTTTTCATATTCCCTCCAAAACTTTATCTATTATATTACAAATACTTATAAAAATCAACTTGACATATATATTAAAAAAATATATATTTAAGTAAATTTTATTTAGAAGGAGGAATATATTTATGAAAAATATATTGAGAAAAATTTTAATTATTTTTATTTTATTAGTTTCCAGTATATCGGTTTTATCTTTAGCTGATAACGAAGTAGATAATTCAGAATCTGTAAATTATAATGATGAAGTTATACCAATTTCTGATGATGCTGATGATACATCTAATGTAGATGCTTCTGAAGATACTACAGAAGAAGATGAAACTGACTACAATACGCAAGATTCAACTTCAAAAAATTATTTTTATGCTGGTACCGAAGATGTTAAAATTACAACACCTGTAGAAGGTGATGTTTTTGTAGTAACATCTGGAAATGTCACAATTGATACAGATATTAGTGGTAATGCTTTTATTTGTGCAAATACTGTAACAATTGGTGAATATAGTTTAATTGAAGCTTCTTTATTTAATGCTTCAAATTCATTAATTTTATCTGGTGATGTTGGAATTAATGTATACAATATTTCTAGAAATTTCACATTATCAGGAAATGTTGATAGTGATGTCTTTTCATCATCAGCCCAATCTAATTTAGATGGCTGCATATCTGGAAATGCAAATATCTCATCTGAAAATATTACCATATCAGATGAATTATCTATAGAAGGTGATTTGAATTATTCTTCTAAAAAACAGGTGGCTATTCCAGAAAATACAGTAAAGGGAAAAGTAAATTTTAGCTCTATAAATACAGATACCGAAGTAAGCACTATAACTAAGATGAACGACTTTTTAACATCTGTACTTTCACTTGCTGTTCTTGCAATTGTATTATTTGTTATAGGAAAATGGCTAAATTGTAAATTTATAAGTACATATCCTGATTTGGTTAAAAACTTACCAAAATCTTTACTTTATGGATTTTTGACATTAATTGTAATTCCTATTGCCTCTCTTATTTTACTAATATGTGGTGTGACTATAAACTTAGCATTTATATTAACTGCTTTATATTTGGTTTTATTACTTGTAGCATCTAGTATAGTTATTGTTATTTTATCAAAATTAGTTGCAGAAAAATTAAATGTTAAATTTGAAAAAGCTAATAATACATTATTAACAATATTATCAATTATTGTTTTAAGCATTGTTTATAAATTAATACAATTAATACCTGTTTTAGGTTCAATAACTATTTTTGCATTTTTAATTATAGGAATTGGTATTTTAATCAATAACATAATTCCTAATAAAGAAGTAAAAAATTCATAATATAGAAAGGTACTTTTAATGAAACATAGTAATGATAAAAAAGTAAATAAGAAAAATAAGAAAGAACCTAAATCATTAAAAAGCCGTTTTATAAAATTTATTGTTATTATTTTAATTTTGTTTTTAATTGTATCTATAGGTTATCTTGCTTTTAAAGCATATACATTTAAAACACTTGCAAGGGAAATGTTTAATAATTCTACTTCCACTGTATTTGACTCTAATAAAAATGTAATTGCTGAAATTGGTTCAGAACGAAATAGAGATAATATAAAACTTTCCGAGATGCCTAATAATTTGAAAAACGCATATATCGCTATAGAGGACCAACGTTTTTATAAGCATCACGGTGTTGACATTAAAAGAACTGGAGCTGCTATTTTGTCTTATGTTATAAGACGCGGCTCTTCCTCTTTTGGTGGAAGTACTATAACCCAGCAACTTGTTAAAAATTTAACTGGTGATGATTCTAATACTATTTCCAGAAAAGTTAAGGAATGGTTTTATGCCTGTGTTTTAGATTGTTGTTTTTCTAAGGATGATATTTTAGAAGCATATTTAAACATTATTTATACAGGTCCTAATATTTATGGGGGTAAAGAAGCGGCTCTTTACTATTTTAATCGTGATATTAAAGATTTAAGTTTAGCAGAATGTGCATTTTTAGCAGGAATTAACAATTCGCCAAACTCATATAATCCTTTTTCTGATACTGATAAATCCGAGAAAATTAGTAAAAGAACTAAAACTGTTTTGAGTAAAATGAAAGAATTAGGCTATATTTCTGAAAATGAATATAACGAAGCGGTTTCACAAGTGGATAATGGATTAAAATTTAGCAAGGGAAATCTACAAAATAATTCATCTTTATATTCGTATCATACAGATGGACTTATAAATGAAATAATATCTGATTTCTCTAACCAAAAACATATATCTCAAGACTTTGCAACAAACTATTTCTATTTATCAGGAAGTTCTATATATAGTACTCAAAATAGTGATATACAAAAAGTAGTAGAAAATGAATGTAAAAATAAAAAATATGTTTTAAAATCATCAAAAAATGATGACTATGCACAGGCAGCTGTTGTAATTATGGACCAATCAAATGGTTATGTTATAGCATGTTCTGGTGGATTAGGTGAAAAAACAAAATCAAGAGGATTTAATAGAGCAACACAAATGAAACGTCAAACTGGATCAAGTATGAAACCAGTTGCTGTACTTGCTCCTGCAATTGAAAAAAAATTAGTAACAAATGTAACCGTTTTTGCAGATGAACCAACAACATTTACAGATTATAATGGAGAAGCATATTCTCCTATTGATTATGATAATTATAAAGGATCAATTACCTTAAGACAAGCTGTTGAATCTTCTCAAAATATACCTTTTGTAAAACTTATGGAACAACTTACCCCTCAAGTATCAATTAGATATTTAAAGAAAATGGGAATTACTACTTTAAATGATAAAGATGTAAATCTAGCTCTTGCCTTAGGTGGACTTGACCAAGGTATCTCCCCTCTTGAGTTTGCAGGTGCATATAGTTCTATTGCAAATGATGGTGTTTATATAGAACCTACTTTTTATACTAAAATAGATTCACATTCAAATGAAACCATTTTAGTATCTAAACAAAAAAAGAGAAGAGTAATTTCGAAAGATTCAGCATTTATTTTAAAACAATTATTAACAGAACCTGTTACTGGAAGTGCCGGAACAGCTACATATTGTTCTATTTCAGGTATGGATGTAGCCGCAAAAACAGGTACTACAAACGAAAATTATGATAGATGGCTTTGCGGATTTACTCCATATTATACAGCTGTTTGTTGGTATGGATTTGATATGAATGAAAGCATTAACTTTAATGGTAAAAACCCAGCAGGACTTATTTGGTCAAGTGTTATGAAAAATATTCATTCTGGACTTCCAAGTAAAAAGTTTGAAAAAACTGACGGTGTTGTAACATCTACAATCTGTAGAGATTCTGGAAAAGTCGCAAATTCTAGTTGTCCTAATACTTTTACAGAATACTTCTTAAAAGGCACTGTACCTGATATGTGTACTCAGCATTCTGGAAGTAGTATGAATTCAAATAAAACGAATAAAAATAACTCTAATTCAAAAAATACTACAACAAATATTAGTACACCTTCCTCGAAAGAAAAAAATAATTCTTCATCTTCTACACAAAGTACAGTAAAAACAGAACAAAACAATACACCTACTGAAACCAATAATAAAACTACTACAAATACAAACACTACTCCTTCATCAAGTTCTACTGAAAATAAAACACCAAGCAATAATTCATCATCAGCAAATACTAACACTGAAAAAAATAATACAGTTAATAATGTAAATAATTCTACTAGTCAAAATAATAGCACCTCTAATGAAAATACAACCCAATAACAATAATTGTGGCAGGAAAATTTAAAGTTTTCTTGTCACAATATTTTTATGTATAAATACTAAAACAGGCTCATACAAATTATAATGGAGGTTGGCTTTAAATGAAACATTTCAGAGTATTTGTATTTAAAATAAAACGAAATTTATTATCAGGAGTTTTCTTGATTTTTTTAATATATCTCATACTATTTTCATCCTCAAATATGCAAGCTGCAAAATCCGGACTAAAGTTATGGGCAAATTCTGTCATCCCCTCCCTATTTCCATTTTTCATTGCAACAGAAGTATTATCTAAAACACGTATTCCATATCAATTAGGAAAAATCTTTAATAAATTAATGAAACCTCTATTTAATATTTCTGGAGAAGGAAGTTTCGCGTTATTTATGGGATGGCTAAGTCGGATATCCTGTTCGGTGCCAAAATAGCTGTTAATTTTAGAAATAATAATATTTGCACAAAAGAAGAATGTGAAAGATTGCTAAGCTTTACTAATAATTCTGGTCCATTATTTATTATAGGAACCTGTCGGAATAAGTTTATTTGGCAATTATATAATTGGAATGTTATTATTTATAACACATATTCTAGGAAGTATAACTGTTGGAATTATTTTTAGGTTTTGGAAGAAAAACTTAGCAACTAGACAACAATATACTATATCTAAATATGATAATAAACTTCAAAATATCACAGTTTCAAACTTAGGAGAAATACTAGGCACAAGCATTCAATCAGCTATTTCTACAATTCTTATGATTGGAGGCTTTGTTGTATTATTTTCAGTTGTAATATCGATTTTAAATATTAGTGGAATAACAAGTTTAGTTTGTATATTACTTGAACCAGTTTGCCACTTTTTAGGCATCTCCTCACAAATTATAGCTTCTGTTTTTACAGGTTTGTTTGAAGTTACTAATGGTATTAATATGGTATCTTTAATAAAACTTAAAAATATCTCTTTAAACATAATTGTTACAGCTATCTTGCTAGGCTTTGGTGGGCTTTCTGTTTTACTACAAGTTTTTAGTATTGTCTCTAAATCTGATTTATCTATTAAACCTTATGTTATTGGGAAAATTTTGCATGGAGTTTTTGCTGGGTTTTATACTTTTTTGATTATTAGTATTTTTCCTATTTTTAACTTTAATTTGTAATTTTTTCTGATTGGGAACGGTTCTTTTTGCGAAAAGAACCGTCCCCAATCAGAAAAAATGCATTACGATTGTAGTTATTATAATAATATTTCAATACATAATTCATTTTTTTTATATCTAGCTGTAATTATTCCTCCATTAATTTCTACTAACTCTTTTGCAATTGCTAATCCTAATCCAGAATATTTTTTCATATTTTCTAAAGTATAATATCTTTCAAAAATCTTTTTTACTGTTATTACATCTAGTCTACTAGCTTTATTGGAAAAAGATATTTTTCCATCATCATTTAGAATAATTTTACAACTATCATCTGTGTATTTAATAGCATTTGATATTAAATTTTCAAAAACTCTAATTATCATATCTTTATCAATATTTTTACATATCTGCTTCTTACATATATTAATTTCTGGTACTATATTTTTTTCTTTAAATAAATTGTAACAGCTTGCTATTGTTTCTTCTAATAGTGCGTTTACGCAACAAATTTCTTTTTTTATTTTTCTTTCAGAATCAATTCCAATTGATAGATCTCTTAGTTGCTCTGTAAGTGACGTTAATTCTTCTGTTTTATTTCCTATAATTTTCAAATATTCATTCTGCTTTTCATTTAAATTTTCTTCTTCTAAAAGCTCTGCATATCCTCTAATTGCTGTAAGAGGAGTTCTTAAATCGTGTGAAATATCCGTTAGAAGTCTTTTCAATTTTTGATTTCCATTTTCATATTGTAACTTTTGATTTCTTAATTTTATAATTTCTTCATTTATACTGGTTGCTAACAATTTGATTTCTTTATCTTCTGAAGTTATTGATATTATATTATTGGTATCTGATTTTAATATATATTTTAAAGATTGCTCAATTTCTCTTATTGATTTCCTCATAATAGATATTTTTAATATGAGCAACACACTTCCTAAAAATAATATTCCTATAATTATTAATGAACTAATATTCAAATCATTCTCCTTTTATTTTAAGTCCTTTTTTGAAAATACATATATTCCTACCGTATTTATTATAACTATCAGTACAACTGAATATATTGGCATTTTATATATAACTTCTGTATCCATACTGGTTATTTTTATAGCTTGTCCTTGAGGATTGAACAAATAAATTTTTTTAGCTAAATTAACTTTCTCATCACCTGGATAATTTGGATTAGGTTCTTGACTAATAATATATTCAATGCCATCTTCTAAATATGAATGTGTTGAATATTTCGGGGAATTAGCAATATATCCCACAGATGCCTCTATAACAAACATTGCAATAAATACAATAATACTCATTAGCATTGAAACTACTACTTCGGAACAAAGCATATTTATCAAGTTGTAAATTGAACAATATATTATAATAACCATTAAGCTGTTTAATACAAACATAATAAAGTCTGTTATGGGAAGATAAATTTTTCCACTTAATACGCTTCCAATCATTAATATTGTTAATATATAAATAATTTCGCATAATACTGATGCTATGATGCTTAGTATAAGTTTAGATACATATATTGATATTCTACTATGTCCGAACTATAATTTTGTTTCTTATAATCCCTTCTGAATGTTCTTTTCCCACAAACATACTTACAAATATTGCTATAAAAAATCCTATATATAAAGTAAATTCATTTGATAATTTATCCAATAACATTTCATTACCTGATAAATGTGCCTTAAGTAATACAAATATTGCTATCACAAAGCCTAAAAATAAAAATAGCCAAAAAATAATTTCCTTTTTTAATCTAAATAATCCTGCTTTTAATAATTTATACATTTTCTGCACCTCCTATCAAGTTTAAATAATAACTTTCCAATGTTTCTTCTTGTTCTTTAAAGGCATTTACTATACATTTTCTTTTTGAAAGTGCAGTAACAAGTTCAGATATGTTGAATTTTTCATATATTTCAACTACTTTGTCAGAAATAATTTTATAAGGTATTTTTATTTCTTCTAAATATTTAATACATTCCTCTAAGTTGCTTATAATTATCTGTGTTTTCTTTCTGAAATTTTGCTCTAGTTCTTGTTGGCTAATTTCTTTTATAATTTTTTGATTATTTATAAAACCATAGCAAGTTGCAATTTTTGATAATTCATCTAAATAATGACTAGATATTAAAAAAGTAATTCCATTTTCTTTATTTAATTTTAAAATCAATTCCCTTATTTCAATAATTCCTTCTGGATCTAATCCATTTATAGGTTCATCTAAAATAATAAAATCTGGATTTCCAACTAAAGCAATTGCTATTCCTAGTCTTTGCTTCATTCCTAAAGAAAAATTCTTTACTTTTTTCTTTCCTGTGTTATCTAATTTTACAGTTTTTAATATATTATGCAAATTATTATAATTTGGTACTCCTACAATTTTACATTGTTTTTTTAGGTTATCTTCTGCTGTCATATCAAGACATAGTGAAGGTATTTCTATAATAGCTCCTATCCTTTGTCTACTTCTTGAAATTTCAGAACTTTCATTCGAAACTCCATAAATAAAATATTTACCTGATGTTGGCTTTTGTAAACCACAAATTATTCTAATTAAAGTTGTTTTACCCGCTCCGTTTTTTCCAATAAGTCCATATATTGAACCTTTTTTAATGTGCATATCCAACTTGTTTATTACCTTAAATTTTCCATATCTTTTTTCAAGGTTTTCAATTTCTAATATATATTTCATTAAAATCTTCTCCTTTCTATTTCTATTTTAACAAGAAATAGTAAAGGAAATAGTTAAAAAAAAGTAAAGTTTTGGTAAAGTTTTTATTTCTTTATTTTATAACCAATTCCCCATATAGCTTCTATATATTCTTCTTGTGTGTTTTTTCTTATTTTCTTTCTTATGTTACTTATATGAACTTTTAGGGAGTTTTCGTCGCAATTTTCAGCATTTATGCTAATTAAATCTAGTAGTCTTGTTTTTGTTACAACTTTATTTGGAGCTAATATTAACTCTCTCATTATTGTATATTCTGTTCGGGTAAGTGAAATTTTATTTTTGTTAATTTCCATAGTTTTGTTGTCTTTTAATAATTCAATGTCTCCATATTTTAAATTCTTATTTTGATTATTGCTTATTCTTAATTGTACCTTTATTCTAGCTAGAAGTTCTATTTTCTCAAAAGGTTTAGTTATATAATCGTTTGCACCATCTAACAATACTTTTGCTTTGTCTATTGGTGATGTCTTTGCACTTATAACTATTATAGGTATAGTTTTATTTATTTTCTTAATTATATCTTCTCCATCTATTCCTGGAAGCATTAAGTCTAAAAGTATTAAATCTATATTATCATTTTTTATTATTGTTAAAGCTTCTGTTCCTGAATAAGCATTTTTCACAAGATAATTCTCTTTTTTTAGAGTTTCTTCTATAAGTTTATGAATTGTATTATCATCTTCCACTACTAATATTTTTTTCATTCATATCTCCTAAAAATCGAAACCTTGGCTTCTTGTGCCAATAAATATTTTCCATCTTTTTCTATAATTCCACCTACTATTATCTTCATAATTTTTTCCTCCGAATGTAATTTATCATAAACTTCTAAATTTAGCAATAAAATTTTCAATTTTCTTCTTTAACTATTAATGGTATTTTTTTATTAAATTATTTATTGGTATTTTAATATGTGATTTTTGCAAAAATAAAGCAATAGATTTTTAACCTATTGCTTTATTTTTAACTATTCTCGTAAATTTTCCTATGCACTCTTAAGTTCAAGCCTTAATTTATCTGCAATCATTGCTATAAATTCTGAATTCGTAGGCTTTCCTTTAGAAGCAGAAACAGTATATCCAAAAATATTTTCCATCAAATCAACTTCGCCTCTGCCCCACGCAACCTCAATAGCGTGACGAATTGCACGTTCTACTCTTGAGGGAGTCGTTCCAAATTTTTGCGCAATTTGTGGATACAAGCTCTTCGTAATTTGGTTAATAACTTCAAT
>OGFF01000722.1_pt1 | contig 42839 bp, 27 predicted proteins | sample 1570751 | NCBI WGS metagenome assembly OGFF01 (sample SAMEA2581951, study PRJEB24529) | metagenome | biome: Human gut stool | place: China | collected 2011 | reverse complement strand
GTATAAATTTTCTATAGAATAAAAAAACTTTCCCCCTAGATATATCGGGTGAGCCGAAGACAGATGCCGGAACTTATGTACGAGGCGAAAAGGGAGCTGTGGTCATCAAGACAGATGCCGACAAACGTGTGGGCATTTATCACATCAGTGGACAGAAGATGGCAGATGTTCGTCTGACGGCAGGTCAGGAGCAGACCGTTGTCCTTCGTCCTGGCCTCTATATCGTAGATGGTATTAAGATGATGGTGAGATAATATTCTCTCTCAATTTATCAACATCATGTTTTTAGGAAAAAAGCCTAAAAAGTCCTCTTAAAAACGCAAGTACTTACGATGGCAATCGCAAGTACTTACGTTATCGTACTGGCAGTAAGAATAAGTACACTTTTAGTGCACCTTAAAAAGCAAAAAACGCTTGCAAGCGATTGGCTTACAAGCGTTTAATAATTTAATTTAGTACCCAGACCCGGGATCGAACCGGGATGGATTGCTCCACTGGTGTTTGAGACCAGCGCGTCTACCGATTCCGCCATCTGGGCTTTTGCGGTTGCAAAGGTACTAATAATTTTTGAACTGACAAACTTTTTTGCAGAAAAGTTTCTGAAAAGATGATTTTTCTTATACGAAAGGCTAAATAAGTGTTTTATTTTGCCACTTCTGTCTTAAATTGTGGAAAAAAACTTGGTAGGTTCATAGATATTTCCTAATTTTACACGTGAATTAAAACAATATCATTATATAGTCTGCCAAATGACAAAAAACGATCATAACAATTATTGTATCATACTCGCCGGAGGAAAGGGTAGAAGACTGTGGCCCAGCAGCCGCAATGCTTATCCCAAACAGTTTCTTGATTTCTTCGGTGTGGGACGTACTCAGTTGCAGCAAACTTATGACAGGATGGCAAGGATTGTGCCAGCCGACCATATCTATATTAATACCAACGAGGAGTATGTGGAATTTGTAAGGCAGCAGCTGCCCGATGTTTCCTCCGAGCACATCTTGTCGGAACCCATTCATCGCAATACAGCTCCGAGTGTGGCATGGGCTGCGCATCGCATAGCCATGCAGAATCCTGAGGCTTGCATCGTGGCTACGCCATCCGATCAGGCTGTGTTCAACGAGGAGGCGTTCTGCAAGGATATGTTGGAGGGACTGCACTTTGTTGCCGACAACAGTTGCTTCCTCTCCATGGGTGTGAAACCTACCCGTCCTGAGCCTGGCTATGGATACATCCAGTTGGGCGATTCTGTGGGCGAAGGACTCTACAAGGTACAGTCGTTTACCGAGAAGCCTGAGCGCGACTTTGCCAAGATTTTCGTAGACAGTGGCGAGTTCTATTGGAACACCAGCCTGTTCCTCTTCAATGTGAAACATCTCTACAACAACTTTGGCCATCTTTTGCCATCTGTGCTTCGAGGTTACGACGAGAAGTATCCCGTCTTTAGTGTGGAGACCGAGAATGCCTATATGAAGGAGAACTTCCCTTCCTATCCCAATATCTCAATCGACTACGCCATCTTGGAGAAGTCGAATGACGTCTATGTGATGAAGTGTGACTTTGGCTGGGCTGACTTAGGCACGTGGCACAGCATCTACGAGGCAATGAAGAAAGGGGAGAACGACAATGTGGTGATAGACAGCGACGTGCTGATGGAGGACTGTCATAACAATATAGTCAAACTGCCTGAGGGCAAGTTGGCTGTTCTCAATGGGCTGGATGGTTTCATCGTTGCCGAAAAAGACAACGTGCTGTTGGTTTGTCGCAAAGAAGACTCCTCTGCGTTGGTGCGCAAGTATGTCAACGAGGTACAAATTAAGAAAGGAGATGAGTTTATATAACTCTCATCCATTCGATAACATGATAACAGAAAGGGAAGTGAAGACGCATCTTCACTTCCCTTTTCCCTTGAGTAGCCTCTCTTCCTAAGTTATCGAAGAGAAGAATTATAGTTTTTTGAACGCTTCGTATATCTTATTCGCGATATCCTTGAACTCCTCTTCTGATAGCTTGAGATGTTCCTTGCGGAAGTTCACATCAGCCTCGCTGTTCATAGGGATGAGGTGGATATGGGCGTGAGGCACCTCGAGACCGAGAACCACCTGTGCCACTTTCTTGCAGGGGAAGGCAGCTTTGATGGCCTTAGCCACTTTCTTGGCGAATACTTCAAATTCGGCCAGGTCCTGGTCTTCCATGTCGAAGATATAGTCAACTTCCTTTCTTGGAATCACCAATGTGTGGCCTTTACCGATAGGACTGATATCGAGGAATGCATAAAACTTGTCGCTTTCTGCACACTTGTAGCTGGGGATTTCACCAGCAGCAATCTTTGAGAAAATACTTGCCATAGTCTGTTTCGTTTTTATTGTTAATCAAAATCTGTCGTTGCAAAGCATGTGTCGTTCCACACACCGACATCTCTCATTCTCTGTATATATTTGTTTGGCTTACATATCATAAAAAAGGAACTGCCATAGGGGTTTGTCTGCCCTTATGATAGTTCCTTATTTTTACTCGAATGAAATTTTGTCGATGCGCAGTTTGATAGTGCCGCGTGGAATCTTGATTTCCACGATCTCGCCCACCTTCTTGTTGAGCAAGCCCTGTGCGATAGGAGTCTTGATAGAAATCTTGCCCTCCTTCAGGTTGGCCTCGCTCTCGCTCACGATGGTATAATTCATCTTTGCCTTGTTGGCCATATTGGTCATCTCCACCTTCGACATGATCTGCACACAGTCGGTGCTGAGCTGCTTGGTGTCGATGATCTTAGCCTCGGCAATGGTGAGCTTGATGCGGTTGATCTTGTCTTCCAAATGAGCCTGTGCCTCCTTGGCGGCATCATACTCTGAGTTCTCGCTCAGGTCACCCTTGTCTCTTGCCTCAGCAATTGCGGCTGATGCCTTAGGGCGCTCCACAGAAACGAGCTGTTTTAGTTCAGCTACGAGATTGTCGTAACCTTCTTGTGACATGTAAGCCATAATTTTTCTTATTGTTTATTATTATTAATAATGTGTTCTTAGAGATGGGGTAAAAAATAAAGAATCCCGGTGCCTGTATAGCATCGGAATCCCCAATCTTATATTCTCTATTTTTTATTTTCGTACCTATATCTGTTTGCAAAGATAGGACTTTATTTCTGAATCGCCAAATATTTTCGATGAAATTTCATAAAAGTGCGGACTTTTGTCTCTTTTACGCATTTGCCTAAGCATCAAACAGGTATAAAACTTGTGAAAAAGTCAGAAGTCTCTTATATTTATACTCCTAAGATGTGGTTTATTCGTTAAAAAGTTGTATATTTGTAACCCCGATTTTAAAAAATGGGATGAGAATGTATAACTAATAACTCGAACAACATGACAAAAGAACAACTGATGCAAAGAGCTATCCTCCTGTCAGAGAACAGCGTGCGCCATGGTGGTGGTCCTTTCGGAGCCGTCATTGCCAAGGATGGTGTTATCGTGGCTGAGGCCTCCAATAGTGTTACCATAGACCAAGACCCTACGGCTCATGCCGAAGTGAATGCCATCCGTATGGCTACCCGTGCCTTGCACACTTTCGATTTGAAGGGTTGTGAGATTTATACCTCTTGCGAGCCTTGCCCCATGTGTCTTGGCGCTATCTACTGGGCGCATCTCGACCGTATCTATTATGCCAACAATCGTCAGGATGCAGCGAAGATTGGTTTCGATGATGAGTTTATCTACGAGGAGATCGACCGCAAGATAGCAGATCGCCATAAACCCATGATAGCCTTGATGCGTGATGAGGCTTTGGGTGCTTTCCGTATGTGGGAAGAAAGTACTGAGAAAACAGAGTATTAAGAGCGCTATCTCCCTTTTATAAACGCTTTTATCCTTACGAGGTGCGAAGTCTGAAAAATAAACAAAACGTCCCGATGCAGTATTTCCTTGCGTCGGGACGTTTTTTTGTTACGATGGATATCTTGTTAAAAACCTACAAACTCAGGTTGTTGTTCGCCTTTTCCTCTCTTACTTGATCTGCGTAATCACGAAAGGATGTTTTACGGCAGCATGGGCAGCTTTCTGTGCGATGCTCTTCTGTTGCTGTGTTATTCCTTTGGGTGCATAGTTGTTTCCTACAACCGACTTCTTGAAGATAGCCTCAAACCATGTACAGGCAGCAGTGTATCTTCCGTACACCAACTGCAGATGGTAGCCGTCACGGTTCAGGTTGTCGCCCAAGCTCGATGTGCGGGCATTCTGTATAGCTGTTCCTGCCGGCACCAAGATGTCGATAGGTGCATCCTTGAGAGCCTGTTTGGCTGCGCCTAAGATGGAAGAGAACATGGTGGCCTGACTGTTGCCATACTTGCGGAAGCCGTCATGGTTGGAAGTCTGAGCGTAAGCCCATGTCTGATGGAAGATAATCTTAGCCTTGGGTGCTTTTTGTTTCACATAGGCAATCAGTTCGTTGAGATAGGGCTGGTATGTGTAGTAGACTCCAGAGAAATGGCTTGCCTGCTGTACGCTCACATAGTCCCAGTCTTCCTCGCTCAAGGCTTCGCTCACCTGCTTGTTGGGTGTCTCCACCATCTTGCCGTCTATTCCTGTCTTTCTGTATCTATATGCCTTCAGGTCGCCTTTTACGCATTGCATGTGTCTTTCGAGCGAGCATCCGGGGATATATAGATTGGCCACTATGGTCTGTATGCCTTCGGCATCAGCCAACTCGTGCAGGTTCTGCTCAATGGCATCTTCAGAGAAGCTGTTGCCTATGGCGAGAATCTTTACCGTATTCTCGGCATGGACCTTTGGAAAAGCCCATGCCAAGAGGAATGTCAATATAAGCCAGATATTTTTCATATTTTTCATATTCTTCATATTCCGTGTATAAGTCGTTATTTCAATGTGAAGGTGAGGGTCTGTACATCCTTGCTGTTAGGACCAACCATTACCTCGAACTCACCAGGCTCGTTCTTGTATTCCAACTCCTGGTTGTAGAACTTCAGGTCTTCAGGGGTGATGGTGAAGGTAACGGTCTTGGTCTCTCCCTTCTTGATAGAGATGCGTTCGAAGCCTTTCAGCTCCTTTACTGGGCGAGAAACGCTGGCAGCTAAGTCGCGTATGTACATCTGAGCTATTTCGTCAGCATCGTAATTTCCCGTATTGGTGATGTCTACGCTTACACTGATCGTCTCGTTGTTGGTCATTGTGTTGCTTGAGAGCGTAGGCTTGCCATATTTGAAGGTGGTGTACGACAGACCATAACCGAATGGGTACAGTGGGTCGTTGTCTATATCGAGGTAGTTGCTGGTAAACTTAGTGAACCATTTACCCTCTTTCAGTGGCCGTCCCGTATTCAGATGGTTGTAGTAGAGAGGTATCTGACCTACACTCTTAGGCATGGTGGCAGTCAGTTTTCCGCTTGGCACCTTGTCACCGAAGAGAACGTCACAGATGGCATCGCCCGATTCGCAACCACCAAACCAAACGTTGAGGATGGCTGGGAAATTCTCCTGTTCCCATGTCATGACGGTGGCACGACCCGAGAAGTTGACGAGTACGATAGGCTTGCCCGTCTTCTTCAGGGCTATGAGCAAGTCTTTCTGTGCGTCGGGCATCTCGAGATTGGTGCGGCTGCTGCATTCGCCACTCATCTCTGACGACTCGCCCACAGCAGCAACGATGATGTCGGCTTGCTGAGCCACGTCGAGTGCTTCCTTCAGCATTTCCTCGTTGCTTCGGCTGTCGCGCATCTCTCTGCCAAACATGGTGGCATCAGCTTCGCGCTTGGCATCATACATCAGGTTGGAGCCCTTGGCATAGAGAACCTCTGCTTTTCCCTCCAGTGCCTTCTTCATAGAACCGAGGATGGTCTTGTTGTCATCGAGACGGGCCACAACGCTCCATGTACCCGACATGTTCTTGGAATTGTCTGCCAACGGACCGATAAGGGCAATCTTACCCTTGCGCTGCAAAGGCAACAGATTGCCTTCGTTCTTGAGCAGCACGAAAGTCTTGGCAGCTATCTCGCGTGAGAAGGCTCTGTTCTGTGGAGTGTAGATTTCCTTCTTGGCGCGTTTCACATTGCAGTATTTGTATGGGTCGTCGAAGAGTCCCAACTTGTATTTGGCTTCCAGGATGCGGCGGCATGCTGTATTGACGGTTTCCATCGTAACCTTGCCCTCGTTGATAGACTTCTCTATAGTGCCTAAGAATCCGTCAGCCACCATGTCCATATCGGTACCTGCATTGAGTGCCATGGCTGAAACCTGCTGCAGGTCGCCCAGTCCGTGGGCTGTCATTTCCTGGATGGCAGTATAGTCGGTTACCACCATACCCTTGAAGCCCCACATCTTGCGCAGCACATCGGTAAGCAACCATTTGTTGCCTGTTGCGGGAACGCCGTCCACCACATTGAATGAGGTCATCACGCTCAGAGCGCCGGCGTCAACAGCAGCCTTGTAGGGAGGCATATAGTAATTGAACATGCGCCAGTGGCTCATGTCCACCGTGTTGTAGTCGCGTCCTGCTTCTGCACCACCATAGAGTGCAAAGTGCTTCACGCAAGCCATCACGGTGTTGGGAGCTGCCAGATTCTGTCCCTGATAACCCTCTACCATGGCTTTGGCGATGCAAGAGCCGAGGTATGGGTCCTCACCGTTTCCTTCTGCCATACGTCCCCATCGTGGGTCGCGGCAGATATCGAGCATAGGACTGAAAGTCCAGTTGATACCATCTGCCGAACATTCTTGTGCTGCTATCTGGGCTGTACGCTTGATGGCTTCCATATCCCATGAGCATGAGAGCGAGAAGGGGATAGGGAATACGGTCTCGTAACCATGTATCACGTCCATACCGAAGAGCAGTGGGATGTGCAGGCGGCTCTGTTCTACGGCAATCTTCTGTACTTCTTTGATTTTCTCAACACCTTTCAGGTTGAAGAGTCCGCCTACTTCGCCACGCTTGATTTTGCTTGCCACGTCGCTGCTTTTTGCCTGGCCGGTAACGATATCTCCTGTAACAGGAAGGTTCAACTGACCGAGTTTTTCTTTCAGCGTCATTTTATTCATCAGGTTATCGATGAAGGTGTTCATCTTAGCCTCATCGCTTTGGGCCTGTGCCATGGTGGGGCAGAGGCTTGCTGCCAGCAGGGTAAATGCTGCAAGAATGTTTTTTGTCTTCATATGTCTAAGTCTGTTTAATTGTTCTTGAATCCGAGTTTCTCGAGTCCCTGTTGTATCTCAGGGCAGCTCATGAAGAGTCGCCAGAGCAGTCCCGAGCGATGATTTTCTATCATAGGGGTGATGGTCAGCTGGTCTATGGCAAGATAGCGGGGTACTGTCCAGTGGGCAGTTTCCGAGAAGGCATCATAGAAGCCATATTTACCCCATATCCAACTGCCTTTGTTCCAGAAATACTTCAGGGCTGCCATCGACTCTGTTGGTGTGTAAGGGAATGATGATAGGGCTGCGGTAGGTGTGATGACTCCTAAGTCGTTGTTGGGTGCATGGGCAGAATATCCGTTTACCGAATAGCTTGCTGTCAGTCCCCAGCAGTCTTTGCCGTAGCCTTTGTATCCCTTTGGGTTTCGCACGCAGTATTCGTAGTCGCTGAGGGCATGGTTTCTTACCACATTCCAGTAGTTGGCATACGTGTCGCTCAGGTTCTTGGGGTTGAGGCAGATATAGGAATACTGTGCCCAGAACAGCGGACCGCCGGTCTGTTCGGCGCCATTGTGCTTCAGTTCGAGCGGATAGCCGTAAGGCTTGGCATTGCTCTTGATGCCTCCGCTCCTTGCCCATCCCTTGTGATAGCATTCTGCCGGGATAGAATGGGTGGGTGAGGAAGCTCCTAAGATGTAGGTGATGAGGCATTCGTTGTAGCCTTCGAGAGGGAAGTTCATATCCCATCCATAGTTGGGCGACCAGTGCCAGTACAGCACGTCCTGTCCGCCACGGCGGTACCAGTCGAACTCCATCTCTTTCCACAGCTTGTCAATATTGCTTGCCAAGAGTTTCTCCTGTTCGTTGCCATTCTCGAAATACTGGCGTACGCACAGCAGACTTGCCATGAGAAACGAACTTTCTACGAGGTCGCCACCATCATCTTTCTGTCCGAAAGGAACGGTCTTTCCTGTATTGCCGTCTATCCAGTGCGACCAAACACCATGGAATCGGTCGGCTTTTCCTAAGAAATCTACTATCTTCGTAAGGCGCTGCACACCCTCGGTACGGCTGATGTAACCTCTGTCTATACCTGCCAGCAGGCCGGCTATGCCAAATCCGCTTCCTCCGGTAGTCACCACATGCTTGTCGTTCTGTGGATAGATACCATCGAGGTGAATGCGCTCGGGTGCCAGCCCGGAGTTGGGGTTGGCTCCATCCCACATATAATTAAGGTGGGTCTTCTCAATGTAGTCGAGCATTTCCTCATCGTTGGCAAATGAGGTGGGTCTCTCTAAGGGCTGGTCATGCTCGTCGGTAACTATACCAGTTAGCTCATATTCGTTAACCACAGGGATGTAATAGTCGCTCACCTGTCCCTTGACAACCTTGACGGAGTCCTGGCTGGCGAAACATGGAGCGGCTATTACCAGCATCCATGTGGCGAATGATAGCTTGGTAAAATTCATTTTGTATATTCTAAGTTGACGAATACTGCATTGTGGTCGGACAGATAAACCTTGTCGGGCTTATCACCGATAACTCTGTAGCGAGTAGCTTTCAGCTGGTTGCTGATAAAGATATGGTCGATAATGCTTCGCTCGTTGAGTGGCAGTCTGCCGTAGTCGTGCCATGTCCAGTCTGGACCATAAACGATGGCAGCCTTGTTGCGGGCATTTTCCATTTTGTTGGCTCTCAGTATGGCCGAAGGTTCTTCCTCATCGGTACAGTTAAAGTCGCCGGTGATGATGGCAGGCATGTTCTTAGCTACTTTCTTCATCATGGAAAGGATGAGCTTGATGCCTTCCTTGCGTGCTATCTTACCGTCGTTGTCGAGGTGGGTGTTGAAGTATACCACCTGCTTGCCAGTTTTTTTGTCTTTCAGTATCGCCCAGGTACAAACACGGTTGTAAGAAGCGTCCCAGCCCTTCTTTCCGAACTGTTCTGGTGTCTCGCTCAAGGCAAAGTCGCCATGCTTTACCATACTGAATTTGTGCTTGTTATAGAAGATTGGGCTGTGTTCGCCCTGATGTTTTCCGTCATCTCGTCCTACACCGATGCCCTCGTACATGCCATTGAGAGCAGCCTTGAGGTCTGCCATCTGGTTGGGGCATACTTCCTGCATGCCCAAGAGGTCGGGCTGATAATAGGTGAGCATCTTTGCCACCTCGCCTTTACGGTTGTCCCAACGGTTTTCATTGTCTACCGAGGCGTCCAAACGTATGTTGAACGACATGACGCTGATTTGTGCTTTGGCTTGCGATGTAAAGCCTGCAACGAAGAGAGAAAGTAAGAAGAGAGTTTTTCTGAAGATATGCATAGTAGTGTGTATAGAGTATATGAAAAGTGAGTAGTGAATAGTGATAAAGAGTTGTCGGAAGATTCATGAACCAGCCTTCTGTAACGAAGGACTGGCTCATGAAATCGAAATAGAGCTTATGAATTATTCAATATGAATGACGTTTTCTCGTTATTCGTCGATAGGATCCTTCAGAAGGTCAGGAGTTGCTGTTACCTGATTGAAAGGTAGTGGGATAAGAGCCTTCTCCTTAGACCAACCTACAAGTTCAGTGGCAGCCTTGCCTGTGCGTACGAGGTCGTTGTAACGCTCACCCCATTCGCAGCAGAGCTCCATGCGGCGCTCGTCAATAATCTGGTCGAAGGTAACATTAGTAAGCTCAGGCATGTGAGCACGACGGCGAACTTCATTGAAAGGACCATCTCCATTCTTACCAAGTTTAACCTTTGCTTCTGCATTCATCAGCAGGACATCTGCATAGCGAAGTACTCGGATGTTGTTGTTTGTGCCATACTTTGTACGTCCAGGAGTGAGCTGAGTGGTTGGTGTATAAGCCTTGCCGTTCCAGCAATCGGTCTTTGTAGGATTGTCCTGAGGCTTGATGTAGTCACCATCGGGGGTGGTTGAGCCAGCCAATAAGAACGATGTGGTTGCACGAATGGTCTCGCCACGGCCATAAGCCCAGTCACGGAACGATTTCAAGATACCGCAGTCGCCCCATCCTGAGATGTTGCTGCCTGAGTTGTTTGGACCTTGACAACCAAACCATTGGTCGGGGTCTATCAACTCGCCTGAGCCGTTGCCGAAGTCTGTACACTGGCTTTCGAAAATAGATTCGTCACATAGTTTTCCAGGAATTTTCCACAACTGATAGTAGTCTGGATAGAGATGGAAGTTACCATGTGCGATGATGTCATCGGTCAGCTCCTCCACCTTCTGGTAGTTGCCCTGATTGAGATAAATCTTAGCAGCTAATGTGGCAGCAGTGAATGCAGTTACAGCACCCTTGTGCTCGCTTTGGTTAGGACGGATGCGAGGCATGTTGTCCATGCCATATTGCAAATCCTCCAAAGCATACTTATAAACAGCCTCTGTGGTAGAACGTCTCAGATCGCTTTGGTTGTTATCACGCAGAATAGTGCAAGTTCCGAATGCCTGAATGAGGCGGAAGTAAGCGTAAGCACGCATGAACTTTACCTCACCAATGTAGGCACGGTTGGCCTTTTGTTGAGCTTCTGTGGTGCAGTGCTGAGCATAGCCCTCAAGAGCCTCAATGGCTGAGTTGGCGCTCTTGATGATGTTATAATACTGCATCCATATTTCGTTGAAGCCCCAGAAAGAGTCGTTATACTTATACTCTGATAAGTTGTAATAGTCGCTACCATTCCACTGACCGCTGAACACATCCTGATCACGAATGGTTGTAATCTCCCATATTACCCAGTGCAGAGCACTATTACGGAAGCGGGCATACATACCAGATGCGGGCTGATACATATTGTCTAAGTTGGCATAGTCGACCTGTGTGTCAGGAACCTTGCCTTCCGGCGTCTTGTCAAGATAGTCGCTGCATGACGAAACTGCGCCCATCATGAGGGCAGCTGCCGCTAATATGATTGTATTTTTGATAATTTTCATAATGTAGCAAATTTTAATTGAGGTTGATCTTTAGAAATTGATTTTCACGTTGAACGTGTAGGTAGAAGTCAGAGGATATACTTCGGTATCCCATCCCTCTGGATCGGTCAATTCTGGTGAGAAGGTGTTTGCCTTGAATGTAGTGAATGGACGATCGGCCGTCATGCTGAGACGGACAGATGGCAATGTGTATGTTCCGAACTTCAAGTTCTTGAAGGTGTAACCCAATGTAATGTTCTGGATGCGGAAGTAGTCAGCGCTCTCAACAAAGTAAGAACTGTACTTCTGGTCGCTCACGTTCCATGTGCGAAGCAGTGCCGCAGCAGATGGAGCAGAGTTGGTAGAGCCTGGACCTGTCCAACGCTTCTCATACTGATCCTTATCAAAGTTGTAGTTCTGTGAAGCATAACGTAGAGCACGCTTGCGGTTGAACATCTGTGCGCCAGTCTGTCCGTAAGTTGTCAATTCGAAATCAAAGTTCTTCCACTCTAATCCAAGGTTGATACCATAAGTGAAGTTTGGAATATATGAACCCAATGTGGTTCGGTCATTACCATCGAGCACACCATCATGGTTCAGGTCTGCATACTTTAAATCACCAGGTTGGCAACCATTGGCTTTGCCTATAGGGTCAGCATCAACCTCTTCCTGTGTCTGGTAAACGCCAATCATCTTGAATCCGTAGAATGAATTCATCTCCTTGCCTACGATATTCACGGTCTTTCCGCCTCTGATGATACTATGACCACTAAGCTCCTTTACGCGGTTGCGAAGAGTTGACATATTGACACCAACACGATATTTGAGGTCCTTGCCGATTCTGTCGTTCCAGTTGAGAGTGATATCAAAGCCTTGGTTCAAAATCTTACCATAGTTGCCAGCCAATGTCTGTGTGCTGAAAGGCAACAATGGAGAAATCACAGCATTGTTGGTCATACGGTGGAAATAGTCGATATCAACGTTCAAACGATTGTCGAGAGCAATGAGGTTGAAACCAGCATTCCACTCCTCTACAACCTCCCACTTCAGCCAACTGAAGTAGTTTGAGTTCTCATAACCAGGAATAGTGGTGTTACCAAATACACCAGAGAATTTGTTACCTGTGCTTATAGAGTTGAAACCATCAGAAGCTGCGATGTGGTCGTTACCAAGCTTACCCCAGCTTGCACGAAGTTTCAGCATGTCGAGCCATTTCTGGTCTTTCAGGAAGTTTTCCTGTGAGATAACCCAGGCTCCACCGATTGATGGGAAGTAACCCCATTTCTCCTGATATTTTGAAGAACCGTCAGCACGCATGGTGAAGACGAGCATATACTTGTCATCGTAGTTGTAGTTGAGACGTGTGAAGTAAGACAGACCGCGGTAGCAATAGCCGTCGTCGCCTACTGTGGCTCCAGTAGCGTCACCGTTCTTAATGTACCAGTATTCATCCTCGCCATCGGGTACGTTGCTGGCAGAACCATTGAGATTACGCCATTGTTCCTCACGCATGGACATACCAACCATGGCACCTACCTTGTGCTTGCCAAACTGATCGTTGTAAGTCAATGTATTATCCCAGATGCGGTTGTAATATTTGTTCTCGCTCTTACTCAATTTGGTTGTTGTTGACTGCTGCCAGCTGCTCACATAGTAAGCAGGTGTAAACTCGCGACCTTGTGTTGAGAGGAAACTGTAAGAATAGTTACTGCGCAGGTTCAACTTGTTAGGAATAAAGTCTATCTGTGCATAGAAATTGGTCAGTGCCTGATAGCTTTCGTTCTTAGAGTCGTAATACTCAGCAAAAGCAATTGGGTTGTAGAAGTTGGAAGAGTAGCCTAATACGTCGGGTGAACCATACTTGTTCGGGAAGGCCTTGTCATTGTTTTTATCATACAGAGCCACAATAGGAGGACAGTTAAATGCCTTCTGCCAAGCGGCATTGTTTGGCACTTGCTGCTCTGACTGACTGAATACACCATTGAAGCCCACCTTCAACCAGTTGGTTGCGTTATAGTCTACAGCAGCACGGAAGTTGAGGCGCTTATAGTTGTTGTCAACATCCATGATACCATCTTGGTAGAGGTAACTGCCACCCAAAGAATAAGTGGTTTTGTCTGAACCGCCGGCAATGCTTAGGCTGTGGTTGGTGATGAGGGCTGTGCGAAGCATCTGATCATACCAATCGTTGTCGGTGTTGTAAGTCCAGTTGTGGAAATCTGGATCTGAATAGCTACCACCATAGTTGTCGATACTCTTCTTGAAATGAGAAACATAAGCATCGTAGTTACCTTCAAGCATCATAGTAGCATATTCCTTAGCGTTACACAGTTCCAATACGTTGGAGGCTTTCTGGAAACCTACATAGCCGTCGTATGTAATCTGTGCTTTCTGATTCTTAGCACCCTTCTTTGTAGTGATAAGCACCACGCCATTTGCTGCACGCACACCATAGATGGCAGCAGCCGAAGCGTCCTTAAGAATGGTGAAGTCCTGAATGTCGTCGTTGTTGAGGAAGGTGATGTCATCGTAGAACATACCATCTACTACATAAAGAGGTGAAGAGTTTTTGAAAGAGCCAGCACCGCGAATGCGTACGGTAGGTGCGCTACCAGGTGCACCTGAACTAACCACGTTCACACCTGCCACCTTACCCTGAAGGGCTGTCATAGGTGATGCGGAAGGAACAGACTGGATGTCGGCTGCCTTAACCACGGTGATAGGAGAGGTGAGGTCCTTAGCCTTAGCAGAGCCGTAACCGATGACAACTACGTCGTTGAGGTTCTGGAAATCATCCTTCAATGTGACATTGAGGTTGCCTGAAGCCTTGAGGGTAACAGGCTGCATACCCACATAAGAAATGTTGATAGATGCGTTAGGATTAACTTCCTGGATGGTGAAGTTACCGTCTATGTCCGTAACGGTAGCTTGCTTTGTACCGAGTACTTTGACAGTGGCGCCAATGACTGGTTCGCCAGAACTATCCAAGACAGTACCTTTGACAGCCTGAGCTTGGGCAAATGCCAGCTGGGCTACAAAAGCGCAAATGAATAATAATAGGTTCTTTTTCATGTTTTTTTGTTTTAAGATAATTGTTAATTCAAAACTGCTGTGCAAAGTAAATACTTTTTAAAGGTTTGGGCAAATTTGTTGCCACGATATAACTACGATGCGCTTTCTTGGCACTACGATTTTACTACGATGCTAATTTCTAAACGTTTGGAAAAGAGAAAGATAGGAAAACGACAAAATTTTGCCTTTTTTCTTTGGTAGATGGTATAAATTTATTAATTTTGCAAATACATAACCACAAACCCGTCTAAATCAAAGAATGAAAAAGCAGTTTTTATGGCTTGTCATGTTAATCTTTTGTCTATGTCCAATGATGACAAAGGCACAGATTTTTATGCCTATTATCTCATACTATAACTCGTTCACTTATCATTATGGCATGCAGAACTGGTGCTGTACGCAGGATGATAGGGGCATTATGTACTTTGCCAACAATAATGGTGTGCTCAGTTTTGATGGCTATTCGTGGCGCACCATAGCCTTGCCCAGCAAGGGATTGGTGCGATCAATTCTTGCTGATGGCGACCGTATCTATGTCGGCTCTTATACCGACTTCGGTTATTTTGTGCGTGATGAATGGGGTAAGATGGTGTATCATTCTCTTTGGCCCCAAAAATATCAGTCGCATAATGACGAGATATGGAATATCGTGAAGGGTGCTGATGGGCATATTTATTTCCAGTCATTCTGCTCTTATTTCGTTTACGATGGCAAGAAAGTTACACCTTATTATATAAAGGAGCATCTGCCGCTCTGGTTTTTCCAGACAGGCGGTCAGCTCTATGCTCAATTGATTTCCGACGGATTGTGCCGGGTCAGCAAGACGTATTACCCCCCCCATCCTACATCGTAGAGACTATGGCAACGATCATGTGATGGGCTTGCATCAGTTGGGCAAGAGTCTTTTCTTGTTGGCCACCAACCAGAATGGACTCTTCCTATACGACGGACAGCAGGTGAAGCCTATTCGTACTGATGTCGATGCTTTGCTCCGACAAGCCTTGATCAACCGTACTGTCATGCTCAATAAGCATACCTTGGTGGTGGGAACCATTAAGAGTGGAATCTTTGCCATCGACCTCAATACCAATAAGGTGTTGTGGCACTACAGCAAGGCTAACGGACTGGGAAACAATACCGTGCTCAACCTCCTGGTGGACAGAACGGGCAACTTATGGGCAGCCTTGGACAATGGCATCGCCCTTATCCATACGGGTTTGCCCCTTTCGGTGATGAGACTCGAGGGCATCGGTATGGTCTACGATGTGGCTACCTTGGGAAGCGATATGTATATTGCCACCAACCAGTCGGTGTGGCGATATGACATGAAGGAACACAATATAGTTCCAGTGAATGGCTGCGAAGGACAAAACTGGTATGTATCTCAGTTTGACAACCAGGTGTTTGCCGGCAACAATTTAGGCACAAAGGCCCTTGTGGGCAATCAGTCTTTCGACCTTTTAAACGACAATCAGGGCAGTACTATGATGCGTGAGTATCAGCATTATGGTCAGCATGCATTGATAGAGTCTTCCTACGACAGTTTCCGTATTTATTTACGCGATGGCGACAAATGGCGCTATGGTTGGACGGTGAAAGGCTTCGGTGCTCCTATCAGAGAGATAGAAATAGACAACCAGGGTGTCATCTGGGCAGCCCACATGAGCAAAGGTCTCTATCGACTGGAACTTTCCAGGGATATGAGGCGATTCGAAAGGGTGAACTTCTATTCTTCGCTGCCCAATAGCAAGGGTGATGCATTCCATGTGATGACCATCATGGGACGTGTGGTCTTCTCGTATGGTGGCCGTCTCTTTACTTACGATGATATACGCAAGCAGATATTGCCCTATTATGGTTGCGGCAGGTTGAGCGACATGGGCATCATGTCGTCTGCCTTCCTTGATAAGAAAACCTTCTGGTTGCTCAATAGCGATGGCTATTGGCTCATGCATTCGGGCAGTAAGGAGAACCTGCCGGTGTTCTTTATCTCCAACTCTTCGTTTGGGCAGGAGTGCAACATCTATGGACATTCGATGTATGCTTCGGGTCGTGCCACCTATTTCTTCCTCAACGATGGTATAGGCAGATATTTGGGCACAGGTGCTGAAAAGGGAAAGAAGCCCGCCTGCTATCAGGCTTCATTCAGCGAGGTGATGACAAAGGACCGTGATAATGTGGCGCATCAGCTGCCTGTGGTCAGCGATGGCAAGGTGAAGGCATGGGGTAACATTCGGCTCAGGGTGTCGTTCCCCAACTACGATAACGACAAGCTGCTGTTCTGCTATACGCTGAAGGGTGGAGGCAATACGCTTACCGAGTCTTCTTATTCGCCAGAAATCGTGTACAGCAACTTCGGCTTTGGAGATTATGAACTGACGGTGGTGGTCAAAAACCTCAAGGGCGACATCATAGGCAAGCCTCTTGTCTATTGTTTCTCTTTCCCCACACCTTTCCTGCTCTCATGGTGGGCGTGGCTGATGTATCTGTTGTTGCTCTCGGCTTTGGTGTATGGCTTTATTCGCTGGCGCACCAACAAGATTATTCGTCGCAATAAGAAGATTGCCGAAAAAGAGCTGATGGAGCAGAAGATGAAATCGTTGGAACAGGAACGTATCATTGCTGAGCAACAGAAACAACTCTTAGAAAACGAGCTCGCCCTTAAGGGAAAGGACGTGGCAAGCATGGCTTTCGATATGGTGGCGATGAACAACTCCATCAGTGAGGCGAAGGAGACTTTGCTTGAAGGCATGCGCAAGGGAACCATCACCACCAAGAATGCCAGCAAACTGTTGTTGCAGATGAAGAGTGGCGACAACGACTTGTTCTGGAATACGTTCCAAAACAACTTCGACCTGATACACAAGAAGTTCTTCCGCAGTCTGCGTGAGAAATATCCCGACCTCACGTCGAACGACCTGAAGGTGTGTGCCCTCTTGCGCCTGAACCTGAATACGAAGGATATTGCCAACTTCACTCACCTTACCATCCGTGGTGTGGAAGGTGCAAGATACCGACTCAGAAAGAAGTTGGGCATTCCTACCGACAAGTCGCTCACCGATTTCCTCATCGAGTTCGAATAAGGGGAGGATCTTTATTGTCCTCCCAAGCGCTCGAAGAAGGTGATGATTTCCTCAAAAGTCTTGAATTCATCGCTGCCATACTCGATGGCTGTGCCCATGAAGCCCTTGTCGGGACAGGGGTCGATGAAGTAGTCGCCATAGAGCAATGCCTTCTGGTTGCAGAAAATGACGTGGTTGTAGGCTGGGGCAGATAGGTACTCCTCTACCCAGGTCATGACACGAGCTATATAGTCATGGTCGTTGGTGGGGGCCTGTGCCACAATATACACATTATAATATTCTATCAGCATCTCATAGGCCTTGTGCATCGAACTGGTGGCTTTCCAGTAACTGTCGTGCAGGGCATCGAAGTCGATATACACGATGGGGCGTTCCTTTCCGTTCTGTTTGTCGTCTATCCATCGGATGACGGGTGCGAGATAATGGAATGCCACCTTGTCTATCAGCCGATGCTCACCATGGAAGCGGATGGCTTGTGGATAATGCTCGTGGAAGAGGTCGAAGGTATGAACCACAGGGTCCTTGTCGCCAAAGAGTCCGTAGACACGGTTTTGTTCCTCGGGTGTTACATTCTTAAAGCACAGGGCGGTAATGTCCTTGTACTCCTTGATAAGTCCCTTGTTCACCATCAGCTCCTGCACTCCGTCCTTGCGCGGGTTCTGAAACTCCTGTCTTCCCGTCATACTGCTCATGGTGTTGCCCATCTCGAAAGCAGGGTTTACCAAGATGCGGTCGGTGCCATGGAGCATCTCAGTGAACATACCACCCATGGAGGTGCCTACAATCAGGTCGGGTTTCTCCCTCTGCTGCATATCCCGCAGCATCTCTATGGCTTCTTCGGCATGCACGGGAATGTCCTCAGCCACGAGTGTGGCATTAGGCATCAACTCCTGCAACATCTTTACCGTGCCGCTCTGTCCCGAGGAGAGGAAGCCGTGCACATACATGATTTTCTTGCCCTGCATCAGGTCAGGGAACTGCTTGATGTATTGATTTTCCATTGCTTGTTGTTTTATCCGGAATGATGATGCAAAAGTACAGTTATTTGCAGTGAAAACAAAATTATTGATGCATATTTTTTCTCCTGTTGTTCAAATAATGTGATGAAAGGGCTGTATTTCTCGGATTTTATTTGTACTTTTGCCGCATCTTTCTGAAATTACATATATGTGACAATGGAACAGTCAATAGAAAATCTCTACAAGCTCGACGGAAGAGTGCCCGTCGCCAAAGCACTTCCTTTCGGCCTTCAGCATGTGCTGGCCATGTTTGTGAGCAACATTGCTCCTATTATGATTCTTGCCGGAGCCGTAGGCTTGGACAGTTCAGTGAGCGCCGTGCTTATCCAGAACTGTATGGTCATAGCCGGTATCGGTACGTTGGTACAGCTTTATCCCGTTTGGCGCATTGGCTCGCGCCTGCCTATCGTGATGGGCATTTCCTTCACCTTCCTTTCTCTGGCCATTGCCATTGCCGGTTCTCAGGGCATGGGAACCCTCATTGGTGCGGTGATCATTGGTGGATTGATAGAGGGAACACTTGGACTCTTTGCCAAGTATTGGATTAAACTCATTCCGCCCGTTGTGGCTGCTACGGTGGTTACCGCCATCGGTTTCTCGCTACTTCCTGTAGGTGCCAACTCGTTTGCTGGAGGACAGGGTGCTGCAGATTTCGGCAGTGTGAACAACTGGATTGTTGGAAGTGTTACCTTGTTGGCCTGTCTGCTCTGCCAGATTTTTGCCAAGGGTTTCCTCCGTTCGCTGTCTGTTCTTATGGGTCTGATAGTAGGCTACATTCTTGCCTGCTTCATGGGTATGGTCAATTTCAGCGGACTCACCGGTCTCTCGCTCGTTGCCTTGCCCCAGCTTCTGCCTTTCACTCCCGAGTTTCATATCGGTGCCATCCTCTCGGTGGTAGCCGTCTATCTTGTGTCAGCCACAGAGACGATAGGTGATACTTCTGCCCTTTGCAACAGTGCGCTGAAGCGCAATCCTCAGACCAAGGAGATGGGCTCTGCCGTTTGCTGCGATGGTTTCGTCAGCTCGGTGTCTGGTCTCTTCGGTTGTACTCCTATCACCTCGTTCAGTCAGAATGTGGGATTGGCAGCCATGTCGGGTGTGGTCAACCGTTTCACCATTGCCATGGGAGCCTTGATAATGATTATCGGTGGTGTGTTCCCTGCCATAGGCTATGTGCTCACCACCATTCCTCAGGCTGTTTTGGGCGGTTGCACCATTATGATGTTTGGTAGCATCCTCTTTGCCGGTTTCGGTATGATGGCGCGTACGGGTTTCTCACAGCGTAACATGGTGATCGTGAGCCTTTCGCTGAGTGTAGGCCTTGGCTTCACCCAGGCTACAGGCATGTTCAACATCTTCCCTGAGATTGTCCGCACGGTGTTTGCCGACAACTGCGTAGCTGTGGTCTTCCTGCTTGCTGTGGTTCTCAACCTCGTGTTGCCAAAGGATCTGGAACAATAAAAAGAGAATTATTTGCTAATATTACTATAAAATTCTATTCATAATGGATTTGCTGAAAGAAAGAATTATGCAGGAAGGCAGATGTTTTCCTGGTGGAATCTTAAAAGTAGACAGTTTCGTAAATCACCAGATGGATCCTATCTTGATGATGGATTTGGCGAAGGAGTTTGTTCGTCTGTTCCAGGACATTAAGTACAACAAGATCATTACCATTGAGGCATCGGGTATCGCTCCTGCCATCATGGTAGGTTATCTGACCCATCTTCCAGTGGTCTTCGTCAAGAAGAAACAGCCCAAGACGATGGAGGGTATGATTACTTCTGTGGTTCACTCTTTCACCAAGGACCGCGACTATACGGTTTGTGTGAGCGACAGCTATCTTACTCCCGACGACCATGTCATCTTTATCGACGACTTCCTCGCCAATGGCAATGCTTCCAAGGGCGTGATGGAACTCTGCGAAAAGGCTGGCGCCAAGATAGAGGCGATGGGCTTCATCATTGAGAAAGCCTTCCAGCATGGTGGCGACTTCCTGCGCCGTGAGGGAATGCGCTATGAGGCGCTCGCTACGGTTGAAAGCCTGGAAGACTGCAAGATTGTTTTGAAGTAAGGTTTTTTTGGGAGTTAAAGGAGTTAAGGAGTTAAAGGAGTTAAGACAAATGCCTTATTGTTTGAAATATAAGAAAAAAAGCTGTTGTCTTAACTCCTCAGCGACCGCAGGGAGCGATAACTCCTTTAACTCCTTAACTCCTCCAAACCTCAAGTGCCTTAACTCCTTTAACTCCTCCAAATCTATTTGACTATTTCTGCCGCATAGATTCCCATTACCTTATATCCTGCGGCGTTGGGATGCAGCCAGTCGCTGCATACATATTCCTTCTTCATTCTGTGCTCATCGGCTGAATCTTGCATCAGTTTGGCAAAATCGAGCACGCCATCCACCTTTTTCTCCTTGCCCTGGTTACGTATCCAGTCGTTCACGTATTGGCGGCAAGCCTCGTGGAAATAAGTGTAATAGCCTGCACCTTTGAAAGGCGTGATGGTGGCGAGATACACCTTCATGCGCTTGGCCTTTGCCTTCTTTATCATGTTCTGATAACTCTCTATCAGCAGTCGGGCTGTTGTCTCGCTGTTTCCGCTCTTAGTGTTTCCTATATCGTTGACACCTTCGAAGATAATCACCTTCTTCACACCGCATTGTCCCAGGATGTCGCGGTTGTATCGGTCTTTGGCCAATGTCCCTATTCCTCCGGGCACTACCACCTGATTGGATCCGATACCTAAGTTGAGTACGCCCTGATTGGTAATCTTATGTTTCAGGTGCAGCATCTCGCTCATGATGTCGGGCCATCGGTTCTGTGCATTGTCGGTTGTTCCGCGACCATCGGTTATTGAGTTTCCTATGATGGCAATGGCGCTCAGGTTGTTTTTCATCGTGTACACATCAATGCCAGCGATAGTGTACCAGTGGTTCACGCGTTGTGCTTTTTTGAAATTGGAGTGAGCATTGGTTACACCTTTCATGATATAGGAGGTGGTGCGGGAGCCAGGGTGCATGGTAGGCTTGGCTGGCGATGAGGTGTAGTTGATGGTAATGGCAACGCGCTCCAAAGGTCTGAGGTTGAACTTCAGTGGGTCGCTCTCTATCGCCTTGCCAGCAGGAATCACAGTCTTGTACTTGCCGTGAAACTTCAGGTACTCAGCGCTCTTGGCGTCTATGCCAAATGAGTCTTTGGCATGGGCGATATAGACCGAACGTATCACCACGGGTTCAGAACTGTAGATGTTGCTCAGTTTCAGTCGTATCACCTCGCCGCCCAATGATACCTTCACCACTTGTCTGATGGAGTGGGGCGTATTGCTGTATAACACTTTGCTCTTCACGGCAGCCTGTGGAGCTGTAGCCCAGGTTCCTACCCATGTCTGTGCCGTGGCATTCATGATGAATGTACACAGAAAGCATAATAATGCGAATGTTTTCTTCATAACATTTCTCTCTTTTCTTTTTTCTGCTTTGTTTTTCTTTTGCGTGTTATTTTCTGTAAAGGTACGCCTTTTTCTCTTTTCCATGGTGAAGATAACCTATTCTCTAACTTCCTTTAACGAGTTTAACTTCCATTGTAACTGCTCAGTCACCCCTGAAGCTATGAGTAGTTGTCTTTAATCAACTTTCGCAAGTGAGCCTTGCAAGCCTGCAAGAGCTTCAAAAGTACAAAAAGTAAGCCTTGCAAGCCTGCAAGAGCCCCAAAAGTACAAAAAGTGACCCTTGCAAGCCTGCAAGAGCCTCAAAAGTACAAAAAGTGAGCCTTGCAAGCCTGCAAGAGCCCCAAAAGTACAAAAAGTAACCCTTGCAAGCCTGCAAGAGCTTCAAAAGTACAAAAAGTGATCCTTGCAAGCCTGCAAGAGCTCCAAAAGCATCAGAAAGTAGAAATATTTTCTAATCAATGCCCACTTGGAAAAGTCAATTTTATGAAAACCTGCTGTTGATTACCAATAAGTTACAAAGATTAAAAATATGATTTGATACTTTTTTAAGTGGACCTGATAACTGAAGTGACATTCCGTAAGTAAAAGTATGGAAAAATGGGATAGCTGTAAGTTGCAGTCGTGATAAAGTGCAAAATGATGTATTTTTACTATCTTTTTATACAAAACTGTCAGAAATGCTTGCGTATATCAATTAATTTATTTACTTTTGCACCCGAGAGAAAAAGTTAGTGTCGTACAGACACTCATGAGGGCGTATCAACACTTATCAGATTGTTTCGACACTTATTTACGTATAGCATTATAATATACTATTATTTGTTTTATATTTATTTTTTACAACATTTTCAAGATGACAAGAAGATTACTTTTGTTAGTATGTGCAATGCTGTGTTTAGGCAGTAGTGTGCATATTCAGGCGCAGTCTGTATCTTTTTCTACAGCAACCTCTGCGGATGGTAATTACGTAGAGGGTGTCGTTCGTGTCAAACTCCAGCGCGAGATAGCCGACCGTTTGGTGGCTGCCAAGCTTCCGCTGTCGGTGAAAGGTACGAGCAAGAAGTATGTTCAGACTGGCGTGACCCCGCTCGACAGGGTCAGTCAGAAAGTAAAGGCAGTCTCTATGACCCGTGTTTTCCCTTATGCCGGTAAGGATGAGGCTAAGCACAAGGCAGCAGGACTGGATCTTTGGTACGATGTCCACTACGAGGCATCAGGTATGAAATTGGCACAAGCCCGTAACTTGCTCCGTTCTACAGAGGGCGTGGCTTATGCCCAGCGCATACCGGTTTACAAACCCATAGGCGGTGAGCGTTTCCTGGAGGTTTCGCCAGCAGCGGTGGCTAAGGCAGCCAAGGCAGCTTCTACCATGCCTTTCAACGACCCATTGCTCAATGACCAGTGGCATTACAACAACGATGGTCATATCGCAGGTACCAAGGTGGGTGCTGATGCCAATGTGTTCAAGGCTTGGGAAACTGGTGTTACCGGTTCTAAGGATGTTGTGGTTGCCATCATTGATGGTGGTTTCCAGGTAGATCACCCCGATCTGAAGGACAATGTGTGGATCAACACAGCCGAGTTGAACGGTAAGCCTGGTGTTGATGATGATAAGGATGGCTTTGTAGATGATATCTACGGCTATAACTTCGTTATCAATTCAAGCGATATCAACGCTCACTCTCATGGTACTCACGTAGCAGGTACTGTAGGTGCCACCAATAATAATGGTATCGGTGTCTGCGGTGTTGCCGGTGGTAGCGACGGTAAGGGCGGTGTCAAGATGATGGTTTGCCAGGTATTCGACAGCCGTGCCAGCAGTTCAGCTGTAGCTGATTTTGGTCGAGCCATTGTTTATGCAGCCGATCGCGGTGCCAGCATCGCCCAGTGTTCTTGGGGTGCCAGTGTTCCAGATGATGAGGATAAGTCGGTTACCGAAGCTGTTGATTACTTCACCAAGAATGGTGGTGGCGACAAGATGAACGGAGGTCTCTGTATCTTTGCTGCCGGTAACAATGGCGAGGAAGGCAACTATTATCCTGGTTGTCTTGACAAGGTTGTGGCTGTTGGTTCCATGGCTCCTGACGGAAGCGTGGCTTATTATTCCAACCGTGGCAAGTGGGTTGATGTGACAGCCCCTGGTGGTTTGGAAGACAATGGTCAGCAGTATGGCGTATTGAGTACCTTGCCTAACAGTACCTATGGTTACAACGAGGGAACCTCTATGGCATGTCCTCATGTATCTGGTATTGCAGCCTTGATTCTTTCCAAGTATGGTAGCAAGCAGTTCTCTAATGAGACTCTCCGCACCTTGCTTACCACTTCTGTAAACGACCTGTATACTCAGAATCCTGAGTACAAGGGCTTGATGGGTTCCGGTTATATCGATGCTTACAAGGCTTTGCAGGGCAAGGAGGGTAGTGTGCCTGAGGCTGTTGCCGACTTCACTGTTACTGCATCTCATGACAATGCTCTCATCGAATGGACGATTCCTGAAACCGAAGAGAAGAGCATCGATCATCATGTAATTTATTATAGCACAGAGGCTTTCTCTGCTACAGATGACTTGAATAAGTTGAACTCTGCTACTGTAGATACCAAGTTCAAGTATTCTGGCGACAAGATGTCTTACGAGGTAGAAGGTTTGAAGGCTTCTACTAAGTATTATTTTGCAATTGTGGCTTACAACCGTTGGGGTAAGGCTTCTGCCGTTTCTCCCATCAAGGAGGCTACCACAAATGCAGGTCCTAAGGTTCAGGTAGATCAGAAGAACCTTTCTATGACAGTAGATGCAACCAAGGCTTCCACTGCCGAGGCTTCTTTCAATGTAAAGAATGCCGGTGAGGGCGTGTTGAAGTATCAGCTTACTACTGCTACGACCCGAGCTACTATGTCTACCAGTGGTCGTATCAAGAATCCAAACCCAGGTCAGGTTCTTCCTTTCAGCGGTACAGTCAGCCCAACACTTGTGAAGCGCAACGCTGTGGCTACTTCCAACTATCAGGCAAAGGACTGGCCAGACACTTTGACCTATTCCAACCAGTTGTACAGCTATATCGGTGAAACTGATACCAAGCTGCCAAATGCTTTGGCTCAGTATTTCTATGTAGATAAGGCAACTTATCCTAATGGTTTCAACCTGACCGATCTTCGCTTCCAGGGACAGAACGGACAGGATCCTGTGATTGAGATTTACGACGGATCTCGTTCTATCTCTACTGCAAGTTTGATTCAGAAGGTTAATTATGACTACTGGGCATACAAGTATCCTATCACCCTGAAAGAGCAGATTCACTTTGCTCCTGGTTCAAGCTTCTGGGTAGTGGCTAAGTTCCCTGCAGGTGCCAAGAACCCATTGGGTACAGGCAAGACTACCAGAACCGATGTTGCCCAGTACAGCTTCTATAGCTCTGACAACGGTACAACCTGGACTCAGTTGAGTGAGGTGCTCAAGGGCACCAGCTTCGAGGCTGTAGCCAGTCAACTCACATGGGCAGTACAGGCCATCAGCAAGAACCCAGACTGGAGTGAGGTGCTCAACCCTGAGCCAATCAGCGGTGAGGTTCGTCCTAACGAAAGCCAGAAGGTTACTCTGAAGAATGATGGTCAGAAACTGGTGAATGGTACTTACAACTTCAATATCCATGTCAAGAGCAATGAGGCTGTTGATTCCAAGCAGCAGGTTGCTTTGTCTATGACCGTAAAGGGCTATAAGCCTGAACTGCACAGCCAGCAGCTGGTTGACTTCGGTGACTTGCTGGTTGGTCAGACCAAGACCATTGATGTAGAGTTGACCAATAGCGGTTATGGTGTATTCGGTGGTAAATATGGACAGCTCCAGGCTCCAAAGAACTTGAAGTCTTCATCCGATCAGTTCAATGTGTCAAAGGGTGCCAATAATATTGCAGCCCGCTCTACCGGTACGTTGCCTGTGACGTTCGCTCCTAAGAAGGAGGGCAACTTCAGCAGCACCATCACCCTGACCGATAAGAATGGTCAGCAGTATTCATTCCTGGTTCGCGGTGTCGCTTCTAAACCTGCCCAGCAGAGTGTAACTCCTGATGTTTATGAAGCAGGCGACTTGAAGGTAGGCGGTGAGGATAAGACAGCTACCATCACTATCAAGAATACTGGTAATTATCCTTTACAGTATGTCTTCCCTAAGTTCTCTTCCGAGAAGATAGTAGGTTCTACTGCCAAAGTACATAAGTTTGGTTATACTACCATCTCTAACGTAGCCGGTGATGAATCATTCGAGTATGAGCCAGCCCCAGAGTTGGCTGATGAGAAGGACATCACCTCTCAGTTTACCAATGACAACTGGCAGTCGGGTCCTATCAAGGTGGGCTTCAAGTTCCCATTCTATGGCAAGGACTACGAGCAGATTTACGTATCTTCTTATGGTGGTGTCTCCATGCAGCAGGCGGATGGTCGTATCTCTTGTATGGTTCCTACCGGCGATTGTGTACAGGGATTGGGCTATATTTCGGCTTATACCAACTCTGGCTGGATGGACATGGGTGCCAATAGTAAGATTACCTATGGTCATAAGAACGGTAAACTCTATATCAAGTTCAAGGATGTGGTAACTCCTGCAACCAATGGTGCCGGCGAGACCACAACCATCAGCTTCCACATGGCTCTTTGTCCTGACGGAAGTGTAGAGGTTTACTACGATGATTATAATCCAGCAGGCGTATTCGGCTCTGGTGGTCACAACTTCGTTGGTGTCAGCGATATTGCTGCTTCCGATCCTTGTATATTTGTTGATGCCAAAAAGGTACAGGAGGATAACAATGGTCTGGATGCTCCTTATTATGATATCGTTACTGGCAGCGCCATCAAGATTGTGGCTCCTGCCAAGTCTATGATCAAGAGCCTGTCAAGCACTGATGGCTATGTAGGCAATGGTGAAAGCAAGGAAATCAAGGTAACATTGGCAGCCAACGATGAATTGGTGGCAGGACCTCTGACCAACTATCTCACCGTTATCACCAACGACCCAATCAACCCAAGTGCATCTGTCAAGTTGACAGCCAACATCGTTGGCGACAACCTGAAGGCTGAGGCTGCTCTCGATTCTACCAGCGTAGATTTCGGTAAGGTATTCCGCACTTCTGTCCAGCAGCGCACAGTATTGTTGAGCAACAATGGTAAGGATGCTCTCCAGGTAGCTGGCGTATCTGTCAAGAACGGCAAGTTTACTCTTGCTGAAGATATGAATGCGGCCTTCTCTGTTCCTGCAGGTCAGGGCAAGGATATCGTAGTAACATTGCCTACTGCCGAGAAGGGTACTGTAGAAGATGTGCTCGTTATCACCTATCAGGATGGTACAACCAAGGAAATCCCATTGAAGGCTGAGGTGATTGGTAATCCTACCTGGAAGAGTAGTCCTGAGAGTCTGGAGGTTGAAACTCCTTATGGTACCAACGTAGAAAAGACAATTCAGGTAACCAACGAGGGCGATGAGAACCTTACGTTCTCTGCTGAGCCTGCTTCTTGGTATACAGCTTCCGACCTGGAGGCTACTGATAAGTCTACTGTAGACTATGTGTTCAAGTCTAAGCTCGATGGCTTTGATGTTCCTTACAAGTGGATAGACATCACCAACGACTATACCGAGCACATGCCTTATGCATACTATATTGATAAGACAGACTTCAAGAAGGTGGAACTTCCATTCGAGTTCCCATTCTATGGCAAGAAGTACAAGGAGATGTATATCTACAATACTGGTTTCGTATCTTTCGATGCGCCGGTAGAGGATTACAAGCAGTTCCCTGAGCCACCAGCAAGTCTGCCAACAACAGAAACCTTCTATACCAACATCATCTGCCCATTCTGGGGTAACCACTCTATGAATACTCCATCTTCTGATGGTGTATATTACAAGGAAAAGGATGATGAGGTCATCGTAAGCTATAAGAATTATGGCAATACGATGATGCAGGGTATGAACTTCGAGGTAATTCTCCGCAAGGACGGTTCCTTCAAGTTCCAGTACAATGTAGATCCTGATGGATTCCAGTTGGGCGTATTCGGACTCTGTGGTATCATGGATCATACCGGTACCCGCGGTATTACTCCTGCTGATATGTATATCACCGACGGCAATACCGTTGAGTTTACTCCTTATAAGAACTATGTAGTGGCTCCAGGTGAGCAGGTTGAAATGCCGGTTGAGTTGAAGGCTAACCAGTTGGCTGATACTTATGATTATGAGTTGAACGTTACCACCAACGATCCTTCTAAGCCAAGCGTCAAGATTCCTGTTACGCTGAATATCACTGGTGAGGCTCAGGCTGAGTTCCCTGAGATAATCAATGTTGAGCAGCCTGTAGATGAGAACGCAATGGATCCTTCATACTATGAATTCTATGTAGTCAACAAGGGAACCAAGGCATTCACTATCACAGACGTAGCTTCTGAGATGTTTACTGGCTCGGAGCCTGATGACCCTGATGTTGAGCCTTCTGCTCCAGAAGGTGAACTTGAGGTCTATGCTGCACAAAGCAACTATGGCGGTGACGACGGTATCGACCCAGGTCCAATGGCTCTCTCTGATGATGCTACAGCCAAGGCATGGATTCCATACCAGAGCGGTATGATGGATCCTATCGTAGTAGGTACCGACACCGTGAAGTTCAGAATCGCACCTTATATTGTAGATAAAGTACATAAGAAGGATTTCCCTCTCGTATTTACAGTAGAGGGCTTGAATGAGGAGACACACACCTCTATTATCAAGTTGAATATCACAGAGACTCCTGTCATGGCATTCGATCCAGAGGAGTTGCATATTGAAAATGTAGCTTCTGACTATAAGGGCACTCGTACCGTCAATTTGATGAACGAAGGCGAGTATAAGCTTACTTACTCATTGAGTCTCGATCCATCTGGTCGTGATGCAGGCAATGAGTATGAGGACGGCAACGATCCTGCTCCTGCCTATAACGTCATCTCTTATCCTTCACAGGATGCAGCCAAGAATTTCGTGGCTACCTGTGTAGAGAAGATTTCCGGCAAGAAGGGCATGGTGAAGGCTCTTGGCTTGAAGAAGGTGAAGGACGATCAGAAGTTCATCTACGACTTGCCTGAGGGCTATGAGGGCAATGCGCTCTATTATCCGGTACTCAACCCTGTAGAAAATGCTCAGGCTGCCCTGATGGGTACGGGTGCTACTGCTCTGGATGAGAACTTCTATGCAGCAACTCGCTATGAGTCTCCTGCTGAAGGTTTCAATCTTACCCATCTCTATTTCGTCGGTACTGTAGGCGACTTGGAGAATGTGGACATCGAGGCTTCTGTTATTCTGGGCAATGATGTTACTGCTACAGAGAAGACCATCGGCCATGGCAAGATTCATATTATCAAGGAAGAACCTCGTGAGGATGGTAGTTACCAGGGTGCTGCACGTATGTTGGAGTTTGACAACCCTATCTACATCAATCCTGCCGATACCTTCTATGTCGTATTGAAGTATCCTGCCGGCTACAAGTCATCAGCCATGATGGCTACCAAGGATGGCGATATGGAGACCAATCGCTACATGGCACACCTGAAGTCTTTGGGTGGCTGGGTTGACATTGAGACACTCTACGACAATGCTTACAGCTATGGTGCCTTCGGTTACTTCATGACTTGTATCGAGAAGGAGAAGGGTGAGCCATGGATCAAGTTGCTCAATGAGAAGAAGGAGGGCGAGGTTGCTTCTGGCGAGTCGCTTCCTGTACAGTTCGAGGTGAATGCCAAGAGCGCTTACTTCTCTAAGAACAACAAGGCTACTCTCGTAGTGAAGAGCAATGATCCATACAACAAGCTCTACAACTATCACATCTATCTCGACAAGAATGCTGCTCCTACCATCACCGCTCCAGAAGGTGAGACTACCGTTCCTGAGGCAAGCAAGGCAGCTGTTGATGTAACAGTTGCTGATGCCGAGGGTGAGCCTTTCACCGTAAGTCTGGAAGATGCAGACGGTATCGCTGCTGTTGAGAGCTATGAGAATGAGGACGGCACTCAGGAAGGTATTTCTGAAAGCAATGGTACTTATTCTGTTGAGGCTGGCGGCAGCTTGAAGCTCCGTGTCGTTCTTGCTCCTGATTATGGTACTGCAGGAAAGCATTCTTTCGCTGTTAATGCCAAGGACAAGTCTGGCAATGAAAGCTCAGCTGTTGTCAACTACAATGTAGAACATACCAACCGTGCTCCTGAGTACGTAGGTGCCGCAGAGTTGGCTATGAAGGTTGGCGAGACCTCTGGTCAGTACAACTTCGCTGAGCTCTTCAAGGATGTGGATGGCGACAAGATGACCTACACAGCTTCTGTTGAGGATGCATCTGTAGCTACTGTCTTCAAGTCGGAAGATGGATTCATCGTGGCAGCCAAGGCAGCAGGTAAGACCAACATCAACGTAGTGGCTACCGATGCCAATGGTGCTTCTTCTACTGGTGTCATCTCTCTGACCGTATCAGAGACCACAGGCATCGACGGTGTTGAGGCCGATGGCAGCAACAAGGGTGATGTAACGGTCAACGAGAATGGTGAGGTTACTCTCCATGTCAATGCCGACAAGGCCGTGCTCCGTGTTTACAGCAATGCCGGTCAGTTGATGGCTCAGCAGATAGTCGCTCCTGTACATGCAGGCGATAAGGTTAGCCTTAACCTGTCTGGCTCTATTGCTGGTGTTTATCACCTCGTAGCCGACATCGATGGTAAGGTTTCTGCCATTAAGTTCGCACTCAAGTAAATTCTTTCTTCTATCCATCAGAGAGCCTTTGGGGTTCTCTGTAGGATAGGATAATCCACCCAGAAGTCCCGTGTCATGTTTATGATGCGGGACTTTTTTCTTTTCTCTTTCTATCCTACATTTCTATGTAGTGTCTTTTTGGGGAAAGATAACTTCCTCATTAGCGAAAAGTCGATAGTTTTTTCAAGAATTATGCAGAAAAGCTTGTGGGGTGAAAATAAAATGTGTAAATTTGCGTCACTTAACGGATGGTTACACAAATTCTATAACTTCTGAACTTGCTGAAGTTCTATATCATTCAATTACTAAAACACAACTAAAAGACTTACGATGAAAAGGTTGTTTACACTATGGGTTGTGCTCTTTGTTGTCTTGTCGGCAATGGCAGTACCCGCCAAGCCAGGAGTCTGGCGCACCATTTCGCTTACTGATGGCACACAGGTCAAGGTACAGCTGGTTGGCGATGAGTTTATGCACTATTACCAGAGTGCGGACGGAACACGTTATCTCTATGATGCTGCTTCAGCAACTTATCAGGTTTATTCTGATAGCCAATTCTCGAATTCTCGTCACAAGGCTGTGGCACGGAGAGCCAAGGCCAACAACCGTCGCGCAGTGAGGCGAAAGACTGATGTTACTAATATTTTCCAAGGCACGAAGAAGGGACTGATCATCTTGGCACAGTTTACCGACTCCAAGTTTCAGAGTGGTCACGACCGCGCTTTGTACAACAAGATAGCCAATGCTGAGAACTATACCGACAATGGATTCAAAGGCAGTGTGAAAGATTACTTCAAGGCACAGAGTGCAGGACAGTTCGAACTCGACTTTGATGTAGTAGGCATCTGTCAACTGAAGAACCCATGTTCCTATTATGGAGGAAATGCTTCTAATGGCGACGACCTTCGCGCCGGTGAGATGGTAGCTGAGGCTTGTCAGTGGGCAGCTACTCAGGGCGTCGATTTCTCTCAATACGATTGGGATGGCGATGGAGAAGTAGACCAGGTGTTTGTGCTTTATGCCGGAAAGGGAGAGGCTGATGGTGGTGCTACTTCTACTGTTTGGCCACACATGTACTATCTTTCAGCATCCGATTATGGTAAGTCGCTTTCCTTCAATGGTGTTAAGGTTGACACCTATGCCTGCAGTGCTGAGTTGAATGGTCGTGGCGAACTCGGTGGTATTGGTACTTTCTGTCATGAGTTCTCCCATTGCATGGGATTCCCTGACTTATATGATACCGGCTATTCAGGTTGGTTCGGAATGGGCGCTTACGATCTGATGTGTGCAGGCAATTATAATGGTGACGGCAAATGTCCTGCAGGTTATTCGGCTTACGAGAAGCATGAATGTGGCTGGATAACATTCCAGGATGTTACCCTTATCGAGGAAGACCTTCATGTCGCAGGACTGAAAGCCATCAGCGAGGGCGGTAGTGCTTATGTCATAAAGAACAAGGCGCACGAGGATGAATATTACATCATCGAGAACCGACAAAACACAGGTTGGGATGCCTATCTTCCTTCAGAAGGTGTGATGATCACTCATGTGGACTACGATGCCGATATCTGGTGGAATAATATGCCCAACACAAAGGGGAATTACTATGATGAACATAAAAATGTTTATTATAACGACCATCAGCGTTTAACCATCTTCCGTGCAGGACGTTCTACCTCAGATTATGGTGTTACTTCCGACCTTTATCCCTATAACACCAACAACAGTCTTACTGCCGAGTCCAATCCTGCTGCCACCTTATATAATAAGAATAGCGACGGCACCAAGTATATGCACATCGATATCAAGGATATCAGTGTGGCGTCTGACGGAACAGCTTCGCTTACCTTTAGCAAGGCAGATAGGAGTGACGTAGGTGGCGGTACCGATCCCGATACTCCTGTTACACCATCTGGCTCAGTCTTGTTGTACGAGTCGTTTGATAAGTGTGGTGGAACGGGTGGCAATGATAATCAGTGGAGTGGCAATGGAGTAGCTGGGTCTGAAGCCCTCAGTATGGAGTTCGACAATAATGGCTGGACCAGTTCTAATAAGATCTTTTCTGGCAATCAATGTGTACGATTGGGCAACAGCAGTACGGCTGGCGATATTACTACTCCTGCCTTTTCCGTCAATGGCTCTGCTTATCTGTCATTCAAGGCAGGAGGGTGGGACGGCACTAATGATGCCACCTCCCTGACGCTTTCTGTCAACAATGGCACGTTGTCGAAGACTTCCGTTAGAATACCGAAAGGCTCCTGGAACCAGTTTGGTGTCACTATCACAGCTACAGGCACCGTAAAGGTTACCTTCAAGGCTGATAAGCAGCGTTTCTTCCTCGATGAGGTGAAGGTAGTTGACCCAACCATCAACTCAGGCATTCACGACATCGTGGCGGGCGAAGAGAATGGCATCGTGGCTTATTACTCGCTCAATGGTTCTCGCCTCAATGGTCCTCGCCCTGGAGTCTGCATCGTACGTTACGCCAATGGCGAAGTACGTAAAGTCATCATACGATGATTTGTTCAGCGGTATTCCTTAGGGAAAAGTAAAGATGAAAAAACAACAATGCCCACCCTTGGTACGGTAAGTAACCATGGGTGGGCATTATAGGTATTGCCGAGCGCAGCTAATATTATGTGAAAAGCACTTGCTCATATCAACCTTCTTATATTAATGTTCTCCACGATAAAATCCATTATTGCTCATTTCCGACCATTTCAAGAACATTTCTTGATAGTTGTCTTTAATGAATTCACGAATTATTCTCATTTCTTTATTGGTCAGAACACCCTGCTCTTTTACGACTGTATCACCATTTCCTAAAACAAACAACTTGGCTGAGCCAGATTCCGTTAAGTGTCGGTCACTCGCATGTACATGCATAGCTTCTACTATACAATGTGAAGTAAAATATAGGTAATACCCACATATCATAAAATCGTAATATTTAGGCATAAGTTTGTTCCATTAAATTCTTGTTTCGTTTCCAATACTTTTGAACAATGCTGATTTCAATATCATCCATATTGGTTTCTATTACATCACCCTCTCTTGTCATCACAAGAGCATGATATGGCGGGTGTAGATATACTACACGTATAAAGCCTTCTTCACTTTGCGAAAATGCATATCCGCAAACAATCATTATTGCTTTTTCAGCTACGGCTTTAATTTCTTCTTCCTTCATGATAATCTATTTTAACTGACTTGATTGGTTTGAGAAATGTCGTAGGATTTATATATAGATTCTTCAATATGGGCAAAAGGTCAATATACTCTTCTGTTTCACCAATGCCCTCATAATCAGCCATGACAACAATATATCCATTATCCCATTCCTTAACCTCTGTGAATCGTTTGAGGCGTTTTGGAGTACGAAATCGGATATTACTATTGCCATATCTAAAAGAAGTCATATCTCCATCATTGGAGAGAAATGCTTCTGATGAAATATTCTTGTTGTCCATACTTAACCTCCTTATTTTAATGATTCTACTCTTCTTTATAGATTATGCCAGTGAGCGCAATGAAAGCTTGCTTTCAGATTACCGAGCGCAGCTAATCTTATGCAAAGATTATGCCAGTGAGCGCAATGAAAGCTTGCTTTCAAATTGCCGAGCGCAGCTAATCTTATGCAAAATTACACTTTTCTTCCGAAAGATGCAAGGAATTATTGGAAAATGTTTGAGGGTGAAGGAGATAACTGAAAAAGCAAAGAAAAAAGGCTTTTTTGTTGTCACTATCAAAATATTTATATACTTTTGCAAAAATAAAAAACCCGGGGTCATCACCAGCATCGAATAATCTGGGAGAGGGCCTTACCGGGACTGCGCTGCAAAGGTAAGAATTAAAATGGAATATACCAAAGATTTTTTTTGGAAAATCATATTTTTATGGGGAGTATACTTCTATACCCTATTCAACAACAATGCCCACCCTTGGTACGGTAAGTAACCAAAGGTGGGCATTAAAACATCTCCTCTTCATTTAATTTCATTATATTATGGGTTAGGATAATCTTGATTGATTCCTCTGGGGAGAAAATAACCTTTGATGCAATTTGGATTGCAGACACAAATCTGAATATGATTCTTTTCTCTGAATCCTGCATTAGGATATAGTTCCTGTCCTTCCCAAAAGACTCCTTTTACAGAATCATAAGGATGGGCATTAGCCTTTTTGTTGTATGTTAATGCTGTTTGAACAACAGCACAATCTAATTTTCTAATCAGTAAATCTGTAGATTTACCGATAGATGTATTTTGGGGTAATTCTAATTCAGACTCTTTATAGAGTTCAACCATAGATTCATAAGCATCTTTCAATTCCTGAAGATAGGCACTGTCTGTAAGGTCAAAACAATATCCCAAGTCTATAATAGCTCCAACAACAGCCGGTTCTTTGATTTGCGAATTTCTCCTTTTTGCTAAATCTTTAGCCCATTGCCAAGCTCTTTCTTCATTGTTTTCCCAAAAGTAGATGCCATTTCCCAACCAGTCATAATCATTTGTGCTGGCAAGAAGTTCTGTCTTGCCAGCAATGACTGCTTCTACTACAGATTGGTCGCAACCATGAAATCCAATCACAAGATTGGAGCGTCTGGAATAAAGAGATTCATCCATATTTCTATCGCAAATGTGGTGCAACTTCTCCGTTAGGCAACAAAATTCCTGCCTCAATGAGGAATTTTCTTGCCGCTTCTTTGCTGGCTACAGAAGCCTTTCTTGCAGCCTCTAATCTTTCTTGTCTTTTGCTATCAAATAAATCCATACTTAACCTCCTTGTTTTTATGATTCTTCTTTTCTTATGCAAAGATTATGCCTGTGAGCGCAATGAAAACTTGCTTTCAAATTGCCGAGCGCAGCTAATCTTATGCAAAATTACACTTTTCTTCCGAAAGATGCAAGAAATTTACGGGAAAATGTTTGAGAGTGAGGAAGATAAACAACAATGCCCACCCTTGGTACGGTAAGTAACCATGGGTGGGCAATGTCTTTAATGAATGATGAATGATAGAAGAGTGTTTTACTTCACAACCTTTCTCGTCGTGTCGCCTTGCTTCACGATCAATACGCCATGAGCAGGAACATCATCAAGACAGAAGTCCTGTGTTTTCGACTTATACACCTCCTGACCTTGCATATTATATATATAGGTGTAAGGAGCTGAGATGTTGTGCTTAATAGTAACGGCAGAGATAGCAGAAGTGCCATCCTGTGATAATGTCATCGTGCCATCGGCAGCAACGGTAAGAGTGTACATGATGGTGCCACCTACGCCACGTAAGCATTGATAGGCTTTTTCTTTTGTCGACTTAGAGCCAAGAAACAGTTTGTAGGTGCCTGCAGAAATATTCTTTAACTCAGGCTCCTGACTCAGATTGAAATCAACTTCAGGATGATCTTTGTCACCGTAATTAAAACCACTCAACATACCAACATAAGGTGTTTCTGTATCCGTCTCGAAAATAGGATCAGTATAGAGTTTGCTGCTGTTGTCACCCATGCCTTGTAGCACGATGTCTAATCTACCCTCGAACACGCGATGACTGTAATTGTAGGCGTTAGTCAGTTTGACGTGCAACTCGTTATTGCTGATATAAAAACTATATCCGTCAGTTACCCATTGCGAAATGTTTTCTTCGTCAGCGCTCGGAGTCTCCCGATTCTTGAAGCCTAAAACCATACTCTGACCAATGTTGAAACCCTCTCCGGTAAACCCAGTGATATTAGGTCTCAGAACATCAATATCAAACCATCCGTCTCCAGACTTTCCCCATCCCCAGTTGACATGTACTTTCCCATCTTCCTGTATGCCATCGAGCAAGAAGGCATGACCTCCTTCTATCTCATCGCTACCGCAGTAGAGAACAGGCTGTTTAGCTTCCATTTCTTTGCGTACCATTTCCATCCATTCCGCATCGGTATAGAAGTCGCGCTGCAGACAACTGATAGCCAAAGAATCATATCTGAAGTTCTCGGCAAATCCCTTGGCTGCATACCATTCTATAGTACCACTGCTATTAGCCTGATAATTCATTTGACAGGCAGCACCGGCATCAGCCATCAGTGTGGCTACGGCATCATTCTCGTCTTCTGTCATCATTCCATAACTCGACAGCATAGCTGTCCATTGATAAGTATGTCCCAGTTCTCGCTTATACCACTTAGTGGTGCCCTCTTTGTCATTTTTATCTTTATACGTAGTTACGGAATATATGCCTGTACCCTTACTTGTAGCAGGATATTGATAGTACTTCATAATCTGCGCCATGGCTGTAGCTATACAACCCGTTGGGGCGGCGCTGCCATTAATCTGCGGACAAAGATTGTTGAAGGGTGTGTCCTGATTCCAGTAGGTCTTGATAAAATAGGTGGGGCGTCCACTTGCTGCCATTGGGTTAGCATTATAAGTAATACCTTTGGCTTTCATCCTTTCAAGTGATTTGTTGGCAGTATTCAGCCACCACTTCATGCCACAAGGCATATTATTTACATCAAAGTCTTCATCAGAAATTCCAAGCACTGGCTCTATGTCATCGTCTTTGCTGATGAATACCACCCCTTTGCCCTTGATTCCATAGACATTGACCATATCTAATGACTGATATTTCTCAACGGCAATATTGGCTGCAGCCTTCTTGGCTCCACCTGCCTGAAGATTTGAGGCACAGAGTGCTTGCTGTGCTATTGTCTGCATTTCCTCTTCGCTTCGGTCGTTAGCGAAGTTTGGCATAGCGAGCAGAGAAGCAATAAAAAGTGTAAGAGTCTTTCTCATATTATATAAATTTATTTGGGGGTAAAACTGACTCTAAACAAGAATGGCGAAGCACTTGTGGCTTCGCCATTCTCTATAGAATATAATAAACTTTTTGTTTACTCGTTGGGTTCGAATGTATCGTAGTCCGTAATCTGACCCAAGTTACTTGCACTTACATACCACTGCATTAAAATCATGCAGTAATAATCATCGCACATGAAGCTGGGTGAGTTTACCGACTGGCGAGTGAGACCATCTGCATAATAGATTGTTCCGTAGTCAGGATAAGTATATGGAGTAGTCTGCTCAGGAACTACAAGTTGGGTGATGGTAAGTCCATTTTGGTCTGTTCCCTTTTTGTCTGTAAGATTAAAGGTCATGTGCTTACCTGTTCCCCAGAAGTTCTTGAAGCGGAAGAGTTTCGGATTGGCATCATTTACCTGCAAGGTGGCTGGTTTGGAAGCACCAAACAACTGGGCACCGGCACCACTGAAGTTGTAAGTACCTTCGGCAACGGTAGTCCAACTGTTGGCAGTAAACTGTACTGTAGCCAAGGACTTTCCACCGCCTACAGCAACCACGGCTATAGTGTTGTCACCACTAAGGCTCTTGATGGTCTTGTCTATATTGGCAGCACCTTCTGCACCTTCAATCTTCTCACCATTCTCAACCACATAGTCCTTATAGCCTTCCTCGCCTAATTGAGTAAGGCGGCTTTCATAATCAGCAGTTTTCTCTACCAGCAGATAAGCACTCTGTGTAGCGCTGTTGGTAGCGATACGAATCTGTGTATCAATATCAGCATCATTAGGCTCTGTGGCTGTGTACTGATAAAGAGTTGCTTTAGCTTGGCTGTCAGAACCGATGTCGGAACCTTCATCCTCAGAGCAGGCGGTAAACATAGCTACCGACACGAGGGCAAAGAACAGTCCATAAATATATTTTTTCATATTCTTTTCTTTTATCTGTTAAACTAAAGTTTTACCATGCATACTCTGGTGAGTCGCTTGTAGGAGTTGTTACCATCGGGTTCTGAGTACAATCGGCATTGTATGCACCCTCACTCTCCACAATCATCAAGGTCATCCATTGTGGCACACCAGTTGTGTTCCAACGAAATTCCTCGCAGTGGTTAGTACCGGCATAGCTGCGAATCACACTCTTGCCAAAGCGCTTGATGTCGAGAGTAGCGAAGCCCTCGCCCCAAAGCTCTACACGACGCTGCCACCAAATCTCGTTCTGGAAGCCTGAGTTACTGCTGTTGCCATACTTATCGTTGACGTGCTTGCCATATACGAATTGTGGGTCACGTGCCTTGGCAAAAGCCTCAAGCAACTGCTTGCCACGAGCCTCGTCCTGCATACCTGCAGCCTCTGCCTCGATAAGCTTCATTTCCTCAACACGCATCAATGGAACAGACTGGAGGAAGCCCTTGGCTGTATTGTTGTGTCCTTCCACGCCATTGGCTGTACGGAACTTCAAGCTCAGACCACCTGTTCCTGGCCACTTGGCCATTTCGGCAGAATACTCAAGCCATGTAGGATAGTCAGAATATTCCTTCAACTTATTCTCGAGTTCCGTACCTTCCATGTCGTTGGTAGAGAAGTCTACAAAGCACTTCTTGCGACAGTCGGTAGCAGGAATGGTCTCATAGAGGTGACGGTCTATCAACTTGGCATCACCATAATTGGCAGCATAGCCACAGGCAGAGACATCCTTGTCTGGGTTGATCTCAAGCGACATCTGAGATCCCCAAGAAGTATCAGCATCGTTGTACTTGATACATGGGTCTGTATCCTTGTAAGTCATGCAGAACATCCATGCCTCGTTAGGAGTATTGAAACCAGTCTCACGATCGGTATATTCTGCAGAAGACATCACAGAATATCCTGCTTGTGCCTTTTTGGCATATTCTTCAGCCTTATCCCATTTGCCCATTACGAGGTAGGCACGGGCCTTCAGACCATAAACGACAGAAACATCAGGAGTAGTCTTGTCAGGACGCTCGTAGCCAGCAAGATATTCCTCTGCCTTGTCGAGGTCGGAGATGATGAAATCCCACATCTTCTCATTGGTAGCACGAGGATTGTGGTTCATGTCGATGCTCTCGTCATCAGAAACGATAGGCACGGTCTCTGCCTGAGGATTTTTGGTATAGGTCTCGTTGGCATACATCTGAGCCATATCCTCATAGAAGAAAGCACGCATGGCATACGCGATACCCACGCCACTCTTCTGCTCTTCTGTAGGATTGCCTGCACCCATCTTGATGACAGTATTACAGTTTTTGATCCACGCATAATATACAGTCCATGGAATTTGACACATCAAATATTGTGGTGTCAACACATCGAAATAATTGTACCAGACTGTGAAAAATCCTGGTGCAACAGTGGCAGGATAAGCGATGTCCTGGCCCATAAGGTCACGCTGAATCATCTGTGAAGGATAGCCAAAATCGTAGTTGTTTGCACTCAATTTGGATTCACTGTTCATCATTGGGCGACCATTCATATCGGCTGTGATAGCCGATACGAACTTGTTGAACGAGTTTGGAGCCGAAGCAGCCTGGTCTATGGTTACGGTGCTGCTCTGTGGGTCAATTTCTTCGATACAACTGGTGAACGAAGTAGCTGCCAATGCAAGAGCAACACATGTTGTTTTATTTATTTTCATCATTGTTTCGTCTTTTAATGTTTTTAGAACGTCAATTGAATACCACCAGAGATATTACGTGTAGGTGAGTAACTTGTGCCAGTCACACCGTCATAAGAGAAGCGTGGATCCAAGCCCTTGCGAGCTGAGATGAAACCAAGGTTCTCACCAGAGCAGTAAATGCGAATCTTAGAGAAGTATGGTATCAAGTTCTTTGGGAAGGTGTAACCTACTGTGAATGACTGGAAGTTGAAGTAACTTGCGTTGGTCAAGAAACGGTCAGATGTCTGATTGTTGTCATCACCATACTGCCAGCGAGGAATGTTGCTGCTGGTATTGTTAGGACTCCATGACTTGATATAGTCTTTATGAATAGCCACACCACCTGTAGAGTTGGCTGTCAGAGGATTCATCAAACCAGCATACTTCATATCGTACACCTTGCCTCCAATCTGGTAGTCGAAGCTGAATGTAGCATCAAATCCCTTATACGAAACAGTGGTGCTAAGACCGCCAGATACCTTTGGCAACAAAGAACCTGTCTCATAGTAGCTGGCCTTGCTGACATCAGTTGTAGTGTATGACAACTTCTGACCAGGGCGACCTGTTCTTTCACTGTCTGAAATATCCTCGTCTACCCAATAGAGTGCCTCACCCTTCTCGTTGACGCCAGCATACTTAGGCATGAAACCATTGTAGAGAGGTCCACCCTCCTTGTACCAATACATGGTGTAGCTCATGCCACTTGCCTGTGAGAAGCCGCCATATTGGTTCTTTGAAGTAGAATCAAGCTTCAAAATCTTGGTCTTGTTGTGTGCCAAGTTGGCTGTAACTGACCAGTCGAAATCCTTAGTGCGGAAAATGTGACCTGTCAAGGTCAGCTCAACACCCGTATTGCGAAGGTCACCCACATTGCTGTAGTAGCCACGAGTACCCTGTGACTCTGGTACACGCAACCAGAAGAGCAAGTCGGTTGTCTTCTTGGTATAGAAGTCGAAGCTACCACTCAGTCGACCTTTGAAGAAACTGAACTCTGTACCAATGTTGAAGTTGGTAGTAGTCTCCCAAGTAATCTTAGGATTACCCAAGAGTGCGAAAGATGCAGACATCTCTGTATCTGAAACCTGAGACAAGGTATAGAGGTCGGTGTAAGCCCAGTTGCCGATGTTATCGTTACCCTGCTGACCGATAGAAGCCTTCAACTTCAACTCGTCTACCCAAGGAGCTTTAAACCATGCCTCCTTGTTGATCAGCCAAGCTGCGCCTACTGACCAGAAGCTACCCCAACGGTTCTCCTTGGCAAAGCGTGAAGATGCATCACGACGATAAGAGAAAGAGCCGAAATACTTGTTGTCGTAGTTGTACTGAGCATTGCCGAAGAAACCCTCTACGTTGTAAGCAGACTCATAGCCACTTGCATCCTTCTTGTTGGCAAAGGCGCTAATCTGCAAGATGTTTGGCGAGAAGCCGCCCTCAGCCAAGGCACCAAGATAGGTACTGTTAATCTTGTAGTATTCGTGACCAAGCATCACGGTAACACCATGCTTGCCAAAGTTGTCGAAATAGGTAAGAGTCTGTACGTGGTTCTGACGCCAGCTTTCTGTAGAAGACTTAGTAAGCGAACCGTTCACACCTGCCTTAGAACCGAAGAATGGGTTCTCATAGCCTGTCGCATTGGTATGTCCCCAGATAATGGTGCTGGTCAAGTTGGCCTTCAAGAAGTCTGTAATCTGAATATCTGCGGTGAATGTACCATTCAACTGATTACCCTTGTTCTCACTCTTGTCATAGTTGTTGGAAGCAACAGGGTTGGTATTGTTGAGGAATGGTCGGTTGACACCTAATGTTGAGCTACCCAAATCATACAAAGGCAAGCCCCTCTCATCTGTTGGAATAAAGATATTGCCATTTTCGTCAATCTGACGCAGATACAATGGGAAAATAGGAGCCATGCTGGACGTGAAACTCAAGCTGGAACCCAAGTTGGCATTGGCAGTCTGTGAAGAGTGTACAAAGCCAATGTTGGCGCCCAACTTCAACCACTTCTTGATCTGATAGTCGGCCTTCAATCGAGCAGTGATACGCTCGAAACTTGAGTTCTTGATGATACCCTCGTCGTTCAAGTAACCTAAGCTTGCATAATAAGAAGAACGGTCAGAACCGCCACTTGCGTTTACGTTATATTCCTGACGCAAAGAGTTCTGGAACACAGCATCTGTCCAGTCGTCAGGTGTTACATAGTATGACTTTCCGCCGGCACCTGTGATAGTGCGGCCTAAAGTTGCATTAGGATTCAACTTGCCGTCCAAACCAATGAGCTGTTCTGTGTCAGGATAGCTGTACACATTGTATGCCAACTTATTCAACATAGCAGAGTTTGCCTTTACATTGGCTGCGCTGGCACTCAAGCCATCACCATAGTAATATTTGTTGTAATATTCTGAGTACACAGCCTCGTAATACTGACCTGGGTCTGTAATAACATCATACTCAGGAACGGCACGAGAGTTGGAACCCCACTTCATGTCGACATTAATCTTGCCTTCTGAATTATTGGCACCTTTCTTGGTTGTAACAATGATAACACCAGCAGCACCACGTGCACCATAAAGAGCAGCAGAAGCTGCATCCTTCAATACAGTAACCGACTCGATATCATCTGTAGGGATATTAGAAAGACTTGCAGAATAAGGAGCACCATCGACAATTACCAATGGGTCTGTGGCAGCATACATAGAAGCAATACCACGAATGTTGATACTACCCTGACCTGCACCAGGTTGGCCAGAGCTACCACGCATCTGCAAACCAGATACAGAACCAACCAAAGCATCAGCTACGTTAGTGGTAACCTTCTTGGAAAGTTCCTCAGAACCTACTACAGCTGCCGAACCTGTGAAGGCGCTCTTCTTGGCTGTACCATAGGCAACAACCATTACCTCATCCAAAGATTGGTTGTCTGGATCCAATACAATCTTCATGTTCTTTGCGGCCTTGACGGTCTTGG
>OGFF01000720.1_pt1 | contig 43135 bp, 63 predicted proteins | sample 1570751 | NCBI WGS metagenome assembly OGFF01 (sample SAMEA2581951, study PRJEB24529) | metagenome | biome: Human gut stool | place: China | collected 2011 | reverse complement strand
CTCCGCTGAAATTTACCCGCCAGTATCCGTCTTTGAAATAAGTCAGTCGTTCCATCGCTCCACCTCCTCCTTCAACTCGTCATACAGTTTGCTGAACCGCTTGTTCCACTTCCTTAGCCCGAAGAAACAGTACACGCCCAATACGATCCACAGCCCGCTGGCGAAGTTTTGCAACAGATTTTCCATCACTCCACCTCCTTCGGCGGTTCCGGCAGCGGCATCCAGTGGGTGATGTCCACGGCATCATCCACCAAATCAGGATCATCTTTCCCGTATTCCGACAACAGGTCGAGGACTATGGGTGAATCCCAATACCAGCGTCCCCCGAAGAAACACGCAGTCCCTGAAAACGGAACTCCTTTTATTTTTTCGTAATACGGTTCCGGCACTCTGTTCACCCACACCACGTTTACAAGTTCTCGTTACTCCGGCAGCCGCTCTGTTACAGGAATCCACCGCTGCTTCTCCCGAAGCTCGTCAATCTCCTTCTGGTCGCGCTCGATCTGGTCGGCGGCCGCATACACCATTCGTATGCACTCGCCAATGTCACACGGGCACGTTACACATTCGTGCTTTCCGCAAAACCGCAGCGCCTTGACCAGTTCTTCCGGCTTCAAATTCATATTCATAACAGATCCTCCCGAAATTCTTCTAATACTTCCTGCCCTGGAAGCACATCATTTTCCATCCACCAGTTAAATATATCCAATCCATTATCGCCCCATCGCATCCCGCCGTCCATCTTGCCCCGGCGTCGGCGTTCCTCCAGCATCCGATCAAATGCCCGGATATACGCCAGCTTGATCTTTGGGTATCTCTCAAATTCCATCTTCCGGTGCTTCCCGGCCATCGGGCAGCCGATACAGCCAACCCGTTTCCAACCGCAGGCGTAGAGTGGGTTCATCGTGATCTTTTGTTCGGCGCAGTAGCCGAGTACGTCTTCGTCTTTCCAGTCAACAATCGGATTGACTGTCCGCGTGCCTTTCATCTGGCAGTTTTCCAGGAGCATTCTTCGCTCGTCGTTATCATCCATGAGGATGATCCGCTTGTCTTTGTCTTTGTTGATAGTCTCCATAATTCCACGCGACGCTTTCCGCCTTGCGGATTCTGCCCAGCGGACGCCGGTTGCGATAAACCGCCCTCTCCCTCCGGTTTCCTTGAGTTCAGCGCAGCAGTAGCGCACAAGCCGTGTCGGCGGCATGAGCTTACGCGGGATAAGATTCCACATGGTTGTGTTCGTTCCATCCGGCTTTTTGTGGGTATCGATGGTGCATTTCACCCCCCCAAGTTCCAACTTCCAGAACATATCTTTCACGTGCCGTACCGTTTCCGGCGCGTCCGCTGTTGTCAGCGAGTGCAGCGCCTCAAACGGAATGCCGCTGTTCTGCACCAGCCTGAGCAGGCAGTCGGAATCTTTACCTCCAGAATAGGTAATCACAAGCGGCTTCTTGTAGAGCCTCTGGCTCATGTCGGATGCAAGCCGCAGCCGCTCCATCGCAGTCTGCTCTAAATCCACATCAACCCCGCCTTTCTCAGCCGCTCCACGCTCTTACACCGCTTCTTCGCGTCCGCAGTGTAAGCGTCGCGTCTCCGTTCGCTTCTCTCGCTGCTTTTCCGCAGTTCCTTGATCCCTTCTTCAGGATTTGCCCTCATGGCCTCCCTGATCAGTTCTTTCGGTTTCAAATTTATAGCAAATCCTCCTGCCAAAATTCGTTGAATTTCTTCCCTGTGATAATCGGCCTGCACCATTCACGTTGAAACCTTCGCCACGCGGCGTCCGTTTTCCCTTCTTCATCCCGGAAAAGCATTGCGTATGGTACAAACCCGGCCTGCATGGTCTGTGTCAGCCGCAGCTCCGCGTCCTCAAAACTGTCCCCAGCATATTCAACAAGGACATAGCAGCACATGGCGTGACTCTTTGGCCGGAACCCCGCAAGGCGTAGCTTTCGCCCCATCGCAACCAGAGGTTCCAGATCATCCTTTGTGTCGTATGCTGTGTAAAGCCGCTTTGGTTTTACCTCCCGCAGCAAATCCGCCTGCCATTGTTGAAGCAAGGACGGTTCCAGTCCTCCGGTGAAGATTGCAAAATGCTCCTGCCGCTTGAGCATTTCGCATACCGCCCGAAAGTGCTGCTCTGACGTTCCGAGAATGTTGTCGTCGAGGATATTCCAGCCATCCACGATCGGCAGCTCCCGAATCACGCCATGTGCGCAGCGCGGAACCGAGCAGAACCAACATTCCTTCGTACAGCCGCGCGACGTGAAGATATAGCCGTCTCGGAGATACATTCCCGGCGTGAAATCACCCATGCGGTCATCAAATGCCGGGCCTCCAACTTCAACCGGAACACCGAGGATTTGCCACGCATAGTAGAGATCTTCTGCACGCGGAATGTCCCATGTGAAGGTTGTAGAGATGTGCACCGCTTCAACTTCAGCCTTGATACAATCTGCGATATTCTCGATTGTCGGTGCACCGAAGAACGCTAGCGTATCCGTAGGCGATGCAGCCGTCTTTCTTGGGAATACCCGCGCAATCCGATTCATTTCAGCAACCCCGCTTTCCGTAGTCTCTCCACGCTCTTACACCGCTTCTTCGCGTCCGCAGTGTAGGCGTCGCGGCTCCGTTCAACTTCTCTCACGTCTTTTCTCCCTCTGCAATTCTTCCGCCAATGCCTTGAAAATCGGATATGCCTGCTGCGGCACTACCGCGTTTCCGAGGCATTTAAGTCTGTCCACCTGATTGGGAATCCCATGAGCCACTCCATAAGGGCGGGGTTCGACTTCCCACCGCTTCCACAGGTCAGGTTTTTCCGCTCCTCCTCCGTGACGACCCCCGCGTCTCTCAGTGCCACCATCTGCCGGAAGTTGTGTGTTCCGCCGCACAGCGGCGCGCCCGTCGTTGGCCGCGGCCACGATAAAGATTCTCTCTCCCTTGTGCAGTCCGCCGACATCCCAAGCCGCAGAACTGTAAGCCCTTGCTTCGTAGCCGACGCCTTGCAGTTCGGAAAGGATTCCCGCAAGCGCAATTCGAACAAGTCCAGAAACGTTTTCACCGACAACGCAACGCGGGCGCAGCTCGGTGATAACTCGGAGCATCTCCGGCCAGAGGTATCGATCATCCCCTTTGCCCTTTTGCTTTCCAGCCACGGAGAAGGGCTGGCATGGGAATCCGCCGGAAATAACGTCAACTGTTCGTAGGCCTGTCCTCTCATAAAAACTCTCCTTCGTCAAAGTCCGGATGTCACGCCAGCGCGGCACATCCGGCCAGTGCTTTTCCAGCACTTTTGTTGGGTAATCTGCAAATTCGCATTGCCCAACGGTTGTAAATCCTGCCCATTTCGCAGCAAGATCAAGTCCGCCGATACCCGAAAACAAACTCAGATGCGTCATTTCAGCAGCCCCATTCTTTTCAATCTCGCTACACTCCGTGACCGCTTTTCCGCGTCCGCAGTGTAGGCGTCGCGGCTCCGCTCAACTTCTCTCGCCCGATATTCCGCCTGTTTTGCTTCCTCGTATTCCAGATACGGCGCGCACCTGGCGTGACATTCCGCTGACCGCCCCGGACAGTCCCTCTCACACGGCGGCTTCACCCCGCCACCTCCACAACCTCATCCGCTCGCAGCAGCACCTTTTTCCCGGCCCGCTCGAAGATGTAGCCCGTGCTGTTATAGCTCTTCCGCTTCACCGCGTGGATCATCTCGCCCAGCCTTGGCCGCAGTTCCTTGTAGATCCTCGGAACCTTCACGCAGATCACCGTGACGGCAATGTTGTCATCCTTGTACCATTCCTCCGAACACTGTTCGCTGCAAAAGGAATTGAAGATCGCGCCCTTGCGCAGAATTTCTTTCCCGCACTGCCTGCACTTCATGCTTCCCGTCCTCCTTCTCTGGCCGCTTCATACTCCATGTGATCCTGCACATAGGCGTGCAGATAGATGTTCAATACGTTCACGGCCTTTCGGATGATAGCATCCATCTCCTTTTTCCGCAGTGAAAAAATTCCCTTTACCGTAATTTCCGGTTCCAGTCCGCCCGTAATCACGATCTTTGTTTCTTCCGCTTTGTCTGCTTCATCAAACAAATTCTCCGGCCTTGTGACGACCATCCGTGGCGGATATTGATTGCACTTTGCCTCTGCCGCCAGATCCAAGTCTCCGCACAGCTCACTGAAATCTAAAAATTCTGCGTCGAATACATCCATGATTCTTCCCATAGCCTCGTCCCCTTTATTTTTTCGCCCTCCCGGGCGTTTGGTATATGGTCATGCCACGGCGCGGTTCCCTTCGCGCCGTGGCAGCAGAGACGGCCCTCCCCCGTCTGCGCCCAGTGTTCCCAAAAATCCTGGGCGAGCCGCGCCTATCTGCGTCGCGCAGCTTCTCCTAGGAGGCCAGATGCCGTGCGCCGTGGATCTTCGGCGCATTGGATGACGTTCCTTTCCCGCACGTCTCACACGGGTTCATACGCTGCCCGGAGCATTGGGCCGTCTGACTTGTCCATGCTCCGGACGCGCAGCAAAAAGCCGGTTGATCCTTCGCAGACCGCGAATGGCGGCGCGGCCTGCGCATACGCCCACAAAAATGTAGATCCGGCTCAGTTGCCCAGTTCATCAGTGCGCTGTCTCGGCGGCAAAATCTTCCGCCGCAGTCCGTCCTCGCACCTCGTCAGCGGCAGAGCTTTCCGCCGCGCATACTCCTCTTGATTCCAGCCGCAATTTTCGCATTGCAGACCGCATCCAGCTCCACCATCTTTCAGCATACATCTTTGCACTTGCTCCGCCAGATTCATCTTCAAACCTCCCGCACGTCGATCCCATACATCGACCGCATAAACTTCCTGTTTCGCAGATATTCCTTCGTCCGTGTCGGCCCGCTCTTCACGTCCTCCACGATCTTCTCGCCGGACACTTCCCGGATGTACGAAAAGTCCGCCGTGTACCGGATCGCGCGTACCCGCTCCCCGGTCTCCGTCACATAAGATTCCTGAATTGTGAATTGCGGCTGCAGCCGTAGATCGCGAATCTCCCCGGCGCGCAGCATCAGCAGCAGCTCGTCATATCGCCGCGCTTCCTTCTGGCTGTCAAAGTGAATCCCCCCGCGCTCCGCCTTCTGGTTCTGATACTTGGCCCTTTTCTGTTCTGGTTCCGGCCTTGCCTGCGGCATCTGCCCCAGCACCTTCTTCGCGTACAGATCCCGCATTCCGGCCGGCATGTCCGCCATGCTGTCAAATCGCAATCCGCTCATGGTCTCCCGTCCTTTCCTTATCCGATCACCAGCTCCGGATTCATCCGCAGTATCGTCACCTTCGCCGTCTGGTGGTATTCCGGCCGCGTCCACTTGAATCCCCAGTGCTTCGCCGCGAGAAACAGCGCCGCCGTCTCATCCGCGCACCGCACATCCACGGTCTGCCCGGCGTATTGCACACGGAAATACTTCCCTCCGGTATATTCCGGCTGCCGGACAATCTCCGGCTTCTTCGGTCTGCACGCCGCCGGCGCCTCGTTATATCGCGTCGCCATCCTCGTCGCTTCCTCCCATCGCATAGCCGAGGCACGCCACCGTCGCGAACGCAAGCAGCACGCCGCCCCAGTAAATCCCGAACCCAACGTAAAAGCCCATCGCCATAAAGCAGCCGCCGCTCGCGATCAGTGCCAGCCTCCGCAAGACCCGTACCCTCGCGTTGTCATGTTCTTTTTTCGAGATCATACCTCATCCCGCTCCTTCTCTTTTTGTAAGTAATACCGCAGCTTGCCCAGCCGCGTCATGCTCTCCGCCGCCCGTTCCCGCAGCTCTTTCTTGTCGTGGAACAGCTCAATGGCCTCGGCCTCCGCAGCCTCCGCACAGATGATCGCGGCAATCAGGTCGCCAAATTGTTGCTCATTCACCCGCAGCGTGTAGTGCATCAGCGTCCCTCTCTTTCTTCACATAGAACTCCACGCCCGGGAACATCGCCCGCAGATACCTCAGCTTCAGCTCCGTCGCCGCGATCCGCTTTTCCTCGAGCGTCAAATCGTCAAAGCGAACCAACTGCCCGTTTTTCGTCACATAGCTCTCCGTCCGGATCACCTGTTTTTTTCGCATTCTGCTCCCTCCCTTTCCGTGTATTCTATTCCGCCGGAGCGATTACTGCTCCTTCTTCTGTCCAGCCGCCACAGCCACCATGCCCTGCATGAAGATCAGCGCCTTCTCTTTTTGTTCCGGCGTCAATTTTCTAACAGTCTTGCTCCATTCGCCATTTTCCTTCTCGTTGATTTCCACGAGCCGGTCTGCCAGTTTCGCGATCAGCGCCTGATCGTAACCCCGTAGCTTCGGGAATATCTCACTCATCCACGCCGAATAATCCAACTGTCCCAAGCCTTATGCCTCCTTCCGCTCGCACATCAGCTTTGCCGCCGCGGCCACGCCCTGCATATAGGCGATCATGACCTCGATCTGCTGCGCGTTCATGTGCTTCATCTCGTGCAGCACACCCTCGACTTTCTTCTTCTGTTCTTCCGACATAACCCTCACCTCACTCTTGTCATCCCGCGCCGCCCATGCTATTCTGATAAGCAGGGGCGATGCGCATTATTTTTGCCTATGGACTTACCAAATCTGAAGCTCTATTCACCCGAAGATGAATACACCCCATACAAGGAACTGCATATCCTCTGCCAGCACTATCACAAGGCGGAAACCGTCTATTTCCAACTTGTCATCCGTTCTGCCGAACAGTACGGATATGTGTTTAATGGCTGCGACGATCAGTCCGGCGACCACTTGTGCAAAGAGTGCCGCCGTCTGTCCTGTTCACAGTTTCTTGAATCATTCCCGAATCTAAAGCTGCTCCACGCTGTCGATTGACGGCACATCCGAATAAACCTTCTCGACGCAGCGCATCGCCTCTTCAATCGTTTCCAAATAACAGTCCTCGCCGTCCGGCCATCCGTCCACCGCAAACTGCCGCATCGCCCCGACGCTGTGATACCCGCGCAGCGTGCGCAGTGAGATCATGCTGTTTGCCGGATGATCCAGTTCTCCATCGTTTTCCATCGCTTTGAGCAGCGGATCATCGATCCCATGTACCCGGTTCATGCACCCAAGCGCCAGCCGCAGTGCCGCCGTATAGTTCGGAACCAGTATCGTGCTCTCGCCGAACCGCGTCATTCGCTCGTTGTGTCCGATCAGGCTTGCCAGCAGCTTCGCCTTTTCCAGTTCTGTCATTTCCCTCTCACCTCACTCGTTTTATTCCTTTTTACTTCTGACCCGCTCAAACGCAGCGCGCAGTCTTTCTTCCGCGCCCTCCGGTGTCCGTATTCCATTCAGAACCATCGTCACATACGCGGTCGACACGCCAAGTTCTTTGGCGACCTCCGCCCGGCTGATGTCTGCGTTGTGCATCTCTCCGATGAGTCTGCCCGTCCATTCTTCCGGCATTTTACGCTGTCTCCTTCTGTTAATTTTGTTGACTTCACTTTGCAGCTATGGTACTCTGTTGTCATGCCCGCTGTGGCAATCTCAAAGGAGGTGGTCGTATGACCAAACTTTTGACCTTGCCAGTTCCAGACCGGAACCCCGGCGTCATGCGATAGGGCAAGGGGCAGAGCCATAACTGCCAAAGTGAAGCGGCGCGCCACAGAAGCATGAGAACCATTCATGTCTGCCATCGTCTTATCCGGTACAGCCACACAGGAACATACCCTGTATAAAAAATGGGCCGTATCACCACATGAAGAATGTGGGGCGTGGCGGTGCAGCGCGTTCTGGTAAAAAAACATGGAGGGAAATGCACGTATGATGGTTCCATGCGTGTGTTTTCTTTTTCCCCGCACGTTCTTCTCTTATCACTCGTTTTATTCCTTGCCATCCCGCGCCGCCCGTGCTATGCTTGTCTCAGCAATCGAAAGGAGCGCCGTCATGTACTCTGCTTTTTATGAAATTCTATCCTTTGTCCGTGGCTGCGGTTCTGTCCAGCGCGTTTCCATCTGGAATCGCTTCGGCGTTCCAGACCAGCCAGAGACCGAGGACTCGATCAATACGCTCGTCTCTCGCGGTTGGCTGCGCTGCAAGAAGGGTAGCTCCCGCTATCTCGATGAGCTGACCGTCACCGCACTCGGCCTTGAACAGCTAGATATGGCGGACAAAGAGCGCCGTAAATCCGCAAAGCGCCAGCGCGACAAGGAATCCACGGAATCCAAGCGCATGAAGGAACGCACTGAGGATCGTTCCGATGCCGAGCGTCGCTACCGAACGCAGAATAAGATCGCGATAATAATGCCGCTCGTCACGTTTGCGCTCGGCGTCCTCGTCGAATACTTCTTCCGCATCATCGAATTCTTCTTTTCCTGACCACATTTCGTCCTCACCTCACTCGTTTTGTTGTCTCGAAAACATTCATTGTTGTTTTCGTAAACACAACGTATCATAAATGTTTGTTTTTGTCAATACTAATTTTTCGCATTTTTCAAATTTATGTTGACTGTATAAACTTTTTGTGCTACTCTACAAATGCAAAAACAGGAGGTGAGAAAAAAATGGGAGATCGAATTAAGCAGATTCGCCTTTCCGCCAAACTGACACAGCAGCAATTTGCCGACCAGCTCGGACTTTCCAGAAACTTTATTGCCGTAATTGAAACCAGTGACCGCAAACCTAGTGACCGCACCATCTCTGACATCTGCCGCGTATTCGGTGTGTCCGAAGCGTGGCTGCGCGACGGCACGGAGCCGATGTACGTCCAGCGCAGTGAAAACGAGCGTATGGCCATGCTGTTCAACGACGTGCTGGCCGAAGCCGATGAATCCACCCGCAAGCGCGGCATCGCCGCCGCCCTCGATATGCCCCCGGAGTTTTGGGACAACATTCTCGAATACGCAAAAAAAATCACCGGAAGCGGTTGACCCGCTCCCGGTGATTTTTACAAAAATGCTCATAGCTCTTGACGATTCTGTGATTCTTTTGTATTCTGAAATAAAGGAGGTATCAGTATGAGCAGATTTTTTAAGAAATTATTGGAAGTGCATACAGATCGCTGGCGATATATGTTTGGTGTCGGTTCATTCTGGTCTATCTTCATCCCGCTCATAATCGTCGCCGCCCTCGTTGCGAATATGATTATGACATCTAAGCACCAATATACTTCCGATGATTTGAGTGAAAGCTATTCAGAAGGATATAACAAAGCTTGCGATGAACATGCCAGTGATTATGACGAAGGTTATAACTCCGGTTATGATGACAGTTTCGAAGAAACTTGGGACATCGCCTATGACGAAGGATATTCTGCGGCAGAATCCGATACTGAACAAGCAGTATATCGCGCTTTTGATGAAGGTTTTTCTGAAGGTCATCATATTGGGTGGAAAAACGCAACAGAGCATTATGGTATAACAGAGCGTCTCGGTTCAGATGCTCTCGCAGAATATGAAACCAGCCTTATCAGCAAAGATGAATTTCTCGCTGGCGTTGATGCTCTAAAAGAAATTCGTTCTTCTCGTAAATCCGACTAGCAAAAACGCCCGAAGCGGTGATTCGCTCCGGGCGTTTATTCTGACTTCACGATGTTCCGCATAAACCCAACAATGATGTACTTCTGCTCCGGCGTGGCCTGTTCCCATAGCTTCTGCATTTCCTCGTCTACGGTTTTCGACATTTTTTCCATTCCTTCGCCTTTCTCTTTCCAAAAAATATGGTCGTTTTTTTGTGCAACATCCTAACTTGAATCGTTTCCAGATTCGTCCTATACTGGAAGTATCAAGAGATGCCCCGCCGCCATGTTCCCGGCGGCGGGACTTTTGGCCGCTGCAAGCGTGTGGGAGCTGCTTGCAGGTTTAGCCTACCACGAACGCACCAAATTTGTCGACCATCGGCCATGGGTTTCTTCATCCATGTCCGTTGGGAAATTCAAGAAAGGAAAGGATCGCCTTGAAACAACAACTTTGGGAAGTATGCCGCGACAAGAAAGATTCCGCAAATCCGCGTATCACCAACCAGCAGCTGGCCGAACGATCCGGCCTGTCCCAGAACGCCGTCGGGCAATATCTCCGCGGCGAAACGCCGAACGCGCCGCTCTCCACGTTTGGCCCGATCTGTAAAATGCTTGGCGTCTCCGTCGACGAATACCTCGGGATCGAGCATCCCGCTCCTGCTTCTGACGCTTTGCAGGCCGTCCGCTTGGAGTGCGACCACTACAAGCGTGAGATCGAGCTGTATAAACGCTCCCTTCGCACGCACCGCATCGTCACTCTCATCCTCGTTCCCATCCTCGCCCTTGTCGTGATCTCGTTGGTCATCGATCTCCTCAACCCCTATGTCGGCTGGATTCGCGATACCATGTCCATTTTACGGGAGGTTTCCGTCTATGCCTGAACCACGCATTGCAGCCGCCTATATCCGCGTCTCAACCGATGACCAGATGGAGCTGTCCCCGGATTCCCAGATGGAGAAGATCCGGGAATACGCCGCGAAGAACGGCCTGCTCCTGCTCTCGGAATACATCTTCCACGACGACGGCATTTCCGGCCGGGCTGCCGAAAAGCGCCCCGGCTTCCAACAGATGATCGCCACCGCCAAAGACCCGTCCCATCCGTTTGATGTCATCATCGTCTGGAAGTTCTCCCGCTTTGCCCGCAATCAGGAGGAATCCATTTTCTATAAATCCATCCTGCGCAGCAAGTGCAAGGTCGATGTGGTGTCCGTCTCCGAGCCGCTGATCGCTGGCCCCTTCGGCAGCCTGATCGAGCGGATCATCGAATGGATGGACGAATTCTATTCCGTCCGCCTTGCGGAGGAAGTCAAGCGCTCCATGACCGTCAATGCAAAGAATGGCACCCTGCAAGCTACACCATCCTTCGGCTACCGCGTAGAAAACCGGCAACTGGTCATCGTCCCGGAAGAAGCCGAGATCATCCGGGAGATCTTCCGGCGCTTCATCTCCGGTGATGCCATGTTTCGCATCGCGAAAGATCTGAGTTCGCGTGGCATCCGCACGCACCGTGGGAATCCCTTTGAAAACCGTACCATTGATTATATTCTGAATAACCCCGTCTACCTCGGCAAGCTCCGCTGGACGCCGACCGGCAGGACACACCGAAATTTCAAGAACGAGGACAGCATCATCGCCGACGCGCTGCACGAACCGATCATCGATGCCGAAACGTGGGACGCGGCGCAGGCTCGCTGTGCCGAACTAAAAAAATCCTATAAGCGCTACGGCAAGCCTTCCTCTGAGCGCAAGCACTGGCTGTGCGGTGTTGTCCGCTGCTCTACCTGCGGCGCGACGCTCATTTGGGCAAGTCCGCATTTTATGAAATGTAACAACTATGCGCACGGACGCTGCACGACCACCCAGCATATCGCCGTCGAGGCACTGGAAGAATCCTTCCTTGCCCAGCTTCAGCACGATTTGACGTTCGCGGAGTCTGTCGCTTGCGTTGTTCAAGCCGCAAAACCCGCTCATTCCGACCAGCGCTTGCAGCAGCAGCGTGCCCGTATCGTCTCCCGTATTGATCGCCTGCGTGAATCTTACTTAGACGGCGTCGAGACGCTGGAAACCTATAAAGCCGCCCGGCAGCAAATGCAAGCGCAGCTTGACGACCTCGACGCGCAAATTGCCGAATCCGCAGCCGTCCCCGTCGTCGATGCCGCCGCGCTGCTTCGAAATGCCATCGCCGCCGTCCTCGAAACGCTCCGTAGCCCAACAGCCACCGTTGCGCAAAAGTACGAATCCGCCATGTCCATCATCGACCGCTGCACGTTCGACAAATCCCAGATGCTCCTCGCGATCTCTTATAAATTCATTTTCTGATGCCTTAATTGTAGCAAGATGGAGTATGGCCCACCATACTCCATCTTGCTACAATATTTGAAATCACTTTCTCAGCACAATCCCATGATAATACCCGGCCATCTTCGCCTCCGCCCCTCCGGCATCCTTATCCATGAGAAACGCTTTTGCAAGGTCGGCATAGAATTCTGGCCGGTCGAGGCCGTATTTCGCCGCCACGGAATAATAATCCGAGTACATCATGTTCATTGCCGCCCACCAGATGCAGGACTTCGCATGAACACCTGTGATGTTGGCCACAGCGTCCGTCTGCTCCATTGTCCAGCGTGCGCCGGTCGTGCCGTCCTCGTTCTCCATGTGCGATACCCACTTTTCAGCGTCCTCGCGGGTGAATTCTGTGTCCTCTCCATCCTCGTGACTCCCCATCTTGTGCAGCGCACAAATGGCATCCGCGTACACCGTGATTTCTTCCGCACGGCCAAGCGTCGCCGGGAGCTCCATGATCTCATGCAGTTGCCGTTTCAGTTCTTCAATATAATGTTTCATCTCATGCCTCCTGAATGTATTTGTAAAGCCGGTCGACGTCGTTCACGTCAAATTTGAGTTCTCCAATGATCGGAATGTCCCACGGGATCTTCTTGCCGTCCACGCGCGTCCTCGCGGCGTTGTAGAGCCGGTCAAGGTCGATGTTTCCCTCCTCATCCATAATGCCCATCATCTTCACCGCCGGATGATCCTTTAGCGCGAGAATGCGGTTTTTGCCGCCGTCCAGGATGAGCGCCAGCGCGATCCCGGCTCCAATGCCCTTTCCGGTTGGCAGGTGCGGGATGATCTCATTGTCGGCATACTGCGCCACGCCGCGCATGGCCTGATCTATCGTCACCATAAGGTTACCTCCATTTTTAAGGTGGGGCGGCTATTGCCGCCCCTTTGGCTTACTTTTTGCAGCAGCTCCCACACTGCGGGAGCGGATTGTAGAGCGTCTGCGCCGTGGTGCCGGTGCCGGTGGTGATGTCGGCAACCATTTTGGGATAAAAGGTCGCGTTCGCGTAGGTCACGATGCTGTTGTCGCCGCAGCAGCGCCGCTCGGCTTCCATCTCGATCTCGCGGTGCAGCTCGGACTTGACCGAAGCGATGTCCTGCCGGGCAAGGACGAAGCTGTCCTCGGTGCGCTGGTTATGCACGGCCTGATCGCAGATCGACTTACGGATGTCCTTGAGCTGTCCGTCAAGGTAGGCGTACATCTCCAGCGACTTCTGGTCGTTGTAGGTGTTGGCCTTCAGGAGCGCGATCTCGCTGTCCTTCGCGGCCAGCTGCTGCTCCCGGTCGAGCTCATAGCGCGTGACCGGCGTGTTCTCGCTGCACCCCGCAGCCACCGCAGCCGCAGCCGGATTTACACCCCAGCCGCCGCCGAGCAGATTGCCCAGCAGTCCAAGACCGACGCCCGCCGTGCCGATGATGCCCGTGGTCAGAGCCGCATTTGCCTTGCCGTTGCTTGCGTATTCCATAGAGTTTCCCTCCAAAAAATGTAGTGAACTGGCCAGTTCCTACGATTAGTATGAGGGATTTTGAAATTCCGTGGGACGCACGAATGACGCATTTGTGTCGCATTTCTGACGCAAATAGAAAAAGTCCATGCAGTTCAGTGAACTACATGGGCAAAATAGCCTTTTCAAAATAATCATTTTTGTCGAGTTTTTATATTTACATTTCGCGACTTTTTGCATATACTTGTTATGAAGAAAGGAGGTGCCAATGTGGACAAGATTATCAATGTCGCCGCATATATCGTAAATAAGTACCGCGAAATCACAGGAGAATCGCTGGACGAAATGAAACTGCACAAACTGCTATATTTCACTCAGCGCGAATCCATCGCAATTACAGGTAGCCCTGCAATCGATGGTGTGTTCGAAGGATGGAAGTATGGCCCGGTTTGCCGAGAAGTTCGCGATGCGTTTTATAACGGAGAAATCATCGTGCGAACGGATGATATTTCAGATACGCTGCAATATATCGCAAATAATGTCATTTATGAATACGGCGCGCTTGAAACGTGGAAACTGAGTGAACTGTCCCATAAAGACATCTCGTGGAAAAATGCACGGAGGGGCTTGCTCCCACATGAAATCGGAACCGTTCCGCTTTCAAATGAAGATATTAAAGCCGATGCAGCCAAGCTCCGCCCATACGATCACGTGTGGGACATGTACTACGACGAATTTGAAACTGAGGGGGCCGTGTCTTGATCTCCATCGGTGAAATTCGAAAAACATTCACTCCATACTACGATAAGGTTTTGAAAAAACAATCTATCAAGTCACGCCCAGCCTTGATCGTAGGAATGGCAGATTCGAGTGACTATGTTGTACTTCCCGTGTCTAGAGTATCCATCCAATCTAACCGCGATGCAGACTATGACATTGAGGTAGATCCAGCGCAATATCCATTGCTTTGCCTTAATTCCGTGTCTTATATTCGCACGCACAAGCAAACCGTTATTCACGCGGCCGAAATCGGAGATGCCATCAGCGATTTGCGTAACTCCTACGAAGGTTTGTATTTAACTGTCATCGAAAAAAGAGATACGTTCAACCGTATTTTAACAGACAGAGCACTTTGATTTCATTGACAACCTTTATGAACAGCTTCTCCGAGCAGGCTCCTTGCTGATTTAAGGCTTGCCAGCACTGAGAAGTTCATCACGTCCTGCCTTTCTCGAAGGTCTGCGCTTATGCGTGGAGTATTGATGTAGAGAAGGTGGGACGTTTTTCTGCATAAAAGCACCCCCGACAGGATCACTCCTGCCGGGGCGTTTGTTTTGCTCAATATCTAGTGTGCATCATTCAGTTTTTATCATTTGCAGCTTTGCAGCCGTGTGCCGCGCTCGTGCGTAGATCTGCGGCAGTCTGCGTGTGATCGTGCTCCGCGCCATGTCCAGCTCCACCGCAACATCAATCTGCGGTGTTTTATCCATGACATAGCGCCGGACGATCTCCGCGTCCTGCTCACTGTAGCCTGCCTGAGATATGATCTGCTCCCACTCGCCTTGCAGCAGGCCGGTCAAGTCATCCGGAATCCGCACCCTCGCGCTGATCGTCACCACCTCCAATCCGGGTGGCGCGGCACACGGGGCGTTACTGCTTATGATTCAGGATGGCGATGTTGCCCTTGTTCGACACCTCGAGATCCAGCGCCTTTGCGATGTCCCGAATTTTAATATAATTCGTGCCGTCCTTCAAGATGCGCTCGACCTCAATCTCTTTGCCGTCGACGATCATCTTCGATTTCGTGACCACCTCGTCCACCTCCTCCAAGAGTTTCTTAAAATCGGCCCATTTCTTTTCGTCCACCAGCGGCAGGGGGCACAGCTTCATTGAGATGTCGTAGTGCCGCACCACGGCCTGCACGTTCGGCAGCTGCTTCAGCAGCATCTGATAGAGCCGCGCAGCGTTGCGCATCGTCGCTTCCGGAATGTAATACTTACCGGATGCGTCCGTGTGGCTCACCATCTCGATACTGACGGTGTTGTAGTTGCCGTATACCTTGCCGTATTTGCCGCTCCTGCCGTCGCCCACGGCCCACGCAACCACATCCAGCGGCACACACTGGTAAACGGTGTCGCCCTCGTCTACCACGAAATGTGCCGACGCAGCGCGTCCCTCGGAGCCGTTCGCGAAATACCGGGCGTTCCCGATCGCCGTCGCGTGCAGGCCGGTATTGGCCGTGTAGTGGAACACGATTGCCCGGATAGCCGAGAGCGGACGCTTTCCGCCCACTCTCGTTGCCCTTATGGTATCGTTAATTTTCAGTGCCATTTGCGCCTCCATAAAGCTCATGGTGGAGCGACAGCACCGCAGATTCGATCATCTTGTCCACGGTATCAGAATCAAATTTGATGCCTCTCTCGGCGAGGTAGTGCAGCACATACGCCTTTTTCTCGGCGCCCTCGTTGGCATTGTAAAGCTGCTCCGCCGCCTTGACCGCGATCTCCACATACGCCTGCCACTTTTTGAGCTTGTCCGCGCCGACGCGCTCCTTGATCCACGGGATCAAGAACGCCGATACCAGCGCCGAGATCAGCGCGATCACTGCCGAAATGATTTCTGTGTAGTCCATATTATGTACTCCCTTCGTCGTCCGATTTTTTTGCAAATACTCTCTTTGCAAGGAGCATCAGCAGCTCCCCGCCAAACGCCGCTCCGGCGTAGGTCAGGATGTCGGAAAGGTCTATGTCCCTGTCCATCACCAGTGCTGCGGTTTTGACCATCGCCGCCCAGAGCAGGACGCCAAACAGCACCCAGATGCAGAAATACACCAGCTGCCGTGCCATCTTCCCCTTCGTCAGGCGGCTCTTTCTAATTTGCCTCATGCCGTCCGGCCTCGCACTGCTCTTCGAGCTTATGGAGCGCCTTTTTGACATCCCCATTGCCACCGCGATTGACGTACTTCTTCCCGGCGATCAGCCGCTCCGACATGGGCATCTCGTCCGACATGATCGTGAGGCGCAGAATGCTTAAATACTGCTCATCCTGCAATCTCGTGATCTTGTCAATCTTCTCGTCGATGGCCTTCAGGTGCGCGCTCTGCGCGTCGCCCTTGCCTTTCTTCTTCTGGATCGCGCTGACGATTGCCTGGACGATGGTCGTCAGCGCAGACGAGCCGAGGATCGCTACAATGATCGTGGTTGCATCCATTTCTCTTTCTCCTTTATACTTCGGTAAAATACAGCCCCACCAGCTCATGAGGCAGGAACTGAAGCGTCACCTTGCCGCCCGGCTGCTCGCCCGTCCGTTCGCAGCGGTAGAGCTTGCCGTCTTCCGGATCGGTGTAATACAGGCCGTAGGTGTACTCCATGCCTTTTGCGGCTGGAATGGGGTCCTCCTGTGTGCCTGTGTGCTCCTCGTCGATAACCGTAAACATCGCCGGTGTCTTGTCCGGCTCCCAACCTTCCTGCGTCGTGTGCGCCTGTCCTTCGTTGACGCGGAACAGCCTGTCCGTGCCATTGACCGGGAACACAAGTCGGTCGCCCGCTTTGATAACCAGACCAGGTTCCCAGCGTCGGTAAAGCTCCATTGCCTTTAGCGCGTCTGCATCCGTCAGACTGGCTGAAGCCTTGACGATATAGGGGCGCAATGCTCTTGCCCTTTCTGTATATGTCATCATTCCGCCTCCCCAAGTAAAATTTTCGCCGCTGTCTCTGCATCCGTCAGCGGGATCGCCGCACCCATTTCCTCATAGCTGCCCTCTGGTTCTGTACCTTTCAGCAGCTTGCCCGCAAGCCGGAACACCGTGTCAGACAGTGCCTGATACTCCTTCCCGTCCTCGTCGGTCAGCGTCACGGCCATCTTCGCACAAAAGCCCTCGGCCTCCGCTTCCTCGCACGGTACATAGCATCCGTTGCCGTGCAGTCGGATCAATACGATGCTGTCCGCATACCCGGCAAACGCACCCTCTTTTTTTACTGCATACATGATGCCCCTCCAAATTTCTCTTGATAGATTTTCTCCAATCGCTCTGTACTGGCCGTCCGTAACCGATTCTTCCAATAGCCGTTTTCCTGTTCCGGCCACAGCTCATCTACAAAATCCTCTCCGCAGCCGTGTTTCATGTACCAGCGATAGAGCTTTTCTAGCATATCCTGCCGGTATTTTCCCTCATCGGTCAGTGGTCGAAAATGATTCCAACCGTTTTCACTCGTCACGCAGCAGATCGGCCTTTCGTCGAGATAGAGGAACCCGCCTCGTTCCTGTAAGACTGTTCCGAATGGGATGTTGACTTCGCCGGAAATAGATTTGCCCTTGAAACGTTTGTATGTGATGTAGTCCATATCCGTACCTCATACGCAAAAGCCGGGCGCGAAGCCGAGGGAAGTGTACGCGAGGTAGTTGTCGACTGCGCCGTTGGCGCTCACACTCGCGAAACCGTTGGAGGAGCTCGCAAGCGGGGAACGGAGCCACCAAATAGCGGCGGTACTCGTGCCGTTGTGCTTGTACTTGATTTTGCTATTCCCGGCGGAATAATAGGTGTACTGCGCTTGTTTGTTCTTCTCGTTCGTGTTTCCGTAGGAAATGCTACCGAAAACCTCGAACTCCGAGAGGAGGAAAAAGTAATCCGTCGTCGCTGTGATGTAGCTCGCCGTCGAGCCGCCGCCGTTTGCCGTATTGTCCGTGTACTTGGTAACGGACTTGAGGGTGGCACGGAGCGCTTCCGGAATGGCTGCGATAATCGTCCCGGCGGCGCTCGATAGGCTCGTCCCGCAAATGTTTGTACGCATTTGCGAGTTCGCCCATCCGCCGGAGTTCGTGCTGCTCGCGTTCATAGTGAAATAGCCCGCGCCAGCGGGGGACCATCCAATATCCGGCGCATATTTGCTATCGCATAGGCAAACGTCTGTACCGCCGGAGAGCGCGGTCTTTGCAAGCTGAAAATGGATGCGGTTTGCGCCCTCGACGCTCGCGTTATGGTTAAACCCGATAATGAAAGCGTAGGTCGTGACATTCGAGAGCGAGAGCTTTCCGACCGTGCCGTTAAGCGTGATTTCCTTGCGGTCGCCGATGCTCCAATAGTTCGCGCCCTCACCCTTGTCGGATATTTTTTTGATGGTCGCCCAGTCGTTATCATTCAGCACAGCCGAAACAAAAGAGAGCGTAACCGCGTAACGATCCGTAAAAGTGACGCTTTTCGTATCGGACGTTTGCCCGTTGAGCGTAGCCTTTACACTCCATGTACCGGCCTCCGGCACGGTCAGCGTACACGTTCCATTGACCGATGTACCGCTTACGACCTTGCTTCCTTTTGTCGCGGTAACAGTTGCACCAGATGTCACGGTTACAATGATTTGCAGCTCTGTGCCGGTCTGAATGGCCTGAATGGCGGAGATAAAACCGGATGGGAATTGCAGATCGGCACTGGTGTTGCCCTTTGTCCGGATCGCATCCGCGACCTGCGTCAGCTTCGAATCCAGCGACGCCGAATCAACGACCTTGTCGTATGCCATCAGTACGCACCTCCGCTCCACGTCGGCAGCGCCGCCAGCACGTCATTGACCATGCTCGTCTGATCTGCCGCCGTCCAGTAATCCGTCCCCTTCACCGGCGTGTGCCCGGCGGGCCCCTGCGGGCCGGTCTCACCCGGATTGCCCTTCGGGCCCTGCGGCCCTGTGCTGCCAGTGTCGCCCTTCTCACCTTGTGGCCCCTGCGGCCCAGTATCGCCGGTCTCGCCCTTGTCTCCGGGATTACCCTTGTCACCCTTCGCGCCGCGCGAGGGCTTCGTCGTGTCCGTGCTTCCGAGATACCAGTTCCCATTCGCACCGATCGTCGGGGTTATGCCGTTCGTTCCGTTAGTGCCGTCCGCGCCCTTCGGCCCGGTCTCGCCCTGCGGGCCTTGCGGGCCGACTGCGCCAGTATCGCCCTTGTCGCCCTTGTCGCCCTTCGCGCCCTGCAAGGGGCCGTTGTTCACCCACGCATGGGTCACGCCATCGTAGATGTAAATGTCATAAGGCTCCGCCGTGCCGACGCCGTAGGCCATACCAGCCTCCGGGTTCGCCACCGCAGCGCTCAGTGCCGCAGCGGTCGCGTAGTAGCCGAGCACCTTAAAGCCGGAGCCGGTATCGCCCTTCTCGCCCTTCTCGCCTTGGATGCCTTGCAATCCGCGCTCGCCCTGGATGCCCTGTTCGCCCCGAATTCCTTGGATGCCTTGTTCGCCCTGATCTCCCTTGTCGCCCTTGGCTCCGCGTGATGGTTTCCCGGTGTCGGTTGTCCCGAGATACCAGTTCCCATTCGCGCCAATCGTCGGCGTCGTGCCGTCCGTGCCGGGGTCTCCCTTGGCTCCTGTGTCGCCCTTTTCGCCTTTCTCGCCGCGCTCACCTTGCAGTCCTTGCGCTCCCTGCTCTCCTTTTGCGCCGGTCGCGCCGGTGTCGCCTTTGTCGCCTTTGTCCCCTTTTTCGCCCTTTGCGCCCGTTGCGCCAGTGTCTCCCTTGGCCCCAGTGTCGCCCTTCTCGCCTTTCGCGCCAGTGTCTCCCTTCGGCCCCTGCGGCCCCATGACGGAACCCATATCCAGCTCTTTTCCGTCCGTCAGCGTAAAGATCAGATGGCCGTCCGCCTCGCGGACTTCAATGCCCTTCACGCCGCGCGAGGTCTGCCCGCTCAATGTGACCAAAATACTGTTCGGAATTTCAACCTTCACTGTCTCACCTCATTCCACCCGGACTTTGTTGTCCCGCGCCAGCGTCGTCCGGTCTCCGTGCGAAAATTCCACGTCGTAGGTGTATCTGCCCTTCGGGAACTTCGCGCTGATCTCCGCGTCGACCACAAGCGTCACCTGATTGTTCGCGACGTTCGAAAACGTCTTGCTCCAAACCTCCGCCCGCGTGTCGTCTCGAAACGTGATCTTCACCGTGTCCGTCGCCCCAATGTCCACGGCCGTTCCGTCCTGATCGACAAGATCCGCCTGAATGACGACGCTGAATGTATCTCCGGCATACCAGCACAGCACGCCGTTCGAGATTCGCGGGCTTGCGTATGCTCCCGGAATTGGAATTCCCATTTTCATCAACTCCTTTCCCTCAGTGTAACAGCTCCTACCGGCAGATTCACCCCACGCAGCACTTGACGGCTCCGCCCTCCGCGCGCTATACTGTTCTTATCTCAAACAGGAGGAGAATATTTTATGCTGGACAAGAACGATTTGGCACTCATTAAGGATTTGCTCGACACGCAGACTTCCCGCATGATAGATGTAATGGAGGCCCAGAAAAAAGAGATTCTTCAGGAGACCGCCGCCTCCACGCGCGTTCTTATCGAATCTTCAATTATGCCGAAATTCAATCTTCTTGCCGAAGGCCAACAGACGCTGCTTGAAACGCTCGCCCCGAAAAGCCGCGTGGAAGAGCTGGAGGAAGAGGTCGATTTCCTGAAATCCATTATCAAGCTGCACAGCGAGCAGATCGCCGAACTAAAAAAAGCCCAGTAAAAAACCGGAGCGGTCATCCCGCTCCGGTTTTTTGTTACTTGTCATCTTCCAGCCACTTGTCGATGTCCTTCTCTTTCTCCTTCCGGTCATACCCGATGGCGGCATAAGCGTCCAGCAGCAGCTTCTTCAGCCGCTTGCGCTCCGCGCTGTCCGCCGCAATGTACTGCTGCTTGTACTCGCTGGTAATTTCTCGTGCCAGCGTTTCAGCTTCTACACCGTTGTCCAGATACTCCTTTGCCGCCTTGGCGACGTCTCCGGCGCTTTCTACCGTGGAAAGGAAGCTGTCGTATTTCTTGTATCCCTTGCCTCCCTTCCACTCGCGGATTTTCCAGTAGGCGTCGTTCTCGTCGTCTGCAAAGTCGTTTGCGACGAGTTTCTGGATCGCTTTCTGCTCGCTGATTTTTCCCTCGCCGAAATCTTCCCGGATGCTTTCCTTGAGCTGTTTGTCCTTCGCGTCCTGGATCTTTTTCTCCATATACGCGATACGCTCTTTCTCGGTCATCGGCTCCATTTCCTCTTTGTCCGTATCATTGGCAATGACATTGTAGAAATAGTCCGCCTTGGCCTTGTCGCTCACGCCCTTGTAGCTCCCGAGGAAGATCTTCTTGTTTGTGTCTCCGTCGATCTTCTTGACCGCCTTGATGAAGGCGAATGTTTCCCGCTGATCCTCGTATTCCGTCATGGTCTCGTATGCCGTGGTCTCCTTGGCGTTCAGATTCTTAAACCCGCTTTCTACCCAGTCCTGCGCAGCCTTGGTCGAGCTTTTGCCGAATACAATGTTCGTCGTCCATGCCCGGATCTTGTCCGCCGTCGTGTCAGTGTAGACCGGGTATTGCAGGACGCGCTCGCCCTTGCTGTTCATCTTGTAGCTTCCGCCCGCCTTGGTTGCAGCGGCACCTTCAATGGATTTCTTGAGCTGTCCGCCGCCAAACGGCAGTACCCAGTATGCCGCTGGGTCTTTCAGCGACAGCAGCAGCTTCTCGGTTTTCTGCTTCGCATCCAGATCCTCGGACGCCGCAATGCTGATCATATTTCCGATATCCGGGAATGTACTGGTGTACGGCAGCTTGCCGCCGCCCACAAGATTCCCGACAAACGGCAGCTCCTGCCCGATCTCTGTTGCAAAATCGACCGTCGTGTTCAGCCAGTGTTCATCCTCATCCTTCTCCGTCCACCATTTCTGGCCTGTTGCAAGTGCGCGGATGGCATTATTCCGGTCGTGCCCGGAATAGCTTGCCGCACCCTCGATGATAAGATCGATTGGGTCAAGCATCGGTCGTCGGCCTACTACTAGTTCATAGAACTCATTGTAGATCCAGCTTTCCAGCGCAAATTTGAGCAGCGCCCATGCAATCGCGCCGACGCCTTTCTTCCGCTGTTCTGCCGGGAGATCTTTGAACACATACGAAAACGTGTTGTTCACTTCGAGTTGGAACTGTGTGAACATTTTCAGCAGCGGATTCCGGGATTCAAACAGTGTCGGCATCGCGCCCTTGCTGCGGTCTGCCATGACACCCGCCGCAAAATCGTCTGCTTCCTCCATCGCGCTTTCCTCGCTCATGCCGCGCTGAATGTTTTCCATGTACCGCGCCCGGACGATGACGTTGGAGGAATACCAGTCGATCAGCTCCATCGGCTTCGACAGCACCTTGCTCGCGTTGTCCGCCCAGCTGTTGACCAGCGTATCACTGCCCGCTCTGCTGGTAAGAAAGTCGCTCCGCTCTGCGAAATCATCATGTACCCATGCGTTCGCCGCCTGCTGGTACATTGCTTTCGCTACAGACGTGATCTTCATCTGTGCCGCCGCCTGCGCAATGACGCCGAAGTTCGTCAGCCACGATCCCGGATTCAGCGCCACCATATTTGCCGCAACCTTCGTCTGCCACTTCTTCAGGAAACTGTGCACCGACCGGTTCAGCAGCGATTCCACATCGCGGTCGAGCGTGCTTTTTTTGTTCGCAAGCAGATTGGTATACTCATCGACGTTCGCCACCCACAGAGACAGTGCATAGCGCCCTTCCCGCTTGATCTCGTCGATCTTATCTTTCTTGTCTTCCTCCGTCAGATTTTCGTTCGCGCGGATGGCGTCGATCTGTTCCTTGATTCCATCGTTCGATGCAAGGTAGCGCGCATTTCTCGCCAAGGACCGCAGATTCTGAATGACGTCCGTGTAATAGATGACGCTCGCCGCGCCCTCGACGTACTTGTCGAATCCCTTCACCGCGTCGTATGCCGTGCGGAATCCCTTTCGTTCCTGTGCGTTGGCGAGCCACGGGATTCCGGGCTTGAAATTCTTTGTCTGTCCGTTGATCGTCGTGGGCAGCGCGTCAGGGCCGCGTTGTTCCTTCCGCTTTTTGAGCCACCATGTGAAGATTCCCTTCGCATCATTCGGCAAAACTTCGATCCCAGCCTCGACGCCCATTGCCATTCCCATGAGGTTCAGGATTCCGTCCGACGTTCCAATCCCGAAGTGTGGGAAATACCCCGCCCGGTAGTTGACCGGCGCATAGCCGTTTCGGATGCGCGTCGCGTTCATCATCTTGTAAAGCTCATCATAGATCTTGCGGAACTCCTTCACCGCGTTCTGGATCTTGGCCTTGTCTAACCCCGGATTCTTGTTCCAGAGTTCCGAGACGATGCCTTCCCATTCTTCGAGTGTTTTTCCATCCCGCTCCTTGATGCGCCCCTTGCTGGCTTCCATCACGCGGATGTTGTCCTGCGCCTCGCCGAGGATCTGCACGGCTGCGGCCTCGCTGACGATGTTTCCCTTTGCTCTGTGCCGGCTCAGCTTCAGCGCCTTTACGCGGGCGCGCAGATCGTTCTTCATCCGCGTGGCGTTCGCCGTCGCCTTTCGCACCGGTTCAAAATAGCCCTTGTTGACCGCCTCGGCGTTCTCCTTCGGCGCGATGTCGCGGACGTTCCGCGTCTGCGTCTCCCTGGCATACTGGAATCCGGTCTTCTTGTCTTTCCACTGGTTGATGTCTCCGAGCGCCGTCTGCGCGTTTTTGTCCCGCTGTTCGTTGATGTGCTTGTTGTATTCTGCGATCTTCAAGGTCGTCAGGTCATAGTCCGCCTTGGCCTCATAGACTGCAAGGATAGAATCCGCGTTCTCCATCCCGGCCACGCTCTCCGGCGTAATGTCGCCGCGCAGCAGCCGGTTCACCATGCGGCGGTCTTCCGCCGTCAGAAGATACTTCTGCGCCTCCCGCTCATAGTTCCGTCTCTGGTCTGCTTGCAGATTATAGAGCGCCTGCACATCTTCTTCCGTCGTCGGCCCCTCATAGACCTTCTCTGTCCGTTTCTGCGCTTCGGCGTAGCGCCGCGCCACGCGCAGATCGCCCATCATGTCCCGGACGTTTGCCTCAAAATCGACCTGTGCCGTCCGCTTCCAGACCGCAGCGTTCTTTCCATTGTAGCTGCGCACGTTCTCTTTCGTGGTCGCCATGCGGTTCGCGCCCATCAGCAAAAGCATTTCCTGCTCCGCCGCATCGGTCACGCCACGCGGGAACAGCTCCGGAATCTTCCGGCTCATGATCTCATAGACCTCGCTCAGAGATTTCCCGCCGGATTCCACCACATTCAGCTTCCCTCTGGTGCGCCGCTTGAACTGCTCGTAGTTTTCAAGTGCCGCCCGCTCCTCTGCGCTCAGGGTGATCTCCGTCATCCGAAGCTGCGGCGCGACGCGCTCGATCTTCTCATAGAACGCCTTTTCCAGCTTCACGCCCTCTTCATAGACCTTTTCAAACGTTTTGTCCATCGTCTCTTTCGTGACGTCTCCGGTCTGGAGGTATTCGTTCGTCAGTTCGTCCAGCAGCTCCCGCGTCTTCTTGACGTTCTGCCCGAACGGCATCCGGAAGCTCCGTTCGAGTTGGTATAGGAAGTCATTCTGCGCTCTCCGCAAATAGGTCTGTGCCCGCTTCGGAATCGTGTTCAGCGTATAGCCGCCCTTCGGCACTTCCTGTTCCTCGGTCTGTTCCTTCGCCTCCTGCTCAGCATCTGCCGAGAATTTCCCATTGACATTTTCGACGTTCCGTGCTACCCTTGATTTAGGCAAGTCACCATTATCCGACCGCGTTTCATCCACAAGGGACGAAACGAAAGAGTTGGTATCGGTGACTTGCTCTATTTTTGTCATGCCATAGAACGTTGCGCCCATATCAGAGAGGCCGATGTTGAATACCCCTTCAAATGCTCTCCCGCCCACAACAAATGTGGTTTTATAATAATCAAACCCATCCGTTGCAAACGCATGATTTTTGTGATCGTCGGAGTGTCCGACATATTCAGCCGCTTCCAGCATTTCATCCAGATTGGCCGCAGCGCGCATCTTCGCTTGGAATACTGTGTCGCTATATTGACTCCCATCATACGCATATTTCTTCGCGCCGTCGAAACTGTATTCTCCGCCACGCCGACGAACCGTCACAGCTGCATATTCTCCGAGCGGAAGCGTCTGGCCGGAGAATTCCTCCTGGATGACCTCTTTCGCCAGCTTTGCGGCTTCCTTGTTGTTCAATCCGATAAACCGCCCCTGTTGCCGATCTACCAATACATACTTCCGGCCATCCTCCGACGTTTCCAAACTAAACTTTCCTTTCGGCGGCGCTCTGGCGCTGTCGGTTTTTTCTGTGCTTTGGGTCTTTTCATTCGTCTGCCACAGCGCATCCATAGCTTCCTTCGAAAGTCCCCCAAACCGCTCGATCCCGGCATAAGCGTCCGCGCAGATCTCCTCGATGTAGTGTGCCAGCTCTTCCTCGGTGTAGCATCCTTCATAAGCCTCGGCGTATCGTCGGGCCAGCGCCCGCAGCTTCTCCTTGCCGAGCTTCTTTGTGATCTGCTCCCGCACCGCATCCAGCATATCCGGCGCGCGGTCTGCCATGTTGTGAAATTCCTCATGCCGCCCGATCTGCTCCACACTGAGCCGTTTGTCGTTGGCCCTGACCCACACGGAATCGCCCATCGCCACGCCGTTCATGTACCGCGTCACCTGAGACGCCTGATTGACGACGCCGATCTTCCCGACAAAGAAATGCACATTCTTGACGCCGTTCTTCTTCAGGTGCTCCGCCGTCTCCCGCAGCGCCGGTGTCCAGAGGCTTTCCGGCACTTCTTGAAAACTCTTTTCCGCCGAGCCGTTTTTGATCCCTATTTCTTTTCCACTGAGGTAGGGCTGCTTTGCATTGCGGACACGATTTTCGATGTCAGCGCGTTCCGCTGCCGCGCTCCTTTGCTGGGATCGCGCTTCTGTGCGGCCTGTGCCCGCTGCCACGCTTCCACTCTGCTTTCCGGAATCCATACCTGCATCCCGTTTGCCGCCGTCATCAGCAGCCGCTTTTCCTGTTCTGCCATTTCCGTTTTCCTTTCCGGCGGCCCATGCCGCCTGTGTGATCTTCGGCTGTACGCCCTGTGCGGCCCTCTGCGCCGCGTTCAGTGCCGCGCCGCTTGCGCCATATTGATAGGCCCGGTTCGCCGCCTCGGCGTACTGCGCCGCGCTCAGCTCCCCGCCTCCCCTTCTGATATATGCAGTATAGCCCTGTGCGACCGCATCCGTCAAGGATGCGGTCCATCCATACTGTGCCGCCGCCTGCTGCACCGTGCGGCTCGCGCTTCGCTCCGTCTGGCGGTCAAGCGTCTCATCCGCCCGCTCCTGCTGGCTCCGCAGCCGCTCCCGTGCGTTGGCCGCGTCCTGCATAGCTTCCGCATCCTCTTGGATTTTCCGTGCGTTCACGCGGTCTGCCTCGCCCCGGTTGATGGCCTCATCGTTATCCAGCACATCCAGCGCGGCTTCCGCCTGCTCGTGCGTGATCTCTCCGGCGTCCTCCGCGTCAAAGATCGCTTTCCGCTGCATATTGCGGTCATAGTCCGCCCGAGACTGCTGCACGTCCTCCACGGCCTTTTCATATTGGTTGTATGCTCTGCTGCTCTGCGCGGCCTCCGCAGCCTCCTGTGCCGCCTGTGTCTCCCCAGCGTCGTCCATCGCAGAGAGCACCCGCCCGATGTCTTCAATATCCGGCGTCCGACCGTAGTCCAGCTTTTCCTGCACGATGGCCGCAGCCTCGCGCACCTCCGTATTTTCAGACTGCGCACCTTGACCCGCGAGGATCTTCGCGTAATATTTTGTCTGCCGCTCCTGCTTCGCCTGCGTCAGCCCGCCCGGCATCCCGGCGAGGTCGCCCAGCGCCGCGAGGAACACGCCGCCGAGGAACGAATTGCCGAGACTTTCCCATGTCACCGAGCCTTTCAGACTTCCATTCAAAACGAGGCTCTGGAACGTCGGCTCTAAAAGCTCCGCGATCACTTCTTCCAGACCTTCCGACACGAAATCAAGCGCCTTGCTGTCCAGCACTTTCATGACCGTCTTGCTTTTCGTCAGCTTCGCCACAGCACGGTTCACCAGACCCACATCCTCATCATAGACCGGGTTTCCTCCGAACAGCTTTTCCGACAGGATCTCCACCGCCGCATTTTGCAGACCGATGAGCACAGCCTGTGTGTCCGTCGCCCCTGCATTGTGCGCGTCGAGCATAGCATTTCCGCCCGCACGAATTCCCATCACCGTCAGCGGCGTGAGCGCGCCGCCCGTCGCCGTAGACACCATCATGTCGCCCACCATCGCTCCGGCGGATGGAAGCTGCTGCAAGATCCACGTCCCGACCGGGCTGTGATCCTGCAGCACCTCGTCCATGATCCGGTTATAATCATCCTGCCACAGCTGCGCGTCTGTATAGTCATACTCCGTCGCCATTCGGTCTGCCAGCGAACGCAGCTTCTCCGCGTATCGATCGCCGCCGAGCGCGTGCAGCATCGCAGAATCCGCAATGTCGCGCAGCGCCCACGCGACGCCCTGATTGACCTTCGTTTCCGCGACGTTGTGCGCCATTTCAAACCCGCTCATCGACTGCGCATTGCTGCCCTCATAAAACGCCGTCAGCGCGTCATCCACAAAGTTCCCCGCCTTTTGCAGCCATCCCGGCGCGATGCGGTTCTTCTGCCGTTCGAGTTCCTTCTTTTCCTGCTGCAAGGCCGCATCATATCCAGACGCGCCGCTCCGCGTCCATGCGTCCTTCTGCTGCGCGTCGATCTCATCGATCCGCGCCTGCATCTGCTCCGCCGTCCAGCCCGCATATTTGTCCTGTTCGGCCTGCCGCTCTGCCTGTCTCCCGGCCTTGTATTCCTCCTGCCCCTTCCAGTATGCGCGGTCGTCCAGCGAGCGGCGCTGTTCTTGCAGCGCCTTTTTCTCCTGCTGTAAATCGGCATCCCAGCCGGAATGGCCGTTCTGCGTCCATGCAGCCCTCTGGCGCGCGTCGATCTCCGCGATCTGCCGCTGCACGTCCGCGCTCTCGGCCCGCAGCGTGTCAGAGCTTTTCGCCTGTTCTGCTTCCCGCTTCGCCACAGCCTCATCATACCCGGCATACACGCCGCGCAGATAGTTGTCATACGAGCCATACTGTTCCTGCATCGCGCTCGACCGGTTGAATTCCTGCTCGCTCAGCTGCTCTTTGCGCTTCTTCTTCCGTTCCTCTCTCCAGTCTTCGTTTTCATGAACTGTTTTCAGTTTTCCGCTCTCTTGCGCAGCTGCGGCTTCTACGTTCTTATAGACATTTGTATTCAGGATCTTCTGCTCTGCCGGGGTCAGCGGTTTCCCGCTCATCTGTTTCTGCCGAAGCTCCTTCTGCTTGAGCGCGTATGTGTAATTCTGGTATGCCGTCTTCTTTGCCGCCGTCGGCATGTTCGACTGCCCATACCCCCTCGCCACAGCCCCCATCGCGTCCGCCCGGCGCTCATAGCCCTGCGTCACCTGCCGCTGCGCCTGTTGCTGCATTGCCGCGCGGTAGTTGGCAAATGCGTCGTAGTTCCGCTCCTCCGCGTTGTACTGCCGCTGCCGCATGGTCTGCGGAAAGTTTGTGGACTGCTCATATTCCCGTAGCGCGTCAGCGCCGCTGCGCTTCCATGTGCCGCTCTGCGTCTGCTCCTGCTGCTGCATTTGGGCAGCTCCGGTGTTCTTCGCATAGCTGCTCGCCTGTTCATACTCCCGCAGCGCATCCGCGCCGCTCCGTTTCCACTTTGCCATAGCTCCCCCTTATTCCAGCGGAATGCCAAACCCCGCCTTGTTCAAGATGCTCGCCAGCTCGTTATACTGCTTCTTGCCGGTCGCGTTTCCGAGATTGAGCTGGTGCACGACGCCTTGGAACAACTCATACGCCTTGTCCTTCTGCCCCATCGCCAGCCATTCATACATCCCTCGCTTGAGCTGATCATACGTTTTCGACTGCACCCCGCCGACACCACCTTTGTTGTAGGTGTTGTCGATGTAGCCTTTTCCGCTCTGTGCGGTCGTCTCCTTGCTCTTGCTGCTCCCGCCCGATCCGCCGCTCGCCCTGCTCTGCGCCGCGAGCTGCTGCAAGTAGGCGCTGTTCTCGTTCGCCGCCTTCTGCGCCCAATAGCTGAGCTGGTCGCTCCACTGGTTGTAGTCCCGCGAATAGGCGCTGTCGTAGGCGCCGCGCGCGTCGGAGAGGTCGGAGTAGTAGTCGTTCACCGTGTCGCGGTACCGGCTGTACGCCTGATTCTCGCGGTCGCTGAGCAGTCCATACTGGTTGTAGAGGTCTGTGCCCTCGTCGCGGTAGCGGTTGTATGCCGCATTGTAAAGATCCGGCACAATGTCGTTCAGGTTTTGCAGATAGGCATTGTACGCCTGCTGCCCCACCTGTTCGCCGTAGGTGCTTCCATAACCGCCGGTCAGCGCCGCCGCCTGGCCCATCGTGTCCTGCATCGCGAGCCGCCCCTGCCGCTGGTACTGCTCACGGTACTGCTGATATACCGGGTCTGTCCCAATGTCATAGCTGAACGGCTTCCGGTTCGCGATCCGGTTGTAAAGCTCCGTCAGCTCGCCGTCCCACTGGCTTTGATATTCCCCCGGTCTGCGGGACTGCACCTGATTGAGATACGCCTGCGCTTGCTGCACAGCGGAGCCTGGCGTGTAACCGCCTTCCAGCCCATTGACTTTGTTTTGCGTATACCCGCTCACGCCCTGCGAGAGCAGCGGACTTTGCCGCTGCGTATATTGCCCCTTGTAGTTGTAGGTCGTCTGTTTCTTGTTGCTCACCTGGCTCTTGTAGCTGCCGTCGGCGTTGACACCTGTGATCCGGTATGTTCCGCCGCCGGTCACGACCTCGTCGCCCGCCGAAAGGCCGGCCGGCGCCTTTCCGTTCTCTACGCGATAAATTGCCATGTCTTCACCCCTTTACAGTTTGAAATACGTCGCCGCCTGCCGCGGCATGTGTGCCTGATTGTATGCGTTCCAAAATCCCTGCCAGTAGCTGTTGTACTTTGCAGCGGCGTTGTTGTACTTCGTCAGCTCGCCGTTCGCGTCGCAGATCTTCATCTCCAGATACCAGCGGTAGATGTCCTCGTACGGAAACGGGATCATCAAAATCGTGTCGAGGTCTACCCCCGGCGGATAGCCGGTGAATTCCCCCATATCCTCTTCCCGCTCATGCGCCCGGAATACCTCACGATCTGCAATGCCGTCCAGCTCACTGAGCCAGTGCACCTTGTCATCCTCGCCGTACTGATTCGGCATCAGCCGGTCGATTGTTTCAATCGCTTCCCTGATTCTCATAAACCCTCCTTCTACGGAAAAGAGGGAGCTTTGCAGCCCCCTCCCGTCCATGCCGCACTGGCATTTCGTTGTTACTTCGGTTCGCTCCTGCGGTTGGCCTCAAAGGCTTCCTGCTGCGCCGCCTGTGCCTCCATCAGGCACTCGTAGACCGGCAGCGGTACCTGCGTCCGCTTGCCGCGCGGCACCTGAAATGTCCGGCCGTTCACGCCGACAAGCTGGAACTGCTGTTCGTTGTTGCCCGCCCGCGGCAGCGTGATCTCCCGCATGTCCTTCCACGGGTCATACGCTTCGGTCACTTCGGTCTTTACCATTGCTGTGCTCCTTCCTTAGTTCGCCGGGTCTGTCGCGGAATACGCGCTCAGGCTTTCAATGCGCACCATGCGATCCTCGTATAGGATCTTCGCCGCGCCCTCATACTTATAGCCGACGGTGCTGAACTGGTTCAGCGGGCCGCCCGCCTCGTCCTTCGTCTTCACGATCATCTCCATGTTGCCGCCGTCCGGGTCGATCATCGCAAAGGCGTCCTTGCCCATGACCAGCGTCGCGTACACGCTGTAATAGACCGCCGGGTTGCCGCTCGCAGCCTCCGTCTTGACCGGGCATGTGCTGTCGTTCCAGATCTTCTGGTTCGTCGATTCGATGAACCGCACGCCGTGCAGCTCGCCGATCTCGCCGTTGAACATCTCGGTCGTCGCAGCGTACTTGTGCGCCTCGATCCATTCCTTGCTCTGCCGCAGGTCGTATGCGACGGACGGATGGATGACGGCGACATACTTGCCGTTGATCGTCGGCGCGTGCATCTTCTTCAGCGTGGTCACGGCCTTGTTGATCTCCGTCGGCGTCAGAACCGACGTCGTGTCCATGCCGCTTCTCGTGGTCACTTCGGTGTGCACGCCCGTCGTCGCGTTCACCTTATCGCACAGCTGCTTCACCGTGCCGCCCACGACCTCGTTGCGCACCATCTTGTCCACGCTCATGCCGCCGGACGCGCCGAGCTCTTCGGTCGCGCCGAGGATGGCGTTGTCAATGGCGTGCAGTTCCAGCTGGTCGGAGATCGTGACGTACAGGCCCTTCTGCACGATGTCCTGCGTCATGCTGGACATGCCGAGCTTCTGGCCCGTCGGGATGACGCCCTCGGTCAGCGTCTCCGCCTCCGGCAGCGTGTTCCACTTGCGCCATTCCACGCTCTTGCCGTGGTTGCGCGGAAGCGCCTGTTTCTTCGCCAGCTGCGCGAAAATGAGTTCCGGACGCGCATTCTCCAAGAGCTGCGTGTCATAAAACGTCTTCATCGTCGGCGTCAGTTTGTTGGTCGTGTCAAACGCCGTAGTCGTGCCCGTGTATGCGTTCACATAGTTGCCGGTCGCGTTGACCAGCGTACCCGCATCCGCGAAAAACTGGAATCCAATGTTGCTGTTACCCATGATTTTTTCCTCCTTCTTCTCAGAGGACGATTTTTTCCCCCCTCTGAACCCTTCTGATGATGTCCTCGCGCTGCTGCTTCGACCAGCTGCGCGGGTCTGTGTTTGTGAATTGCCCGCCGTTGGCGTTCCCGCCGATCTCGGCAGGCCGTGCGCCCTGCGCGGCAATGGTCTGCATGACGTTGTTTCTCGCCTGTGCTGCCACCACCTGCGCTTGCGCTGCCTGGATCTCTGCCATGTGTACCACTTCGTAGGCTGTCTTCGGCGGGACGTTCGCCGCAATCAGCCTGGCGAAGTCTTCGTTTGCCATCTCGGCCTCAAAGCTCGTCCCGTACTGCCCGGCAACATCCCGGTCAAATGCCGACCGGATGCCGTTGAACTGCTCCTGAAGCTGGTACTCCTGCAGCTGGCGGCGCATCCCTGCGGTTTCCGCGCGAGAAGCATACTCGCTGCGCACCGCGTCAGCCGTCGAGCCGCGTTCCATGGCTTCTGCTTCGTAGAGACGGTTATCCGCACCGAACTTCTGCGCCAGCGCCGCATAGTCGATCTTTCTCGGGTCTGAGGTGTCAATTCCATAGAGCACGCCCAGCCGGTCGACCACCGGAGCCATCGCTTCGATCTGCGCCTTCATCGCCCCCTGCCCTTTGAGCCGCTGCTTCACGGCCTTCTGTACCGCCGCGCCGACTGCGCTGTCGTACTGCTGCTTGTACTTTCCCGCGATCAAGCTCTCAAAGGTCTCCTCCTGCTGTCCCTGAGCGTCCGGGACGTTGGCCTGCTGCTGCGGCGCTTGCGCCTGTGCCGGAGCTGCCTGCCCGCTCATCTGCTGACCGGCGACGTCAGCCGCGCCCACCTGGGGCGCTCCTGCCATAAGTTCCTCCATAAAGCAAGTCCTTTCTGACTTTCTAATTTCAGTCTACCATGCGTTTTTTGTGATTTCACCCCACGCCGGCAGATCGGTTTTTTTATTCCGGCTGCGTGGCCTTCTGCGCCTGTTCCCGCGCGTTTTGTACCTTCGTCGGCTCCTGCTGCTCGCCGGTTTTGATCTCTGCCAGCTTTTCATCCTGCGGAGCCTGCACGGCCTGTCCGCCCTCCATCAATACCTGTTCGGCCAGCGCCTGCCCGAGCGAAGGATCATATCGATCTGCCACGGCAAGCGCCATCTGCTGCCACTGCGCCAGACGCTCCGCAAGGTCGGCGTTCTCCTGAATCTTCTGCACGATGCTGTCCTTCCCGTCGAAGTCCATCATGTCCAGCGTCGCGAGCGCCTGATCCACCATTTGCGGATTGAAGAAGCCCAGCTGGAAGAATTGCAGCGCCAGCTCGTTCTGCGCCATCGCCGTATATTCGCTCGCCTTCTGTGCCGAAACTTCGATATCAAATACCGGCTTCCGCATCCCGTCCGGCTGCCCGTCCTTGCCATAGAGCGGCTGCATCTGCAGCCCTTGGTTGGAATACTGCACGAATTCTTCCGCGCCGCGCTGCCCCACAATGCGGAACTGACGCGGCAGATCGTAGAATTGCCGAATTCGCTCAATCACCATGCGGATGAGCCGCGCATAAGCCCGGTATGCCGACTTTGTGCTGTCCTTGCTCGACCGGCCCGATGCTTCCTGCAGCGCCGCAATCGCGGAGGCCGCCGTCACACCGGAGCTTGTCGCGCCGTTGTTGACGTCCGTGTTGCCGGTCGTCCATTTCAGTTCCTCGATCTTGTTCTGCAAAATTGTGATGTAGTTCGCGCTCAACGGGTTTACCTGGATCTGCATCAGCGAGTCCTGACTGAGATTGCCGTCCACGTGCACAAAAGGCTTCGTCCAGTCCGCAAATTCTTCCTCGTTTACCGCGCCGTCGCTGCGCCGAAACCACCGGGGCGACGCCGCCATAATTGCGTTCTTGATGATCGCCTGATTCATCCGGTCGATCTGCTCCTGCGCGCTCTTGCCGATGTCGATGTAGCCATAACCGGCGATGCTGCCCTCCACCGGGAACAGCGCATCCACCACAAACGGATAATCCCCGTCGTCGTAAAGGCCCGTCTCCGCCATGGGGCTTCCGACCGGCGTCTGCACAACCGAGCCGTCCGGCATCTGCTGCGTGCTATATTTCTGCTCGCCGTCGTTCTCGGTCGCCAGCAGTACGTTGTCTCCGACGAATTTGCAGAAATGCAGCACACTCTTGCCGCCCCGCCACTTCTTGTAGTACCAGTCCACCACCATGCTTTTGTTGTCCGTCGGCACGGTGTCATCTGTGTTGTACTGCTGCATGATGTTGCCGGTCGATTTCAGCTTCCCTTCCAACTCCGGATACTTGGCCGTCAGGATGTCGTTGTCGACCAGCTCCGTCACAAAGACGTTTTTCGATTTCTGAATGTCTGTGATCCCCGGCTCCCAGAAAAAGCTCAGAATGTCTACCGCGTTCACGGCGATGTCGCCGATTCCGTTCAGCTTGGAGCTGTCCCAGCTCACGTGCCAAACGAGCGTTCCCTGCTTCAGCTTCGTCCACTGGCTGTCCGAGTAGACTTCCTCGAAATCGTTCTGTTCTAGGATCACCGGCAGGATGGACGAGAGCCGCTTGGCTTCTCCACGGTCGTCCGGCTCCCTTGGCCGGACGGCGGGCGCAGGGTATGCCGCGATCGCGTCCGCGTGCTTTCCCATGATGACGTTAAAGAGCCATGCGCTCGCCCACTTATCGTCCATCGGATTCCCTTTTTGAATCTGCCGCCAGCTCTTGAGCCGCCACCAGTTTTCGCTCGCCGTCACGCGCGCTTCAAGGTTTGCCTTGCCCGCCTTGTATTTTTGCAGCGTGGCAAACGCCTGCCGCACCTGCGCTTCACCGATCGGCTGCGTCAGCACCGGCGCCATCTGTTCATTCTCCATCGTCTGCATGTTCTGTTCCTGCATCGGCTTCCTCCTTTTCCTCTTTTTTGTGGATCTGCTCCGCTTGGATCTGCCCAATCGCCATCCCGTGCAGCTCTGCCATGAGCGGCTGCAGCACCAGTTCCACCACCACAGGCGGCAGACCGGATTCATTGATGTCCTTGATCAGCTTCTCCCGCAGCGCCTCGATCGCCATTCCAATTCCCATGTTGCTCCTCCTTATGTAACCTTCGTTCCGTTAACGTATAGCCCGGATTCAGCGTAGATGCTGACCATCCCGCCGCCAATGGTGATCGATCCATTCGTTCCGCCGCCCTGTGCACCAAGATAGACGTTTCCAGCAGACGTCAGTCTCAGTCCGTTCGAACCGTACACTTCCATGCCCGGGTTTCCCTGTGAATTATAACTCCCATACAAAATCCCTTGCGACCCAACCGTGACCGTGTTCCCCGCCAGATTCCCGCTGTACTGCCCCTGCGCTGTAACATAGCCCATCAGCGCGCTCAGCTGCGAATACACCGTTTGTGTCAGATAGTTCAGCTGTGTCGCGATCTCGTTCCCACCGACATACAGACTGCTCGCCGTAATGGTCCCCGAAATGCTTGCGCCGCTCGCCGTCAGATTCCCGCTCGCGTCGACCTTGAAATTGCTGCCGAGGCTCAGCCCGCTCGTTCCGAAATACAGTCCGCCGGACGCGCCCCATGTGTTGTGGGTACGGTAGATGCTGCTGTCCGATACCGTCCACGGCCCGATCGTCGATCCGCTCGCCGCCGTCAGCGTCCCGGATAGCACCGCATTTGTCGCTTCCAGCGTGCCGGACGGGAAGTGCAGCTTCTTATCCGTGAGATACGCCACTTCGCTTCCACTTTGCCAGAAGGACAGCCTCCCAGGCGTCACGGTCACGAGCTCATTTTTCTTCTGGTCTACCACGGTCTCGCCGTCTTTCGTCACCGTGGTCTCGATGTTGCCGACGCCCACGCCGTAGACCGGCACTGCGCCGTTGTAATAGAGCAGCCCGGTCTTCACATATTGCTGTGACTTCACCGTGAAATCATTGTTGATGCCCGCCGCGTAGTCATAAAGCTGCCGGATGCCGAATTCGTTTCCGTCAATGGTCATCGTGGCCTTCTGCCAGTACTTCCCGAAGTCCGATACCGCGACATAATTGCCCGAGAGCTTCGTCTGAAATTCCTCGCTGTTCGCGGCGGCGTAGTCCGCCGTCTTGATAATCAGCGCCTTGAGCTGCCCAAAATTCCCGAGCTGCGTCTTCCGCTCCGCGTCCGGCAGGCTGTCCGCATCAATGGCCCGCGACACTTCCTGCAGCACCGCGCCCGCCGACCAGTCCGCGAGGTTGAGCTGATCCGTCAGCGTGCGGAGGTAGCGCCGCATGGATTCCAGCTGCTCCCCGCTCGTCTTTCCGGCAATGGATGGGTACGCCAATTTCATGCTGCCCATCGTCGCACCTCCTTTCTCATGCGTCGCTTCCCGCTTCCAGCACGCGCGTCAGGCCGTATAGCTTGATCTCGCCCTTGCCCGTCATGCGGAATTGCATGTGGTCGCACCGGCAAGGTCGAATCGGCAGCAGGAACGTCCGCAGTCCTTTCCCGTCCAGATGTCCGCTGTGCCGCCACTGTCCGTCTGAATCGTACTGAATCCAGAAATCCATGCTGCTTCCTTTCGGCAGCTGCATCCGCAGATCGAGCCGCGTGATGTACTTCTTCCCGGCGAGGCCGTATGTCATCATCCCGGTTTCCGCCATCCACTCGACGGCCCCTTCCAGTTGTCCGGACGACCCATACAGACAGTCTACGTGCTTCTCGCTGTCCAGGCAGTAAAGCTCATCGTCCACGCGGGCAAACTCTGCCGCGTGCAGGCTGTCCTCCTTGTGCCAAAGTCCGCGCCGCGTGTCGTAGCAGAAGAGCGCCCAGACGTTTTCTCCATCCCGCATCGAGATGTAATACTTCCCGCGCGCCCCTCCGGCCACGGCCTCATAGTAGAGTGTGTTTCCGAACGCGCTGCCGATGTTCTCCGGCATCCCGCCCGTGTAGACGCAGACGCCCATGCGCGACTTGTAATAGAGCCGGTCATCTACCACAACGAGGCTCTTTTCCGATCCGCGCTGCACGCCCTCACATTTCTGCACGACGACCTGATGTGCGCCCTGTGCAGATGGGTATACCCGGTGGAAGCAGTCCTCCTTGAAGAAGATCGGGCTGTCAGCCAGCGTCGCCGCGCCCGTCCATCTCCCATCCGTGCCGCAGCTCGCGCGCCAGCTGTCCGTCGCCACGCCCTCATAGCACTCCCAGTTCTTGAAGTCCCCAAGCTTGCAGCAATAAAGCTCGTTCACGGTCTCGCCGTCCACCACGCCATACTTGCAGCCCCAGAGCCGGTTTCCGCTCTCGGTCACATGGTCCATGTCCGGCACCTTCCGCTCAGTCTTTACCGTCCCGCTCGTCAGCTCCGTCGTCTGGTCGACAAGGCCCACGATCACGATGTAGCTTTCCGCCACGTCGTATAGGATGTGCGAGCCGTTGAGCGCTTTCACCTGCTCACTTCCGGTCAGCCCGCTCAGCTGGATTCCATCGTACTTGGAAAATCCCTGTCCGATGCCGTCCGCCGCGAGCTTGAGATAGACCGTCGGCACCGACACCCATTGCGAGGTTGTCGCCGCGTACTGCTTCAGCGTGTGCACGCTTCCGCTCGTGTCGATCCAGTATTGGCCGTTTGTCGCGTTCTCCGGCTGATTGCTCTGCGTATAGCTCACCGTGATTGCCGTGCCGTCCACCGTGCAGAGCGAAATGCCGAGCTTCCGGCTCGCGCCAAGCGCCACGCTGTTTGCGTGCCCCATGTAGCCGTTGTCCGAATACTTTTCCGTGTTAAAGTAAATGCCGTCCGGGAAGATGCAGAGATACGCGCCCATCGACACGATCTGCTTCTTCCCGCTCGTGATCTGCACCGCCGTCATATACTCTGCCATCGAATAGCCGGAGATGTAGAGCTGTTGGTTGTCGATCCAGCAAAGCGCATCCCGCGAGATAAGCGCCTGCGGGCTGTTCAGCTGCCGGTCAAAGCTCCGCTTCGGCCTCTGGCTCAAAAGCGGGTAGTGCTCCGAGCACAGATTTTTCATGTCGTAAAACTCGCCGTCTCCAATTTCGAGATTGTGGTTGTACCCTCCGAAGGCTTCGGTTGTCACCGAGCTTTTCTCGGTATCTGTCAATGCTGGCATCAGCATCGGCCCCACCCCTTTCATTCATGTATTCACCGTTATGCGCCCATTCTCCGGTCTTTCCTCCGGGAATTTTTGTGCCTTCTCGCATATTCATTCGCTTTTCTGTGCATATTTTTCATTGCTTTTTCATCTGGTTCAGCGGATCAGCCCAAATCGGCTGCGCCGGAGCCGTCTGCATCGGGCGAATCGGCCTGCTCATGCAGAAGTACCGCCATTCGTCCGCCACATGATCCTCCATGCTCGTGTCGAGATCTTCAACCTTGTGCTCGTCGTATACCAGAATCGGAATCGTGCGGATAAACGCCTCGCAGTTGCGGAAAACATACATCCGCGGGTATCCGTTCTCGTCGAATTGCAGCCGGTAATGGCATTGCATCCATCCCGCGATGCGCTCGTTGTCGCCCTTGGTGAAATACACGCCGTACCGTGCCGCTGTCTGCTCGATGCTCTCGCCGCGGCTCGCGTCCCAGATTGCCGGGTCTGCAATGCCTGTGATGTCCTTTCCCTTGAGCCATGGGTGCTGCCGCTCGATCTTCGCGATCTCCGCAAACTGTTTGTCCGGTGTCCATTTCACACCTTCGTTCGGTGTCTGCGTGCAGCCGTACAGCTCCAAAATGCGGTAGATCACGCCGTCGTAGTCCACCGCCCACCATGCGCAGGAGAACGGTTTCCCATAGCCGAAGTCGTAGCTCCGGCAGATCGTCCACCCGCTCGGAATCTCGAACGGATCGATGACGTGCGTGCCTTGCCGCGTCTGGTATCCGTCCGGGTTGTTGACGAAATCCTCGAAGAACTGTCCCTCGTAGACGTCCCATCGCCCGTCGAGCCACGCGGCCCGCAGCTTCGGCGGCAGATTCTCCAAACTTCGGATGTAGTCCGGCTGCTCCCGCAGCAGCGCCTTGTTGTCCGTGACCTTCGCTTGTATGAAGGAATAATCCTCCGGATACTCGTCCGGATTGAAAATGCGATCGACAAACAGCCGCTTGAAATAGCCATGGCTCGGCCCACCTGGGTTCAGCGTGTAATATGTCCGCTTTGGGAAACTGTTCGCGCCGCGTACGCAGGCATTGATCTTCTTGATCCATTCCTCGCGGAGCTGCGCCGCTTCGTCGATGAAGATCACGTCATACTCCGCGCCCTGATACTGGTAGAGGTCGTTGTCCTTTGCGCAGTAGCCGAACGCGATGCTGCTGCCGTTCGGGAAACGGAAGATCTTTTCCGTCTGGTTGTACTTTGCAAATCCCTTCAGCTCTGTCCGCAGCTGGTCGATGTGGTTGTTGCGCAGCTCCGGCCTCGTCCGGCGCACGATCAGCTCCTTGATCCCCGGGTATCGCAGCGCCAGCAATTTTGACTTTGCGCGCACCGCCCAGCTTTTCCCGCCGCCGCGCGCGCCGCCGTATGCGATGTGTCTGTGCTTGTCGGTCATAAAGAGCCACTGCTTCGGCTGTACCGTGCCGATTGTCAGCGTTCTCATTCGCTGCTCTCCTCCAGCTCCCGGTCAATCTCAATCTTCACGCCTTGCGTCTCCCGGTTCTTGCTGTCCTCTGTGTCCCGCGCATATCCAAACCCGTATGCAAGTGTGAACTGTGCGCCGCGCTGTGCATCCCGGTCAAAGAGCCGTTCGGCTGCGTATTGTTCCACGCGCAGGCGCGCGCGCGTCACCGTGTCCACAAATTCGCGCTTTGCCTTGTAGTTGAGCAAGCTCTGCCGCGAGGTAAACCCGAGCGCCAATGCAAGTCCCTGAATGGTCATCGGCCTTCCGCCGACGTATACCGGCTCGCCGTTCTTGTTCAGCATCGGCGTTCCATCTCCATCTCGCAGCAGCTCCGGCTCGCAGCTTGCAAAATAGGCGTCGATCTTCTCCTGCATTTCCTCTGCCGATGTGAATGTCGGTTTCCGTCCCATCCGGCGTCACCTCCCTTCGCTTTTAAGCATAAACCATGCTTTTCGGCTTTTCACCCCACGCCAAAAGAGCGCCCGGGCACCCCCGCGCGCTTCCTCTGTGCCAATATCTTTATGCCTGCCGGTCGAAATATCGCAGCTTTGCCGCCGCGACGCTGCACTTCCGGTAATCATAGCTTGCGCAATACCGGCTGATGTACTCTGCCGTGTCGCAGCTCTCCCGGAAGCAGAGCGTGCAGCCGTCTTCGCACTTGATCGTCTTTTTGCCAGCTGCCGCCCAAAATGGGCAGATGTACGCCCTGTGCCAGTAGTCGCTCATGCTCCGCCTCCTTCGTCGTAAAACTTTACTCATTTACAAGGCTCAATCTAAGCGGCGTCCCGTCCGCTTGCGTTCCTGCTCCTTTTCCGGCACACATACATATTTATAATATTGATATCCGTACTTCGTCGCCCGGCACTCCGCCAGCACATATCCGCGTGGCGCCACCGGCGGCCGCTTCGGGCTGTACTCGCGCACGGCCTCGGTCGGCGTCTCCGCCTCCGGCATCCGGCACGTCCGGCTTGCCTTCCAGCGGTGCCCGCCGAACTCCTCCCGCCAGTGGTCAAAGAGATAATTCGCCAGCGCCGTGTAGTCCTGCCCGTGGTCGACGAGCTGCCCGCTCTCATTTTTATAATAGTTGTGCCTCCGCAGCGGCTTCACGTCGATCACGCTTCCCCTGCCCCAGAGCTTCCCGATTTCCTCCTCCGGCACGCCGTCCGAGATCATGTGCAGGTGGAAGCGCCCCGTGTGCTTGCCCTTGCCGTACACCAGATAGATCTTCGCCGCCGGATATTTATATAGTATGCGGCGGTAAAAATTGTCCCGTTCCCGCTTGCACTCCGCAACGGTATGTACTTCGCTGTCCAGATCAAAGGTCAGCGTCGAATAAAGCGAGGCGGGTGAGAAGTTCGCATTGACAAGCCGCGCATTCTTCCGGCGGCTGATCGCCTCGCGGTGCGCAGCCCGGTCTTCTTCGTTTTCAAAGCGCGGCTTTCTCGGCTTCGCCGTCCTGATGTCCGCGCTGTCTCCGACGTTGTATATGATCTGCTCGCAAACCGCGCCGCAGAAGATCCTCTGCTTCACTCTGCGCATCCCCGCTCACCCTTTCTCTTTTTTCTGCCGGTTCAAAGCAGCGCCGGTCGTCCGGCGCTCCGTTCAGCCGTCATGTTCCTCTCTCGCCCCGTGGATCAACCCCCAGCGCACCCGGAGGCCCTTTTGTGCCACAATCGCCGTTTCTGATCCCGAGGCGTTTCATCCAGCGAAGCATCTTCCTTTCTACACCCTCCGGTGGCAGATCTAAATTCAGTACACCCGTGCAAATAATCACATCAAGATATTCTTCGCAAAGATCTCTTCGACACTCTTCCACCGTCTTTGGCGTCGGATTCTTTCCATCCAGCGCCCGCCGCAGCTTCAGCGCCGCCTGTGCCAGCTCCGCGCATTCCTCGGCCAACTGTGCCAGCACTTCCGCTTCCCCCAACCGGCCTTTGATCTTCTCAAAATTTTCATTCACCTTCGTTCCCTCCATCCACCAGATCACCGCAGTTGGGGCAGTAAGAAAAGCTGTTTGCTCCGCAGTCAAAGCCACATACAGAGCATTTCACCAGCATTGAACCCGAGATCCCATTGTCACCCCACTTCCCATGCACCACCGGCGCAACGTCGGCGGCGGGCAATGATAAAATCTCACTTGCGATGCAATCCGCCAGTCCAGTATGCCGTCCCAATGCAGATCCGTTCGCAAGCCCGTACTTTTCGGCGATTTTAACCGCATCTGTGCGCTTGATGTAATCAGTCATAATCCATATACTCCCTTCCGATTCTGTTTCGCATTTCATACGGCAGTGCAAGCAGCGGCGTGCATCTACTCAGGATCTCTGCTTTCAAAAGCCGCTCCGCCTGCCGCTTGGTCAGCCGCCGCTCTCGCTTCTTCGGCGGCAGCTCGCCTTTTGCCGCCGCAATAGCGGTCGGGTTGTGCTTATGTTGACCCATCATTTACCCTCCTGTTCCATGCCTCTTTCGCTTCCAACCTCGTTGTGAGCGGATTTGTGACGATAAACATGCCGCCGCACTGCTTGCATTTTATCGATTGCGTTTCTCCCAAAAACGCCGCTTCTCCGCCGCAGAACGGGCACGGCTTTAACTTATCCATTATCATCATCTCCACCCAAAATTCCGTCCGCACAGCGGGCAGTACCGAATGTTTACGATGTCCTGTGTCTCAAAGTCGCCGTTTGGAGCGCACCCAGCTCGGACGCGGAGCATCCCTTGCCGATTCAGTGCCATTTCAATGCCGCTGTATTCTTTGGTTTGATTCATCGGCACGAAGCTATTGTCTTTTCCACCGCAATAGTCGCATTTAATCATCCTTCTTGTCCTCCTCGGTCGGTTTTAGCCATTCACGAATGCGCATCCCGCATGAACAGCAAAGCTCGACTTCTCCCGTGTTTTCGCAATATGCGCCCCTTACGTTTACATACGTTGCCGAACTTGTAGGGTTTATTTCGGCTCCGCATCGGTCGCAGATTCTTTTTACCATCATTTGCCCTCCATTTCTTCAAATTAGAACTTGATCGGCTTTTCGTTTTCAACTACATTCCCGTAAACCACGCCCACCTTGTAGATGTAGTTCTCGCGGAGCTTGCGCGGAATCTCTGCAATATACCGCCGGAATGTTTCCAGAGAATTTGCCCGCTTGTAGTGGTTGCACATCCGGCAGGATGGCATGAGGTTTGAAATATCATCCGTTCCGTCATCTTCAATACCCCATGCTCTGAGTGGTAGAAAGTGATCGACCTGCATATCCTTGATGTCGATAGCCCGTCCGCAGTAGGCACAGTGGCCGTCATACTTCGCATAGACCGATTCCCGCGTTTTCTTGCCGAAGCTCATGCCTTTCCCTCCATTTCCGCCAGCGCCTTTTCAGCTCCCTCTTGGTTGAGGAACCAATCTATCCCGCATCTATCTCCCCATGCAGATTCAACAGGATACCCGCCAAAGTGTAAGACAACACGGCTTTTTGGTGTAATTGAAATTCCTTGCACTCTGACATTCGCAACGGTTTTGGATTCAATGTCCGGGATATACACTCTAGCGCCCACCTTACACGGCAAGACGATCACGCGCCCCTCTTGATCTGCCACGGCCAGCTCCCGCAAGCGCATCAGCGTCATGCCGTCGCCCATTCTCAAAATTGCGTGCAGATTTGCCGCATCCTCCGGGGATAGTCTGCTGTCCTCATAGGCTGCGAGACGGTCAACAAAATCTGCCTGGTACTGCACTCCGCTGAAATTTACCCGCCAGTATCCGTCTTTGAAATA
>OGFF01000705.1_pt1 | contig 43639 bp, 28 predicted proteins | sample 1570751 | NCBI WGS metagenome assembly OGFF01 (sample SAMEA2581951, study PRJEB24529) | metagenome | biome: Human gut stool | place: China | collected 2011 | reverse complement strand
ATTATCTTAAAAAAGCGGCGGCACTCGGACAAGACGACGCTCTTCTCGATTTAGGATATTATTATTATGATAAAGGCAAATACGACGATGCGCTCGATTGCTTTGCCTCATCAGATTTGAACGTTGTCGGATTATATTGGGCAATGGCTACAATTTATGAGGCAAAAAAGAAAGATTACAAAAACGCGCTTTTCTATTATCGTATGGCAATGGAAGATGATTATCCGGACGCTATCGAGAGAATGGCGGAAGCGTATCTCGGCGACGAATTAGGACTTGAAAAAGACGAGAAAACCGCCCTTAAACTTTTCAAACGAGCCGCAAAATTCGGAAACGCCGCCGCGCAATATAATCTCGGTATGGCGTATGCGTGCGGCTATTACGGCGTAACTCCCGACAGAGAAAAAGCGATTTATTGGCTTAAAAAGAGCGTAAAGGGCGAAAATCCGTCGGCGTGTCTGCAAGTGGGACTTTATTACTATTACACCGTCAAAACCGAGTCGGCGTATAAAAAGGCGTTTAAGTTGTTTATCGACGCGTATAATTTCGGCGAAGAAGAAGCGATTATAAACGTAGGACTTTGTTATCTTCAGGGCAACGGCGTAAAAGAGGATAAAAAAGAAGCGGTTAAGTGTTTTAGGACTGCTGCTGAAAAGTACAGTTCGGGTGTTGCGTATCACAATCTCGGAATCTGTTACGAAAACGGTTTCGGCGTGCGAAAAGATTCCAAGAAAGCAATCGAAATGTATGGCAAGGCGGTAGAGAACGGCGAAAAGGCGGGGCTCGAAGCAATAAAAAACGTTTACGCGAAGATGACCGCCGAAAAAAAATCGGTTTAGTATGACGATCAAAAATAAACTGCGGGCGGACGTAAAATTGCGTCCGCCCGCAGATCGGTTATTTTATTAAGCGTTACTTTTTATTTACGATCAAAAACAATCCTTCGCCGCCCTTCAATTTAACCGAGCCGCAGACGGTCTGCCCGCGTTGAAACCGCTCTATATCGGGCGCGTAAAACGAGTAACGTTCGTCGCCCTTCATATAAATTTCGGTTTCCTGCTCGTCGGAAGAAAAGTTCGCAACGGCGACGTATTTTTTGTCTTTAAGTATGTATTCGGTCGCGCGGACGGCATAATTTGACAAAACGACGTCGTTACGATCGTCCCACCAGCCTATAAGTTCGGCTTCGCCGAGGTCGTAATCGTCGAATATCTTCCATATATCGAGCGGGTCGCTTTCGTTCGTTTCCCAGCCCAAACGATTTGTCATGCCGAACGTCAAACCGCGATATTCGTTGCCGGTATCCATCATCTCGCTCATCACCCCGAACGGAATACCGCTTATCTCGGTAAGCCAGAATTCGGGCGTTTCGTTGTAATCGAAACCTTCGCCTATCCAGCATTTATCTACGTACGGGTAGAGTTCGGTATAAAGGGCGGCGCAGTTCGCCCGGCCCGCAAGGTCGCAATAATGATTCCATTGATGAAAATCTATATACGCGTTCGGTTTTTTATCGAGAATTTTCCTTACGCGCTTCATCGTATTGCGGTCGTACGCCGCGTCGTCGATATATATACCGTCGATATCCGTCTTATCGATAAGGTAATTCAATCCCTCGATATAAAAATTACACAGCCGCGATTGCCCTTCGGTGATGACTGCCGAATCGTAAAATCCGTTATATTTTGTACCTTTCAGCGGTTGCCGCCAGGCGGGGATAACGTCGCCGCCTACGTTTTCTTCTATCCATTTTTTCGCTTCTTCCTGCCAGGAAAGCGTTTCGACGTTTTTATTCCTTTCGGATATAATTTCGTGGTCAAAATCCCTAAGCGCCTTGAATTCGGGCATATTTACGGTAAGTTCGCGCACGGTGTAATAAATTTTTACCTCGATATCGTTGTCGTGCGCGGCTTTAACGAAATTTTTAAGCGCGTTTTCTTCGACGAACGGATAGTTTATATACGGGTTTAAGTCGTTGCCGTGGTGAACGTTTATTATATTCGCGCCGCCTTTTTTCGCCTTTTCAAGCCAGGTATCCGAATCGAACATAGCGTGAAAAAAACGCATCGAAAATTGTTTTTTAAGGTCGATTTCTTTAGTCGGCGTAACTATAATATCGAAGTCGTAGCGTAAGGTTTCGCCCGCCTTCACAGTTCTTTTGCCCGAATAAGCGATAAAATTTTCGCCGTTAAAGCGTATACCGCCCCTGCCAGAATTATCCCAACTTTCGGGTTTGTTGAGTTTTCTGTGGTTATAGTAGATATTTACGAACGGTTTGAGGTAATTTTTGCCTTTAAGTCTGATTTTTACGCCGGCGTTTACGTCGCCCACCCAGAATCCGTCCTGATTGAAATTTTCGTTCCACTTCCAATCGACTTTTTCGTCGAACAGCCCGCCCTTTTTGCCGAGCCCTATAAAATATTTACGGCAACGCTTAGATATCGGTAATTTCAAAGCGATATCGTCGACTTCTACGTCGTTTTTAGCGGTAAGGCTGACTTTATACCCGACGAATCCGTCGAATTCCGCGTCCGCTTCGACCGTCATGGTAAAATTTTCGCTTTCGGACACCCGACGGATAACGGCTTTGTCTTCGTATATTTCGTTCGTTCCGGATATATTCGAAAATTCTTCGTCGCCGACCGACAATTTAACGCCGCCGCTTAAAATCGGCGTGGGCGTACCGCAAATTTTAACGCTCTGACTAAAATAACTCGTCAATTCAAGAGGAAACCCCGAATCGTCAAACGTTATTTCTCTGCCCGCGATTTTTACGGTTTCGTCGCGATAGATTATCGGCTTAAAGGGCTTTGGAACGGAATTGTCGATTGCCAGGTCGGAATCGAGCCAGACGAGCCTTGAAAGATTATCCGCGATTTCACCCGATAAGATTTCGGCGCGGATATCGCCCTTGAAAATTTCTTCGCCGCAAATATCGGTAATCACCAGAAGACCGCTGCCCGCAGACCTTACCGCGCACCAAAAATTATGCGGTTCGTTCTTTTTAAGTTTAACCGTTTTTTCGAAATCTTCGCCGAGATAGTCTTTGCCCTTGCAGTTAAGACAAACTGCGGCTAAATTTTCAAACCGCAGATAAACGCCTGCGTCTTCGGTCGAAGTTACGCTTACCGAAAACACCCTTACGCCGTCGGGCGGCATTTTTATTATCTTGTCGTAAACGACGGAAATGCCCGCCGTAACGTCGGAATTTATTTTCATATTTCGTTATCGGATAATTTCGTTTTCGCCCTTTTTAAGGCTGTACGCCGCGCCGTTTATCGTAACGGTTTTGTCCGTCGGCGATTTAACGCAAAGTTTAGTTATTTTGCCGTTTTTCGTTTTTGCCGAAACCGACAATCCGCCGCGAACGCGGATATTTTTTATTTCGACTTCCCTGTTCTTCCACTCGTCGGGCAAAGCCGAAAAGAGTTTGATTTCGCCGCCGAAACCGTCGATTAAAAGCAGATGAAGCGCGTCGCAAAAAGCGTACAGGCTTTCGAGCGTAAACGGGCGGTAATGAAACCACGTATAGCCGTAATATTTATAATCGCCGTTCAGGTGAAAACCGTTTTCGCCGACGAAACCTTTCGCAAACTGCGTAAGTTTTTCGTAAGCCGAATTGCCACGCCCGCTCAAAGCGTAAATCTGCGCCGCCATCGGGAAAGAAAACCCCACCCAATAGCCTGTGCCTAAACTCTCTAAATGCGCGATAGTCGCGTTATAGACGCGTTTATGCTCGTCGGTATCGTACGGGATAAGCCGAAGCGGATAAAGGCTCATAAGGTGCGAAAAATGGCGATGCGTTTCGGGAAGTCGCTGCGTTTTATCGAGCATTATAACGCCGCCTTCGTCGATTGCTATATCGTCGAATTTCGACAAAATTTCTTTATATTCGTCGGTCGGTTCGCCGAGTATTCCGGCGTATTTAACAAGCGTTTTATAAAGATAAATCAGAAGCGACAAATCGAAGTTCGAGTTCGGCGTAAGGTACGCTTTCGGTTCGTTGTCGAAAATTTCGGGCGACGACGAAAGCGGCAGATACAGTTTTCCGTCGCGTTCTTTAAGTATACCCTTTATCGCCGATCCGACTTCTTTGAAAAACGGATAAGCGCGGGTTTTTAAGAATTTTTCGTCCGCGGTATATTCGTAATAATCGTCGAAACTCTGCGCCGCCCATATAGTCATGGTGGGCGAAAGCGAATATTGCGCCCAGCCGCCCATGGGTTTGCCGTCCAGAGTCGAACACGACGGAATAAGAATCCCTTTAACGCCGAAAAATTCTTTCGCGAATTTTCTGAAAGCGGGGCGAAGTTTCCAGAGGTATTCTACGAAAGAAACGCCCTCGTCTATTCTGTTCGCGGCTAAATACGACTGATAAGACAGTTCGGTATTGGTGTCGTGATGATAGTCGCCTTTCCACGGCGGCAGACTGTCGTTATCCGCCGTCCACACGCCTTGAAGCGGCATGGGGTAACAACCCTTTCGAGAGCAGCATCTGAAAAGATACCAACTCTTTTTATAGGTGTCGTCCAAAAGTTTATCGCCCGTTTTTACCGACGATTTTTTATTACACCTTTGCCACGAGCGTTTATGGGCGACGAATAATTTATCGAAGCCGATTTCCGCGGCGGCGTCAAGCGCGTTTTTCGCGAAAGAAACGTAGTCTTTATCGTCGTCGGTCGTCGCGAGCGTATAGTAAATTTCGTCGCCGACATTTTTAGTAACGATACCGAAAGAATAATCGGTGTGAGTATTCTGTTCGTACCACTTGAAATCGCCGCTCGTTTTAAGTTCGGCTTTCGGGTAACCGAGCGTAACGCCCACGTCTTTGTCGCCTATCCCCGACCCGGTTTCGGAAGCGGAAGAAAGATAGGTAGGAACGTGTAATTTCAAGTCCGCTTCGCGGCGGAGTTTAATAACCCCGACGAGCGAGATATAATCGGTAAAGATTTCGGCGACGAGTTCGTCTTCGTCGTAAATTTTTACGATTGCAGACGATATATCGAGAACGTATCTCGCGTTTTTAAGTTGCGGCGTAAATGTCAGTTCTATTCTGCCCGCCGTAATCTTCGACGGGTACGGTTTGCCCATAAAAATATCTTCGAACAGCCTTTCGCGTTCTTTCCAGTCTTCCGGTATCCCGCTCGTCGAAAGACGAACGAGATTCGCGTAGTTAAATCCTTTTTCAAGGGTAACTTCGTTCGGTCGAAGATCCCACAAATCCGTTCTGTCTACGGTGATTTTTATCGGGTTCGAGCCGTAAACTATACTGCCGATTTTGCCGTTGCCTATCGGCGCGCCTTCGTCCCAACGTTCGGTTTTCAATTCGATTTTATCCATTTTATTTCGGTAGGTTTAAGGTTAATAATCGTCTTATTGCCTTGTATATCGTAAAATTCGGTCGTCTGCGGTCTATCGGAATTGTTTACTATCGCGTATTTCTTCGCGCTCGGATAATAGTTACATTCAGTAGCCGTATTCGTCGAATAGCAGACGTTTAAGTCTTTATTCGCAACGTAGCACATAGCCTTATACAATAGCCTTGAATTTTCAAAACTATAAGGCAAACCCGTTATATAAAAACTTCTGCCCTTGCCGTATTCGTTTACCGCCATTTTTACTTCGCCGACGTTCACGTTTCTCTTAAAACGTTCGCTGAAAGTTATATCGAGCACTTTCGCCCCGTCCAGAGCGTAGATATTCTTTTTATCTTCGCCGTAGTCTATATTATCAAGTCCGTCGGTAAGTTCGTGTTTTACTTTTTGTATATTGTATTTATCTATCGAAAGAGTATAGCCTATCTCTTCGTCTACGCCCATCACGTCGGCAAGTTGGAAATATCTTCCGTTGCCTTCGCACGCCGTAGGTTCTCCTACCCCTATAAATCCTCCGCCGTTATACACGAATTTGCGTACAGCCGTCTGCAACTTTTCGTCGAGCCACGCCTTTCCGCCTGAATACGACGTATACGCGTCTCCGGCGTTTATTATCACGTCTATATCCTGCGGTACTCCGTTTTTAACTTCGTCGAAAGACAAGAATTCTATATCCACGGGAAGTCCGCTTATAGCCTCCAATATACCCTGATAGGAATATATCTGCTGATACCAAAGTTCGTGGGCGCACATATGGCTCATCCAACTTCTCTTTTTGCCCCAGGCGTTCAGAAGTCCGACCTTTAATCTGCAATAGGGCTTTTTATCGTCTACCGCGTCGTATATCGTTCTGAACTCGTCGGCTATTTCCGCTACTCTGTCTACGAATTTCGGGAATTTAGCCGCCAACGAGAGATACCCGCCGAAACCCATACGGTCTATGGGTTTACGCATAATAGCCCTTCTTGCCGTTCGCCAGTTACGGTTGAGTTCGTCTACCGCGTTGTCTTCGTTTCCGTCGAAGAACGTATCGGGGAAGAAATACGGTAAAAATCTGCCTTCGTGGTATTTTACGTAAGGAATTTCGGATAACATTCTTACCGTTACGCCGCCGCCGACCGAGCCCACCACCGCGTCGAGATTCATATCCTTGAAATGCTCTCCGTAAGGCTCGCTGCCTATCCAGTCGTCGCCCAAAAACATCATCGCTTCTTTGCCGTAACTATGAACTATATCCACGAGTTCCCTTACGGTTTTGCTTACGAATCTCTCTACGAAGTCCATATACTTTCTGAACTTTTCGGTGGGCGTTCTGAAACAATTGTTATAATACCCGCTGTCTACGAAGTCTTCGGCTACGAGTTTTATTCCGCTTTCCTTTTCAAAGTCCGCTATTAAAACGGGATTTGCGGTCTGACCGTAACCGAACCACTCCACTTGTCTTTCTTTGCCGAGATTATTGAAGATGAGCGTGAACTGATACAAGAACGTAGTAAATCTTACAACGCTCGTTTCGGGGTTTTCTTCGCACCACTTCTTCATATGCTCCACGATATACTTCTTCGTATTCGGGAATGCGGGGTCGTAAGTGAGTTGTTTTTCGCAGGTCCACTCGTTCGTCAGATAGTTATATATCTGCACGGGGTGCCACGTTACCCTTGCCAGAAACGTTACGGTGTATTCGTGGAAAGGCTTACAATTTTCTATTTCTACCACGCCTTTCTTCTGACATACCTTCCAACTCTTTATCTCTTCGCCCGTAGTACGGTCGTATACCTGCCACAGATCGATATAAGAATAGTCGGGGTCGAACTCGTCGGCTAAAAAGCCTTTCATAATTTCTATTTCGAGTTTTTCTTCCGTCGCCAGATTGCGGTTTGAAAGCAGGAAAATTCTCTGCGCTTCTTCGGGGTGTTTTCTCGCCCACTCGTTATCCCCGCGCACTATAAAATAAGTGTTATACACCTTGCCGAACTGTCCTGCGTTTGCGGGTAATTTAGTACCGTCGCAATCTCTTACCGCGTCCGCGCCCCACTTTTCCGCTATTATCTTCGTTCCTTCTACGAAACTCTCGTCCGTAGGAATCGTAAATCTTCCTTTGCTCATTTCTGCTCCTTTTCTATTCTTCCTTTGCCGAACGGCAATGCGGAATGGTATAAATTATTAAATTCGATCTCTTTTACAAACGGCGATATATCTTCGACGATTTCGTCGTTTACGTATACGTTTTCGTAACGTAAACCGCTTAAAACGCAATTTACGTACGGGTCGAAAAGTTCGAGTTTTTTCTCTTTTATATATTGTGATTTCGGTCCTGCCGTCAGAATGTAAGAGTTTGGATATTTCGCTCTGTCAAGCCTCGTTTTAACGTTTTTAAGGGTAAACCCGTTTACGTTGCTTCCGACTTCGAACGTCGCGAAATTGCCCGTTATCGGGTCGCCGTTAAGGTAATTCGGCTGTTTGTCGACGGGTTCGCGGGTGTCGGCGGAAATATTCTCGAAGACTATATTTTCGATTCTTCCGACCCCGACGTTTTTTTCGGGTTTCTCCGTATAGGCGGGGGTTTGAAGATAGAGTTTGAAAGTCGCTACTCCGCTTACGTTTTTAACGGTAAGATTTTTGACGAAACAGTCTTCCGTTTCGCCGTTTATATACGGATAAACGCCGGGCTGAATACGTATGGACTTATGCGCGTGTTCGCCGCCGCTTGCGTATACGCCGTCGACCGTAACGTTTTCTATCCGCCCGAAATCTATCGCGGAATTATCCCAGTCGTACGCGTTGAGAGCGATAAGATCGTCTTCGGTATGCCCGTAAAGATTTTTAATCTCGCCGTTTACCGTTCCGCCGTTTACGTGCAGTCCGTCGGCGAAACAGTTCTCGAATTTTACGTTTTCTATCGAAAAGCCGTCTACCCTGCCGATCTGACAGGCAAACCCCGCTGTGTTGCGGAAAGTAATGTTTTTAAGAGTAAGCCCTTTTACGCCGCTGAACAAAAAGCAGGTTGAAACGCCTTTAAGCGTATTATCTTCGTCGAAACAACCCGACAAGCCGTAACCGAGCCTTTCTGTGTTTTCTTCCGCCCACACACCGCCTTCGATATAAATATTTTCGTCCGTCGGCGCAGAAGCGGCGCTTTTATACGAGCCGTCGACTACGCTTTCGTTTCTTAAAAGCAGAGTTTTAACACCCTTTATAAGTACGATTTCGGCGTTTTTATCCGCGACGATTTCGGTATTCGATTTCACTATAAGCGAATTATCGATATAATAAACGCCTGCGGAAATATAAATTTCGGAATAGTTTTGAAAGGCGTAATTAAACGCCTGCGTGCAGATTTTTCCGTCTTTATACGGCTTTAAGTCTTTACATAGAAGCGTTGACAAATCTATTTTTTTCGCATTTATTCCCATATCGTAATTTCCCCCGAAACGTAATGCCAGTAATTGCCGGGGCGAGTAGGCTTTTCTTCGCTGTAAAAATACAACGTCGCGATTTCGGTCGTTATAGATTTCGCCGAAAAAGTAAAGCCGCCCGTACCCGTATAGGGTTCGCTCGAAACGTTTACCTTTTGCCAGTCGAAATCGCTGCCAGCATAGTAAATTTTACGCAAATTCGCCCATATGCCGACGTTTTCGATTCGTTTAAGGCTACGCGGTAAAACGATAGACGACATATGACTTGCAAAAGCGTACGACTCTATTACCGTGACGCCTTCCGGCAGGACTAAAAAGTCGTATTTATGCCCTTGCGCCATACGCGAAGTAATCGTTTTTATAAGCGGCGGAATTCTGAATTCCGTAAGCGAAGTACAGTCTTCGAAAGCCGACGAGCCTATCGCGGTTACGGTGTCGGGCAACATCGCGGAAGTTAAATTGTTGCAACTTTTGAACGCGCCGTTCGCAACCGAAAGGAGCGCAGACGGAAATCTGACCGTTACGATAGTCTGATTGCCCCTGAACGCTTCGGCTTGAATCGAACTCACGGGCATGCCCTTGTAATAATCGGGCATATGCAAGTCGGGCGTTTCGCCGTTATAGCCCGCCGCGAGATAATAATCGCCCTTTAACGACTTTGAAAAACTCAACCCCCGCGTATACGTAACGGTATCTGCCGTCGTATTTTTGCTTACGGGTAAGTCAAAATCAAAATTCCATTCGGTAACGCAGTTTTCTCTTTCCGCGCTCGGCGCGGGAACGCTCTCTTCGGCTATTTTTTTGCCGCGTCCGACGGTGATTTGCGCTTTCGTTTCACCGTCCTGAATAAATTCAACTGTGACGGATTCTTTTTCGGTTTTATACGAGCCGCAACCCGTTAATACGACGGAGCAACCCGCTGCCACAAAGCATAACGCAAGCAATATTATTCTTTTAATTTTACTCTTCATAATCGATTTTTAACGCAAATACGCTTTCCGCCGCGATATTTCGTTTAGGAAAGCGTACCTGCCTTTAATTCTTAGTGTTTATTATGCCCACAAAGCAACGTTACCCTGTTCGTCATAATGCCAGCAGCCCGATTTCTCGGTTTCGCTGTAATGATAAGTTTTACCGCTCGACAAATTGTTATTGCCTTCAAGGTTCGGTACTCCGCTCTCGCCTTTGACGTAGAAACTCAAAATCAAATCGGCGGGAACGTTATCGGTGTTGAATTGTCCGCAATTGCTTGATAATCCGGTACCGACTATTACGTATTTCAGTTTATTGCAAAGACGGAAGTTATTATCGCCGTTCTCGTTATTATATCTGCTCGCCCAATTCATGGAGGTAACGCCGGTCATCGAAACGTATTCAAGGTTTGTACAACCGAGGAAGGCGCTGCCTTCAAGGCTGTCTACACTTTCGGGTAAAACGACTTTCGTTATCTTAGTATTATTGATAAACGCCTGAAACTCAACGTATTTTACTGCCTTCTCTCCGTTTGCGCCGTCATCCCAACTGTCAAAGACTTTAACGGTAGTACTCTCACCGTTATAACCCGCGACGTAATACACCTGTTTGGATTCGTTGTATTTGTAAATTACGCCCATCGCGTCTTTTTTGCCGCAATTTTCGCAGATTCCGTCGGTAAATTTATGCTCGGCTGCGCCGTGTTCGATTGTTACGCCGTCGCTGCCGTAATTCCACTGCAGACATTTACTCGCGTCGCCTTTATAGTAAACTTTACCCGTCCATAAATTGTTGACACCGTCCAGGCTCGGCACTCCGCTTACGCCCGTAACGTAGAAGTTCAGCATTAATTCGGCGGGGACTTCACCGTCGGGCGTACCGAATTGTCCGCAATTGCTCGTCAACTCAGGACCGATTATAACATATTTCAGTTTGTTACATTGACGGAAATTGTTGTCGCCGTCTTGCTTGTTATATTTACTCGCCCAGTTCATTGTGGTAACGCCGGTCATCGAAACGTATTCAAGATTCGAACAACCCATAAACGCGCTGCCTTCTAAACTGTCTACGCTATCGGGAAGTATAATTTTAGTTATTGCGGTATTTCCCATAAACGCCTGAAATCCAACGTACTTTACGTCCTTTTCATCGTGTATGCCGTCGTTATATTTGCCTAAAATATTCAGTTCGGAAACGTTTAACGTCTTATTCAATCCGACGTAATAACAATCTTCGGCGGCATTGTAGTTATAAACTACGCCTTGCGTGAGTTCGTCGCTATATTTGCCGCAAACTTTACATTTGCCGTTTTCAAAATCGTGTTCGGACGCGCCGTGAACTACGTTGCCGTTTTCATCGAAATTCCACTGCATGCATTTAGTCGCGTCGCCCTTGTAGAATACGTTACCCGTCCACAAATTGTTGTTACCTTCAAGATTCGGCGCGCCTGCCGATGCGTTTACGTAGAATTCAAGAACCGCGCCGTCGATTCTGGATATATCACCCTTACCATTGGTAAATTGTTGGGTATTAGTGTAAAAATCGGAAGCGATTATTACGGTAGTCAATTTATAACATTGCAAGAAGTTATTATTGCAGTCTTTCTTTCCGTCGGGTCTGCCGTCTACCGCATAAATAAGCGATTTTACACCGGGCATATAGACGTAAACAAGATTCGAACATCCTGCAAAAGAACTTCCGCCTAAATCCGTTACGCTTTCCGGCAAAATAACTTTAACGATATTCGTCTTACCTGCAAACGCGCTATGAGCGACGTAAGTTACCGCTTTTTCGCCGTGTTCGCCGTCGTTATACGCGGGAAGAATTACCAATTCGGTAACGCTGTCCGCGCAACCCGTAACGTAATATTCGCCTTTATCTGCGCCGTAAGCGTAAGTTACGCCCGCAGTGTTATACGCGTCGCCTTTTACACATTTTCCGTTTTCGTTATATTCATGGTTTTTGATAAACGTCTTGATTTCGCTCGTCGCTCCGATATAGTTTTCGCCTGCGGCAACTACCGCTTTAACGTAATACAATTTTTCGGGCGCGAAAACGGTTTCGCTCGTTATTTCTTTATACTCGCCGTCTTCGGCTTCGGCGTAGAAATATTTCGCTTCGCCGTGTTTTGCCGTAGCGTTTATATCGGGCGTTTCGTCGCAGTTTAACTCGGCGGTTACGGTGAACTCCGTAATTTCGTTATAAAGTACGACCGTAACGGAACAAGTAGCGTTCGTGAGTTCGTAGTTGGTATCTTCGGTAGTTGCGGTAAACGTGAACGTACCCGCTTTATCAAGCGTTTCGCCGCTTACGGTAAGGGCTACTTCTTCACCCTTTACGTTAGTCATCACGGCGGTAGGAGCGATCAAAGCGGTATCGTTATAAACGTAACTATCGGCTTTCGTCCATACGACTTCGACGGATTTTTTACCGATATTGAAATCGAAACTCAAATCGGCGGTCGTATCGTCTGCCCAACTTACGTTCGCTTTGTCTTTAAGCGCGACCGCAACTTTATAATTGCCCGCGTTAGTCTGCTTGTCGTTACTTACCGTATAACGGTCGTTCGCCGCCACGTTATAAGTTTGCTCGTTTCCGCTATAAGTGAATACCGTAGTATCGGCAACGGGTTTGGCTATTTTCAACTTCGAAATAGTAACGTTTACGGACAAAATTTCGTTTTCGAAATCGTTATGGTTACTATCGCCGACGATTCTGTAATAAACCTTGTAAGAACCTGCGTTTGTAGCGGTGGGGATATTTGCGCTCCATTCGCCGTCCGTGCCGAGTTTGTATTGTAGAGTTCCGTCGGCGCTTTCGCCCGCGGTAACGAGCGCTTGCGCTTCGCCGTTATAAGTGAGTTGATTTGCGGCGGGATTGCTCGTAATCGCCGAATGTGCTTTCGCTATCGTGAATTTAAGAGTTTGGGTTGCGCCCGCGTAGTTTTTCGTTTCCGCAACGGTAGCCTTTACCCAATAATCGCCCGCATCGATGGGCACGGTTTCGCTATAAGTTCCGTTTTCGCTCGTCGCATACGTGAACGTAGCCGTACCGAATTTCGCCGTAGCGGTCGGTTCGTTAGCCGTTTCGCCGTAAGTCCAGCCCGCAATGGATATACCCGTGATTTCGTTGGTCGCCTGAGCGATAGTTACCGAAATTTCGGTTTCGGCGGTATTGCTATGCGATCCGTCGCCGACTACTTTGTAATATACTTTATAATCGCCTGCGTCGGTCGCCGTGGGGATAGTTTCACTCCAAGTACCGTTTTCGCCGAGTTTATAGTTGAGTTTTCCGCCGTCTGCATATCCTGCCGTAACGAGTTCCTGCGCGTTTCTGTTATAAACGAGTTCTGTTTTCGCCGCGGGAGCCGTCGTAACCGTGGCAGCCGCTTTCTTTATTTCAAATTGAGCGGTCTTTGTAGCGGCGGTATAGTTGTCTGTGCCTTCTACGGTCGCTTTTACCCAATACTTACCTACTGCGGTAGGAACCGTAACCATATACTCGCCGTTTTCGCTCGTTGCATACGTGCATTCTGCCGTACCGAATTTTGCCGTAACGGTCGGGGTCTTCGGCGTTTCGCCGTAAGCCCAGTCGTCAAGGGTCAGACTCGTAATTTCGTTAGTCGCTATCGTTATGCTGAATGTAAGCGTAACTTTGGTTTTGTCATCCGCGTCGGGATTAGCCCATTCGTACTTCTTCGTATCCGTAAGCGTAAGAACTACGTCGTACTCGCCGACGTTGATTCCGCCCTCGTTTACGGTTACTTCGTAAGCCTCGTTTTCGGCTACCGTCGCTTTCTGATTACTGCCCGTATACTCTTTTGAAGATATTACGGGAGAATCGAGTTTCGTCTTCTTCGGCTCTTCGGTTTTCTTACACGCGGTTATTACGCCGAGCGAAAGAGAAACGCACAACACAGCCATAAGAACTTTGATTGTTTTTCTCATCATCTCTACTCCTTAATATTATTTATTTTCACGCCCAGAGCGTTGCCGCTCCGTCGACGTAATGCCAACAACCCGATTTTTTGGTTCCGCTGTAATAATAGACGTTACCGGACGGAAGGTTGTTCCAGTCTGCCATGCCGTAATTCAACGTCGGCGCGCCGCTTTCGCCGAAAACGTAGAAGTCGAGTATCTGCTCGTTTCTCGTATCGCTTGCGCCGCAACCGAACTGCCCTACGTTCGTCGTAAACGCGTTGCTTACGACTACGATTTTAAGTTTGAAACACTCTCTGAAATTGTTGTTTCTTCCCGATCCGCCGTAAGGACTTGTGTAATCGAGATTCGTTACGCCTTTCATAGAAACGTATTCGAGATTGGAACAACCCCAGAATACGCTGCCTTCGAGGCTTACGATATTGTCGTCGAGAATAACTTTTCTGATTTCGGTTTTATTACTGAACGCTCCGCCGGCGATATATTTTACGTCGGCTTCGCCGTTTTTACCGTCGTTCCACCTACCGAATACGCGGACGGTTTCGCCGTTTCCGCTGTACCCGCTTACGTAATAAACGCCGTAAGTCGCGCTGTATTGATAGATAACGCCCGCCGCGTTCTTTTCGCCGCAGACCGCGCAAACGCCGTCGACGAAGTCGTGATCCCTTGCGGAAGTTTCTATAACGCCGTCGTCGTCTATCCATCTTCTGCAAACGTCGAGATTGCCTTTATAGAAGATTATACCGCTTAACATGTTATTGCTTCCGTTGGGCGAAGCGTTTATCGCGCTTTCTTCGTAAGAACCCATAGAATAGATATCGAGACGAGCAGATTTGCTCGTATCTCTCGCAAGGAATTGTTGAGCGTTCGGTTCGGTGTAAAGATTGAAGTTTTTATTTACGATAATCGTAGTCAGACTGTAACAGTCGAGGAAGTTATTGTTACTTACGACGCCCTCGCCGTAGAAAATCTCATTGCTCAGATTTTTGAAGATCATATCGGTTATACCGATCATCGAAACGTATTCGAGATTTTCACAGAGTTGGAACACTCCGCCGTCGAGCCTCGTTACGCTTTCGGGCAAAGTAACTCTTTTTATAGTCGGGTTACCGGCGAACGCGCCGTTTTTAACGAACGTTACGGGGTGAGTTCCGTGTATGCCGTCGGTATATTCGTCTAAAATAACCACGTCGGTTAAATTGAGCGTGTTGTTATCAGAAACGTAATAGGTCTTAACCTGATTGCCGTCTAAATCTTCGCCTTCGTAGTAGCCGTAGTTCACGCCGAAATCGTTCATCGCGCCGCACTTTTTACATTTGTTTTTATTATTGTAAACGTGCTTGCCGCCCGTAACTACGGTTATTCCGTCCGCCGCGAAATGCCATTTATAGCAGCCCTCGTCCGTTTCGTCGTAGTAGAATACTTCGCCCGTAAGCAAGGTGTTGTTGCCCCAGCCGAGGTCGTAACCTATGGGATAACTGTCGTTGCAGAGTTTTGTTATTTTCTTGCCGTAAACGTATATATCCGTCTTATCGGCGGCGTTATCGGGAGTGTTTACCCAGCGCATGAACGTCGCGCCGTAGTTATCGAAGTCTTCGTGAACGATAACCTGCGTCAGGTTATAACAATCCCTGAAATTCCAGTGCGAATAGGAAGCGTCGGCTACGTCGCGCAAGACGGTAACGCCCTTCATCGAAACGAATTCGAGATTGGTACAGTTATCGAAAACCGTTCCGCGGAGCGGACTGCTTACCATAACGCCGTTTTTATTCGTCTTGTTGTATCGGTTATCTTTATCGACGAATTCGGTCATGCTTTCGGGCAGGAAAACTCTCTTTATCGTTTTATTTGCCGCAAACGCGCCGTAACCCATATATTTAACGGGTCTCTCGCCGTGTTCGCCGTCGTCGTATTTGGCCAGAATATAGAGGTCTTCGCTGTCGAAACCCGCGTCCGCGCCGACTACGAAATAGCAATCGTTCTTTTCGTCGTAACGGTACGCGACTTTTTTAGTCTGCTGCATGCCGCAAACGCTGCACGCGCCGTCTACCATATTATGGTCGTCAAGATAATTTTCGTCGGTGTATTCTTTATCGCAAACCGAGCATCTGAATTTTACTTTGCCCGCCTTTACGCAGGTGTATTCTTCGATTACGGTCGATTGATATTCGTGCGAAAATTCGACCGAAGCGGGAAGCCCGTCGATATAGTCGTAATCGGTTTCGCCCGCCAGAGCCTTAACCGCGAAAATCGCTTCGTCTTTATATTTAAGGTTATTCGTTACGCTTTCGGCGTTAAACGAAGTTTCGGTCGTCTTCATCCACTCGCCGCCGTTTACGCTGTATGCGTACCCGCTTGCGTGGTCTACCGCGTTCCATTTTACCGTTACGCAGTTTTCGACCGAGATTGACGGAACGGCGAGAGTCTCCGCCGAAAGATTTACCGCCTTTATATTACATTCGGCTTTCATCGAGCCGTAAGCAGCGGTTATCACGTAATTGCCCGTAGCGACGAGCGATACGGTCGCTTCGTTTACGCCGCTCGCGGTTACGTTTACCCCGCTTGCCGATCCTTTATCGAAAGTAACTTCGTTATCCGTAACCTTTCCGCCCGAAATAACTTCGGCTTTCAACGTTACGTCGCTGCCCGCGGACGCGGTGATTTCGGTCGAGTTAAGCCTTATATAGTTTTCGGCTTTTATTACGTTTACCTTACATGTAAGGCTTTGCTTCCCCGCCGAAACGTCGATAAACGCCGTGCCGTCTTTAAGCGCGGTAAGTAGGCCTTCGTCCGATACGGTCGCTACGCTTTCGTCCGAAGAGGAATATTCGAAACTCTTTGCGCCCGTCGGCTTGAAATTGTAGGTTTCGCCTACGTATACCGTGATTTCTCTGTCTACCAAAGAAATTTCGGCAGTCGTTTTTTTGGTCGTATTATTCGCCGTACTCGCGCACGCCGCCAAAGACAGGCAGCAGACGAGCGACAACAAAAATATCCAGAACTTTTTCATATTTGCCCCCGTTACGCAATGCTATCCGTTACTTTTACGGTTACGACGGCGTATACGCCCGCGTATTCCGCTTTGACCGTGTATTCGCCCGTCGCCGAGAAAGTAACGCGAGCCGTATTTTTGTCGATGATCGTCGCCGCCGTCGGCGTTACCGTAAATTTAACCGTAAGGTTTGATTTTTCGCCGCCCCTGTAAACGGTCGCGACGAAGTCGAGCGACGCGCCTTTAATCGCGGTTATCGTCGTATCGCGGTCGATTTCGACCCTGTATTCGTATTTAACGACGGTAACTTTGCACATTTTTTCCGCCCCTTCGACGCCGTCGGCTTTGGCGGTGATATACGCCACGCCCGCGTTTACCGCGGTTACCGTTCCGTCTGCCGCGACGGTGGCGATATTATCGTCGGAACTAGAAAAAACGATTTTCTTATCGCCGTAGCGACATTCGAGTTTTTCGCTTTGCCACGATTCGAGCGTCATTTCGGTCTTGCTTATCGCAAAACTGTACGTCGTTTTCGGGTCGGCGTTTTTCGCTTCGTCTTTTTTGCAGGCGGTTAAACAACATACGCCGATCGTCGCGATTATCGCGAGTATAAAACCGATAATTTTCTTCGTTTTAACCATTGTTCGTCTTCTCCGCAGTCAGATATGCATTATATTTTTCTCTTCCGTACATTACGAGTTTTTCGAGTTCGTCGTATTCTTCCTGATTCAGGTACGCCGAATACTTCATATATTCGTTGTCTTTAAGCAGGAAGTACTCTCTGAACACGCGCTCTTTATATACGTCTTTTATAGTCGAGTTGCCCGTGTCGATCTTGTAATCGGCTTTTTCGAGATAACTTTCAAGGTCTTTCAAAAGCGAACGCGTCCAACTTTCGTTGTTCATTATTCTGCTGTAATAGATATTCTGATCTTCGGTGTCGTCGATGACGTAAATTCTTTCGAAGTTTTCCATAACGGCTTCGAAGTACTGTTTTACGCTTTCCGCGCCGTCGCCGTAATAGTGGGCGATAAACTCGTCTATCAAATCCTGCGTGTCGTAAGCCGAGTTCCACGCGAGTTTCGAACGCACGTAGGCGCGCATCGAAGACATAGGCGATATGTCGTTTTGGGCGCACGCTTGCTCGAAGTAGTATTTAAGCCCGCACTTTTCGTAAAATCTTATCGAATCGCCGATATGCGACCAGTTGTTGAAGTGATATTTATACGCCTGGAAGTTAGTACCGTAAGAATACATCATAAGGTAATCGGCGATAGCCGCCCAACCCTTCATTTCTTCGGCGATCTGCGCGTTTTTGTCGCACGTTTCGACTTCGTCGCTTATGGCGTGAGTGTAGCACGCTTCGATAGGCGTATACATAACGCCGACTCTTACTTTTCCGTCTTTCTTGGGAATAACGCTTTCGTCTACCGCTACGATTTTACCGTTTACTTCTTTTACGGGCGGCTGACGATAGGAATAATACGCGAACGCCACGAGATAAATCGTTTTATCCATTCCGTTGTCGTTCATGTATTTTTCGACGTTTTTGGCAACCGCGTTCATAAATCTCATCTGAACGCCCGCAGCCCCGCCGTACAGGGCTTCGTTCGCTTTACACTCTTCGCAGTCGCACGCGCCTATACCGTCGGTAACGCCGAGCATAAGGTAAGGTCCGTTTGCGGTGTTCACGTATTTATTTATAAGCGTTGCCGAAGCGAGATCTATCGCTTCCTGCTTGGAATAGCACACCTGATTGTTGTTCCACAGTCTTACGCTCTTTACCTTTTTCTGCCACTCCGCGCCGACGTGGTAATTTCCGCACGAGTAAGCGGCGTTCCAACCCTTTTCGTAGGCGGTGTAACCCGCCACGTCGGAAAGCGGCTTGCCGTCGTCGCCGAGTACTAATTTCGGGTTGCCTTCTTCGTCGGTTTCGTAAACGTAGTTTCCGTTTTCGATTACGGGGATTTCTACGCCCTTGTCGTTTATTTGCGTCTTTCTTACGTAGTTCGGAACGTAATTGCCCTTTCTGTCGATTACGTATCCGTAAAGAGATAAAACTTCTCTGTCGATTTTATCCTGCGAACTTATCGTGGAAGCGAAAAGCGTTCCGAGGGCTTTTTCAAAGCCTTTCGTAAAGTTTTCGTAACCCTTCGTATCCGCGCTATCGCCCGCGATAAGGTCGCCGTTATCGTCTTTATCGTACCCGTAAGTTGCCGCGATAATATCTTTCGCTTCGTCCGACTTGGCGGCGCGCTCTTCGGCCGTCACGGCTTTTTCGCGATCGGCGTCGAGAGTCTGCGAAACGAGATAAGGCGTGGTATGACACCAGAGTCCGTTATAGAGATTGCCGTACATATCGTAGCCGCCGTTTCTGGAAGCGTAAACGTACATTCTCATCGCTTCTTTTACTTTGTCTTCGCCCGAAAGTTCGCCGTCTTCCGCCGTCGTCAAGCCGACGGACGGAACGTACTTATACGTTATGTTTTTAAGTTTTACCGATCTGAAATAGTCTACTTCGACGCAGTCGTAAGCGTACGCGTTATAGCCTACCTGATAGTGTAAAAATCTGTAAACGGCGAACAGAGTTCCGTTTTCGGTCGCGCCCGAAACGTATACGCAGTTGCCTTTCGTGTTTACCGTAACTCCGTTTTCGCCGAGTTCTTCGTAATCGATTTTTATATCTTTTTCGGCGGACAAAAGTTTGTTTTCGCCTACCGAGATATATTTGCCGTTATCGCCGTGCGAAACTTCGCCGTCGGTCGCGATCGGGAGTTTCACGGCGGTGGATTTTTCCACGAAATATTGAAGTTCTTCGGCGGCGTACTTTTCGACTTTCGTCGCGTCCGCGCTTACGACTATTTTATAGTCGCTCTTTCCGTCTTTTACGAGATATTCGTCGCCGTCTTCGAAAGATATCGGTTCGTCGCCTATTTTCGTAGGTTTGACGGAAGCCGTTTCTTTATCGCTTTCGTTTCCGCCGCAACCCGTCGAGAATGCCGAGCCGAAAATCATAAGCGCGCACAGAGCAAAAATAAACAATTTTTTCATCTTTTATTTCCCCCTTATTTGCAGATTACCGTAAATTCGACGACGGTATAGTTTTGGTTTTTATCGTAAGCGGAATATCTTATTTTATATTCTCCCGCTTCGGTAAACTTATAGGTATCGCCCAAAAGCTTTTTCTGATTGTTGCCCTTTACGACGTAAACGTAACTCGTTATTTCTTCCGCCGAAGTGTCGTTATCGGTAATCTTCGCCTTCGGAAGAGTTATTTCCTGCCCGACTTTGACGGTAGCCTTGATACCCGAAACTTTAATCACGGGCGATTCGAGGTCGCCTACGTAAATGGTCGAAATCTGCGGCTTCTGATTGCCGTAAGAATCTACGGCTACGTATTCAGCCATATATTCGCCGCTCTTGGTTATATCGAAGGTATATCCGCCCTTGCCCTCGTAAATCGTTCCGTCGTCGCCGTACAAGGTAAGCGTAACGGTTACGTCGTTATCGAGAATGTCGAAGGCTTTGAGTTCCGGAAGGTATATCGAATGTCCGATATACGAAACGTACACTGCGCGGTAATCGTTATTCGTCAGAAATTCCGGCGCGGCGTAATCGCTTGAATCGGTGGTTATCGCGTTGGAAGCGATTTTTCTTAAAACGAATTCCGTGTCCTTTTTAACTCCGCGTACTTCGAAAGATATATAAGCCTTTCCGCTTCTGAAGCCCGCGAAAGTTCTGCCGTCGGAATAAGAGGTTATTTTTTCCGATTCTTCGCCGCTTTCGCCGTAAAACACCGATCCGGTCGCGTCGTCGTAAGAGATATAAAGGCTGTCGTAAGACGAAAGTCTTCTGATTCTTACCATTACTTTATCCGACGCGTTTTTAGCGTCCGTCATCACGAAATAAATCTGAGAATACGAAGACGTACCCGCGGTAGTAGATATCTCGAAGTTGAGATAATCGACGGGTATCTCGCGCGAAAAAGCGAAAGACGCTTCTTCGGTTTTGCCTATTTTTACGGCGTATTCTCTGTTTGCGGTCGTCACGGGTTTGCAGTTTACGAAATCGAAATAATTATCGAAAAGGCGCGCGCCGTCGGCTACGGTTTTATCTTTTACCGTCAGAGTAAACGCGTATTCGGTCTTTTTGCCGGCGTCTATCGGGCTTACGCACTCGTATTTTATCGTATGTTCGCCCGCGACGAGATTTTTAACCTGCATATCCGTTCCGACTTCGGTTTCGTCGAAGTAAACTTTTACGGGAAGATAATATTTTTCGCCGCCGTGATACAAAATGCCGTCGGGGAGCGGAAGTTTTATCGTTTCGCCGCTCACCGCGGAAGCGGGAATCGACGGCGTTTGCATTACGGGATTTTCGCCGTCGGTTACGGTTATCGTTCTTTTCTCCGATTTTTCGTCCGCGACGAAATCGCAAGCCGTATATACGAGTGTATAAACGCCGCTTCTGTCGGGGATGAAGTAAACTCCCCTGTTCGTTTCGGTAAACGCGATTTCGGTTTCTCCGAGCGTAAGTTCTGTTTTATAAGTCAGATCTCCCACGCCGCCCGAAAACGTACCTAAATCGGCGATTACGACTTCGCCCGTTTCCGCCGCCGAGGGAACGCCCTCGCCGTCGGAGTTATAAACCATGGTGTCGGTATATTCCTCTACGGTCAGTGTTATCTTTTTCGTCGCGTGTACTATTCCGCTTACCGCGACGTATTCGATCGTGTATTCGCCCGCTTCGTCTGTCGCAAATCTTCCGCCGCGCTGCGAAAGTATTTCGCCGTTCGGGTCTTTTACGGTAACGCGCGTTTCGGTTACCGTCGCGCCTTCGTTATCGGTCGCGACGAACGCGAACACGGGGTACGACTTGCCCGCTTTACCCTTCGGCAAATCGTTGGCGTCGTAGTCGCCGTAATCGATTTCGATCGTTATCGACGAAATACGACTTTCGGCAGCCGTTGCGTTCAGCATAGACCCTACCGCGCAGAATACGAGCGCGACGGATAAAATCGCCAGCGCGAAGGCTTTTATTATCGATATTTTTTTATTCGTCATTTTAATTCCTCCTATACCACGAAATCAACCTTTCAAGCCGCCCATCGTTACGTTGCCCATGATCTTGTTTTTGAAAACCACGAACAATACGAGAATAGGCAGGCAGGTAAGCAGACACGCCGCGAGTTGAATGGGCTGGCTCGCCCTGTTGTCCGTCTGGAATACGAACAAGCCGTAAGACATCGTCGGCGACTGCGGAAGGAAGATCATCGGGGTGTAATAGTCGTTCCAGAATTCTATGAATAAGAGAATGAACACCGCGAAAACCGTACTCTTGATAAGGGGCAGCATTATCTCTATAAAGATTTTAAGATGCCCTGCGCCGTCTATCTGCGCCGCCTCGGCGTACGTCCAGGAAACGCTTCTGAACGTCGCGTAGAACACGAGGAAGTAAAGCCCAGCGTATTTGCACTTCATAAGACAGATTCCGAGCAGATTGTTTCTGAAATTGAAGGTGTCCGCCATCTGCACTTCGGAAGCGAGCGAGCCGATTATCGGCAAAAGCATGACTATTACCGCCACGCCGTAAAGAAGAGGTTTCAACCTGAAATCGTACTTTGCTATCGCGTAAGCCACCATTATCTGCGTAGCCATGCTGAACAGAGACATAAATACGGCGTACAGAAGCGAATTTACGAACATACCCATAAAGCCGACTTCTTCGCCGCCCATGCTCATGCTCGAAACTTTGAATTCTTTAAGTACCTTAGAATAGTTGTCGAACTTCCAGCCGAATTCTTTATGCGGAAATCCGAAAGGGTTCAACCATTCGAAATCGGTTGCGTCTTTAAGCGAGTTTATAAGCCCGAAAAGCAATACGTAAACCATCGACAGGCAATAAACCGCCACTATGACGTAGAGTATTATCTGAAAAGCGTCCATTCTGCGAGAAATTCTGTTGTTTTTCTTAACTCTCATAGTCTTAATCCTCGCTCGGTCCGAATCTTTCAAGTAAATACTTGGTTAAAAAGGTTATCGGAGCAACTATCGCCGTGAATATGATACCCGAAGCCGAAACTATCGGATATTCCGCTCGGAGCGCGCTCATAGGCGTATTCAGACCGCCCGCTACTTTCTTAAAGAAATACAGCCCCAGCGTCATATACACCTGCATTCCGCTGCCCTCGCCGCCGTAGAACGAATAGAAATGTCCGTAATTGGTGAAGAAAGCCGCTATCGCTACGATTATATAAGTAACGATCGTCGGGAATATCGACGGAAGCACCACGTGCAGAAACTCTTTCAGCGACGACATGTTTTCGAGTTGCCCGTATTCGAGTACGTCTTTCGAAATGCTGCACATCGCCGACAGGTATATGATAAGCCCGCCCGCGAAGTTCATCCAGGTTCCAAATATCAGAACGGAATAAAAACTCGACGAACTGTATTGGTCGAGCAACAGCAAATCGGGTTTTTTAAGAAGTACCGGCAAGCCCTTTTGCATAAGCACCTTGGCGCACAATACGAACACGAGGCTCGATATTATGTTGGGCATAAACAAAATTACCTTGTAAACGTTTGCAAGCGGTACTTTTTTGAACACGACGTACGCCACCATTATCTGAAACGGCATTCCGATAAACAATCCGACGGCAAACTGTATCGCCGAATTTTTTATAAGAAGCGACATCTCGCCCGTAACGAAAAACTCGTTGAACGCCCTGGCGAAAGTTTCAAACGAAAACGAATACGTCTGCGTATCGGGGTTCCATACCTGAAATGCGAGTTTCAGCGTGTTGGCGGCAACCCCTACGTAAAAGATAAGGAATTGCAACACGGGAAAGAGCAGAAATAAAAACAAAAACACGCCCTGTCCGAGTTTTTTATTGTAGGCTCTCGGCGTTTTGTTTTTCCCGATCCGCCCGAATAATTTTACCTTAACGTCGTAAAAAAACCACTTAACGCCGTTAAAAATCGAAGGTTTATCTCTCATAGTCCGTTATTTATCGCAGACGCGCAACGCGTCCGATCGGTTTGGTTACCGCGGCGAGTTATATTCTTCGCCGCGGTAATCATCTGAATTTTCAGTTGGTCGCCCCTGCCTGTTTCAAAACGTTCGTTATGGTCGTTTTCATATCGGCAACGGCGTTGTCGACCGTCTTGCCCGTATTCTTGAAGAAATAGGTAAACGGATCCATATACGTCGAATTGCCTAATTTGGCGCGGAACGCAAAGCCGTTGTCGCCTTCGTAGAATCCGATTTCGGCGTTATACAGGCGACGTTTGGTTGCGATCTGAAGGTTAGGCGCAAGTTTCGCCCCTTCGGCGATAAACTTCAATATGCTTTGCGTATACGGCGTGCAGGTTTCCGACTCTTCGTCCGAAACGGTGTAATTATAAGGTCTTATACAGCCCGTGTTGGCGGTGTATTGTACGAGTTGAGATCTCTGCTGCATGAATTTAATGAAGAGTTTGGCGACTTCCGTCTGAACGGCGGGGTTTTTGTTCTTGTTTTTCGCGCTGATACAGATATAACTGTCGGCAAATTGCGCGGGAAGAACGCGTTCGGTATTGGTCTGATCTTTTATGCCTTTAACCCCGATAAATTTCGGTATGGGCATATATTTGAAATTACGTTTGCCGTAACCGTTCACGCTCTGATTGGGTTCGCCGTTGAACACGCCGCGCGCTTCCTGTTCCCAGTAACTGTTTTCGACGAACATCGCTATTCTCTTGCCGAAGCGTTTGCTCTGGATATACTCGCGCTGCGCTCCCGTGTGGTTGTTACCTCCGCCCGGTCTTGCTTTCGACGAATAGTTCCCGTTGTTTTTGGTTATATCGTAAAACGCTTTGATTGCGGCTTTTCTTCCTTCCTGATCGAGAAGAGCGATAAAGTTCTCTTCGTCGATAGCCTCTTCGAGCCCCGTGTCGTAACCGTTGAACGAATAGTTAAGCATATAGTTATCGTAGCCCTCGTAGTTCGCCCAGATAGTGTTTACGAGACGAGAAATCTGGTAAGTGGTCGGAGATTCCGCCCAGGTAAACGGACAGTAGCCGCTGTTCCTGATTCTTTTCATAAGTTCAATAAAGTCGTTCCACGTTACGGGAAGCCCGTCGTCGGAAGTGTTCGCTACTCCGTCGGGTCCGACTCCGCAATTGCCCGCTTTTACGTCGGCTGCGTTCGCGCCGATAGTGCCGTCGGCTTTGAAATAAAGTTTGGCGGTATCGAACAAATCTGCGTCGTAAATTATGCCGGGAACGGACAGCATATACGGCACGGCGTAATAACGTCCGTCCTTTTTGAATACGTCCGAATACCCGCCGATCATCGTGTCCTCGATAGTCTGCGTGGCAGTATCTTTTGATTCCGCGATATTTCCGTTATCGTCGAGATAAACGTCGGTCATAACGTCGGTAACGTCTGCTAAAAGATTCTGCTTGGTGAATTCTTCGTAATCGCCGTGGTCGAGAATATACATTATCGGCTCGTAATTCTTCATGGATTGAACGAGGTTAGCGGGGTTGAATTCGGTGCTCTTTTTCAACGCGCGGACTACTACGCCCTGTTTACCCGTTTCGAAACTCTTATCGGCGTAATACGCTTCGAAGTCCTTTTTGAGGGCGTCGAAATACGCCGTACCGAGCCCCGCGTCGAAAACGCCCACGTCGAGATAAGTCTTCGTCGGGTCTTCTTTTTCGGTCGCGGCTTTCTTTCCGCCGCAGGCGGTAACGCCGAAAGCGGCGATTGCGGCGAGCGAAGCCGCTACGATCGTTCTGAATTTTTTCATCATTTTTATTTTGCTCCTGTTTATTTTTCTCAATTAAGGGGATTGCTTTCCTTTGGATAGCCCCAAAGGAAAGCAGACGCGTCTGCTTCGGCGAAATTTACTCCGCAAACATATACGGTAGTACGCGCGTGAGAGAACGCGCCGCGACCCCTAATTTTTTTACGCTTTAATTTTACCACGCGACGGGCGGTTCTTTCAATCACACATTTATCGTAATTCGCTATTTTTTTATTATGCGCTTATTTTGCGTTTTCTGTCGTTACCGACCTTAATTACGTGGTTATTATAAAGAATATTGTCGTTTTTCGGCGTTTCGTAATTATTTTTTGAGTTAAACGTTGACAAAACCGCCCGCAACTGCTACAATACGGTTATGAACGATACCGTAGTCAAAAAAATCATACCTAAATTGCAGCCCGACGAAATTATCACTTTTTTGTGGGACGACAACACCGTGTTGCACCGCCACAGCGATTGGGAATTTACTTCCACCATGGACGGAACCGGCATAAACGTCGTAAACGGCGAAGAATATCCGCTTATGCCGGGTATTTTCGTACTGCTCGGACCTAAACACGTGCATCGTTATTATTCCGACGCGCCCATAAAACGCCACGACATCTGCGTTCCGGACGAAAAAATGCGGCAACTCGCCGATATTTTACAGCCAGACCTGTACAAAAAACTTTCCGCTTCCGAAAAGCCGATAATAATCAAGTTGAGCGTGGAAAGTTTCAACGAAATTCACGAAAGGCTCAGCAAAATAGATTCGCTCGGTCATGATAATCGCAACGTCCGCGCCATACTCGTTTCTATCGTAATGTACCTTCTCGGCGTTTATCTCGAACATAAATCCGAAAAGAATATGCCGAAAAGCGTGATTTCGTTCTTGCAAAAAATTTCCGACCCCGACGTTTTCTCTATGCGCATAAACGACATTATCGGGTTCAGTTCTTATTCGCACTCTCAATTTATCAAAATCTTCAAAACCTACGTAGGTAAAACGATTATAGAGTACGTAACCGATTTAAGAATCGCGCACGCGGCAAAACTGCTTTCTTCGACAGACCTTAAAGTAATAACGATCGCTTCTAAAGTCGGCTACGACAATCAATCCTTTTTCGCGCAGAAGTTCAAAGACAGATACAACGTTTCGCCCGTCGAATACCGCAAGGCGACCCGTAAAGAAACCTGACGCTTTTATTTTTTAAGCGTTATAATCTCGGTTTTACCCCGTCTTTCTGCGCTTAAAATTTCCCTGTCCGAAAAATCGTAAGTATATTCCGCTCCGTCGTCGGCGGTGATTTCCACCGCGACTGCGGAGTTTTTATTTTCTATCTTTATATAGACGTTTCCGTTTTTGCCCGCGTAGCAACCTTTCGCATATTTTAACTTTTCAAAAAAAGTCGGCTTTATGCAGACGGGCTTGTCCGCGCTTAACTTTATGCCGAGAACGTAAGAATACAGCCACTCGACGCACGAACCTAAACTATAATGGTTAAAGGAATTCATTTCGGGGTTTTCGAAGCCGTTTTCTTTGGTGTAGCCGTTCCAGCGTTCCCACACGGTCGTCGCCCCGTTTTCGAGCATATATCCCCAGGAGGGGTACTCGGTCTGCGTTATTATTTCGTACGCGAGTTCGCTTTCGCCCATATCGCACAGCGCGGGTAGCAAAAATCTGCAACCTATGAAACCCGTCGTGAGTTTTTTTCCGTTTGCGGCAATGACGGCTTTAAGTCTTTCTCTCGCTTCTTTATCGGTTATATACCCCGCGGAGTACGCGAAGGCGTAAGCCGTCTGCGTATCGCTTTTTACCCTTTCGCCGTCGAAATACGCCTTTCTAAACGCCTCGCGAGCCTTTTCGTATATACCGTTATAGAGCGTTTCTCCCGCATTATCGCCGATTATCGCGTGCATTTTCGCAACGATTTTAGCCGAATATCCGAAGAAACATTGATTTATGACGTCTACGTCGGTTTTGCCGTCCACCGAAAGCCAGTCGCCGAAATTGTTGGTGATCTTCGTAAGATAGTTTTCGCTTTTGCTAAGGTAATATTCTATCCATTTATCGGCGTAAGGCAGATTGTCGGTTATTATCCGCTCGTCTTTATAGTGCAGGTAATGGAAATACGGAATTACGGTTATAGCGTCGCCCCATCCGGGTACGCCCGCCGTATTGTCGGCAACGGGTACGAAAAAGGGCGCGAACGACGGTATTCTGCCGTCGGGCAGAACGTCCGTCCTGATTAATTTGAGGTAGTTGGCGAAAAACTTTTCGCAATCGGCGTTGAACATCGCGGAATTGCAGAATACTTCGGCGTCGCCCGTCCAGCCGAGCCTTTCGTCGCGTTGCGGGCAGTCCGTCGGAATACTTATAAAATTGCTTTTCTGCCCGTTCGACGCCATTTTATATACGCCGTTTATAATATCGTCGGAGCACTCGAAACGCCCGCCGTAATTTATATTCTGACTTAACTCTTTGCCGATTATATCGGTTGCGGTAAACTCGCTATCCGACGATATCTCGGCGTATCTGAATCCGTGAAAGGTAAATTCGGGATCGAAAACGTCGTAACCGCCCGACAAAATCAACTCGTCGGTACATTTCGCCCTGCGTAAGTTTTCGGTGTAAAGCGTTCCGTCCGCGTTAAGCGTTTCGGCAAAACGAACGATAACTTTTCCGCCGCGAACGCCCTTCGCCGTAAAAGAAATAACCCCCGCGAAATTCTTTTTGAAGTCTAACCTTATACGGTTTTCGTCGCGATAGATTATTTCGGGAATTATCTTTTCGATTACGCGAACGGGTTCGTAAAGATAAGGCTCGCGTTTAAGGTCGAAATCGCACACTACGGCTTTTTGCCCGTCCGAAAATTCTTCGCGCGTAAAATCGATTTTTTCGCCGTCGAAAAAATCGGCGCGAACGATATTCGACGAATACGTATCCCACGTTTCGTCCGTTTCTATCGTCTGCGTTTCGGCGTTTTCGTATTCTATCGTTATTTCGGCGCGCAGGCGTTTTTCTTTTCCGTAAACGGCGTTTCCGACGTTATAGCCGAGATTGCCCGCGTACCACCCGTCGGCGACTATCACCGAAATCTCGTTGTTTTTCTTCACGCCGTCCGTTAAGTCGTATTCGCATTCGTTTACGTATTTTTTATAGTTGCTCCACCCCGGCATAAAATAATCGCCCGTCTTTTTACCGTTAAATTTTACGGTGAAAATTCCCGTGGCGGTTATTTTCAACTTGCAACTTTTAATTTTTCCGATCAAATCAAAGCGTTTTACGAACGCGGGCAAACGCGCTTCCCCGTTAAAATCGCCTTGTCTTTTTATCCACATAATATCTCCGATTTTGCCGTTATAACGGTTCCTTTAATATTTTACATTACCGAAGCCGCAAAAGATATCATTTTTTTATCTTTTCCCGCCATTTTATTATCGCGCGATATCAGCCTTGCCGACTTACCCGTCAAAGCGCCGTATAAACGCTGCGGGCGGACGCAATTTTACGTCCGCCCGCGGCTTTCCACTAAAAAATAAAAGGCGTTACAAAACGCCTTCGATTCGTAAAAGTTTTACCTTTTTGTCTAATCCGCCCGCGTAACCCGTAAGATTACCGTTAAAGCCTATCACTCTGTGGCAAGGCACGATGATCGAAATCGGATTATGCCCCACCGCTCCGCCGACCGCCTGCGCGGAAACTCTTTTATTCGTTTCGGCTTCGATTCGCTTTGCAATCGCGCCGTAAGTCGTGGTTTTTCCGTATGGAATTTCAAGCAGAATTTTCCATACTCTTTTTCTGAAATCGGAAAACTCGCCGAAACAGATCGGCGGCGTAAAGTCGGGCGCTTCGCCCGCAAAATATTCGTCGAGCCACTTTTTGGTCAAATCGAAAATCGGCAACGATTTTTCCGCCGCGCATTTTACGACGTCTTCGGCAAAATATTTCTGCCCGTCAATCCATAGTCCGATTAAATTTTCGCCGTCGCTCGCCATCGTTAATCGCCCTATCGGCGAATTATAAACGGTCGAATATATCATAAAGCCATCCCGAAATCTATTTGAAAAATTGAAACGTACAAAAAAAAATAACAAGGCTCTCAAACTGTATTTACCCGTAGACGAAGTCGAAACGTGTTTAAGAGTATTACAAAATAACAAGGCTCTCAAACCGTTCGCAGTAAACACGAACGAATTACAATGTTTAAGAGTATTACAAAATAACAAGGCTCTCAAACCTTTTATGGTATATCGACTTGCCGTTTTTAGTTCAAGAGTATTCCAAAATAACAAGGCTCTCAAACATGAGTTTAGGAATAACCCCTATAAGACTTGTTCAAGAGTATTCCAAAATAACAAGGCTCTCAAACCCCGTGTTGTTGCGGTCTTCGGTGTAGTCGGTTCAAGAGTATTCCAAAATAACAAGGCTCTCAAACCCTATCTCGTCGGATAGTGCCTTTCGCCCTGTTCAAGAGTATTCCAAAATAACAAGGCTCTCAAACGTGGCAACGTTTATTTAACGCCCGTTGACGGTTCAAGAGTATTCCAAAATAACAAGGCTCTCAAACTATATGCTTGACTTTGCGCGAATTGTAATTGTTCAAGAGTATTCCAAAATAACAAGGCTCTCAAACTCCTGCAGACTCAACGCCTAAATTGATAGGGTTCAAGAGTATTCCAAAATAACAAGGCTCTCAAACATGGAGGTCTTTTATGAGAAAAAGACGATTGTTCAAGAGTATTCCAAAATAACAAGGCTCTCAAACCTCAAATAAGGCCAAAAGCCGCGCGTTGGCTCGCGGTTATCTTGTTTTATGCTTTTATTTTAGCACTTTTCTTCTATATTTTCAACTATTTCGCATAAATCTTCGGTTATAATTATTTTTCTTTCCTCCGCGAGAGTTTTTCTTATTTTTCCGCTTTCCAAAAAGAACAAACTAACCTTATGCAATTCGCAATGCTTAAAAAGTTGAAGTAACTCTTCATCGGACAAAACGTCTTTGAATCCGACGAGAACGAAAAACGAAATCGATTTTAACTCGATAAATATATTTATGTAGCATACGAGTTTTTCAATTAGCGTATCGTACGTTTTAGACGGTTTTACGGCGCAAGCCTTTAAGGCGTCTTCTATCGTGAGCGGGTTATGGTCGAGCGCAAAACTTACGGTGGAACATAAATCGTACAAAAAACTCTCTAATTTTGCGTTTATCAAGTTAAATTCCGCCAAAAAATCGCCGCTTAAATAATTATTTTGCAATTTTTTATATAAAAGCGAAATGATTTTTTTATCGGTCGCTTCGAAATAAAACGGGCTTATTATCAACTCTCCGAACTTATCGGGCGCGACCTGCGTATCATCGTTCCAAAATGAAAAACCGCTTTCGTCGCCGTTAAAAATCGCAGACAATTCTTCGGCTAAATTATAATATTCTTTCGGGTTTTCTACGCGCAAAGTAAGCGGCGAAGAATTATCTAAAACCATAGGCGTTTCTATATGCGGGTGCGAAAATCTGATCATACTTCAATTAACCTGTCAGTACTTTCTTCAACGAGCGTCTGCTTTTCGCCGACGAGATAATCTATCCTGGAAAATTGATTTTCGGTAACTTCGAGCAATTCGACAATCCCGACGGGCGGAAGGTTTTCGTTGACTTTGCTTTTTATCGCCGCGCTCGTAACGTTATTTATCACCAATTTAGAGTAAACCGATTTCTGCATCATGATAAAACCGCTCTTAATCAAAAATTTATGAAACCGAGCGTATTCCTTTCTGTCTTTTGCCGTTTCTACCGGCAAATCGAAAAATATCAATAATCTCATAAATTTATTATTCATACAAAATTTCCGCGTCTTCGGGGAATACCGCTTCTTCGGCGTCGTTTACTTCCAACGCGGTTAAAACGCTTTTTACGTATTGACGGATTGCGACATCCAAAGTAGTGCTTTTTTCGCCGAAAGTAACGTTATAATTCAACACGCTTGCCATTTTTCGCTTAAAAGCGGCATCACCGGGTTCGATATTCAACGCCGTTTCGTCCACGATAATTCTTAAAGGCTCTAACAAATCCGAACCGAGATTAAATTCGTTGAATTCGTTATCGTGCCACACGCCTATTTGCGTAACGTAGCCGCTTGCGACGATTTCCCGATTTATCGCGGAAAGCAATACCGCGTAACCGTAATTAAGGCAACCGTTTATAAACCCGCCGCCGCGACGGGTAACGCCGTCGGGCAAAATGCAATTAAAGTAGACCTTGGCGGCGTGTCCTTCGCGGTTAGTAGAATCTCCCGGCAATACTTCGCCTGCGTACTCTTCGAGCATTTGCGATTCGACTTCAAACCCTCGTTTTTTCAAAAGCAGACTTTGATTTCGTATCTTTTTTTGGATTATGACTTTCCAGACGTTGTCTTTCGCCTGTTGTTTCCAGTTGGTCTGTATCTTTATCCGTTTAGAAGTATTATGCGCGCCGTAATACGGCAAAAGTTCGGACGACGGATTGCACTTTTCGTCGCAGAATACCACTTTCACGTTATTCCTGATGAGTTCGGACAACAGCGCGGCTGTAAGCGAAACCGCCGTACTTTGTACGATAAGCGTATTTATTTCGTTTATGTAAATTCGCCTTTCGGTTTCGCCGCGCACTATTAAAAAGTTGAGTCTGCATTCGAGTTTGCTTCGGGAATTTACAACTACCGTCCGAAAGCCCATAATTACACCTTTCTCACCCTTTCGGTAAGTCCCGCAGGCGAAAGGTCGATGAGCCTGAAATCCACGTTTGTTATATTGATATTTACATAAATCTTTCCAACGATTTTCCCACCGCCAATAGAAGAAATATCCGCTGTTTCCGCATTGCACTTAAAAAACTTTAATATCTGTAACAGCACGACGGTTTGCTCGTAAACCGTTAGTGAATTGAATTTTTCTTCGCCTTTTTCGAGATTCTTCCTGAACGTCGCAAACGCGGACAACCCGGCATAATTCTCACGTTCCAATTTCCGTTTAAGCATACCGTATAAATCAGCGTTATTCGCTCTGTCGATAACTAACTTACGCTCGCCGTCGCGATTCGTTTTCATCACGAACTCTTCTTGCCCGACGTTTATTACGCCTCTCGCTTTCATATCTGCGAGTTTCAACAGCGAATTCACGTATTCGTCGGTTTTACCGTCGGTAAACAATTGCACCGCGTTATGAACCAAAATTTGTTTTCCGGTAGTCCCTGCAAGATAGCACTGCGTACCGTTATACGAAACGAGTTGTTTACCTTTTATTTTCGGTACGATGATTTTAGCGTCTTTAAGTCTTTCGGAAAAATATCTTTCAACGGCTTTCGGGTCGTTTTTTGCCATGTATGTGGTGAGTACGGGGACGGCTTCTATCGTCTTTATTTCGTTACCGTTTTTATCTTTTGACGAAACCACCGCGAAATACGCCGTAGGTTGCGTCATATATCCGCCGTATTTTGAAGAATCCGAAAGCGAACCTTTGCCCTTTCTCGGAGCAGTTATCCCCTTTTCGTCTTTACTGTAAACGGTTGCGTTGTAAAATCCGCCGTTATTACACGTCGCATACCGCGTAACGACCATAGAATTTTTTGAGTATACTTTTTTAACCGTGGCAATACTTTGCGCGTTATCCCACGCCCCTTTTACGTCGCGGGTAAATAATTTGTTCAGGTTGTACGTTCTCCATACGTCGCCGTCTTTTCTGTACATAGACATAGGCGTAGTGAATACCGTATCGTAAACGTTGCCGACCACCACGTTTAAGTAAGCGTCTCTCGCATGGTGTAAATCGTTAGTTTCGCGACACTTGAAAAGGTCGAACTTCTGCTTGAAATCGTTGACGTTTTTCGCTTTACTGTACACGATTTTAGCCGTAGGATATCTGCGTTTGAAAAGTTCGGCAACAACTTTTACGGTCTGATCCGTAATTACTTTCTGTCGATTGATAAAGTCCTGATATTCGTCCTCGCGCAAAGGCTCGGTACGCGTCAGACGATCGTAAGTAACCTTTGCTATAAGCCCTTTATCCAAAAGCATTTTCCAGAAATCGCGCTGATTCGAAAACCCTGCGGGAAGAGGATACGTATCGGATTTTTTCGCGTTTTTGCTGCGCAGAACGAGAACCTTATTATCTAAACTGTCGTCTTTGATAAACGTACGCGGCAATATATGGTCTACGTCGTAACGCGTAATGTCGTTGATACTGTTCAAATCTATCCGTTCGCCCGTATACATACACCTGCCGAGTTGACGGAAATATAAAAACAACCTTTCCTGCCGAAGTTTCAGATCGGTAAATCTCTCTTCGCCGAGTTCGGCGATAACGTCGGCGTAGGCGTCGCTTACGGTACGGAATTTTTCCTGCAACCGACGCTTTCTCGATTGCGTTCTGCCGGCGTCGCCCTTTATACCGTCTTCCCTTGTAACTTCAACGAAAATTTTATCCGGCGCTTTGCCGATTGCTTTGACGTATTCGTCAACGACGGTAAGCGTTTGCCATATTCCGCGACGAACGGCGGGCGAAACGTAAAGTTCTTCAACGTCTTTATATCCGACGTCTGACGTCATTTCGCCGTTTTCTTCTTTGATATTTCGGCCGAAAGAAAATTTCTCGTCATTCAATAATTCGTTCAGATTTTCGTTGGTTTCGTAAAGCGCGTCAAGAACGTTCCAAAGTTCGCCCGTATCTTCTTTTACGGTATAAATTTCGCACAGAAGTTTACGCGAAAGCCTTCCGAAGTCGTGGAAAACGAGCCCCTTCAATTGTTTAATCGCGTTTTTGATTTCGGGAATTTTCCCGTAATTTTCTTTAATCAGGTCGACGACGATATTTTTATCCGTATTGAGCGTGTGCCACAAAATTATGTTTTCGCAAACTCCGCCGTTCTCGCTTAAATCTTTATCGACGAAGTCGCCGAGAATATTTTTCAAATGAATATACGACGACATAGACGCCTTGAATTCGCCGTCTTTACCCGAAAGCGTAACTTCGCTTCTGTCGTTTTGCGATATTTTACCCTCGCGGACGAGTAAATCTATAATCTTTTTATCCGATACTTTTGGATATTTCAAAAACAACTCGTTAAATATCTTTTGCTTTAAGTCAACCGTCAGCAATTCGTCGTTTACGCGAAGTTTGTTCAGTTGATTAAGAGTGTCGAATTTCTGATAGATTATCGAAGCCTTAGGCAATACGTCTTCGCCGCGCAGATACGAACATTTATTCGTCATACGGAGCATAAATTTTTCGTTGCTCTTCGCCTTATCGATAACGTCGTCGAAATTCCACGGAGTTATCTTTTCGTTGCTCTTCTTTACCGCCCAGCAAGTTTCTTCTTTGCCTGCCAGAGGTCCTACGTAATACGGTATTCTGTAGTTGAAAAGCGTTACGATTTTATCCTTAATTTCCGCCGTGGCGGGGAAGGACTTAACCATATTTTCGAGTATCTTTTTAAGTTCGTATTCGTTTATCTGCTTCGGGAATAAACCGTTATCGCTATGCAATATCTTCTGCATAAACGAGCCGGCTTCGATGTCTTTAAGAAATTTGTCGCGGGCGGCTATATCTTTAACGTCGGTTAAACCTTGCAGATATTTTTTGATATAGGCGTAAAACTCGTCGTCTTTACACTTTTTGACTTTCTTTTTATCCCCGCCCTTTTTCGTGTAACCTATATAATTGACGTAGTTATATTTTTCGTCCGTACTTTTGAATATTTTATTGTAATCTTCAGGGCGTTCACTTCTGATAAACGCCTTTAACGCAAGCAAATCTTTTTTATGTTTATCGTAAACGGCAATCATAGCCGAAGACAAATCGTCATGCCCCGAAAGCAGATTTTCGATTATAACGTAGCCGTATATAGAGCGGATAACTTCAAGCACGGTAAAATTATCGCCGTAAGTCCCGCGCATGCTTTCAAAGTTGTCGTCGGTTATCTCTTTGAACGAAAACGATTTTTCTTCTTTGTATTCGTCGCCGAAAAGTACGGCGGGAGAAATTTTTCCGCCGCATAAGCCCTTGATTATCTCTTTACTCGTCTTATCTTTTACGCCGAAAATTTTTTCGAGTTCGGTCGAGCGATCTTTTATTCCGAGCGTTTTATCGAGTAAGACATTTTTAGCCTCGTCTACCGCGGCTTCCGAAAACAGGGGGACTTCGTCGCCGTATACGTCCGAAATTACGCCGTTCAGATTACCGAGCAGTCTGCCGAAATCCCTTACGTCGTCTATGCTGCCCTCGGTCAGGAAATGACCGCGATATTTAACGATATGGTGCAATGCGAGATAATACAAACGCAAATCGTTTACCCCGCCCCGCATTAATGCTTCGCGCAAATGATACACGGTCGGAAATTCGGTGTGAAACTTTTTATCGTCGTACACGCCCGCAAACAACGTATTTTTATCTCCGCCGAGTAAAGCGTCTTTATCTTCGGGTAAAAATTGACTGTTGTTCAGACGAATGAAAAACGTTTCGTCTTCCATATACGGGGCAAAAAGATCCTGTAGCCATGCAATACGTTGTTTTCTGCGTTGAAGCCGCCTTCTGCCTGTCCGAAACGTACGGCGGTCAACCGCGGTCTTCCCCTCATCAAACAACCTTACCGCCCAACAGTCTTTACCTTTCGCGCGTAAGAGATTATAATTTTCATCCGTACACGCAACGCCTGCCGAGTTTGTGCCTATATCCGTTCCGATATAAAATTTTTCCATAGTACGATATTTCCCTTGACAATTATTTTTTTTTGATTTATACTTAACTTACAAAATAACAAGGCAAGTTCAAATAAAACTTTTGTCAAACCACTTATTCGCATCGGCGAACGCAAACGCTCTTCCTTTCGGGGGGGGGCTTTTTTCGTGTCCGTTTTCGGCGATTTTCAGAGTTCGTCCCTCTTTTAGACGAAAGTTTATATAATTTTACCACGACTTGACCGTTTTGTAAAGCGATATGCGAAATTTATGCAGCAGACTCCTTACGCGCGCATAATAACACGCTAATTACGCCAATATCTGTCATATATTGAAAATTTTTAGAAAAAAATTTACGGGCTGGGCAAAGAATTTTTCTTCGCCCAGCCCGCCTCTTATTCTTTATTTACATTTCGAGTTCGTCAAGGGTTTTCGAAAACGTAGGCAATACGTTTTTGATAAAATATTTTACCGCTTCGTCGTCGGCGTCCGACAATTCTTTACCGATACTTTCTTTCGCTTTCAGAAACTCTTTATTGCCGACTTTCAATTCTTCAAGGCACTTGATATACGCGCATATACGGTCGGCGTATTTCATAAGTTTATGTTCTTCGCTGCTCGGGTCGTCCAGAATAAACTCTCTGTACCTGTTTTGGAGTTCTTCGGGGAGTTTGGCGATAAGCCGTTCGTTCGCGTCTTTTTCAAGGCTCTTATACGCCGAATTTATTTCCCGGTTAAAATACTTGATAGGAGTAGGCAGATCTCCCGTTACGACTTCGCTGGTTTCGTGGTAAACGGCAAGGCAAAGCGTCTTATATTCGTCTACTTTGCCGCCGAATTTTTCGTTTTTTATAATGGCGAGAGCGTGAGCGATTACCGCGACTTCCCAACTATGCTCCATTATGTTTTCTTCCGACGTCGAACGCATAAGCGCCCAACGCTTTATGTATTTCATGCGCATCAGGTACGCGTAAAAATCAAACTCTTCTTTCATGCTTTTCTCTCTACTTTGACCGTCGCGGGAAAGGCGTTAGTTGAGACTTCAGCCGTTTTTTCTACCGTTACGGACTTTAACTTATTGCAATACGCGAACGCCCCGCCGTCGATTTTACTTACCGCGGTAAGCGTAAGATATTCGAGTTTGGCACAGCCGGAAAAGGCGTAGGATCGAATTATCTGAGTGGCGGCGTATTCGCCTGCCGAATTTTTTTCGACGTCTTTTCCGTAAACTACGGTCGCCAGATATTTGCAGTCCGCAAACGCGCGTATTCCCGTTTCGGTAACGCCTGCGGGTATGGAAACGGAAATAAATTCTCCGCCCGCAAAACCGCGTTCCTTTATCGCAACGACGGGTTTTTCTTCATACGTCGCGGGTAAAATAAGGTACAAAGGCAAATCTGCGTCCGCTTTTGCCGATATTATATAGCCCGTTTCGGCGGCGTTTAAGTCGAAATCGAAATATTTCGCGTCGGTCGGGTCGCCGTCGGTCGTAAGCGGAAAGGTCGGAGCGGTCTTTTCGCCGCAACCCGTAAGCGCGACGATTGACAGAACGCACGCTACGATTATCAGTCGGAATTTTCTTTTCATATATTCTCCTGTTCGAATATCGTTCGTTTTTTAATATTATAGTATCAAGCCGGCGTTTTGTCAAGTCAAAACAAAAATATATAAACCTAAAAATGCCGCGAAGCGTAAAACGCTTCGCGGCGAACGTAATCTTCGCTTAGTCTTCCAAACCGTCGTTTATATAGAGAATACCGAGCGTGTTTTTGCCGCAATGGCTCGAAACCGTGCAACCCGCGTAAGTTTCGTAAACCTTGGCAAAGCCGTAATCTTTCAGAACCGCTTTCGCAGCGTCTACCATTTCCTGCGTCGCTCTCGAATGGGTTATGAATATAACCGACTTATCGGGATTGTTATAGCGGTTGAGAACGCTCTGGCAATATTTGGTAACGACGTCGCTCATACGCCCTCTGAATTTTTCGGTGTTACCCATTACGCCGTTCTTTACTTCTATTTCGGGACGGATTTTCAAAAGGTTAGCCCCGAACAGCGCCAACCCCGAACATCTTCCGCCGCGATAAAGATAATCGAGCCTTTCAATGACGAAACTTGCCTGAACTGCGGGGATTCTTGCCTTAACCTTTTCTACGATTTCTTCCGGCGAAAGACCTTTGTCCGCAAGTTTTTTGGCGTAAATCGCTTCGAGTGTGATACCCGTAGAAAGCGTGCGGCTGTCTATCACGTATACGTTTTTGAAATTTTTTGCGGAGTTCACCGCGTTGTTATACGCGCTGGACATATCCGACGAAATATCGAAGTGTATAACCGCGTCGTTCGTTTCGAGAAGTTTTTTGAAGTGTTCGTTGAACTGCTCTCCGTTTACCGCATTGGTCTTTGGCAACGTCTTGTTTGCATCGGCGTACTCGAAAATCTCGAGAGTATCGACTTCTCCGTCGTAAAAAAATCTGTCGCCCATCATAACGCCGAAAGGCACTACGCTGAACCCGTATTCCTTTTTTACCTCTTCGCTCGCGTCACAAGCGCTGTCAAGCGAAATCGCTATCTTCATTTTACGTTCTCCTGTGTAGTAGGCTTCGCCCGTTCTATGTTGTATTATACTTATTTTCTTGCATAATATCAAATTATTGCGGATAATTTTAGTTATACGATTAAAAAACTCAAAGTAGAATTTCGGAAAACAAGTCTACCGTCGGTAGAATTTTCGCAAAAAATCGTATACGCCATAAAAACCTTGTCGTTTCACTTGAAAAATTTATCGCAACGTGTTAGAATGCGTTCATATTTTATATAGAGGATAACTTTCGGAAAACAAACGAATGACTAACGCAACTTCTGCAAAAAAATACGGACTGACGCTGACGGCGTGTTACGTCGGTTACGTCATTCAGGCTATAGTAAACAACCTCTCGCCGCTTTTGTTCGTACAATTCGGCAAGCAGTTCGGAATTTCTCAAAGCCAATTGTCGATTCTTATTTTAGTCAATTTCGGCTTACAGATCTTAATCGATTCGGTTTCGCCGAAAATAGTCGAAAAAATCGGATACAGAGCGGGCGCGATAATCGCCCAGACCTTTTCTGCCGTCGGACTTATATTTTTAGGCATCCTTCCGTTCGCTATGACGCCGTACGCGGGGATAGTGACTGCCGCGCTTTTAATGGCCGTCGGAGGGGGCTTCGTAGAAGTAATTATAAGTCCCGTAGTCGAAGCGTTGCCGCTCGGCAACAAGTCGGGCGCGATGTGCTTCTTGCACTCATTCTACTGCTGGGGGCATATAATAACCGTACTCGCCGCCACTCTATATTTCAATTGTTTCGGTATCGGAAACTGGCAATGGCTGCCGGTCGCTCTGTCCGTTATACCCTGTCTGAACTGCCTGATTTTCGCAAAATGTCCGATAGAAACGCTCGGCGGCGACGAAAACCCGTCCACCTATAAGTCGATTCTCACAGCAAAAGGCTTTATCGTATTTCCGGTTTTAATGCTCGCCTCGGGCGCGGCGGAACAGTCTATCGCGCAATGGGCGTCTGCTTTCGCCGAAAAAGGACTCGCCGTGAATAAAACCACGGGCGATATTCTCGGCACGTGTTTATTCGCGTTTTTTATGGCGACTTCGAGGACGATTTACGGAATACTCGGCGATAAAATTAATTTAGGTAAAGCGATATTTTCCTGCGGAATTTTGCTTACGGGAGCGTATCTGCTGGCCGCCCTTTCGCCGTCGGCGTATCTTTCGCTTGCGGGTATAGCCCTTGCGGGTCTGTTCGTCGGTCTGTTGTGGCCGGGGGCGTACTCGCTCGCGGGGAAAAACTTTCCTCAGGGCGGAACCAAAATGTTCGGAATACTCGCGCTTTTCGGCGACCTCGGCTGTACGCTGGGCCCCACTCTTACGGGGCTCGTGTCCGAAGAAATCAAGACAGGACTTTTGTTCTCCGTCACGTTTCCGATAACGGTCGTCGTATGTTCGCTCGCGTTTTTGATTATGCGAAAACACGAAAACACAAAAACTTTATCGAAATGAAAAAAGAATTACTATAATCGTTTGACAAAGCGGATTTTTTATGATAAAATAAACAGGCTATCGATGCGTAAGGAGTGGCGCTATAGCCAAGTGGTAAGGCAAGGGTCTGCAAAACCCTTATGCCCCGGTTCAAATCCGGGTGGCGCCTCCAACGTTTTCGCCCCGATGGAAATCCATCGGGGCGAAATCAATAAAATCGCAGTCAGGCTGCTGTGGCGAAACAGGCAGACGCAAGGGACTTAAAATCCCTCGGAGTTAAATCCGTGCCGGTTCAAATCCGGCCAGCAGCACCAAACAAGAACAAAACGAACCTTGATGAGAATTCAAAGTTCGTTTTGTTTTTTACAAGAGATTATTTAGGATTAAAAATCAAACGATAAAAATATTACAACCTTTAACCGAGTGTTCTAAAATTATATCATATCAAACAATAATTGTCTAGTTGAAAAATACTATAAAAGTGTTGAATAATACAACCAATTTTATATACCACACCCCAACAGCCGAATATCTTTGCGACAGCAAAGTATCTTGCCGAGGCTCACGCTGAAAGCGGGAAACAGCAAACAAAGAGCCAATTTTAAAACGTATTGCTTATGGTTACAGAAATTTCTCAAATCTTCGCAAGCGTATACTTTTATGCTTCGGCTAACAGACAAATTTTGATATCCGAAAATATTGTGAAATTTTATAATCCGCACCCCAACATCTGACTTTGAGCCAAAAAATTTTTAGGATGGTGCTAAAATGTAGGGCAAACCTCCCTTAAAAAATGGCTAAAATCGGTATGTTGTAAGTTCAAACCTTAATTTTTCAAAAAAACGCCAAAAATCAGCAATGAAATCGACAAGGTCAACATAGGTTTGTTGACCTTGAAATTACCCTCAAAAATGGGCAAAAAACATATAAAAAAGATATTTTCGTTTTTCTTGGTTTAGGTTTGAACTGTCGCGACCTAACTCTTTGGGCATGAAATGCAAATGCTTTTATAAGAGATTTTGTTTTTAGAGATCATTTTTCCTTTCCTATAATATTCTAAATAAATTATCTGATTACCATGATCTACTTCATAAAATACGCCTAAAATATATCGACAAACACGCTCGGGAAAAGATTCTCCATCATAAGCCCAAATATCATTATCATAAGTGCTTTTAGTTAATGCCCGTAATCGCATTCTATCCAAATCTTTTGAAAATTGATCTCGGTATGACTTCTTCATTTCAATCGCTAATAAATTATCTTGTTTAATGTTGTTTCCTCTGCTATGGACAATAAGGTCACATTGAATGCTGACAACTTCAAAATTATCATCCAAAATTGTCTTTACTTGTCCGTAATTTCGATTATATTCAACATCCACATAATAACCCTTTATTTTAGCAAAAGACAGTTCTTTCTCCAAATGAGATTTTAAAGCGCCGCATAAAGTACGTTCTGCAACATCGTCATCTATCAATGACCTATCAGTTTTTAAAAAAGTACGATTTGCATTATTAAAAATGGTCTTTAATATCAGATACGCTTTTTCGTTGTCATACTCTAATGTAGGATTTTTAGACAGAGGTTCTTTCATACTTCTCCTTCATAAAATCAAGGTATTATATCTTCAAAATATTCCTTTTTCAAATTAATCAATAACTCCTCGCCATCTGCTGTATTAAACAATTCAAACACACCTTCTTCATATGCGGTGTTATTTGAAAACTTGAGAATATGGATAAGTTGCGTCATTAATCCTTTGTAATCTAAATGCCTTAATATTAAATTATAGTCGTTTGCCTTTATTATTTCCTCAAAAAGTTCTTCATATGGTTTTGCTATCGCATCAATTTCATCATCGCGCTTTCTTTCTGCTTTATACAAGGCTTTAAACGAATTCAAATCCTTTAAAGGCTTTATTTTTCCTCTAAATGAGCAAAAATAACTGTAAATTAATTATATCACATCTCTCAAAAAAACTCAACCCTATTAATGCTTTCTACTGTTCACAATTCTGACTAAATGATATAATTTAAGTATTATTTATTCATTAGGAGGATTGGTCAATATGCAATATCCAAAAGAAATTAAATCCCAAACAATTGCAAGATACAAAAGCAAAGAAAGTGTCATTAGTATTTCAAACGAAACCGGAATTCCACGCTCTACTATTTATCGATGGTTAAATGAATCAAAGAATTCAAATCATCCAAACATAAAGGACAAAGAAATTAAAGAACTTGAACGCAAGGTGGAAAAGTTGCAAACCATGTTGGATATTATTCGTGAACTTGGAATTTCGATCAATGCACCATTAAAAGAAAAACTAAATGCTATGGCGCCGCTATATGAGAAATATAACGTTCATTGGTTGTGTGAAGCTATGCAGGTTGACCGAGGAACTTTTTACAACCATATTTTTCGTAATAAAAAAGACAACACTTGGTATGCTAAACGCCGAGAGATTCTGCGTGAAGAAATCCTCAAAATCTATGAAGAAAACAGGCAAATCTTCGGTGCAGGTAAAATCACAGCGATTCTAAAACAGAAAGGTTATCGGACAAGCGAAGAAACCGTTTCTTTTCTCATGCATGATATGGGTTTACAAAGCATTCGCCACCGTGCGAAAGCTATATATGAAAAAGAAGTAAAGGCAAAGAACAAAGTTAATCAGCAATTTCAAACCACACGCCCCAATGAAGTATGGGTGAGCGACGTTACATATTTTAGAACACCATATAATTCGTATTACATTTGCGTTATTCTCGACCTATACTCTCGAAAGGTTATAGCTCATAGAATTGCCTTAAATAACAGTACACAATTGGTAAAAAATACTTTTAAAGACGCTTATGAAACAAGACAGCCAAAGGGTACGCTTATTTTTCACTCTGATCGTGGCGGTAATTATCGCTCAAAAACCTTTTGTAATTACTTAAAATATCTAAAGGTCACGCAATCGTTTTCTCGTGCTTATACCCCCTACGATAATTCCGTTGTAGAGTCTTTTTTCTCAAATCTTAAGAGAGAAGAACTCTATCGCACCAAATATCGATCGGATAAAGAATTCAAAAAAGCTGTTGATGAGTATATGGCCTTCTACAACAGCCAACGTCCTCATTCGAACAATAATTATAGGACACCCGATGCCAAAGAAGCCGAATATTACAGCAAAAATAGCACCTGATGTCCTATTACAAGAGTTCAAAAGTGAAGAATTTTTTTTTCGATCTCAAAATTTCACTTTTTTGGAAATACGTGTCCCACCCAAAATCAAATTCAATAACGCTGAAGCCCTTTCAAATAAAGGGATAAAAGAAAAACCTATTGAAATGTCTTACCATAAAGGTTCAGATTTCAATAGGTTCTTCAGATGGCTCCCCGTGTAGGGTTTGAACCTACGACCCTCCGGTTAACAGCCGG